>ERZ773250.185-NODE-185-length-40528-cov-5.528624_pt1 | contig 40528 bp, 52 predicted proteins | sample MGYA00511258_ERZ773250 | MGnify/ENA primary metagenome ERZ773250 (study PRJEB29015, sample SAMEA2738164) | human oral metagenome | biome: human oral; feature: human-associated habitat; material: saliva | place: China | collected 2187 ... | reverse complement strand
CCCACACTTTCCCCACTTGACAACCACCCCAACCACATGCTAAACACCACATACTATGCAACAAGCCACATAAAATACAATCACATAGTAAGCCAAACACAACCAATATTAAGGGTCACCTCTACCCTAACACTACCACACCCAAACCCCACCAGGCAAGCCCAGAAACAGCAACCCAGCATGACATGCGCCACACCAATAAGCGAAACCAACCACAACCCCCCACAACCCAACACTACCCCCACCAACACCCCCACAACCCAAGCCAAAGTACACAACCACCCCACCACATTCACCCCCAAAACTAGTCAACCAAAAGAGTTACCCAAGCAAAAGTAAACTAGTTAGCCCCCCCTAAAAAACCCAGGCCACCGCCCCGGAAACCCCACCCCCGGCTGGGCCGTCCCCCTTTTTTTTTGCGCGCCAAATCGCAAAAAGTTTTCGACCCCCAACCAGTCGCCCCCTGAAACTGTTTCGCCCCTGAAACATGGCCCCCTTCGGTCCCCCGTCCCCTTTCGGGTCCCTGACCCGCCGTTTCCCCCGGTCCCCCGCTGTTTTGCTTTATGCTTTTATTATAGCTGGGGAGGGTGTGGGTGTCAAGCCGACCGACTGTGTTTGTGGTCACATGGGTGTTTGTTTGGGTTTGGCTATGGGTGGGTGCATAGTATGCGCATGTTTGTATAAAATGCCCTTTGTGCTGGGCTAGCACATGGTTGGGGTGGTGTCAACTATTTGTTGGTGTGATGCTAGACACAGATGGTGGGGATGAGGGGTTTTTGCGCGTTTTCGTGGTTTTTGTTTATTTAATTCGTGTTTTCTCAGGTTTGCTCCCTGGGTGACCCCAACCCGAATGCTAGCGGTTTTGCTGCACACGCGAACTGAAGTTTGCTGCAAATGTGCGAAACATCAAAAATGTTGGTTTTCTACTTAAAAGAAAAGCAAAGATGATAAGGGGTCAATGAGGGGGATAGCAAGAATGATGGAGCAAGCGAAAGCAGAAGAGAAGCAAAGCAAGGAAAGCAGGAATGATAATCATCAATCATGCTAGCATCAATGCTGATTCTTGATTCTTCGGTCTTCTTCTCTTCTCTGCTTCAAACTCTCTCCACCTGTGATCTTGCTGTTTGCCCTGCTCATTGTGCGTTTCTTCGCTTCGCTTGCGATTGCTTGAATCCTCAAGCTTGGTGGGTGTGGCTTTCCAGATGAAGCGGTTTGAGTTGATGGTGGATAGAGTTAGCCCTTAGTGAGAGAGCTAACAAAAATCATAGGAAAAGTCTTTCCGTCAGAATGGGAATCGTTTTCAGGTTTCAATCGTAGCATGTCGTACAGTTGTTATCTGTTTCACATCAGGGCCGGGCGTGCCCCCAAAATCACTCATCATCTGCTTTTTAGTCGTCTGTGGTGAGAATCACGTTCTGTGAGTCCCGCGCCGGGCCTGCCTTGACCGCGGGTGTTTTAGGGTCGGTGAGTGAATCCCGCTCTGACCGGGGACGACCACGCTAGTGAGGCGTGTCACACGAGTTTACTCTTCGTGCGTCGAGAGTGTAATTGTGTTGTTGGCCTGCATCTTTGTAGTCGTATGCGACCTTTTGTTTTCGACTATACTATATGTTTCGTGTTTTGTCAAGTGTTTGTTACATGTTTTTTGAAAGTTTTTTTGTGTGATGTGTGTCACATTGTTGTGGGGGGGTTGGTTGGCTTGGTTGGGGTGCCGTGTTGCCCCGTTGGTTCGTGTGCGACCGCGGGTTTTGGTGTTTATGGGGGCTAGGGTGTTGTTTGGCGGGGGTTTATATCGCGTTGGGATGTTTGTATGGGGTGTGTGGTTTTAGGGCGTTGTGGGGCTTGCGTTGGGGCGTGGGGTGTGTATAATGAAGGGGTGTCCGGTTCAAGGGAAAGCCCGCCAAAGGTGGTGGGGCCGGGAAGTGCCTAGGAGGGGCACAAATAATGGAAAACATTTTCGATATTGTGGTGGAGAACGGCCAAGACAACCTTGAAGTAATCAAGGGTTTCATGCTCACATGTGGGCAAACCATTGCCCCCGAAGTCACCGAAGCATGGTGGCGTGGACTCCGTGGCGTGGACCGTTGGGAAGGTGGCGTTTTCGTCACCCAAGGCAAACTGTCCCTGTCAGTGAATGTGCTATACGACTTCCCGTGGGGTTCCACCGATGCTAACAATCACCCGGTTGTGATTGAAGCCACACTACGGGAGGAAAACCCCAGCGAGATTGTTGTGCTAGGATCAATTCTGCTGAATGACCAGCGCGACATGGATACGATCGAATGGTTGTTCGATGGTTTGGACTGGAACCCCCAATCACAAATCAAGTTCATTCGCAAGTCCGCACGCAACGCACGTATCGAATACGTGTGCGAAACCCTCAATCTTTGGCAGATGGAAGCCCGCTGGGAAAACCAAACCCTAGGGGAAAAAGCCCGCGCACACTACCGCCGCGCATACCTGGCCAAAAAAGGGGAGCTCACGGAGCTGTTGGAAAATGATGTGATGTAAAACACGGCGTGGGGGTTTGACGCCGGGGCAAGCCACACTGTATAATAGGGGCATAGGGTAAAGCAGAAAAGACCAACCAAAAGGGTTGGTGCCCTAAGGTTCAAGGAGGACCACCATGCAAGCACAGTACCAAAATCAGGCACCTGCCACCATCGAGGGCCTGATCCGTAAGGTTTTTGAGGGCGAAGACTTCTACAGCTTCGCACCCGTGTACGGCGATGATAGCGGCGATTCGGTTTACGGCTACGGCACATTTGAGAAGCGGGTTAGTGGAAACCTTCAAGCAACCGTGGATTTTGAGGCTGGTGTCGGGTTCTCCGATACCCTCGATGAACTGTCAGGTCGGTTCACGGTTGAGATTGAAGGCCCGCGCTGGGGCGAGTATGTCCACTATGAGTGGCTGGTGGACACCAGGCCGGGCGATAAGGGAATGCAAGATTTGATCCGCCTGTTCCCCAAGGCTGAGGAATGCGTGAAAATCGCTGCAGCACAGGTGTTCAGCACGATTGTGGAGTACTCGGACGACTACGCCGATGCGACCGTTGAGCATGCGAAAATGATGCTGGGGGCACTGGACCCCAACGGCACGCTGGACTACTAAAACATAAACACTGGTAAGGGGGTGGCCAATGGTTGCCCCCGAACCGGAAAGGATAACATTATGGTTACAATCCCAGAAATTGAGCAGCGCCTAGCCGATTATGTGATCCGTGACCCACGGCAGTTCATGCCTTCGGATTACGATTTGCGTGGTGTTGCAGAAATGATTGCCGATATAAGCCTTGAAGGCGGCGACCGCCATGATATGGCTTGGGTGAAAGCGGTGAAACCCCTGCTCCGGTCACGTTTTGCCAAGATCAACGTGTTTGATTTGGATTGGGAGCCTGTTCAGCACGGCGATGATATCATGCTGGTTGCGGTTTTCCACAGCCTGTGGGGGGATCAGGATATTGTGGTTGACCGGTGGGGCGATATCCACACCCGTATCGGTAAAGATTTTCGGCCCAGTCGCCTGATGTGGTCTGAGGAGTTCCATTCCCATGGTGACCATTTTGATGAGATTTTGGTCACATCGTGGCGGTTCATGGTTGATCGTTTGCGTGACCGGCTGGAAGAATACATTAAGAATAATATTGATGAGGGCGAATAAAATGCCGAATATTGAAGAGTGGTTCCCGCTACCGGAAAAATGGTTTGATGATCCTGATGATTTGGTGGAGGAACAAATCCGCCCTATTATTGGTGATGATGTGAAGTACATTTCCAAAAATGCTTTGAACACGCATTTGGGGGCCAAGGAGGTTGTTGGTGATGGTGTTTATGCAGGCCTGAAGGAGGGCGTGCGTGTCGATCATCGTAAGTTTTTACAGATGCTTGACGCTTGCGATATCCGTAATCTGCGCTTGCCTATCAATGATGATGTTGATATCCATGAATATAATCGAACATTTTATGCGAATAATGAAAATGTTTATGATGCGCTGGCGACTGGTTACTACGAGTTGGAATGGTCCGACGGGTCGACGGTGTGGGTGGATATGAGCTATGACACAGGAACTGGCGAAGCGCGGTTCTTTCTCTTTGGTGACCAGTTTGCGCCGGGTGATAGCCGGGTGCATGATGTGCGGTTGGATACCGCCCGCCATGGCAGTCATGTGGTTTTGTTGGATAAGATTTTCCCAGGTTGGCGTGAACAAATGTTCGATCCGTTTGTTGAGGGTTGGGAGAAGCAGATTGCGGATTGGCGTGCTGAAGACAAAGCCGAGGAAGGGGAAGAAGTTTAACGATTAGCCCCCGTTCGGGGGTGGGGTTTGGGGCCAGGGCAGGCAACACTATACGGGGGAAACATTTTTCAGGAGGTAAGAATCGTGACGATCGTCACAGTTAATTTCCCGGACCGGGGGCTTTTGGGCATTCATGGTGTCCCCGCGCCATGCGGCGATGTGTGTTTCATCGGCGGTAAAGTTCCGCACGGCGCTAAGCTCGATGCGGCCTACACGGTGACCGTGAAGCATGATGATAATTCGTATCACATGCGCTGCCATTTTGGTGTGGAGTATCTTGCTAATCGGCGCAGGTTGGCGTATTATTTTCAGAATGAAGGCTTATTCCCAGCTGAGCTTGTCGATCTGGATGGCGACTCTGATGGTGTTGCTGCCTCCATAGCGCTGTTGGGTGCAAAATGCTTACAGTTTGCGGGGGTCACATTGGATTCTTGCGAAGGCTCCGGGTGGGAGAAGGTCAGCGAAAGGGCATATCGGCTTCGCTTGAATCCCCAGGAAAAGTTTGGGCCCCTATTTGTGCACATCATCCTATCTGACATGGGGAGATTATCGAGCGTGAAGTTGTACGAGGCCATCACCAGCAGTGATAATGATTACCGCATTTTAGGCTCGGACCGATACGATCCTTTTCTCACCGCGGTGTTGGGTGGGGATTATTGGAATGAGCTGGCCCAGCTTGTTTCCTTAGGTGTTTTTAAGGAGGGTGAAAATGATTAGCGTCTCTGAGATTGTTGCACTGGTTTGCGGAATGATTGTTACTGTCGTGTTTCTTTGGGGTAGTCGCAGGTGACCTATGCTACTCCATGATAAGATTGTTTGGTACGATAAAGTTTTACGGCACCACGGTGCCCGCATGCTTTCCGGTTTCTATAGCCGTGATGGTTGGGCACATGTGCTACGGGTGTATGGTGTGGATAATGAGCTACTGAAACTCTTAACAAAGCCTAAGTCCATGACGGTTGAAGAGAATAAAATGATTCTCAATAGCATGGTGTATGCAGCGAGGGAGCTTGAAAGGTTTCACATGTTGCACATGTCGGACGGCTACAGTCTGCGGTGGTACGCCAAGCAGTTCAGCGTTTATGGAAAGCCTTTCAAAGACGGTTTAGGGAGGGATTGTGAAGTATTCGTTATTGAGTCACGAAAGCCGGGCGGGCTGGTTAAAGCTAAGAAAATCGTACTTGACCGCCAGTGAAATAGGCAAGCTCGGCCCCAAAGCCGTCAAGGCCATGGTGAACCTTGGTGAGGAAAAATGGGGCGACACACCCCCCTTCCGGGGGAACGAATACACGGAATGGGGCAACATTCGTGAACCGGTTATCGTTGGGAAACTTTTGGAAGCGTGGATTCCGGTTGAACATAACACAAACCTTTTAGTATCCACAACCCACCCGCTGTTTGCCGCCACCCCCGACGGCCTAATCCCCGACAAAAATGCTACGGTGCAGATCAAAACCGCTGGTACGAAGCGTTTCTTTGGCGATGTGGGGCACATGCCGAAAAACTATATGCGTCAGTGCCAATGGGAAATGCTTATCACCGATGCGGAAAAGTGTTTGTTCGTGGTGGAAGAAAGGCTGGAGTCGTTCGATGGTTTCTACCCCGGTAGGATCACCACCATGACCGTGCCCCGCGATGATAAGCTTATCGACAGCCTGGTGAAAACGGGCATGCGGTTTGTGAATCTGGTTTTGGACGGCACCATCAGCCATCCCCAGAGTGAGGCGTTTAGGAGGTTCAAAGCGGAAGCTGAGTTTTTCTATAAGTGAGGCATGAAAAATAGCCCCCGGTGTTAAAAGCCGGGGGTGTTTTCATGTGCACCATTAACGTCACTGTTATGCTATTGGTCGGCGTCAAGGGTGCTGTTGATTTGGCGAAGCTGCTTGACCTGCACATTTATAAGCTCATCGTCGGGTATATCATTTGCCCTGTGTATGCTAAGCAGTCTATCTATCACGCTTATAGCCCGCTCCAAGGCCCTATGCAAGCGTGACGCTATATCCTCGATAGCGTGGCGCCTGTCGCGTTCCTCATCAATGCGTTTCTCCAATATGTTCACTTGGTCTGATAGGCTGGTGATGCGTTGGTCCATGCGTTCTATTTCGCTTTTTCTAAGGTTCTGGTTATCGGTTTTAGCTTTCATCCATGCTGCTATCAGTGCGGTTACTGCGGTGGCTAGGGCTGCGCTTAACGCCGTTAATTCGGCTATCATATGTTCTACCTTTCGGGTATTATGAAAAGCCCCAACCCATATAGGCTGGGGCAATCATCACTGCTCAAATACTACTTTTCCGGGGCCTCAATCACTGCGGGGGCAATGACACGATTATGGGACTTGCCAGCCTCGGTGTCGTCAATGATGTTGAACAGCTCATCATTGATTTTGTCCACCACACTATCAGTGACACCGTTAGGGGTGCGAGACACACCCAACACTGTGAGAACACTAAGAATGATCGGGACAATCTGCTCAGTGTAAGCGGGCAGATTAGTGTGGTGCGCAAACACGCCGGTCAACACCACCGCCACAATCAGCAGTGCGCTACCGAAAGCCGCGGTCACGGTGTTGGCCTTGCGCTTGCTGAGAGACTGCTTAGCAGCAATATTCCGCAGAGCCTGGTTGAGAACATCTGCGGTTTGATTATTGAAAGCCATAAGCTTTCCCCTTCCTTTACCGAATCCGGTTGATAAGATTTTGCAGAAGATCATTCTGCTTTTCTGTGAGCTCGATAAGCTTATCCAGCTTATCCCCATTACGCTGGGCAGCATCCATGCCCATGTAGGCGTGCGCGTTAGTGTTGATGATGAAGTCACGCAAGGTGCCTTCCCAATCGCTACCAGGCACCCGCGATTTAAAGCGTGCGTCTAAAACACCCATAAGCTCCCCTTTCCCAAAAGGTGGGTTATCAATATATTTCTGAACATTCGCACGGAACTCGTCCATGTCCATCATGTGGCCTGGGACACCATCGCCCGCGCCGGGGTCCCACTTGCCCTGTGCATAATATGAGTACTCCCAATGGGCTATGCACCGGCTGGAATCCAAACCCAAATACCACAGCAGGGCGGCCACGATGCGGTGGTAGGTGTCCAACATGTTATCAGGCCACGGTGAAATCCCATCAGACTGGGGTTCAATACCAATCATATATGGGTTCGCGTTATCGGTTGGCAACCCGGGGTATGATCCGCGCCCCAGGTGCCAGGCCACACCAGCCCCACAAATCGTGGCAGTGTAGGGGGGTGTGCGGCTTAAATGAATCTGAGAAGAAAGTCCATTCTCCAAGCCGGGGTTACGTGCAATATATTCCGCCGACGTGTTATTAGCACCCGTGTGGTGCACCGCCACACCCCAAATCTTCGTGAAGTCACCCATGCCCCACTCACGCCAACCATCAAGTTCTTGCACGTCAACGCCGAAAGCGCGCAACACGTCAGGCATGAACAACGGGTCACCGTAGTGGTTTGGGTTTGGTTGTATCGGCATAATATCAGTGCTAACGTCTTCCTCGGTGTCTGGCATTTCTTCGGTCATGGGTTGCGTCAGTTGCGTGTGCGGGGTACCGGTAGCGTTGGTTTGCCCCCACTCGTGCCATAGGATTTCGTTAACATCACACTGCACACCACCCACAGTCACGGTCCCAATTTTTTGGAACAGCACGGCTTCGGGTGCTAGCTCGCCCCCACTCCATGCCGCGGTCTGCCAAGCCAGGAAGTGACCTTCGCCACAGTCTGCGATCACGCCGTCCTCAACGGCCCACGATATTACACGCGAATGCCCATATATTCCGGTGCGTGCAACCCCGAGGATATCGTTCACCCCGCGGAAGTATTCAACCCCAAAATCGTTCCATTCATTGAGAGAAATATTATAATCCACAGCGAAGAAACACGGGGCGTCACCCCGCCCCAGGCTTTGCAAATGCTGCAAAACAGCGGTAGCATCCGACACCCCACCCGCGTAGCCGCGCTTAATATCGGAATCGTGTTCTTTCCCGTACTGATATACGAAAGCTATTGAAAGGCCGTTGCGGTAGAAGTCGTCAAGCTCGTTTTTACCAATCGGCTTGCCCCGCATCCACGCTTCCCGTGGTTGGGATACGTACCGCACCGCACCCACATGACCAGCGTTTTTAACATCGGCGGCGCTTGGAACACCAGCCGAATAGTCAATAATTGTTGACAATCACATCACCCCTAATCAGTCATCTGTTGCCTTGAAAAATAGGTAGCACCTACCATTCTTAATATTGTGGGGGTCGCCAGTCCACCCGGTGGCGAAGCATGTCCAAAACTCGTCGGACCGTAGCGAAAGCCCCCGGTCGGTGTAGGTTTCCCCCGTGTCAGCATCCTGTAGCACCACTATCATCCTGCCCCATGGGTGCTTTTTCTTAGCTTTGCAATCCACAGTGAGTGTCGGCCGGTCATCAATTTTGCCGTTGGGGTCGATAACCACCTCATATTTTGTATCCGTTGACCCCATATTGGGGTGCTTGAATTCAAAATCGTACACCAGGTCAACCCCAAATTTTGATTTCATGTACGCTTCCAGGGCGGTTAGGTTGGCCCCTGCGCGTTTCCGCTCATCGACGATGCGTAGCCACGTGTCGGATTGGTGTTTTAGCAGCTTTTCGTTGCGGTTAAGAATGTCCTTAGAAATTTTGATTTTCCGCACCACGCCGGTGGGGGTTGCTACGAACTCTACCCCGGACACTTTTGCCTCACGAAATATTCCAAGGCCAACCATCACATCAACCACATCACCAGGGATAACATCAACGCCAGGGTTTGTGTTGCCAACCTCCAGGCCCTCAATATCCCGGGTGAAAGTAGTGGTCATCTCATTAGCCTTCTCCGCCCCATCAATCACCTGCGCAATATCCGTCACCCCCGCCGGAATATTAATACTAATATCCGACTTAAGAAAAGCCTGAATAAACAAGCCGTTACCCAAATCATTCTCAAGCGCGTACACATAAACCGAGCGTTTCCGCTGGTCCTCCGACAACGAAACACCATCCGGGTAGGTGACCGACCATGCCCCGTACAGGCGTGTAGCCGTAGGATAGGTGACAACAAACTCCATACTATTCGGGGTAACAATTTTATTCACCTTAGGCATTCTCGGCATCCTCCCCTTGTGAAACAAAAATGTATGGCACGGGGAAAACTGTTCCCACCTGTGTCCTGCCCCACACGCTAGCATCCAGTGTTTCACACGGGTATGCTACCCTTAGAAACAGGTTAATGTTAGCGAACTCTAGGACGTCTTTGATGGTGTTAGCCATTGTATCCTCCGCCAGGGTGACGGTGATCTCGGGCGAGTCCAACCCGGTTTCCACCCTACGGCAAAGAAATGGCGGCCCGGTATACCCCTCGGTCCGGTAGATGAGAGAAGCGTTTTCCTGGATCAGTTTAGAGATAATCTCATCGGCCTTACCTACCACGGTGAACCCATCCACCTGGTTGCCCGCCCTGAAAAGTTTCAGAGTGTATTCGCGGGGCGACTTCAGTGTGTGAATGTTGTCTTTAATCTTTTCATTCTTCGTCTCTAACCAGGCTTTACGGTCCGAAACGGCGGGCATTTCACCCAACACATCCAAGTATTCCAGGGCCTCAATCGTGACCGAATCGAACTGGTTGTTTCGGGTAGTGAACTTCGCCATTTTAATCTTGCCGAACCAGCGCACATCCCCCGCATCAATAAGCAGCATCTTTAAATCATCGTGTATTAGCGCACCCAAAATTTGGATATCACGCTTGCTACCCTGCGGGGGCGCGAATACTCCGGCTAGCGAATACTCCACATCCAACCCGACACGCACGCTAGCGGTACCGGGCTGGTTGTGCTGAAAATTATAGAAAAGATCACTATAATTATCCAGCTCGATCATGGGTTGCCCGCTGCCGTTGCATAGGCAAACATACACGCCGCGTTGCTTAATCACGTTGGCGCGCAGGTCAAACCATTTTTTCCACGCATCCGTGGTGTTCATCGTGTCAAGTATGCCCGGCATTTTCTTAGCTTTCGTCCCCGCCCCATGGTACTAGGTGGCGTTCCTCATAATCAATCCTATAATCGAAATTGCTTGTGAAACGCACCACATCACCGGCAGGGGACTGCAAATGTGCATAATCCTGTGGTTTCAGCTGGTCAGTGATGGACTTAAGCACCTTACTATTGTTGACGCGACGGACTACGGGGGCCTCGCCAAGATCAAAATTGATGTAAGCAAGCCCCTCAAAGTCGCCCGCTTCTAAGTTTAGGTTAAGAAAATCCAGGCCGGTGCCCCGCCACACCCCCTTAAAGCTGGTGGTCTCATTCCGTTTAAACCTGAGAGTCACCTTAAAACCGGAAGGAATGTTTGACTTGCGCTGCAAACTTGCCACCTGCACCCCATTTTGCAATTCGGGGTAGACGCTTTTGACCTGGAACCAAAAACCGTCATCGCAGATCACGGGCACAATAACCTTGATGTTATCCTGGTCAAAATCTTGCGGGTCGGGGTTTGGCCACGCTAGTGAACGGGTGGTACGCAAACGCGCGCTGTAGGTTGCATTGTAGAACTTGTCTTGGCCTTGCCCGTAGGAGGTGAATGGTGCGTTATGCACGTTGAAAATGAAAGTCTTGCCTGGCTGCACCTCATTCTGTAATCTTAAGAAAGATTTATACAAACTTGCTTCCCCGGTTTTGGCGGGGCCGGGGGTGATTGATAGGGTGAATTCCCCGGTGAACGGCTTAATGCGGTGCCCTTTGTACACCTGCCCAAGGCCGTTTACCGTGTTTTGCACAGTGTCCTCAAACTCACCAACCATGCCCTGGATAGCATCCTCAACCAGGGTATAGTCACGGTACACCCAGTTGCTGTTATCTGGATTGTTTTTCATGTGCTCAAGATCAGGCTTAATAAAACCTAAGGAACCAAGAGATGCTGATAGCATGCTACCTCCAAATGTTAGGGGTCAAAACCATTTGATTATAGCATGCGGCAACAAAACGTGCCCAGCATCACAATGGCCGGGTTTGACACGGGGGCCAGAGCGTGTATAATTAAAAGCATCAGGTTGAAGATAAAGCCCAACCAAAGAGTGTTGGGGCCTGAAGTCCAAGGAGGACACCATGACCAACATCACAACCTACCCCAACGGCATCACCGGTAAAGAATGGGTGCACCCCAGCACTGGGGAAACCCGCATCTACCTCAACAACTGGCTGGAAGCCGTGGGGGTTGAACTCAGCTACTACGGCACCGGTAACATCTGCTACGCAGAGTTGGACGGCAAAAAAGTGAGCAACAACACAGGCAAATCTTTGAAAGCCATGAAAGCCTGGATTGATGCCGATGGTGAGGTGCATGTGAAAATCAACGACCGCGCCCGCTTCTATATCAAAGAAGCTACCCTGATCGAGCGGATTAAGGAGGCCCTGAAGAAAGATAAGTAAAAGCGTTCTCTCCCCTCTTCTCGCATCGTAAAAAGCACCCCCTAATATCAGGGGGTGTTTTTCTTATGCCTAAACTGTAGCGGCATTGCCCACCAGGGCAAACGCTGTTTAAGGCGCCTAGCGGGGCGATAGCCGGGGCAACTATCAAGAATGAACAATCACCCCAGCCCCACCACGATAGGGTGTTACGCGCCAAACCAGGGCGTGGGCTAAATCACAATCAGTCCGCCTTGCGCAAAGACCGTTGGAAGTCCCAAGCGTTTGGCTTCTTCTCCTCCTCAATCTCACGCACACGCAAATCCAAATCCGCCTGCGATTTACTGATCTGCTCCAAAAGTGCTTTGACCTCATCGGCGCTGTAGGCGGTTTTATCCGAAGGAAGGTTCACGGTCACGGTGGCGCGCCTGTTGCCCACACGCTCCGACTCCGCGGCCGCATGCTCAGCCTCAGCACCAGACTGGCGCAACGCCAGGCGCAAATCCCGGATCGTGTCCTTATGCAAACGCAGCTCAGAATTGCGTTGCTGCTCAGTCACATCAGCCAGGCGCTTTAGGGCGTTCACGGTTTCTTTTGAGGTGGCTTCCTGGATTTGCTTATTGATACTTGCAAGCTCAACGAGTTTACTCAGCTCGGTTTTGCGCAGCTCACCAGCGGTTTTGTTGTACTCGCGTTCATTCTGAATGTTTTGCAAACGTGACGCATAGTCATTCTGCAAAGCTTCTTGACGGCGCTGGAACTCCAAATTAAGGCGTTCCATGTCGGTTTTCATATTTTCAGCAATCGTGCCGAAAGCTGAATTAATAATCTCAGAACCGACCTTGGCGCCACCCGTAGCGGCCTCAACACCATAACCGTTCACACCAGCAACAGCGCCACCGGCCGCGGCAGCCCCACCAAGCAGCGTGGCCAAACCTAAGGACAATTTCTTACCAAGCGAAAGCCCCTTGAAAACCTTACCAGTCTCATCCTTATTGGCTTTGAGCGCATGAAACCCTGTGAAGATATCGCCAATGCTCTTAATCGCAGTGAGTGCCCCACCCACACCTGTGGCAATATTGCCAGTGTAGAAGCCAAGGCCCGCCGACACCAGGCCGCCAAGCACACCCATCAGGCCGCTAGCGCCCTTCTGCAAACCCTGCAAACCCTTCTGCGCCCCAGACAAGCCCGGGGTGTCCAAACCATACAGTTTAGCCGCCTGCACCTGCAACTTCTGGGTTGAGAGTTTCAGCAGCTCAGCAGCCTTAGCCTGGTTCAAAGTAGCCTCCGCAGCCGCAAAAGCAGCGTCCTTTGCCTGCATCATAGCAGTGTGCTGCTGAAGCGCATTCTCAGCTTGTACACGGCGAAGCTCCCACTCCGCAGCACGCACCTGATTCGTGCGGCGTTGTGCCTCACCCGCGACCGTGCCCCACGCCCCAGTGCCCTTCTCAATGTACCGATCAATAGCGAAACCGAATTGATCGTACATTTGTTTGTTCGCCTCAAGCCGTGCTTTGTCCAATGCTTCAAGCGCCTTTGCTTGATTCACGGCACCCGTGGCGCGCACTTGCGCAAGGTTGAACTCCGCATTTCTCAGGGCGATAGCCGCCTGGGTTGCGGTAAACATCGCCTGCGTCAGATCGTACTTGAGCTTGCGAACCTCTTTACGGGTTTTCTGCACCGTGTCGTGGGCTTCGGAAACAACCCCCGCCACCAGGGCAAACGCCCCAATCATGGTGGTGAGTTCAGTCTGTGCCGCGGTGATAAGGTCACGTACCGCCTGGATACGTGCCGCCATCACCGTACGCTCCGCAACCTCGATCTGCTTCAGGGCGTCACCGTTTTGCTTACGAACCTTAGCAAGCTTATCCTCAGCTTTGTTCAAAGCCTCAAGCTTTTTCTTCTGTTCCTCAGCATTCTTATTATCGGATTTATCAATCGAAGCCGCGGCGTCCTCACGCGCCCTAGCCAGACGCTTCTCCGCATCCGCAATCTTCTCAGCCTTATTCTTGGCCTTCGAGGATCGTGCACGGGCAAGTGCCGTTTCAGCATCCTGAATCTTCCTAGCCGACGCCGTGGAAACTTTCGCCCCCTTCGCCTCGGCTTCCTGATATTCCTTGCGGGCTTTCTCAACCTCTTCTAAGGCTTCCTTCTCCGCCTTCGTGTTATCCACCACTTGGCGCCGGGTCTCAGCCAAACCCTGCTCAGCATCCTGAACAATCTGCGCGGACCCCAGAAAATCGCCCTCATAGTCAGCACGGCGTTCCTCCCATTGTGAACCAATACGCTCCACGAGGGGCTCCATTTTACTAACCAAACTATCAATCGAGTTAGCCAAATGGTCAAGCCCCAAGAACTCTTGGTGAGTCAACACGCGCTCCGGCTTACCCGAAAGGTTCACGGCCATACCACCAGACGGCAACCAACCGCCATTATCATACAAGCCGGTGCCCTTGACCAGGGATAACGCCCGATCCATTTTAGTTGCGTACCGTGTGGGGAAAGCAGACACCTGAACACCCTGCGCCACAGCACCTGGTGACATAGCCTCCCACCCCGGGAACTTCGATAACATGGCCTTATAGAACAAGCCAGCGGACTTGTACGGGTCCATGCGCTCGGCAAGCGTGCCCCATCCAGCCTGGCGCTGCTGGAACAAACCAACACTATCATGATCCGACCCCACAGCATCGTGACGGAACGCTAACGATCCTGGAACCTTAGCGTTTGCAAACATTTTCAGGGGGTCGCCGGACTCCACCAAAGCGGTAGCCACACCAATCATCGCACCCTTAGAAGAAAGTGAGAAGTCCTTAGCGCGCCGGGAAATTTCGTGAACGAAATAATCATGGCCCCAACCACTATGTTTCTTCCCCTCCTGGCCATACGGCACGTCTTTATCGGGGTCAAGCGTTAGCGGGTCACCCAATTCTTTGGGTCCAGCAACCCCACTACCCGTGTACTCGTTGCCACTACCAGTAAGCGCAGTGCCCTTCTTAGTTTCCTGTAAGCCATAAAACTTCGCCAAAGCCTTATGCAGCTCAGCAGCCGACCCCCAGCCGGGGGTACCCGAACCTGTGGAATCCCCGCTACGGGTAGTTGCGACACCCGAATCCAGGGTGAACCCACCACTATCGGGGCTATAGGTGATGCCATCAATCTTGCCTGGTAGGCCGTCGAAACGGTCTAGGGTTTCCTCGAACTTTTCAGCAGAATACTGTGGGCCGCCACCACGCAACCTAATAAACATTGCATCAGTGAACTGGGACAGGTTAGCGCCGGCCATGCCCCCCAGTTGGCCATTACCCCGCTGGCCACCCATTTCAACAAACACACTACCGGAACCATAGTCGATTTTACCAACAGTGTGCCCACCCCACGGGCCGCCATTGAACCACCACATGGTGAACGTGTTAGCGCCACCAACACCCCTGTGGAAACCATGAGAAGCGCCCCAGTCGCCCTGATTCCCGGTAGCAAACTTCCGGGGGAATGGGTTTATGCCAGCAGCCAGGGCAGCGAAAGCGCTCATCGCGCCGGAACAGTCGCCCCAGTTCGAACCACCCCACACATACGGTGCCCCCTCAAGCGGGCGGGAAGCCTGATAGCCCTTCACAGAATAGCCCTGGGCAAACCTTACCAGGTCACGGCCGGTAACACCACCCTCGGCAAACTTTTGGCCCCCATAAATATTCCCGGTGTAAGTAGGTTGCACAGGCATACCAGTTGCCTTATCCTGCAAACGCATACCAAAAATATCAGCAACCCTACTCAGGATAGCGGTAGACCGTGCACGCTTAGCCGGGGCCAACGGAATATACGCCTCACCACCAGTTTCAGGCTCAGCCCACACACGCCACTCCCCGGGCGCCGCAATCGTCGCAGTATGATTCTCACCACCCTTAGCAAAAGCCAAACCGCCACGAGCATACCCAACAATACCCCCATTAGCGTGACGCGACCCCTCAGTGTTGATACTAAACGCCGAAGATGCTACACTGGAAACCTTGTCCTGGATAGCGGAAACCTTCTCATCCAGCCAGTTCATGACCTTAGCGAAGCCCTCACGCAGGCCGTTAAGCAAACCGGTGAAAATGTTAATACCAGCGTTGACCAGCCACGCACCCGCTTTAGCGAAGAAATTCTTAAGCTTCTCCGGGAACTCCGAAGCAAACTTCAAACCCTTGCTAATCATCTCCGCAAGATGGGTCAGAAACTGATTCTTCCAGCCAGTAACCGTGATAATAACCTTAGCAACACCCGCATGGAAGCCTTGAACAATGTCCCCCCACATGTTCTTAATCTTATTCACAGCCGCATCTTTGAACGCCCCAAGCTTGCCTTTCACGTTCTCCGCAAACTCGTTGAAACGATTCTTAATGTTTTCCCCGGCCTCGCCCCAAATGTCCTTAATGTGATCCCACATGCGGCCAAACGCTTTAGGCACATCCTCCCAATTACCGGTGACGATATCTACCAGGGCCACGAAGAAGCCGGAAAAAACTTCCTTCACGGTGTCGATGCTTGCGCTGAAAATGTCCTTAACATTTTCCCAGCCTTTGCTAATAGCATCCCCGATGATGTCCTTGAACACCCCGGCCCCGGTTTTGAGGTTTTCCCAACCCTCACTCAGCCACGTACCAACATTGCCAGCAAAGTCTTTCACGGGCCCCGCTAGTTCGTTAAAAGTGTTGGTCACCTTATCTTTCAGTGAGGACAAGCCTTCAGTTGCTGCCTGCCACTTCTCACTAAACCACTGCCCAATATTAGCCAAGCCTTCCTTGACGCCTTCCCAAGCATTCTTAAGAAAGTCTGTGAACTCACCCCAAAGGCGTTTACCAGTTTCGGTTTGGGTGAAAAAATACACTAGGCCAGCAACCACGGCAGCAATAGCCAAGCCCAATGCAATGAACGGGTTCATGGCCATCACGGCGTTCAACCCTGTGAAACTGCCAGTCAACCCCAGGTTAGCGGCTGTGGCTGCCAAGGTTCCGGCCCGCTGTGCGGCTAGCAGGGCAGGCATCGCCTGAAGTAAAACCATGAAATTCCTGATAGCACCAACAGCCCACACCCCGGCCTGAACCGCCTTCAGTGTGGTGTAAGCCCCAATCACGCCACCAATCATAGCAGCAATCGTGCCCACAAGTTCGTTGTGTTGGCGAATCCATTCAACAGTTTTAGAGAAAGCCTCGGCAACGCTACCAACAGATTTTCCTAATTGATCCATCCACACCTCAAGATGCGGCGCTATCACCTCATAGATGCGCAATTTAGCGTCCGACAAGGCGTTATCCCAGCGTTCCATGGCGCCGTTAAGGCCGCCAAGCTTCGCCCCCGCCGTCTCGCCAGCGGTACCAACCGCATCCATTTTTCCACGCAAGTTATCAAACGCTTCAACACCACTACTAGCCGCGGTGGTGGCGAACGACACAGCTTCACGCCCGAAGGCCGTTGATGCTTCGGCAAGGAAAGCAGACTCACCCATGCGCTCTTGCGCATCATGCAACTGGATTGTGATTTCTCTCAGCCCAACAAACTTGCCATCGGCATCAAAAGCCTGGATACCCATATTTTCCAGGGCTTTAGCGGCTTGCTTAGAAGGCGATGTGAGAGACAGCAGGGCAGACCGCATAGCAGTACCGGCCATGGTGCCCTTCACGCCCTGGTTAGCAAACAAACCAATGTATGTATTAGTGTCTTCCAGGGAAACGCCAAGGGTTGCCGCTGTCGGTGCCGCCATTTTCAACGCCTCGCCAAGGTCCGTGACCGTGGTGGCAGTGTTGTTTGCGGTGTTTGCAAGAACATCCGCCACGCGCGTAGCCTGGTCCGCGGCCAGGTGGAAACTGTTCAGTGCCGCAACCTGCAAATCCGCGGCGTCACCAGCACTAATCTGGGCAGCACCGGCAAGCTGAATCGACCCCTTAGCCGCATCCATAGCCTGTGAAACATCCATGCCGCCCTTAGCCAAAGCGAGCATCGCGTCAGCAGCCGATGCTGCGGAAGTACCAGCAAGGGATTCATCGTTACCCAAATCCTTAGCGTGCTGCTTCACCTTCGCCAACTGCTCCGCAGTCGAACCCGTCACAGCACCAAGGGAGCCCAGCACACCATCAAATTCTCGGCCTTCCTTAATGGCTTCGCTCAGGAAACCCACGCCACCAGCAAGCCCAAGCCCAGCTGCAAGCAGCCCCGACACTTTCCCTAACTGCCCAAACAAGCCCGCCCCTTGGCCTGCCACACTATCAAACGTGGCCCCCAAGGATTGCATTTTTGCGGAACCAACATCCGAAGCATCAGCCATACGACGCTGCGCAGCCGCCACATTATCAGCAGCATCACTTGCCCTACCACGTGCCGAAGACAGGGCAGTTTCCGCACCCTCAAGCGCACTCACAGACCCCAATTGTTGCTGCCTAGCAGCGGAAACCTTCGCCTCCGCTTGGGCAATTTTCGCGTCCTGGTTAGCCCTAGCCGCATCAAGCTTACGCTCCGCAGACTCCAACTGCTCCGTGGTAGCAGTGCTGCTATCACGCAATGATTGCAGCTTAGCCTCAGCATCCTGAACCTTAGCATTCTGTGAGACACGAACCGACTCAAGATTCTTCTCTGCAGCCTCAAGCCGCTTCGTGCTCGTCTCAACCTTCGCCTGCGCCTGCTCAGTTTTTTGCATAGCCTGGTTGACTTTTTCCTGGGCTTGTGCTTCACGGCGTTTCGCCTGCTCAAACGCCTTAGCCGACCCGTCAATGCCAAGGGTGAGCTCGGTCTGAATCTTCTTCCCCGCCTTCGTTGCGGCACTATTCACAGGGTCCTCTAGATGCTTCTTGATAGCCGCATTCATGCCCCGTAGTGACACCGTGATCGGCAGGGAAGCGTAACCGATAGCTGACATGCTAACCTCACTAACGATAATAAAAGTATTAAAAAAGACGGGGCAAACCAGTGGCCTGCCCCGCAAAAAATGTTATGTTAAGTTTTCCCCTTCGCTAACGCAAGTTTACGCTCACGCTCAGCCTTGATCCTGAAATAGCGTTCCTTACGCTCCTCTAAGGCTTTCTGCTTCCTAGCACCCTCACGCATCGTCGCCATGGGGTGACGCTCCCCAGAAGTGATGGCAGCAAAAATATCGGCAAGAATATAGCCCTCAATTGATAGCCTATCAATATCCAATATTTCCGACCAAAACCTAGACCGGGTACGATCCAAGCCATCTACCAGCACCAATAGTCGCCTCAGGGTGAGCCGTGACTTGCCGCCTTTGGGCCGCCAAAAATCACGATAGTCAATACCCATAAAAGCAAGGTCCTGCTCCACAAGGTCCTCATGCTCACGAATATAGGGGAGTAATTCTATTTTCCCGTAAGGCCCCATTCCTTATCAATGAGGGGGACAACATGCTTCTGAAAATCACGCAGCGTCGCGCCGGTAGCCTTGATCTTGCCCCAATCCTCGGGGGAAAGAATATCCCGGTACACTGCCACAGGTTTATCACAGAATGAGTCATAGGCGTCTAGGCTCATGTCTTCGAGGGTTGCGGGGATTGTTACCGTGACTTCTTGGCCGCGTAGGGTTGCGGTGATTTCGACGGTGGTGGTTTCTTCCACAGCTTCTTTTTGGGTTGCGCTCATTGGGGTGAACCTTTCCTAGGTAGTTATTGATTGTTGAAAAGTGGGGGCGGCTTGGTGTCGGGTGCGCCCCTAAACCCCATGTTTATATCATCACAGTGACGTTAAGGATAATGTAATAACATCACCCATTAATGTCACAGTGACCATATTTTACGGTGCGTCCTCAACCGTGATCTGGTCAGTCGTACCCTCAAGATGGCTAACAGCAGCAAGGATACCCTCGAACGCTTCGACCGTGAAACCAGTAGTAGCGGAGCCGGAAACTGTTGCTTCCTCGCCGCCCGCAATCCCGCGCAAAGCCTCCTTAACCTTATCGGCGTTAGCATCATGCGCCAAATCCTTGGTCTCGTTGTAGTTGATGCGCAGATTCCAGGTACCGCCAGTAGCCGCGGTGGGAAGCTTAACAAGCTTCTTAGCCTGCGGCAAGGTGTTGGCGAACCGCTCAAGGTCAATAATTTCTTGCTTCTCATCAGGCACAAAATCAAGCTTTTCAAACACGGCCTTGAAAGTATCCGGCAGCACATTGATCTCAATCTCAGTGCCAGATGCTTCTTGGCCCTTGCTCAGATTCTCACCCTTAGCCGCGGTACGGGTGCGGGACGCCAGAATACGGTGGGATCCGTCGTTAAACTCGTACTCCACCGCCACAAACGGGCGAGCCAACACCGCACTGTGCAGCAGGATCTCAGCCCCATCAATACGCTTCGACGGGGTAGAGCCCTTCGTACGGTCCGGCCATAGCACGCTTTGCACAGCCTCATTCTCTTCAAGAACCAAGACCTTAAGAACCACCGAACCCGGCTTACCCGTGACGGCCACGGTGCCCATGCCCAAGCCCTTGGTTTCCTGAATCTCCATCGCCCGGTTCAAATCAATTTCTTGGTCATCCTTAAGAATCCCTAAGGTCATCCAAGTGTGATCCAGCACACCATTCTTACTGATCTTCGGGTCATCAGCATAACTGATATACACCACCGCGTCTGTGATTGTTTTCACGTTTTGCGGGTTGCGTTGCTTAATACTCATAATGCAATCCTATTCACGAAAATATTGTATGTTGCGGAAGAAACATATCCCCCAAGTTTACTGTCCGGCGTGGTGATGATGTTTGTTGATGCCTGCACCCCCAGTTTCCACCTGCCCCCGAATGAGATTAGGCCGGCGTCGATTGTGCGCATGATGCGGGTTGCGGAAGGCATATCATATGAATGCACTGTGACACGCACCACTTCAACGGTGAAACCCTTACCCCCAGAAATGACACCATCGGATTGGACGGTGACGTGCCAGCCGTTTTTTTGGGGCGAGTATTTAAGGGGTAGCGTTGCTGATGTGCGCTTTTTGAAAGCATCGTTTTGCGCCAGAAACTCACGCACCTTCTTGGTGGCGTCCTGGGACATGAACAGGCGTTTATCTTTCTCCAGCATGTTACTTTCCCCCACTATAACGTTTCAAATCAAGCCCCGCCGCCGTTGCCGCCTTAGTTAATGTCCCATGCTTCGCTTGCGAGTTCAAACCACCCGCATGCATGATCGTCACCAGGCCAACAGGCCGCCCTGATTTATTGACCTCGCCTCTAGATTCAACCGGCATTTTAGGGTTCGCAATACCCCTAGCGTTAGCCGCAACCTCCGCAGCCTTAGCCTCAACCACACTCATGAAATTCTCACGCAGCATCGCATTGATAGCATCACTATCCAAACGGAACGCGAATTTATCAGCCATCAACATCACGCCTTTCACACATGACCTCAATCATTGGGGCATGCCGCTGGAACCATGGGGTTCTACCTATAGCCCAATCGAATGGGGCATGCAAAATCTTGTACTTGACCCCACGGATTTCAAGCTCATGATTCGGGCCAATCGGCAAACCCGCGGGTAAGAAAACCCTAAGACGCTGTGCTGTTGCCCCATAATCCTTATGCTGAATCTCACTGCCAGTATCGTACTGCGGTACGCCTAACACTTCGGTGTAGTTGCTGCTGTGGATTATTGACCCATCGTACCCTATTTCGGGTGGGTCGAAAATTCTTATTGACTCCACAGGTTCACCCTCCGGCTTTCCGGGAATGGTACAACATCCCCTCCACGATAGCGAGGGCTAATATGTAGCAGCCCCAAAACATGCAGCATCCTTTCGGTAAGAAACACGCCGCCAAACCCCTCAGTCCCGGTCTTTGCAAAGGTTGCGCTGTCCGACTGCTCACCAGTGGTAGACGACACACTAACCATGTTAATGTTCACACCAGTCAGCAACGATTCTACAACCATGGTGCGAACAACAATCTTGACCGCGGTTATTAGCCAAGGCTTAGAAACAATCTCATCAGCCAACACCAGGCCACGCCTAGCGAACTCAAACTCGATCCTCTCATAAGCCAAATCAATCAGGGCACGGCACCTATCCGACTCCCCCGGGAGGAAGGGGCGGGGCATCATCACCCCAATATTATCAACCGATAACTTTTCCACCCCGCCACCTTCCTATCAGCTAAGCTTATCGGCCATAGCAATAAGCTCAGGCTTAGTCAAACCTTTAATGTCTTTCTCGCTAGCCCCAAGGCTAGCAACGTATTGCCGCCACAACTCAACCTTGGCGGCCTGTGCAGGGCGTTTACTGTCACCTGTGGGGTCACTATCGCTGTCACTGTCTTCATTATCGTCAGCAGTCGGCACTTCCGGTAACCCCAAATTGATAACATCAACCTTATCATGCTTGACGTTAGCGTCCTCAGCCACACCCGAACCAATCAAGCGGGCGGCGTCAAGCGGGTGTGCGTCAAACACATCACCACGCTTACGCAAAACCTCGCCCCCATCATCCGTGGGCTGCCACCAAATCCCAATCTTTAGGCGAATCATCATAATGATTTAGCCCACCTGAATCCGTGCAACAGCCTTAGGATCATACAGGGCGCGGATAGAACGCTCCATAATATCAGCACGATACTCCATGGTTGCGCCACCGATACCGCTATCACCATGGGGCGAGTACAAGGGGGTGACCTGTGGACGGTCTAAGAATTTCTTGCCACCCGGCTTCTTGGCCTGCAAAACATACGCCTGCTTCGGGTCAACATACTGGCTCACAGCCACATCCAAACCCCACGGCTTATACGGTTGGAAACCCTTAAAATACGGGTTATCCCCAGAGTTAGCGCCAATAAACGCAGCTTGGATAGTCTTATTGCCAATAATGTTATACCACACGGACGGGTGCATCACCAAGGTGTCCGGGGTGTAGCCAAGGGCAGCCTTACGCTCATCATCCACATCACCATCAACCAACGCAGATGAAACCATTGCACAGGCGCGCAAAACATCCTGCCCAATCTCCGCCGTCACAGTAGACCACGGGGTACCAGCCGACACAACCTGGTTATGCTCATCAGTAGCAGCCTTCACCCGATCCAGGCCCTGACGTGCACTAGCATACAGGAACTCGTTAGCAAGCTGCTCAACACCACGGGACAGCAGGTCAATGCGGTTATCCTTAATCATTTCATAAGAAACACGCAAACCCTCCGCAATCTTAAACGCCTTCTCCACCTTATCATCACCGACGCGAATATCAGCGGTGGGGATTTCCTCAAACTCCGCAACCTCATGCGGGCTCTCGGAAAGGAACGGGCTCACCCGCTGCTTGAAAATAATAGCGCTAGCAGTGGTTTCGCCATCATCGGAGTAGAACACGTTTTCAATAGCAGCATCCTGAACAATGCTCACAATCTCATCAACAATCAGCTCCGGCTCGTCCACATAGTCGGACACTGTGTAGGAACCACCGCTGTTTTCGCCTAGAATAAAAGCCATTTTCTCACCTTCTTCTCATTAGGCCAGTGGGGTCACAAGCCGCACCGACACATGCTTACGGCCCTTACGAACAACAAAACCAACAGGCTTCGTGCCAGCCTTAGCCACCTTACCATCCGCGGCCGCATTCACCTTATCCCCAACCTGCAAATCATCCGGGTTATCACAGGCAATATTAATAATCGCTGGGGAGGTCACGACGGTCACACGGTCGGTCTGGCCAATGGTCACAACCGGGGTTTTATAGGCGTTCTGAATCGCAACACCATACACATCATCACTGGCACCCGCATGCTCAACACCGCTACCAGTGAGTTTAACACACCGGTAGCCCAAAACGTTAGCAGCCGCCTTGAAAGAAGCGTTACCGGTCAAAATCTGATTAGTCATCTATATTCAATCTTCCTATTAGAAAATCTGCCGAACCTTCAGGCCGGAACGCAAAACCTGTGACTTGCCCTTATTCTCATAGCCACGGACAGCAGCACGCTTCACCGGGGTAGACTGGGTGAGATTTTCAAGCAACACCTTACCGCCCTCAAAATCATGCAACAGGGAGTTAACCCAAGCGTCCTTACCGTTAGCTGAAATGCGGCCCGAATTGATAGCCTCATCCACAAGGTTCACAACCTCATTACGCCGTGCCTCTTCACGCATCTTATTCAAAGCTTCGGCGCTTTTACGCAGCTCAGACAAGGTGTATTCGTCAACGGCAACCATGCCCTTAGGTAAAGAGTTTTCCGGCGGCACGGCCTCCGCAGACTCGCCACCATTAGGTGTTTCCTCTTTATCCCCACTGTCGTCTACAAGCTTTTGCACAGCCTCGATGATATCGTCATCGGTGGCGGCCTCATCTAATTCTAAAATTTTGATAAGCTGGTCTTTCAGCTCCATAGCATCCTCATTTTCGGTACCGTCATCAGCATTCACAGCACGGTTTTGCCCCCGCAACTTGGCGACAAAAGCCCGCTTATGCATGTTAACAATCTTACGCAAACTCTTATTTTCCGCACCATCACCAGTATCACTGGCCACAACCTCATCGGCCAAACCAGCCTCAACAGCCGCCTGACCAGTATAAAAAGTTTCCGCACCCATCAACTCACGCCACTGCTCACGCGACCCACCAGCCTTAGAAACATAAATATCAGCAATCTGATTCGACAACTGGTCCAATTGTTCACGGGTGGAATCTAGTTCGGGGATCGTCCCACCAGCGTCCCACGTCCAAGCATCATGGATCATGAGGGTTGCGGACGGTTGCATAATAACACGGTCGCACGCCACCGCTATCACACTAGCAGCCGATGCCGCGATACCCCAAATATTCGCCACCGTACCATTTTCACTACTGCGAATAATATTAGCGATGGCGATACCAAGCATTGCGTCACCACCATAGGAATTAATATTAATTATTAACGGTTCCTCGGTGGCTTGGTTGATGAACTCACGGAATCCCCCCAGGTCAATATCCCAGTCGGAAATGTCGGAAAAGAAATTCCATTCATTCATGCGGAATATTATAACATACTACAACAAAACGTTATCCCTATTGTCGTCAATATTATTAGTTTCGGTGTCACCGGACCAAGGGATTTGCATTTTACGGTGAAAGTATTTCCGTGTTACCGGGTCGTTAGGATCAACCAGTCCAGCCGCAACAGCATTGGGCCACATCTCAGGTTTCAGCTCACTGTTTGATGCGATGGGGTCACAGTTGATGAGGGGAACGGGACCCTTGTATTCTGGGAATGCTAGGCTTATCAAATCCTCAACAATATACTTTTGTGCAGTGAGTGCCACCCAGTCCGCAATTGTTTGCAAAGACTGCGTGAAAAACGATGACTGCGTATCAGCCAAAGCATATGATCCACCACCATCATCAAGGTTCAGGAAGTGCGCCAACACGCTTTTAGCGATAGCATCATTATATGATTTGATAGCGCCGGAAACATCCGGTAGCTGGCCAGAAACCCCTTTGAACTCGAACGATGCGCCGGGCGGGATTGACACCCCAGCAAAATCATCGGCACGGATAGCCTCAACTAATTCTTGACCCCTATCAATCTCGTCTTGCAAATCCTCCGGGCGACCCAACAGGGTTTCTTTCGACGCCACGTAGACGGGTATGCCCATGCCGTTTCTCTCAAGAGTTTTTAATTGAAGCCGCTGCAACTCATCCTTAAGCCGCCAAGGTCGATAGCAGGGGCGCAAGATACTTGTGCCCATCCAGTCACTGTTAGTGGGGCGATACACATACCCCACCAGGCTATCAACAGGAATCACGGGGGCAAGGTCGGTACCGTCTTCTAATCGCACACTCTTTTGCTGAATGGATTCTAGGTTGCCATTCTCATCCACATTGATTTTTGAGATGGTGTCAGCCCAGCGGGGGGCGAGTTTCACCAGGTGCCAACCGGTTTCGTCTTGTTCGTATACTTGTTCGAAGTATGCGAAGCCGAACACCAGCGCCAAGAGTGCTTGGGGCAAATGTTCTTGCCACGAAACCCCGCTAGAAAGCCTGGTCACCGGGGGCGAATCCACGCCAAGGATAGGTAGCTTCAGGTCTTGCGCTACCCGATTCACAACCTCAGGATCGGCACCATTCGAATCAATGTGCCACTTGGCACGAAGCACTGGAAGTGTGCAGGCAGAGTACGCCATTGACACCTGTTCATCTTCCTTAAGCATCTTATTATAAACCGCGATGTTACGGGGGAACCGTAAATCATGGTTCGTGTCGTTCATCCGCTGGTACCCGTGATACCCACCTGTGGGGGTGGCGGTGCCGATTTCCTTAGTTCGTTTCGGCTTGAACTTTGCAAAGAATTTTCGTAACCCCATTGTCTTTTCGTTAACCTTTCAAGTAGTAAACATGCCCACCAGGGCAAACGCCGTTTAAGCCATGTAGCAGCCCCGTAGGCGGGGTGAACATCAAGAATGGGCAATCGCATAGGCCATGCCTAGATAGGCGGCTACACGGCAAACTGTGGCGTGGCCAAAATCACAAACCACGACGCTTACGCGAAATACGCATCGAAACCCTAGGCGCACGCCGAACATCAACCTCAGCCGGCTTATAATCCGCAGCCAACAACAACGCAAACGACGCAGCAATGATGGGACACCCGGCCGGATTATTCCGCTTCAACGCCTTACCCGAATCCTGAATATCCCTCTCAGAAACCACCGACAACGCGTCAACCCACCGTGGTGAACCATCATGCTTGATCTTCCCATCACGCCACAATTGCATAAACAACATATAAGCCTTAGAAACCTCGGTTTTATTAAACCTGGTTGGCTCCAAACCCCGCTGCTCAAACAGTGCCGTGCAAGTCTCCGCAACACCCTTCTGGTCATAAGCAAACCCAATCGGGTCACGAAGCCCAATCACCCGCTCAATATCGGCAACAACACCCACACGGTCAAACTCATCACGGGGGGCAAGAGACAAAAACCATCTCCCATCAGCCATTTTCTCCGCGCTCACAAGCGCACAGCCAACAGCCCCCAAGTCAACATCAATGCCAACAGCAGACACAGGCCCGACACTACACAGTACGGGATCAGCCACTGTAGCAGCTTCCCAATCGGAATAATCAATAATTGGTGTAAAATCTTCATCGTCTTCATCATTGAACCAGTCACCCCAACCCAAGCATTCGACACCAAAATTGATCCTACCAATCTCGGTGTTGAGTCGTTTCATTTGTTTTCTAATCTTCGTCTCATCCATGATGAACCCATAGGACGGGTTCGCCAGGATCCAGGTTTCCTCAACATCGGGTTTAGCATCAGCAGGCGCACGGTATTCTGCCAGGTAGATGGGGTCAACAGGGTCAGGCCCCGCCAACGCTTGACGCCTCATTGCCGAAATGACTCTGCCGTCCTGGTGGGCTTTGAAAGCCTTATGAACAGCTGAGGTAATATAGAAAAACTGCGGATCATCCGCAGCCTGGGTAGTGAAGTTAATAGCAGCAACCGCACCATCAGTCAAATTATAGGCCTCATCATAGACAACACATGATATTTTCGTGATACCACGGGCGGTGTCGTCACCGCGGGTTTGGAAAAATATTACCCCGCCACCCTCGAACTCCAGCACGCCCTTGCCTTGGGAGCCTGAAAAACGCTTAAGCATACCGGCCAGCGGAGAGAAAGCTTTCACCACCCCAAGCAAATTCAAATAAATACTATTAGCCGTATCCCACAGCTGGGCCGTGTATAGTATGCGCCAACCGTATTTTATGGCACGGTACAGGCAGATAAGGGAAATGCCCAGGCTCTTGCCATTCTGCCTAGGAATGATAAGAATGTTGTCAGAGTGGACGTATCTACCAACCTCATTCTTGCTGCACATGGCCAAAATATCGTACTCCTGCCACGGCATCAACTCCACCCCAATAATCTTAGCGAAAGCAATAATCTCCCTACCCTCGCCATGATCGTATGCGGGGGCCTCGCGCAAATTATACGGTGTTTGTTTACCCCTTAAAGTTTTGTGAGCCGATGATTTCGGAAAAGGCTCTCTCTTTACCATCGACATAGTAGCTGTCACCATTATCTTTTTCCTGTCTTATCCGTTTCACAGCATTGATGCGGTGCCGTTCCACATCGTTAATCGTTTTGCGGAACAAGTCTTCTTGGTTGCGAATCTCCCCCATCAAGGAATCCACGACAACAATGTAGCGGGGTAGCTCGTCATCCTCATCATCAATGTTGTTGGCGTTTTTCTTAGGTTTTTCTTCCTCAACTTGCTTCACCACACCCCGCACAATCTTGCCGTACTCGCGTTTCAAACGGTCAATCCGGTCACGCTGTCGGCATGCGATAATGATAAGGTTTTCCATGCTAACGGACTTGGGTTCTTCCCGGTAGGAATCGTAAACAAACCTGCCCCCCGATAACCAGTCCTCCGGGTATTCCTTGCCGTCGTATATTCTGGCCATATGTTTTACCTCTCGATCACTAGCCCCAAAAACCCGAACCTGTACCACCATTCGGGGCGACAGGGGTGTTTTTCTTGCGCATACTCTCATAGTATTTATCCACGCCAAGCATGAATGACTTGGGTCGCAGGCGAGCGCAACGCTCACGAACAATCGCCTCACCGGGATCAATGCGCTTGAACTCGCACCCGGCTTCCGCATAGCGTAGTAGTGCCGATTCGCTGGGTGTGGAGTGAATAATATACGCATCCGTCTCTGACTGTTTCAAGGCTTCCTTAATAAGTAGAAGCCTTGCTTTCCTCACCAGTCTTGCCACCACTTGCGGGTAATCATGATTACCGATAGGGTAGCCGCCAATAAGGTTGCATAAATGGTCATAGTCAATCCTTATATCCCCGGGTTTCGCATGCTCACTAACCCACGTGGTTTTACCCCCACACGGGGGGCCCATCACAACAATCTTCCGAACGTTACCAGTAGTAACCTCACCCCCGCCACGTTGACTATTGCAAGTAAAATGCAACAAGCGTTCCGGCATTTCCCCGTTTCTCGCCCCGTGAAAATTCAGGTGGTCAGCAGCAAGCGGCTTACCATCAAAATTCTTCACAGCAACAGCATACATAGGCCTGCCACACCACGGGCACGGTGTACCATCACGCAAACGAAGCATCAAACTTTCACGGGCACGCTGGTGCATCTTGCCGTAGCCCCTAGCGCTAGCTGATAAACCCATAAAAATATTCCCCTAAAAAGCGTTTAAACAAACAATTTTCAGGGGAATATTATACCATGCCACAACAAAATATTAGTGTTTCCGGCCGGCCCTCCAAGCCCGCACACTGCGTAAATCCACCATCAAAGCACCCAGGTGCGTTTTGTGCCGTATAAAATCACGGTTCACCGCCTCAAGGATAGACGATGGGGGGCAACCGATTTTCTCAGCAGCCACATCATACTGCACCCAATCCGGCACATAATCACTGTACCCAAGGATTCGCTTAGAAAACAGGCGCTGCTTAGCCCACGCCTCAAAAATAGTATCCAGCTCATCAAAGTCATTGTAGGCCTGATTGATAGCGTACTCCACTTCGAAAGCGATATCACACACATCATCCGCGGTTAGGGTACTGGCGGCACCGACAACCCGGCCACTCTTGGTAACCCAGAAAAACCTTAACCAACCAGAAGCCATGCATCCCCGCGACACTAACAGCTGAACCAGCATGCCCAAATGTTTTAAATCCGCATCCGGGTAGTCGATAAGTTCAACCGCTAAATCCGCATGGGTGGCATTCTGCATGCGGCGATTACCCACCGACTCAACCAGGCTACGCAAACCAATAAACACCTCACGGGTTTCACGCAGCAATTCTTCTTTCAAGTCGTAGTCTACCATGCCGTAACCTGATCTTTCGCCAGTTCTACCTCGATAAACACATTCGGGGGCTCGCCCGGCGCACAACGACGCTTCACCTTATGCACCACGCAAACCTGGGAATCATCCTTAAAAACCACCCCGGTGAGGGCGTCAAGGATTCCACGCTCCAGCTTATCAATATCAGGTCGTTGGATCATGGTCAGGGGGTCGGTTGGTTTCATCGCTTTAGTACGGGGCATGGCGAAAACTAGGCGAACCTCCACCGGGGCGTTCTCAATCATTTCTAAGCCCTGGTATTGCATGTGGGTTGACACGCTACTGGCCACATGCTCACGCCATTCTTTCAAGCCCTCCGACTGCTCAACCAGCACCGCTTTGCCCCCGCGCACAAACGCTTTCTTGCTGCCTTGGGGGCGTGGCACACCATCCGCTGTGGCTTGTAAGAAAAAATCTTTAGGCTTCATCGTGGATCACGCCCTCATACTCGTCATCAACCTGTAGGCTGATCTTATCGTCAGGGGCTGCTTCCTCACCAATAAGCCGCCAAATTTCGTCCAACAACATGTCCCGTGCCTTGTCCAAATCCTCGATACGTTTCTCCAGGTCAGCATGCTTATTGTTGCCGTCAAGCCGGCAAGACCTCGCAATATACTGGACTGCTTGGGCAGCGTTCCCGGTCAAATGGCGTGAAATGTCCCACACTTCACAATCCCCAAACTTATAGTAATCACCCATGATACTTTCCTTTCTTTCTTAGAAAATGTTAATGTTACGTGGCACACCATCAACCGTGACGAACGACAGCACGCCCCCGTATGACGTTGATCCGGTGCGATTACGGAACCAGGTGGATTCTTTTTCCAACGCCGGTGCCGACACGATCCAACGCTTAGCCGTCCATGATTCGATATGAAAATTATGAAAATGGCCACTGATGAGGATATCGGCCTGGGCTTCCTCACTATCATTAGCGATGTGGCCCGACCACCATTTTTCCGCACCACTAATTTGGCCTTTGAATAAATGCCCGTGCACGATCGTGAACACGGTGCCGCCGCAATCGTAGGTAACACTGCCTCGGGTGTGGTCTGGGTACAACCAGCGCACATTTTTGCCCCGCATCATTGCCGCATCAACCATGCTGAAAGCGTCCTGAACAGCGGAAACAATCATGATATCGTAGTTGTCGGACATGGGGCGTGCTTGTTTGCGAGTTGTTTCACCATGATTACCGGGCACTACCGACACCGCAAGGTCATTAACCCGCGATAGGATTTCCTGAACAGTCCATGATACTAGGTGTTGGCAAGCACGTAGCTGCTCTGCCAAGGTGAGGTCGCACTCGGCAATCATCTTACCGTCCTGCGACGTGTAGCCCTCGATCAAGTCACCGGCAAAAACCAGGTTCACCCCACTGATATTCTCATGGTGTTCTAAGGCTTTGATGACCCCGGTTTTCCACCGGTCAATCAAATACTCGGTACCAGCACCGGCCTCAACACTCTTCCCAATGTGCGTGTCGGACAGCACAATGGTCAACCAATTTCCGTCACGTGTGACATTATCGACTGGTTCCAGATAGATGGAGTCTAGCAAATCTTCAATATCGCTATTATGCTGGGGCCTTAGAACAACCTTAGCACGATAGGCGTGCTGCACCCCATGCCCCGGCACTTCCCAGGCTGAATGCCGAACGGGACCCTCAACTGAATACTTCTCGGGATCAAGCCCGAAGGCATCCAGAACGTGCCCCCAATCATCTTCTGTTGGTGGCGTGGTTCGTGGCGGTGAGGTCACAACCCCCTCAACGCCGTTCATAACCACACCAGGCACAACCCCTTTCGGGGGTGCGGTGAGTAGTTTATCAACATCACCCATATGCTTCACTCTTCCTTAAAAACTTCTTAGCGAACATTGTTGCGCAGGTTTGCAACCATCGAACAAAACGCCTTGTACTGGTGTGGGTAGGGGTTGCCCTGCAACGACGTTGCGACAAGCCATAAGTCATGTAAAACCACATCGTCCCTGGTCAACGCTTCAATCATTGCCGCGCGTTCCTCACCGAAACTGTCCAACCATTCGTATGATGTGGGGGGTTTAGGCCCCATGGCGTCCACCACGGTGGTGAACTGTTCAACTAAACTCACTTCTCAACCTTTTCTTAGTCATTGAAGTTTCCTTTACTTACGCCATATATTATACACGAATGTGACCCACCTGTCAAACCAATGTGATTATTATCACATTCCCCGGGGGAACTCTTTAAACCTCGAATAGTGAAGCTGGTGCGCAATCGTGTGCACCCCGGTCGCCCCGCCACGGTTCTTCGCCACGATAATGTCCGCTTCCCCGGCGCGTTGGTGGTCAGGGTCCTTAGCATCCGGCCTATCAATCAGCAAAATAATATCAGCATCCTGCTCAATCGCACCCGATTCGCGCAGGTCAGAAGCCCTAGGGGTGCCACCATCACGGTTTTCACTATTGCGGTTCAGCTGGGCAACCAGGACAATAGGCACATTCAAGTCCTTAGCAAGGATTTTCAGCTGCCGTGTCATCTGCGCCACCTGTTCTTGCCTCGGCACGTTCACATTGGCGGGGGTAATCAATTGCAAATAGTCAACAACTATCAAACGAACATCATTCTTCCGCACCTCAATTTTCGCCCTCGAAACAATATCCATGATCGTTTGGCTAGCATCATCACTAATATAGATAGGGGCAGACGATATTTCCCCAGCCGCCCGCTTCAACACCTCAAACTGGTCAACCGACACATGCCCGCCACGGATAGCACTAATATTCGTACAGGTTTCCGCCGCCAAAATACGCTGCTGAATCTCCCTCGAAGACATTTCCAAAGAAAACATCAAGGTAGCGGCCCCATTCCTGATACTGATTTCCCGCATAAAATCAACCGCCAATGTTGATTTACCGCACCCAGGCCGTGCCGCAACCACAACCAACTGGCCGCCCTGCAACCCCTGCAGCATTGCGTCAAGCCCACGGAACCCGGTCATGACCCCCTGTGGTAGCGTGCCAGCCATAGCGTCAGCTAACCAATCCAACGACTCGTCAAACTCAATATGCTTCGCCCCACCCGCCGATGACGATAGCATAATACTATCCAAGCCGTCACGAACCCTACCCAAAACATCCGTTGAAGTAACCGACGGTTCCTGACACAGGGTTTCCATATGTGCAGCCAGTGACCACAGTTGGCGCTTCCTGGAACGCTCCTTGACATTCCCCGCCAAAAATGGTATATCACTTTTCGTCGTAGCCTTGGACATGAGGTCATGCACCATGGCGCCGTCAATCCTGCCTAGCTCACCCCGCTTCTCCAGCCCGCCTAGCACACTGATAGCATCAATGTCAACCCCAGCCATGAACAAATCTTGCATCACGGCAAACACTGCTTGATGTGCCCAGTGCTGAAAGTCTTTGGCTTCAACCAGGGTGAACACTTCACCTGACCCAACACCCCCCATCAGCAAACAGCCCAGTAGGGTTTTTTCCTCATCCAGCGTTAAGGTTTCATTCACGTGCTTTCTCCCCTGAACAAACTAAAGCCCCCACAACAGGGGGGGGGCAACGAACAATTATCTACGACAAAAGGGCTTTACGGTACTCCATCAAGCGAAGACGATTAAACCCGCCATGCACATGCTCCCTTAAACCATCCTTAACAAGAACCACCACAGGGGCCTGCAAAACATTATCAGCAACAGCCTGGGCTAGCACATTCTCATCAATGGGGGCGTATTCTACCGGAACATCCGGGTGCTTGTCAAACCATTTTTTCACAGCGTCACACTGTGGACATGCTGGTTTCGTGAACACAAGTACCGTGTTTTCTTTAGAACGGGGGTTGCTCATTGTCAACACCTCCTTGCCATGGTTGTTGGGGTTGCCGCATTTGTGGCTGTTGTTGCTGCATGTAGCGTTGCTGTGCACCTATCCAGCCTTGCTGCGCCTGCTGCTGTAGGCTACCGACTTGCCCCATGGGTTGCCCTTGACCCTGGAATCGTTTCCCCGCCAAATCCAAACCGATAGCGGTTGCCGTCACCTGCAAACTGTGGGCAGTCTCACCATTCTTATCCTGGTATTCGTGATTCACAAGCCGGCCCGTGATAACAACCCGGTCACCCTTGTGTAAATTATTAGCAACCGATTCGGCAAGCCGGTCAAAACACGACACCCGAACCCATGTCGTGTCCACCACTTCCCACTCGCCAGTGGCCTGGTTCTTACGCGAATCGGTGTTAGCAACACTGAAGGAACACACAGCTTTACCCGCTTGCGTAAACCGCAACTCGGGGTCGCCCCCAAGGTTGCCGCGGAATGAAACATCAAGACTCATCGTCATTTCCTATCTTACTATCGTTGTCTTCATCTGCCAGATGGCTATCAATCTTCTTGCGCCGTTCTTCACGCCACAGCCTCACGCGCTCACGCATTTTAGGGTCACGCCCCAAATCCGCCATCACATGGCCACAGTGGGCAACGATATCCCCAGGCCTTGGGGGCGAATCAGTGGCACGCGCCAAACCAAACCATCGACCAAACGCCATATCATACACCGGCTCCGGGTAATCACCAATAGCATTCAACGATTGATACCACGTGTCAATCAGAATCTTATACTCCGTGGCGTTTTGGGGCCGTTTGAAACCCCACACCGACACGATCATTTTCTCCAATAATTTTTCGGTAGCTTTCGGGCTGATACTCATTACCGTGTCCACGCCTCCAAATCATCAATGTGCAAGCTTTCATACTCCGACATGGGGGAGATACGTAACAGTGACGGTATCACAGGCACGCTATCCCACTCCCCACCATTCAACCAGGTGGTTGGGTGTTTGATATACTGCTGGTCTGTGCCAACGGCTTCATGATACTTGGCGTACCGTTTAGCCGCGTCTATCATGGTTTCCTCAGAAACAGTTTCAACAGCAGACTTCCACGCCCGAAACGCCTTAGCCTTATTCACCCGGCGCGGGTAAGCCTTCCAAAACGCCTCAAACCCATCAGTGTACCTGCCCCGCACGGGGCGTTTAGCTGCCCCCGCAAGCGCAGCTTTGCAATTCGGTGGGGCAACAACACTGACAGTAATCAAATCCTCGGATTCCCCAATCGTGCAAACCCAATGAAAGTCAAACAAAACCTCAAGGTGGCGCATAAAATCACCGTAGGATTCGTGGACAAAGTCTAAGAAAGCATCCATATCGGTCTGGGTTTCCGACGCCCCGGCCACTAAAAGCCTTAGAAGGAAAGCCGCATCGTAGTCTTGAAGCTCGTCAACCCCAACCTTGGGTTTACCCTCGGTGATCCGCACTTTAACTAGCATCAGGCTTGCCTTCCAAACGATCCTTACAATCAGTGTACAGGCGCATCACCCGCGGATCCTCGCGCAAACTTTGCTCAAGATTCATGTAGTCATTCCGCAACACCTCAAGATCAGTGATAGCCATCACTCGCGTAATAAACTCCTCTGACAAATCCGCGGGCTTATCAGGCTTACTATCAACCTCACTGTGGTCAACACCATCAACCGTGATGTGAGAATAATCACGGTCAACCTCCATCGTGGGGATATACAAAACCTGTGTGAGGGCTGTGCGCAACGCCACACTAATCGCTTTCGATGTGGCTTTATCGCTGGTGTCGAACGCCTCCGCAGGCACAGTCACGGATAGCTCATTGCCCGATTCCCCATCAATGAACGTGTACTCCACCAGCAGACGCACACGGATTTGACCCGCGCCTTTCGATGTGGTAGCAACTTCGTACTTCCAATCGAGAACCTTCACCTTAATCACGATCCCAAGCCGCGAAAACACCGGGTGAACAGCGTTAATGACATGCTCAATGCCACGGAAGTTATACCGTTGGTGTTGGTTTTGCCCCCACTTGCCAACCGCGCCAATCTCTTTCGACGCTAACGCTAGCTTATGGGCAATACCTTTCACCCCACTATCGGGGGTATCCTGCACCACATCAGGGGTTTGTGTTAATTCAGTCACAATTACCTTTCCTTACATGAAGTGCGCTACAGCCCACACCAGGGCAACAATAGCCGCAGCAACAATGACAAGCTTCACGATCACAGCAAACACCATCAGGCCAACCCAAAGGCGTTGCTGGCGTTTCATTTCTGCATCGAACTCTTCGAACGAATGATCCAATTTCATGTGTTTTTCCTCACATTTTAGGGACGGGGGACAGCCAACACCATCGCGTGGTGTCGACTTCACCCACCCCCACAACCAGTGGGGTAGGGCCTTCGTTTAATTCACCGGCACATCCTCACATTTCGGCTGGGACAGGGGGTCGTTTCCGGCAAGAAACTTCACACACTTAGCATCAAACTCCGCCAACACATCCCGCCAACCAGGCAGGATAATGTCAAGCATCGCGTCGGAATCGGGATCACCAGAACAGGATTCGATACCAGCCCACTGGTGGTCCGCACCATGACCAATATCAAGAAACAGGAAGGATTCGTCATCATCATATTCACGGTGCATGCTGAAATAGTACACGCAGTTCCCGCCCCCGGCCCGGGGCAGCATCACATACTGTGAGAAAAACCAACTATCATCCTCACGGCGGTAGAACCGCATATCCTCAAACCGCGCAGGATCCTTGCGCAGGTCGTGCACCCGTGCCCCAACCCACGCCTGAGGCAACAGCTCCTCAATTGCCTTCTTACCCTCAATGGTGGTGGGGTCAAGAATCCACTCATCATTTTCAGTATCAAGCACCCGATCATAAAACCAACCATAAGCAATATACCAGCCCGGCTTATGCGGGTAGTATTCTTCCAACAAATGGTCAGCCCGGTTCATCTTCTCAAACGTTGCCATGGTTCTTATTATACTCCTTCACTTGCCTGTTTGCAAATCAGTCTTTACGCCACAACCACACGGAACCATCATACATGGTGGCGAATTTCTCACCCGGGTGCTGTTTATCCATATACAAAAGCGTTGCAATCTCCTGATCCACGTTCTTGCCGATACGGATTTTTGCTGTCAAAACTTTCTCAACATCCTGCTTGAACACGGCCATTGCCCGATGACGCCATGGGGCGATAGCGTCCAGCTGACTGCCACCCTCTTCGGTGCCGTCACTGATCCCCAAGCCAGTCCACGCGGTATCAGGCACGCCCTCATCCTCATGGGAATAACCACCATGGAAGGTCGTAATGAACTTCCCTTCGCCGATCACATCGCCAACAAGCAAGTAGTGGAACGCGATATACGGGTGGTCATTGTACGGAACATCCAGGTCCGGGTTGATGAAACTGATTCGGCGAACCAATGATTTTTCACCATAGAACGAAACAGCATCATCACCACGGGATAGGAACATCTGGCCAGGCTGCACCTTCGTGTACCCACCCCCATTATTGGGGTATCGGATATCCGACTGCCTTAAAGCCTCGATAACCTCATCCTGGTCATCACCCCAGTAGTATAGTCGCCATTTCTCCGCCTCATCATCAACCAAGCGGTGATAAGCATGGTCATCATTGAAAAGTTCCTTCGGGGTTTCAGGGCAGTGCTTCTTACGCAGCTGCTCAATCACCCAATACTTTTCATCCAGGAAAGCATCATAGTGATCTTCCTCACCCTCGCAAGCATCAAGGTAAGTGCCCGTCATTTGGTTTCCCCTTTCAAATAGTTTTGCAGGCTTGCCTTATGGAACTCGTAGGCGAGTTTATACAAGCGTGTGGCGATACGGTTGTCCTCCGGGTCATCAATTTTTTCACCTTCACGGAACATGTACATGGTGTGGTCGTGGCATTCTTCTGCCTTGGCCAAGAGCTCTTCCACCGCCATACCGGTTTTTGCACCATCCTGAATCACATCCAGGGTGGCCAGGCCCTCATTCACCCCCAGCAGATACGCGTAATCCTCGGCAAACTTGCGGAAACAATCTTCAGTGAACTGTGTGAAACCATCAACCTTATAGGCAATCTTTTCACGCTCCGCATCATCCTTGCGCCCTAGCACCCTGCTGAAAAATTCTGCCAAACGGCCTTCCTGTGCCGCGGTCATCGCCGCGCCCCAATTAATATTAACCACGCCCCTATTATAACAATCCCCGGCCTAGACCGCAAGCCTAAACCGGGAAACTGTTGGTGATACTGGTCACATGCTAGCATTCGTAGGCGATAGCATCAAACAAAATACCCTTAGCGCGACTTAGCTCATGCGCTAATTCATCCGAAAGCAAGGGGATTACCGCATCAGCATAGGGGGCGATTACCCCATACGCAAAAGTGAACACATCAAAATCATCAAAATTATTGAAAACAGCCATCGCGTTTTCAATAAGCATTTCCGCAATCTTCACAGGGTCCGACTCCCCCAACCATGGGGGTACCGCAGCACCCGCCAGGAACCGGAGTTTTTCTTCCGAAACCCCCACATCCTGCCCCACATCTTTGAGCAGCGACAACTGTAACAGCAAGGGGGTGGCAACAACCCAATCCGGCACACCCGCTTTCGGGAAAACATCAACCTGTTTTTTCAGGCATTCCTTAAACTCCTCAATGTTCATGTTCATAGCGATCCTTTCAAAATCTCATCCACGGTTTCCAGCACAAGCACCAAATTAGCAGCAAACTGAACCTTAGAAAAACCATCAGGCATCAGGCGGAAAATCACTTCCGACTCGGGAATCAGCACACTGCGCATGTGACTAATTTCCCTCGGGCTCATCGAACCACCCGCAACCACACCAATATTAGCAGTCATGATTTGCGCCGCCTCAACAGGTGTTTTAGCAGCATGCCACGGGGGTGTGACAGCCGCCACCAAAGCCGCGTAGTCGCTTGCGTTCATACCCTCAATCGGGTAGCCATAGCGGGCCAGAGCGTCAACCTCGTGCACCCCTAAATCGCTCATCGGATCATGCGGGTTATTGGCACCGCCGTATCTCAGGACACCACCCCCACCAATATTTTTCTTCAGGAAATTACGCATTGTGTGGGGGATTCGCCCCATCACTTTAATGCTACCAGGCACGATCACGAAACTCCTCCTCCAAACATTCACGCGCATGCCGCGAAATGATATCATCAATCAAGCATAATCCCTCGGGACTTTCCGCAAAAACAACTTTGGCTGAACTGTCCTCGTGGTAAATATCAATGAAAGTGACGTAATTATCATCTTCGCCTTCGCAGCCGATGGATACCTCATACTCGCCAAACCGCTTTTTATACGTCAATCCGTACCAAAACCCATCATCAGAAGAAAGCGGCTCGGTGTAGCTGTTCTGCTCCCATGTGTCATCCCAAAGGTCTATCCGTGAAGCCATAGCAAGAAGAATGTCCTTGACCTCTTCGATGCTTCGGGGATTAATCATTTACACTCCTCCATGTGTGCTATAAACTCTTTCTCCAGCCGGCTTCGCTTCCCATGTAGAATCCTATCGACAATAAAATCATCCTCCTTCGAGCTCACCTGTGCTAAATGATATTTGTTATCCAGGTCACGAATATCAATGAATGTGAAAAAATCATCAGGGCGACCAATGCAGCCAATAAGAATCATGCGGGGACCAGCGTAGCACTTGTAGTACATGACATGCTTGGTGGGAAAAATGGGGGCAGATAAGCATTCAAAATGTTTCCGCCAGCCACCAGCCCACGGATCCAAACCCATATCCCACAAGCTCAAACGGGCAAAACAGGCCTGTTTGGCCAGGCCTTCATCAACTTTCTTCACGCTTTACCCCCGCCACGAACCGACTAGCGGTATCAATAAATTCTTGCCCCAAACGCCTGCGGCCACGCCCTGAAATGACAGCATTAATACCATGCCCGTCATCGGGGGTTTCCAGCCACGCGCGCCTAGAACCGCCTTTGCGCTGAACATCAATAAAGGTAACAAAATCGTTTAGTTCACCCGTGCAACCAACATACACCACATAGTCGCCAAACTCTTTCTTGTACACCAAGTCATGCCAGTAGCCCAAATTGAAAAATGTTTCTCGGTGATCCTCCTCACGCTCCCATGTGCCATCCCAGGGGTCTAGCAGTTGGTCACGAAGAAGGTCTTTCACCTCTTTAATGATTTGCATTATTGTATCCTCCATGGTTTTTATTATACCAGTTCGGGGCCAGTAAAACCAGCCCCGGGAATGTGATATTTGTCACAATGTTAGTTCTTCGATAAACTCCTGTAAGTACTCCCTCGAACTCACGCGCTCCAGTGAATTATGGTACACATCAAAACTGAACCGCTCTAACTCGTGCCGCACGCCTGGCCAGTAACAGTCCACCCCTTGACCGGAAGCCAAATCCATATACGACATTTTCCACTCGATGCGCACATCATCATCCAGGCAGAAAATATTCAGGTACGCTTGAATTTCATGCGTCCAGTAGGGCTTTATGGCACTCCCTTCAAAAGTGCCCCCGAATGAGTACTCGCCTTGATTGTTCCAACCGTCACCACCAAACCGCCTACGCCAAAGGTGGGGGATCACGGAGCTGGGCTCATGCCCGCCCCAAAAATCATCAAGGCCCATTGGTAGGGTTTTGAAAGCTTCAGTGACAAAATTATGCATTGCTGGGGGCACATGGTCCAAAACTTTCATGGCTAAAACTCCCCTTCTTCGTCGTAGTCGCCGCCGTTTTCCAACCATTCCATGCAGGCGGCTTCAAATTCGCTTCGGATCAGTGACAGTTTGCCGCACAAAATCTTATCAATTTGTTCACGGTCGTTCCATGAATCGAGTTCCAGCATGTCACCGCTGGGCAGGTGTTCGATATGTAAACCGATTGTGTATTCATCGAGAATGCCGTTAGCCCAGATTTGAATTTCGTGATCCCCAGCCGTGCGCCACCACGATAGGTAAACTTCGCCTTCGGTATCAATTTGTACAGGCGAGGTTTCCCACCCTGTCATCAGGGGGTCAATTTCCACCTGCGCTTCAAAAATATTACTCATGTTCCCGGGGCCTCCTATAACCCCTTGCCCTGCGCCCCACCACCTTTGGCGGGCTTTCCCTTGAACCGG
>ERZ773250.182-NODE-182-length-40670-cov-8.094325_pt1 | contig 40670 bp, 30 predicted proteins | sample MGYA00511258_ERZ773250 | MGnify/ENA primary metagenome ERZ773250 (study PRJEB29015, sample SAMEA2738164) | human oral metagenome | biome: human oral; feature: human-associated habitat; material: saliva | place: China | collected 2187 ... | reverse complement strand
ATAGGTTCAGTAATAGATTCTTCCAAAGCATTCTCCAATCCAACGCAAGGTTAACACGCCGTTGAAAAAGATTTCAGGATATTTGACTCACAATTCTTTTAATCAGCACTAAACCAGCGCTAGTTAGAATGGTTAGTAATTTAATGCTTACAATTAATCATGATGTTACTTAACATTCAGGCTGGTTTTAGGGTCCCCCCAGCGCTCCAGCATAATACTCCCAGCTGGCCATATGGTATATGGGGGTAAGTCCCCTATCGCACAGTTAAGCCCTAAGTCACAACCGCCACTATGACGGCGGACATATAACCAATAAAACCACGAGCATCGTCGCCCTGAATCAAAATAAACCCGGTTTAAAGGGATAAAAAAAACCCGGTTGCGGAAATAAAAAACCGACCGGATAACCCGGTCGGTTAAAATCGTGGAGCTAAGGGGATTCGAACCCCTGACCTCTTCCATGCCATGGAAGCGCGCTACCAACTGCGCCATAGCCCCATATTAATTTATCTCTACACTTAACGTGTAAGCGTGGAGCTAAGGGGATTCGAACCCCTGACCTCTTCCATGCCATGGAAGCGCGCTACCAACTGCGCCATAGCCCCAATCCGATAAAACGAACCGGTTTTGCGTTCAACCTTCGCTTAACGCAACGTGGAAAACTTTAGCTGCCACAAACCAGTTTTGGCAAATCCTCCAGCAGTGGCTTACATCACCAAATTGCCGGAGTGGCGTTAGAGCTATCTGCCACGCTCACATTCCACTGACGAATAGCCCAACCGGGCGGGCGTAAACCGTTATGTAGCACCCCCCAAGCGCAGTTGCCCAGCGACAGCAGCCCCGACCAACTATTAGGGTCTAAACCCAGCAGGCAGGTGGCCCCCATAGTCAAAACTGCCGAGTGGGCTACCAGTACCACCGTATCGTCAGTGTCTAAGCCTTCCACGGCCTCGCGCATAGCCGCAGCAGAGCGCTGGCCCACCGCGTCGCGCTCTTCCATACCAATGCCACCGGGCGTAGCGCACTTACCACGCCACTGTTTAAACTCCTGGGGCCAGTCAGCCTTAATTTCTTTACCGGTTAGGCCTTCCCAAATCCCAAAGGAACGCTCAATTAGACGCTCATCACTAGCCACCCCAATCCCGGTCAGTTTCGCGAGAGCCCGGGCGGTTTGCTGAGCCCGCTCCAGGGGCGAAGCGATGATCTTAACCGGCTTATAGGCCGCAATAATTGGCGCCGCTGCATCAGCTTGGGCTAACCCAGCTGCATTTAGGGAAATATCGGTTACCCCCTGCACGCGCCCTTGCAGGTTGTAATCGGTCTGCCCGTGACGCCAAACCACCAACTTAGCCATGTTTACTCACTAGCGAGCACGCTGGCGGGAAGTTCAATTTGCGGGCAATCCTTCCACAGGCGTTCCATGGCGTAAAACTCGCGGTCCTCCTCGCGCTGGACGTGCACCACAATGTCGTTGTAGTCCAGCAGCACCCAGTGAGCCTGCGAATAGCCCTCGCGCATACGGCGCTTAGCGCCAGCCTTGTGTAGGGCTTCCTCCACGGCGTCTACCACAGCCATAACCTGACGCTCATTGCCAGCAGAGATCACCAAAAACACATCAGTTAGGGCCAGACGCTGCGAAACATCAATAGCGATAATGTCGCTAGCCTTCTTCTGGGAGGCGGCATGAGCCGCTGCGTAAGCAAGTTCAATCGCGTAAGGGGTGGCGGACATTTCGTCTCCTTAAATTCTCTAAGTCTGATTAAAGCACAGCCGCCAAGCATGTAAATACTTGGCGGCTGCTTGGCTTTTTAGCGTTTGCTATTCGAGTTTGGGTAGCTCCAGGGCCAGGGCATTGGTGGAGCCGCCGTCGAGCACAACGAACCACACCACTGCCGCAACCACCAGTGCCAACACAATGATCAGCAACATGGTCAGGAAGATACGCAAACCGCGACCGTCCTGGCTGGACTCGTCATCTTCCAAGCGGTCATACAAACCAGTGTCCGCCAGCGCCTCATTAGGGGCCGAGTTAGCCTGCTGGTTAGCACGGGCCTGGCTGAAAGCACCCCAGTTGGGCACTACCTCCTCTTCAAACTCATCCTGAGTAGAAACTATCTCCGGGGTGCGCTGCACCACCGGCGGGTTGGGGTTGGCGGGCTTAATAATGGTCAGTTCACCAGTGTTGGTGTCTACCTCACGCACACCCTTGGCTACTGAGGGGGCCCGCACAATCGGGCGACGTGCCGGGGTCTCATTAGTGGCCGGGGCTGGGGTGGGCGCTGGCTGGGCGTTGCCCCCCAGCAGTGAACGACGGCGCATGGGGGCCGGTTCGGCCTGCCCCGGGGTGGGCTGAGCATCAGCCAGCGGCTCATTTACCGGCGCATAGGCGGCGGTAGAAACATTCCAGTCACCGGCCTCGTCAGCGGAAGGCACCGGCTGAGTGCGGTCGGCTGCAACCGACTGCCACAACGGACCCTGTTCGCCGCCACCGGGCGCCTGCACCGGGGCTGACTGCGCAGCTGGCTGCGCAGCTGGCTGCGCTACCGGCAGCTGCGCTGAATGAGCAGACTGACTGGCCGGCTGGGCAGGCGGATTATTTAGCACCGAGTGCACTGGCAGGAAGGGCGAGGCCGGGGCAGCCTCACTGCGCGGGGCAGCCTCACTGCGCGGGGCGGCCGACGGCGTCGGGGCACTAACCGCGTTAAAGACTGTGCGGCGTTGGGGCAGGTCTGCCCCAAAATCAGAAACTGCCGAGTTAGCGCTAGCTGCCGAGGCGGCAGTACCAGACAAGGCGCTGGGGGCGGAGGCAGAAAAAGCGCTGGGAGCACTGGCAGCAGAGCGGGCACTAACCGCGTTTACACCAGCCAAATCAGCTGAAGCGGCGGTGGCCGAGAAAATACTGGGGGCACTTGCTGCGCTAGCAGCCGCACGCCTACGCGAGCGAGTCCCGGCGCGGCTAGCCAAATCAGCTGAAGCGGCGGTGGCCGAAGCAGCCGTAGCAGACAAAGAACTGGGGGCACTAGCTGCGTTAGCGCGGCGTCGGGTGGCACGCCCATTAACTGTCGGCGCTGCCGAGGGGGCGCTCAAAGAACTGTAAGCGCTGGCACTAGTGGCCATAGGTGCGCTGGCTGCGCTAGCAGCACGCCGCGAGCGCGCCGGGTAAGTGGGTAGCGAAGGAGCCCCAGCGTGAGCCGAATTGACGTGTACCACCGGCTGAGCGGAAGCCTGGGCCTCTAAGGGGCCAGCTCCGGCGCTAGTGGCGCTAGCAGCAGAAATACCAAAGGAAGCAGCTGAGCCGGCGGTGGGCGAGCTGCTGGCTAGATGTGTAGGTAGTCCCCCACGGGAGCTATCAGCGCCGTTAGTGGCTGCATTATTTACAGGCGCGAAGGTAGGGGCAGCTGCGTGTCCAGCACCTTCAGGCATACGGCTAGCGGCGGTAGGCACCACTCGCGTATCCCTAAGATCGTCGCCAGGAGTAACGGCCGGGGCGCTAGGGGCAGCAACCGAGGCACTAGCAGCCGGAGCACTAGGGAAGCCAGGGGCGCTAGGGGCGGCGCTAGAGCGGCTAGGGGTTGTAACATCGCCGGGGCCAGAGCCTAAAAGCGGCTCGCGGATAGGCTCAAAACTGTTGTGCTCGTGCAGAGTGTGGCTTTTAATATCCATCTCTGCCATAGGGCTTTGTAGTGCTTGAGCCTCATCAGCAGTTAATTCACCCGAGGCCACTGCCTCACGTAAAGCTTCTTGTTCTTCACGCAGGCGACGCATTTCGCGACGAGTTAACAGGGGCTGCTGGCCGGTTAGGAAGGCTTCACGCTCCGCTGAGCGCTCCGCTTCGCGGCGTGCTCGCCGAGACATTGGGCGGGCAGCTCCGTTTTGAGGCGCGTCAGTCACTTTCGCTATCCTTCCTGCCGGTTTGTCCTTGGGCTACATTGGCGGTCATTGAAGTGGTTGCACTGCGGCGCTGTCCACTTCTATAAAGGCCATATTTACGAATGTATTGCACTACGCCGTCTGGTACCAGGTACCACACCGGCGCGGCGCGTTTAACTCTTTCACGACATGCTGTTGAGGAGATGGCCATAGCTGGCACCTCAACCAGTTGCACGCTATCTGGCAGTCCGGTCTTGTCTAACACATGTCCCGGACGGGTGACCCCCACCATATGTGCAAGCTCGAATAGTTTATCGGCGTCTTTCCAAGAAAAAATCTGCGCCAACGCATCTGCGCCAGTGATGAAGAACAACTCCGTGCCTGGATAAAGTGCGGCAATATCACGCAAAGTATCCACAGTGTAGGTAGTCCCGCCACGATCAATATCCACCCTGGACACCGTAAAGCGCGGGTTAGAGGCCGTAGCGATAACTGTCATCAAGTAGCGATGCTCGGCAGCAGAGACGCGACGGTCACGTTTAAAGGGTTGGGAAGCTGTAGGAACGAAAATCACTTCATCAAGCTCAAAGGCGTCTTGCACTTCGCTTGCAGCCACCAAGTGGCCATGGTGAATCGGGTCGAAAGTGCCACCCATAATGCCTATGCGTGGTGCTCGCCCTGTTTTTTCCATGCCTACATACTGCCATGAATTAATATAAATAGCCTATCCTTATGGGGGTATTAACCAAGTTTTCCTACAGTTTCGCGGCCTACACTGGCAATCTGACACGTATTACGGGAGGCAGTAATGACCAGGCATGATCGGCTTAGCGAGCTACTGGCTATGGTTCTGGAAGCCGGCAGCGTGCATATTGACGACGTCGTCTCTCAGCTGGGGGTTTCCGCCGCAACCGCCCGGCGCGATCTGGATTTACTAGCCAGCCAACAGTTAGTTACCCGCACTCGCGGTGGGGCTAGCGCCAACCCTACTTCTTCAGAGCTGCCCTTGCGTTACCGCACTACACGCATGTCTGAGGAAAAGACACGTATTGCTCACGCTGCCGCCAAACTGGTTGAGCCGGGCCAAACTATTGCGCTTAATGGGGGCACTACCACCACTGAGATTGCCCGCGAGTTGGCCTTGCACGCACCTGAACCCACTTTGGAAGTGCCGCAAGTTACGGTGGTTACTAATGCGGTCAATATTGGTTATGAGCTGACTGTGCGCTCGCATGTGCGGGTAGTGATGACTGGTGGGGTTCCCCGCCCCCAGTCATATGAGCTGGTAGGCCCCCTGGCGCAGCGGATTTTGCCCGATATTTACATCAACACCTTGTTTTTAGGGGTTGAGGCTCTAGGCCCGCGCGGGGCCTACGCTTCCCATGAGGGTGAGGCAGCCATTAACGCGGCCTTGGCTGATGCGGCTGAGACGGTGGTGGCCGTTAGTGACCACTCAAAACTGGGCACTAGTGCCTTTGCATTGATCCGCAAGCTGTCACAGATTGACCTGCTGATCACCGACAGCGGTGTGGATGAGGACACGCTAGCGTGGATCAAAGCCGCCGGGGTAGAGACTATGATTGTTTAAGGGAAACATTTTCTCCCCTACCCCAACATAATCGAACACAGCTTGGTTGGTGCCTGGTGCATTAGCTTAGCTGTGCAACTGCTGCCGAGGAAGTCTGCAATGACCATGCCCCCCACCCCGCGCACTACCGGTCGTGTCACCATGCCCATCCAAGAGGGCATTGATGAACAAATCCGCACCCTTTGCACTGTTTTAGGTGCAGATGCCGTACGTAACTCTGACGGCACTTGGCTCCCTGAAATCGCCTCTGAACTGGTGGACAAGGTTTACTCCACCTACTTCCCTGCCCGTGGCGATCAAGAATTTGCGTTGGCTCATCCCCAAACTTTGGTTAACCAGTATCTGCTTTCTGCCCGGCACACTGCTTTAGGCGCCACTGCCCTAGAAATTGACGTCATGGAGGGCTATTTCCGTGACCAGTTCGCCCCGCACTATGAGCGCTATGAGCGTTTTTGGGAGGTAACTGACCGCACCACTGGCCAGCTAGTGCCCGTAGAAGACTGGCAGCTAGATCAGCAGCGCGGGGTGGTAACTATCCCCCAGCCCACGCCTTGGCATGAATACACTGTGGCTTTCCTAGCTGATCAGCTGTGGGACTCCACCCAGATGTACAACTACATCACCAACAATTGGCAAGATGACCCCACCCGCGTCAAAGAGCGCCCTTATGACGCACGCAAACACCCGGTGTGGGAACACACCCGCCAGGCCCTGACCGACTGGCTAGTGGCCCACCCGGAAGTGGATGTGGTGCGTTTTACCACTTTCTTCTACCACTTCACACTGGTGTTTAACGAGAGCGGTAAAGAAAAGTTTGTGGACTGGTTTGGCTACTCTGCCTCCGTCTCACCTGAAGCTTTGGACGCTTTTGAGACTGAATACGGCTATGCACTGCGGGCTGAAGATTTTGTCGACGCCGGCTACTACAACTGCCCCTTCCGCTCCCCCAGCCCCCAGTTCCTAGACTGGATTGATTTCACTTCCAGGTTTGTGGCCGCCAAGGCCAAAGAACTGGTGGATATTGCCCACGCTAATGGGCGCGAAGCCATGATGTTCCTGGGTGATAACTGGATTGGTACCGAGCCTTACGGCAAGTATTTCCCCTCAATCGGGCTAGATGCGGTGGTTGGTAGCGCCGGTAGCGCCGCCACTACCCGCCTGATCAGCGATATTCCCGGGGTTAAATACACCGAGGTGCGTTTCTTGCCCTACTTCTTCCCTGACGTGTTCAACCACGAGGGCGGAGACCCGGTGGGGCAGGCTAATGATTCTTGGTTAACTTCACGGCGCGCTATTGTGCGCCGCCCGCTAGACCGGATGGGCTATGGCGGCTATGTTTCGCTGGCCCTGGAGTTTCCTGAGTTCGTTGAGCGCATTGCCCAGATCTGCCAGGAGTTCCGTGACATTCACGAGTTTTCCGGCGGTAACTTGCCGGCTAATGCCCCCTTTAAAGTGGGTATTTTGAATGCCTGGGGTAAGTTGCGCAGCTGGCAAACCCATATGGTTGCCCACGCACTGTGGTATAAGGCCTGCTACTCCTATGTGGGTGTGGTTGAGGCCTTGGCTGGTTTGCCTTTTGAGGTGGAGTTCCTCTCCTTCAGCGAGGTTTTGGACCAGGGCGTGCCCAGCGATATTGGGGTGCTGATTAATGCTGGCGCTGCTGGCACCGCTTTTTCTGGGGCTCAGGCTTGGGATGATCCGCGCCTGAGTGAAATTATTCGTGCCTGGGTGGCCGCTGGCGGCGGTTTCATTGGTGTGGGTGAGCCTAGTGCCTATCACAAGGGCGGGGCTTTCTTGCAGCTTAGCGATGTTTTGGGAGTGGATCGCGAGCAGTCCTTGTCACTGTCTACTGACCGCTACCCCACTGTCAGCCTTGACCATTACGTTAGCGCTGATTTAGACCCTGTTTTCGACGACGGCGAAGGCGCTGGTGGGGATGTGTTTGCTACCAGCGCGCAGATTCTGCGACTAAAAGAGGGCAGCGTACAGCTGGCGGTTAACCACTATGGAGCCGGGCGCGCTGTGTATTTCTCGGGTCTGCCCTACTCCTATGTAAACAGCCGCACCCTGCAGCGCGCCCTGTATTGGGCGGCTAACCGTCAAGACCTCATTGAGCAGTGGCACACCAGTCACCCGGCCACTGAAGTGGCTTGGTATCCGCAGGTGCGCCGGTTCTTGGTGACCAACAACTCCTACCAGGCGGTTAGCACCAGCGTATGCGGCCAGGGCCAAACCTGGCAGGTTGAGCTTGAACCTATGGGTAGCTGCTGGATGGATGTGGATTAAAGGCGTTTAGGCGCGTGCTTTATCTAAGTGCGCGCCTAAGCTTGCGCCAGCGTTTGGGACTAATGATTAGCTCAAGCCCAAAGACCACCATCCACACAAATAAGATGGTCAGGTGCACGCGCTGCGCAATGCCGCTGTAACGCTGGAGTACTTCTAGCACGGCTGCGGTAATCGCATAGAAAGCACTTGCCGCAGTCATTATGCCGGTTAGGTAACGACTAGCTGGCATAATTTTGTGTAGCTTTAGGCCGCTGCGTGGGCTCAGTAGGCCGGTTAGGCCCACGCCAGCTGCAATCCAGGCCCCTCCCACCACAATCGAGGAGCCTTCATGAACTCGGTGCACCCAGCTGGTGGAGTGGGCCAGCTGCGCCTTGCAGCTGTTTAGCGATACCGCGCATTGCATTGGGAAACTAACGTCCACAATGGTGGCCACACCGATAAGTACTAGTCCCCCAAATCCCAGCAGGGCGCAGTGCCTGCCCCAGCGGTTAATTTTACGCCAGTGGACGTTTCTACCCAGGTTGTTAAGCCCTACCATGCCGGTGCCGCTAACCAGCAGTGAGGCTACGCCGTCGCCAATACGAGTGACCTTAGCGGTGGGCTGGCCACTAGCAGCCAATTCAGATGCGTAGGCGTTAACCCAACTCAAATGCGAGCCCAGCAGACCAGACAACAGCCAGGTGGAATAAACTATGGCGGCAAGTATTATGGCCACACCGGCGGTGCGTGCATATTTAAACGGCATCGCGTCCTCATAATGCTCGGAAGTACTGCTTTTATTATGGCTGTAAGGGCTGCTAACTAACCAATTGCATCGCTTCAAGGCAAATCGAGACGGTGTGAGATTTTAAGTAAACATGCTAAACGATTGACACATATAAGCTGGATTCGCCGGGGTAAGACAAAGGCGTCCTACCCCACCTCACCAGGCGATATGCCCAAAAATCGTCCGGGTGCGGCAGCACCGTTAGTGGGGCGACCAGCGCGATTAAGGACGCTCCGCTAACACGGTGTTAGCACGTCACATATGTTGTCAGATCTTTGCCTGACGGAGTTACCTGGTTGATAGATTCGGTTTACAGATCCGGGTCGGTCCACAGACCCTGGGCTGCTTCTTCACGCAGGGCCGCGCGGGCAGCTTCTTTCGCGTCCATACGTTCTTTATATTCAGCTCGGCGCTGCTCGTTGGTACGGCGGTGGTAGTCCTCCACGCGCACATCCGTGCCGCGCTGGCCCAGCAGCTCAGCCCCGGCAGTGAGGGTGGGCTCCCAAGTGAAGATGACGCCGTCGCTTAAATCACCGATCAACACCGTGTCTCCACCCTGTGCCCCGGCCTTGAGCAGCTCATCTTCCACGCCAGCAATAGCCAGGCGGTCAGCTAGGTAGCCCACGGCCTCATTGTTAGTGAAGTCAGTTTGCAGCACCCAGCGTTCAGGCTTTTGACCGCGCACCTGATAAACCTTGCCCTCCTGGGGGTGGTTAATCAGCTTAATGGTGGCAATGGGCTCATTCTTACGCCGTCCTACCGGGGCCGGGGTAATAACCGGGCGCACCGTCTGACTCTCGACCTCTTGCAGCTGCTGGCGGTCTTGCTCTACCAGGGCCGCTAGCGTATAGGACAGTTCACGTAGGCCCTTACGGGTTAGCGCACTGACTTCAAACACCGGCCAGCCGCGCTCTAGCAGCTCATCATGCATCATTTCAGCCATGGCGGCGCCGTCAGGCATATCCACCTTGTTAACCACAATCACGCGTGGACGGCTCATCAGCGGCAGGCGGCCCGTGGCACTGCCGTCATCAGCTAGGCGCTGCGAGTAGGTGGCTAGCTCAGCTTCAATAACCTCAAGATCATGGAGCGGATCGCGGTCAGATTCTAGTGTGGCCGCGTCAAGCACATGCACAATCACCGCGCAGCGCTCAATGTGGCGCAAAAACTCCAGGCCCAAGCCCTTGCCTTCACTGGCGCCAGGGATCAGCCCGGGCACATCCGCAATGGTGTAGCGGCTAGAGCCGGCCTCAACCACGCCTAGGTTAGGTACCAAAGTAGTGAAGGGATAGTCGGCAATCTTGGGACGCGCCGCGCTCATGGCGGCAATCAGGGAGGATTTACCAGCGCTGGGGTAACCCACTAAAGCCACGTCAGCGATGGACTTTAGCTCAAGTACTACATCTTTTTTCTCACCGGGCAGGCCTAGCAGGTGGAAGCCCGGGGCGCGGCGCTTAGAGGAAGCTAGCGAGAAGTTACCACGCCCGCCGGCGCCGCCTTCCGCCACTACCAGCTCTGCTCCCTGCTCAACTAGGTCAGCGATTACGCTGCCGTCAGTGTCTTTAACAACCGTGCCTTCAGGCACCGGCAAGATTACGTCAGCGCCATTTTCACCGCGCCGCCAGTCCCCCATGCCGGGGGTACCACTACCAGCACTACGGTGAGGGCTGCGGTGGTAGCTAAGTAGAGTGGTGACCGAGGGATCTACCCGCAAAATAACCGAACCGCCGTGACCGCCGTCGCCGCCATCAGGGCCAGCCAGGGGCTTGAACTTTTCACGGTGAATCGAGGTGCAACCATGGCCGCCGTCGCCACCGGCAACGTGCAAAACCACGCGATCAACAAAACTGGCCATGATCTCTCCTAGGTATCAGTTGCGGGCGTAGATATGACGCAAGGGCGGCCGGCATCGCGCCGAACCGCCCTCACATGACGTTTAGTCGCTGGTCTCAGGCCTCAACTAGGACGTTGACGACCTTACGACCGTGGTGGGTGCCGAACTCGACACTGCCAGCTGCGGTAGCAAACAGGGTGTCGTCGTTACCGCGGCCTACGTTTACACCAGGGTGGAAGTGAGTGCCGCGCTGACGCACGATAATCTCTCCGGCCTTAACAAACTGGCCGCCGTAGCGCTTAACGCCCAGGTACTGTGCGTTCGAGTCACGGCCGTTGCGGGAGGAACCCAGACCCTTCTTGTGTGCCATTTCCTAATCCTCTTTTCTGCTAAGACTAATCGATGCCGATATAGGGCAAGATCAGGCGATTGCGGTGACCTTGACGGCGGTCAGCTTGGCGCGGTGGCCCTGACGCTTACGGTAACCGGTCTTGTTCTTGAACTTGAGGATGTTGATCTTAGGACCCTTCTCGTCGCCGACGATTTCGGCGCGAACGGATACCTCGGCTAGGCCAGCAGCGTCCGAGGTCACCTTGTCGCCATCCACCAGGAGTAGGGGGGCGAGGGTTACCTCGTCGCCGATCTCACCGGCAAGCTTGTCGACAACGACGACGTCGCCGACGGAGACCTTCTCCTGACGGCCACCAGCCTTGACGATCGCGTAGACCACGTTGATGCTCATCTCTTTTAGTCGTTTTAAGCGCCCCGTAGCTACTAAGCCAACTTGGCACTTTCTGGCAAACGGTGCGCAACGCACCGACGGTCAACTCTACGTGACGAAGGGGCGTTGCGCCAACCTGTTTTCGCTATTCTTCAGTGTGGTCTTGCGCACCGGTTTCAGTTTGTGCCGGTGCCACCACCCCGGAGCTAGCTGCCCGACGGCGCGGGCGACGCATAGTTTCTAGCACCGTGTCGGCGCTAGCAACTACCGATCCACCTCCGGAAATAGTCTGCCTCTGGGCCGGGGCGGCTGGGGCTTGCTCGGGGGTGACGCTTTCGTTGGGGGCACTAGCAGCGCGGCGCACAGCCCGACGGCGTGGGCGCGGCTGGACTACCTCGGTATCTGCGTGTGACTGCTCAGCTACCTCGGCGCTTGCGGACGCCTGTCCGGTTACCTCCTCCTGGACGGCTGCCGGCTCTAGTGGCGCGTCAGCCGACTGCTGAGCCTCATCGGTGTCGCTAGCTGCGGCGTCCGGGGCACCAGCATCACTAGGGACGCCAGCGTCGTCGTGAGCAGTACCGTTGGCAGCCTCGTCGTGAGCCTGCTGCGGCTGTAAAAGCTCCATAAAGTCAGCCGGCGCAGCGCTCTGCACAAACTGGCCTGAGCGGCGCACCCGGCGCGGCTGACGCACAGTTTCACGCGGCGCCTCGCTAGCCCCACTTTCGTGTGCCTGCTCAGCGGCGGCAGCGATCTGGGCTAGAGCGTTGCGCACATTGTCGCGCTCAGACTCATCGGCCACGCTGGCCGCAGCAGACTCACTGGCTGAGTCATTCTTACGGCGCGGCTCTTCATCCTTACGCTGCTTACGACGGCGTTTACCGCTATCTGCATGGGCTGAAGCAGACATAGACATGTCCACCACCTGGTTTTCCACCGGGGCATCATGAACGATAAAGCCACGCCCATTGCAGTGCTCACACGGCGTCGAGAAGGCCTCTACCAGACCCTGCCCCACACGCTTACGGGTCATCTGCACTAGCCCCAAGCTGGTTACTTCAGTGACCTGGTGGCGGGTACGGTCACGACCCAGGCATTCGATTAGGCGGCGCAGCACCAGGTCCCGGTTGGACTCAAGCACCATATCCACAAAGTCGATTACCACCATGCCGCCAATGTCGCGTAGACGCAGCTGACGCACAATCTCCTCAGCTGCTTCCAGGTTGTTGCGGGTGACGGTCTCCTCTAGGGTGCCGCCCGCGCCGGTGAAGCGGCCGGTATTGACGTCAATAACCGTCATGGCTTCAGTGCGGTCAATTACTAAGGTACCGCCACTGGGCAGCCACACCTTGCGATCAAAAGCCTTAGCTAGCTGCTCCTCTACCCGGTAGGTGGTGAACACATCCACCGGAGAAACCCAGTGCTCTAGGCGGTCAGCTAGCTCAGGGCTAAGCTCAGTGACATATTCGCTAATGGTTTGCCAGGCTTTAGAACCCGAAACGATCAGCTTGCGGAAGTCTTCACTAAAGACGTCACGCACCACGCGCAAAGCCAGCTCCGGCTCACCCTTTAGTAGCAACGGGGCTTTGCCTGAGCCACGGTTAACGGCTTGCACCTTCTTTTGGATCTGCTCCCACTGGGCGGTTAGGCGCTGCACATCAGCGGCTAGCTGCTCTTCAGTAGCGCCCTCAGCGGCGGTGCGCACGATTACGCCGTGTCCGGCGGGCACAACCTGCTTCAAGATGCGCTTTAGGCGGGCGCGCTCAGTGTCGGGTAGCTTGCGTGAAATGCCGGTCATGGAGGCCCCGGGCACTAGCACCAGGTGGCGTCCGGCCAGGGTGATCTGGCTAGTTAGGCGCGCGCCCTTGTGACCGATGGGGTCCTTGGTTACCTGCACTACTACCGTGTCGCCGCTCTTGAGGGCGTCTTCGATGCGGCGGGGCTTGCCTTCTAGGCCAGCGGCGTCCCAGTTAACTTCACCGGCGTAAAGCACGGCGTTGCGGCCCTTGCCCAGGTCAACGAAGGCAGCTTCCATGGAGGGCAGTACGTTTTGTACGCGCCCAATGTAGACATTGCCCACCATTGAGGTTTGGGTGTGGCGGGCCACGTAGTGCTCTACCAGCATGTCGTCTTCAAGTACGGCAATCTGGTTGAGACCGTCCTTTTCACGCACGATCATCTGGCGGTCCACGCTTTCGCGGCGGGCCAGGAATTCGGCTTCGGTCACGATCGGGCGACGGCGTCCGGCAGCGCGTCCTTCACGGCGGCGTTGGCGCTTGGCTTCTAGGCGGGTAGAGCCTTTAAGGGCGGTAACTTCGTCTTTAACGTCGCGGGCTTCATCTGAGCGGGTGCGGGTACGGCGGCGACGGCGACGACGCAGCGAGCCGGACTCTCCGCCCTCTTCCTCTTCGCTGCTTTCTTCACTGGCCTGCGTGTCAGCTTCAGCCTCTTCAGGGCTGGAAGCGCTAGTAGTGGTTTCTTCTTCCTCTTCGCGCACGCGTGAGCGGCGTCCGCGTCCGCCACGACGACGGCGCACAGACTTGCGGCCGTTTTCTTCGTCTTCTTCAGCTGTGCTTACATCAGTACTTTCGTCCTGAGTTGCTTCGCTCTCTTGATCAGCTACTTCGACGCGCTTTTCGCGGCTAGTACGTTCGTCACGGTGGCGAGTTTTGCGGGACTTAACGCTTGTGCGCGGGGCGCGGGCGGCGGCGTCGTCGTTTTCAGCAGAATCAGCCTCTACTACCGGGCGCTTACGCACTGCCGAAAAATCGGGGGCCTGAAATAGTAGGGAACCAAAAGAAGCGGGCGCACTGGGGGCTGCCTGGGGTTCCTCGGCAGCACTAAAAGTAGAGTCAGCCATTTCAGCCATTATTTTCTCCAAAGTGACGCAGCCCAGGTTCGCACCTACCCCAAGCTGGTCGGGTCGTCGCCGCAATGGGCGGAAAGTCTAGGAGCACCCCTTATGGGATGTCAGGGCCGCCGCAGTGCGCATTCTAGCCAGGCTTTGCAGCGACGAACATATGCGGCGCAAAAGCAGTTTGGCGAGCACAGGGCAGGCGGAGAGCGCGCTGGTACGTAAGCGGAGCTCTTAGGGAATTATTCCACACCCATGGCACTAAAACCTGGTAGAGGCGTCACAGATGGCCAGTTTTTACTGTTGGCGTTAATAGCCTCAAGCGAGGCCTGAGCGTTTTTCGGGCGTGTCGAAGCTGGCTTAGGGAGAGCACAAAAACGGGACTTAAGTCAGAAACATATAAACCGACCCCAGTCAGTAGGGACGTATGTCCCAGGTATTTTGCAAGGGTAAACAAATTCACTTGAGTCGTTTGCACCCTTAGTCAAAAAGTCCCACTTCTTCATGACAGCGCGTCAGGCTTAGAAGTACACTTACGGCGAAGTGTTTTGGCCCTACGGCTAAAAACTCAAGATTGAATCATTAGTACCAAGAAAGGTAGCGCTTGTGACCACCGCAATGGCGCTCGACAGTCTGGACCTAGCCCGCTGGCAGTTCGGGATCACGACCGTCTATCACTTCGTTCTGGTTCCGCTCACCATCGGCCTAGCACCGCTGGTGGCGCTCATGGAAACCGCTTGGCTCAAGACCGGTAACGAGCAGTGGCTAACTCTTACCAAGTTCTTCGGCAAGGTATTCATTATTAACTTCGCACTGGGTGTAGCCACCGGTATCGTGCAGGAATTCCAGTTCGGTATGAACTGGTCTGAATACTCTCGCTTTGTAGGCAACATCTTTGGTGCCCCGCTAGCCTTCGAGGCCCTGCTGGCCTTCTTCATGGAATCCACCTTCATGGGCGTGTGGATTTTCGGCTGGGACCGTCTGAGCAAGAAACTGCACAACCTGTGCATCTGGATGGTAGCGCTAGGCGTTAACCTCTCCGCCCTATTCATTCTGGCCGCTAACTCCTGGATGCAGCACCCGGTAGGCGCCGTCGTTAACCCCAAGACCGGCCGCGCCGAGCTTGACGGTATTGGCGGCTTCATCGAGGTGCTTACCTCTCCCCTAACCTGGGCCACCTACCTGCACGTAGTGACCACCGCCCTGCTGGTTGCCGGCGCCATGGTTATGGGTATTTCCATCTGGTGGATGGTGCGCGCAGTGCGCGCCGAGCAGAAGTTTGAGGCCACTGAGCTGTGGCGTCGCGGCGCTCGCTTTGGCGCCTACTTCGCGCTAATCGCCGGCATTGGTGTACTGGGCACCGGTCACTGGCAGGGCCAGCAGATCGCTGAATACCAGCCTGCCAAGTTCGCCGCTGCTGAGGCCCTGTGCCAGAGCCAGGAAGGCGCAGGTTTCACCGTAGCTGCCTTCGGTGACTGCTCTGCCAACGGCGGCCCCACCCGCATCATTGAGATCCCCAAGGTCTACTCCTTCATGGCCACCAACGACTTCAACGCCCGCATGACCGGCTTGGACGACGCCCAGAAGGACATGGAGCAGCGCTTTGGTAGCACCGCTGCCGACGGCTCCAAGATCGACTACACCCCCGACGTGATGACCACCTTCTGGACTTTCCGTCTGATGATCGGCACCGGTTCGCTATCCATCTTGCTGGCTCTGGTGGTGCTGTACCTGACCCGCGCCAACAAGCTCATTGCTAACCGCAAGCTGGGCACGCTGGCTTTGTGGAGTGTGACCCTGCCCTTCCTGGGTGCCAGCTTCGGTTGGATCTTTACCGAAATTGGCCGTCAGCCTTGGGTAGTAGCCCCCAACCTGGCCACGGTACGTCCTGACGACCCCACCACCTGGGTATACATGCTCACCCAGAACGGTGTATCCACGGTAGTCTCTTCCGCTTCCGTATTGACCAGTATGGTCGTATTCACCCTGCTCTATGCCGCTCTGGGCGTGGTTTGGTTTATGCTCCTGCGTCGCTATGTGCGTGAAGGCGTACGCACCCCGGTAGCTGACAAACCGGCCGACGACGCCGAGCTGACCTTCCAGTACTGATAAATACAAGGAAGTAAGACAAAATGACGTTATCTGTTCTCTGGTTCATCCTCATCGCTGTTTTGTGGATCGGCTACCTGACCCTAGAAGGCTTCGGCTTTGGGGTGGGCATGATCTACAAGTTCGTGGCCAAAGATGAGCGCGAACGCCGCGCTCTACTAGGCACTATCGGCCCCCACTGGGACGGTAACGAGGTCTGGCTACTCACCGCTGGTGGTGCCACCTTCGCCGCTTTCCCCGAGTGGTACGGCACGCTCTTTTCTGGAGCCTACCTAGTTCTGTTCCTGATCCTGCTGGCCCTGATCGTGCGTGTCTGCGCTATTGAGTGGCGCGGCAAGATCAACTCTGACACCTGGCGTGCTCGCTGGGACTGGGCCCACACCATCAGCGCCTGGCTGCCCGCCATCTTGTGGGGTGCGGCCTTCGCCAACCTGGTGCAGGGTATGCAGATTGAGGTAGTTGAGGTTGCCAGCCGCAAGGTTGTGCCCGTCTCTGAGGCCCTGGCGGCCCAGAGCGCCGGCACCCTGATTCCGGGCGCCTCCCACGAAATCACCGGTGGCTTCTGGAGCCTGATCACCCCCTTCACTCTGCTAGGTGGTTTGGTTACCTGCTCGCTGTTCTTGACCCACGGGGCCCTGTTCGCAGCCCTAAAGACCGCTGGCGATCTGTCCAAGCGTTGCTCCGCCCTGGCCCTGAAGCTGGGCGTGGTCTCCACCGTGCTCACCGCACTGTGGGCGCTGTGGGCTCAGCTGGCCTACTCCGCCAGCCCCGCTTCTTGGATTGGTCTGGTACTGGCTGCCCTGTTCCTGGTGGCTTCCTTGTACCTGAATCTGCGTGGGCGTCAGGGCCTGGCTTTTGCCACCCACTTTGGTGCCATTGCCTTTGCCGTGGTGTTCATCTTCCTGGCTATCACCCCCGACATTATGCGTTCTGCCATCAACCCGGCTTACTCGCTGACCATCTCTCAGGGTGCTAGCGCGGATGTGACCTTGCTGATTATGAGCATTGCCGCCGTGGTATTCGTACCCGTGGTGCTGGTGTACACCATTTGGAGCTACAAGGTCTTCGCCAAGCGCATCAACGCTGAAAAGATCGACCCCAATGCCGGCCTGGACCCGGTTAAGGTACGCGACAACTCCGCTAAGCCAGTGGGCTTGGCTTACTGATCACTTGGCCTGCTGATCAACAAGATCAGTAGTCACCACTGATTGCTGTTTAGCAAAGCGCTGGTGGCGGGCAACCCGCTTGTGGTTGCCCGCCACCAGACTTTTTTCCTAAATCAAACTATTTGAATATCCTCGCTAGACTGGCCTTGTGAAGCCTTTGGACCCACGCCTGGCGCGCTACGCTAAAGCGGCTCGCAGCTACATTATTTTCACCGCAGTCACCGGTTTTCTAACCGCCGCTGCCATAGTTAGCCAAGCTGCTTTGATTGCCTACGTAATTGCCCCCGTGATCACCTCAAAGCAGTCCTTAAACACGCTGGCCCTGCCGCTGGCTCTGTTGGCGGGGGTGCTAGTTGTGCGCGTAGTAATCACTTATTTGCAAGAATCGCATGCTCACCGCGCGGCCACACAAACGGTGGTGCAGCTACGCAAGCGCGTATTAGAGCAGGCCATTGCCGCCGGCCCGCGGTGGCGCTCCACCAACACCTCCCCAAGCGCCACCTTGGCTACACGTGGCCTAGATGATCTAGAACCGTACTTCACCCGCTACCTACCCCAGCTGCTACTGGCGGCCACGGTCACCCCGGCCACGGCCCTAGTGATGTTCACCCAAGACATCCCCTCCGCTATTGCGGTAGTGGCCACCATCCCGCTGATCCCTATTTTTATGATCCTGATCGGCAAGCTAACCTCCCAATACTCCAATGAGCGTCTAGCAGCCATGCAGCGTCTAGGTGCCCAGGTTTTAGATTTGGCTTCAGGGCTGCCCACCCTTAAGGCACTAGGGCGCGCCCAGGGTTCAAGCAAACGCATCTATCAGCTTGGTAAGGCCTACAACGCCACCACTATGGCTACTTTGCGGGTAGCTTTCCTCTCTGGCGCAGTGCTGGAATTTATCACCACCCTATCGGTGGCAATTGTGGCCGTTGAGGTAGGTTTCCGCCTGCTATATGGGCGCCTGGATTTAGCTACTGCCCTGCTGGTAATCATGATTGCCCCCGAGGTTTATCAGCCCCTGCGTCAGGTCGGTTTCCACTTCCACGCCTCAGCTAATGGCGTGGCCGCCGCCGAGCAGGCTTTTGAAATCATTGAACGCACCCATCACCAAGGCAGCCAAGCAGCCCCGCAGCTAAGCCAAACCACTATTGAGATCAGCAACCTTTCGGTTAAGGCCCGAGGCACTTACGCCCCAGCCTTACTTTCGGCCCGCTTAGAGCCTGGAAAAATCCATGTGCTGGTGGGTAAATCTGGCTCCGGTAAAACCACCACCGCCCAGGTATTAATGGGCCTAGTGCCCCCCACTAGCGGCCAAGTTAATTTGCTCAGCGACGGCGCCAGCTTGGATTTGCGTGAAGTTGAGCTTAACTCCTGGTGGCGCCAGCTAACCTGGGTGAGCCAACATCCAGCGATTTTGCCCGGCTCAGTGCGTCAGTATCTGCTTAGTGCCGGCGCGTGCAGCCAAGCCGAGCTGGAAAAGGCGGCGCAGGTAACCGGTTTCGACGCCGTCGTAGCCGCCCTACCCCAAGGCTGGGACACCCAGCTGGGTCAAGGCGGGGTGGGTTTAAGTGTGGGTCAGCGTCAGCGCTTGGCGTTAACCAGGGCCCTAGTCAACCCCAGCGCCCTGGTACTGCTTGATGAACCCAGCGCCCACTTAGATGCCATCAGTGAAAACCAGATTGTGCAGGCCGTGCTGCAGCTGCGTGCAGCAGGCTCAACCGTGGTGGTTATTGCTCACCGTCAGGCACTTATCAACATTGCCGACAATGTCATTGAGGTGTGCGCCCAGGCGCTAGCCGCGCAGGAGGCTTAAGTGAATATGGTGTTTCTAAACAGTCAAGAACGCGCCAGCCTACGCCAGTGCCTGCGCCTGTTAGGGCTTAACCGGGGCCGGTTTTGGGCTTCAGTGCTTACCGGTAGCGCTGGTTTGGCTAGCGCCATTGCCTTAAGTGCGGTGGCTGCCTGGCTAATTGCCCGCGCCAGCGAGCATCCCGATGTGGTGATGCTGGGGGTGGCGCCCGTAATGGTGCGCCTATTTGGTATTTCCCGCGCAGTTTTACGCTATGTGGAACGCCTAATCAGCCACGACACGGCGCTGCGCGGCATGAATGGGCTACGTACCCGGGTTTATCAGGCCCTAGCTGGCTCACGCGCTGACGTGGTGGCCGCCTTGCGCCGTGGGGATGTGCTAGCCCGCATGGGAGCTGATATCGACGCCGTCGGCGACCTGGTGGTGCGTGCCTATCTGCCCGCAGCGGTGGCGCTGGTGAGCAGTTTACTGACGGTAGTGGCCATCGCCTTTATCTATCCCCCTGCCGCCTTGATTTTGGCCCTATGTCTAGCTATCAGCGGTATTGGTGCTCCCCTAGTAACCATGCGGGCCACCCGCCGGGCCCTGGATGCTCGCCGTCTGGCTGACACTCAGCTGGCAAATGCCACCCTTAACCTTCTGGAAAACGCTGACGAGCTGCGCATTAACGGCACTATGGAAACCGCCCAAAATGAGCTAGCCCAAATTGAGCAGCGCATTATTGCCCTTAAAGACAGCGCTGCCCGGCCTGGCGCCCTAGCCGGCGCCATTGATATTGCCGCCACCTTGGCTGCCGTAATTGGAGCGATTTTGGTTGGTAGCCCGGCAGTGGCCTCCGGCAGCCTTAACCCGGTGATGCTGGCGGTTATCACGCTTACGCCTCTGGCTGCTTTCGAGGCCACCGCCCCACTTGGCCCAGCCAGCACTCAACTGATTGTTTCCGCCCAGGCCGCCACGCGGGTGATGGAGCTGGTTGACCAGGCCCGCCAGGCAGCTGATGAACCAAGCCATGAGCTAGCTGCGCCCGGCGCTGAGCTAAGCCTGCGCGCCCGTAATCTGGCTACTGCTTGGCCAGGAGGCCCCATTATCAGTCAAGGTATTGATCTGGAAGTTAAACCGGGCCAGTCGCTGGCAATTGTGGGCTCTTCCGGGATTGGTAAAACCACCCTGCTGTACACCCTGGCCGGGATCCTACCTAGTGCCCAGGGAAGCGTTGAGGTACTAAATAGCCAAAACACTTGGCAGCCACTGTATGGTTCACCGCGTCAACAAGCCGCCGCCTACGTGAGCCTAACGGCTGAAGACGCCCATATTTTTAACACCTCAGTGCTAGAAAACCTGCGTGTAGCCAAGGGTGATATCACTGCTGAACAGGCTTATGAGCTGCTAGAACAGGCAGGTTTAGGCGCTTGGCTAACCCAGCTACCTAAAGGACTAGACACTGTCTTGGGCTCAGGTGCCACCAGCATTTCCGGCGGGGAGCGCCGTCGACTCTTACTGGCCCGTGCCCTAGCCAGCCCTGCGCGCATCCTGCTACTAGATGAGCCCGGCGAGCACCTAGACCCGGCCACCGCCGACGCCCTAATCACCGACCTCTTACAAGCCGACTCCAAGCGCGCTATTGTGCTAGTAACCCACCGTCTAAGTGCTTTGGCCAGCGCTGATGAAGTAGTGCTACTAGGCAAAGAAAACCAAAGTGCCCGCATTATTGCCCGTGGCAGCCACAGCCAGCTACTAGCTACCAGCAACGAATACGCTTGGGCTCTAGCGCAAGAGGAGAGCAGCGATGAGTGACACCTTCCAATTTCCCGGAGTGCCAGATGATGACCCACTGGGCGATATTGATATCCCCTCTCCCCTAACCCCCCGGGTTTCTGCCTACTCCTCGGCTACGGTCGCTGTCGAAAACGGTGAGGTAAACGCCTTCACTGTACACTCCAACCGGATGCGCTCCACCCGGGCCCTAACTGACCTAGGGCTAGGCACCGCCGCCGATCTAGATGCGCGCACCCTGGATCTACTGGCAGCCGCCTTAGATCTAACCAGCTCCCTAAAAGTACGCGATGCCCTGCAGCGTTTTGTCACCTCCGCCTGCCAGCTAACCGGGGCCGCTTGGGGCACTATTGCGGTGCATAACCAAAACAACCCCTTTGGGCCCATGGTTAACTCCGGCGTGCCCACGGCTTCGCCAGTGCAACTAGCTTATGAATCGGTGCAGGGCCCCAACCAGCTAAACCCCCAGCAGGCGGGCACCTTAATCGATTCGGGCGCCATTATCCGCAACAACCTCTCAGTTGCTAGCGCCTTTACCGGCGCCATTGAGGGGGAAGGGCCCGGCTCGCTACTAACCGTGCCCTTGCAGGTGCACAGCCAAATCTTTGGTCAGATTTATCTGTGTGATAAGCCCGGCGGGTTTGTTACTAGTGACGCCGCCACAGTTTCTATGCTGGCGCGCGCGGCGGCTGTAGCCATTGATAATGCCCGCCTATACCGGGTGGCCAATGAACGCACTCAGTGGATGAGTGTCTCGCAGGAGCTAACTAGCACGCTGCTTTCTGGCGCCGATGAGGAAGACGCCCTGGGTCTGATTACCAAGCGCGTGCGCGAGGTGGCCCGCGCAGATACTTCGGCCCTGATTTTGCCGGGAATTGGCGACAGCTGGGTGTGCGAGCTGGCTGACGGATTATGGGCTAATGAGCTGATTGGCACCGTGTTTCCCCCCGATGGGCGGGCCATGAACAGCCTGCATGCCCGTTGCGGCCTGCTGGTGCCCTCTTTATGTGAAGAAAAAGTGCTGCGGGTGGAGGAGCTAAGCCGCTTTGGCCCAGCCCTATATGCCCCCATGATTTCCCACTCCCAGGGTATTGGGGTGATTTTGCTGCTGCGTGTACCTGGGCGCGGGGAGTTTACTGAGCAGGATCTAGAAATCGCCCAACTGGTGGCCTCACAGGCTTCGATGGCTTTTGAACTGGCTAGCGCCCAGCACGCTGAAGAGATGGCTAACCTGCTTGATGAACGTGCCCGCATTGGCCGTGACCTGCATGATCTGGCCATCCAACAGCTGTTTGCTACCGGTATGCGTATCACTTCAGCCCGCAAGCGCTTGGCTGCTGGGGAGCAGCTGGAGCCCGAGGAGATTTTGGCTGCTCTCGACGGCGCACTGGGGGCTATTGATGAATCGGTGGCACAGATCCGCTCAATTGTGCGCTCTTTGCGTGACCGCGATGAGGAAGTGGGGGTGGTGGAGCGTTTGCGCCGTGAATCCTCACTGGCCCGCAACTCGCTAGGTTACGCCCCTTCACTGATTATCACGGTTGACGGCAAGTCACTTAGCAACTGTTGCCGCGACGAGGAAGATAATCTGATCTCCATTATTGACGCCGCCGTTGATGATGATTTGGCCGATGACCTAGTGGCGGTAACCCGTGAGGCGCTAGCTAATGTGGCCCGACATGCCAAGGCTTCCTCGGTGCGGGTACAGATTGATTTCACCGGCTTGGATCTAACTAACGCCTCTTGTCAGCACACCCCCAGTCAGGTGGAGATTCGGGTGGATGACGACGGCGTGGGGCTAGATCCTACCTCTACGCGCAGCTCTGGCACCGCCAATATGAGTCAGCGAGCCTTGCGTCGTGGCGGTAGCTTCAGTTTGGGGCCCAGTCTGCGCGACGACGCCGCCCAGGCTGCACAGGCGGGCCAGGATACGCATCGCGGCACCCGCCTATTTTGGCAGGCGCCGCTAGAAAACTCAGTCTGCTAAAAAACTGCTTAGCTGCGTGAGCCGGCGCGCCAACCCGAGGCGCGCTGGCTAGCCACCCAGGCGGCCACCTGAGTGCGGCGCTGCAAGCCCATCTTAGCTAGCAGCGAGGTGATGTGGTTCTTAACCGTCTTTTCAGCAACTCCCAGCTGGGCGCCAATTTCACGGTTGGACAGGCCTTCACCGATCAGCACCAGAACTTTACGCTCAGCGTTGGTTAGGTCAGCGGTGGGGTCATCGTGGTCGGCGCGTCGGCGGGTAACCGTACGCTCATCTAGCAGCACACGCCCATCAGCCACGGCTCGCACCACATCAGAGATTTCGGCGCCGTGCACGCTCTTAAGCACGTAGGCGCGTGCCCCTACCTCCAGCGCCTCGGCCAGGGCCTCGTCGTCGTCGAAAGAAGTTAGCACGATCGGCAGAGCCTGCGGGACAGACTGAGACAGGGCGCGGATAACCTCAATACCGGTGCCGTCAGGTAGCTGTAGATCCACCAGGACAACGTCAGGACGCATTAGGTCCGCACGCCGTATAGCCTCCGCCTTAGAACCGGCCTCCGCTACAACTTCAAGGCCGTCCGCGCGGTCAATGATGTCTGAGATGCCGCGACGGACAATCTCATGGTCATCGATAATCATGACGCGAACGTTCGCGCCCTCCCGGTTTTCTACCATGGAGCTAAGACTAGCAACAATGGGCCCTAGTCCTATAATCAAAAACTTGTAAAACTATAGGAAATTTTTATAACGCCGTGTTTTAACCCTGTTTATTGCGCTGACAATTGGGGCAGCGTACATGCGAACGCCCACCAATAACCTCTTTGCGCAGTAGCCGGCCGCAACGCGAACAGGGTTGCCCCTCACGCCCATAGACTTCTAGAGACCTAGCAAAGTATCCAGATTCTCCTTCAGTATTTACATATAAAGCGTCAAAACTGGTGCCACCTTGGGCTAAAGCGCGTTGCATAACTTTGCCAGTGCTTTGCAGCAAAAGTTTTAACTTGGCTTTACTAAGTGAACTACCTGGCCGGGCGCCGGCAATACGTGCAGCCCATAAAGCTTCATCAGCATAAATGTTTCCTATCCCCGATATAACACCTTGATCTAAAAGCTGCGTCTTTATGGCCCGGCTAGAAGCCTGCAAGCGGCCAATTACCTGGGCTTTATCAAGATAGGGATCTAAAACATCGCGAGCCACATGGGTGTCGGTTACCGGAATGGCATTTAACTGACTGCCACAGCCACCTGGAAAACCGTCGCTAGTGGGCACCATATCCACCACAGCCAGCCCACCAAACATGCGCTGATCCACATGGTGCACCGCAGTGGAGCCTTCCAGCCTTAACCGCACCCGCAAATGGCGGTGGCTAAAAAGTTCAGCCTGCGCCCCACTATGGACCAGTAGCTGCCCACTCATACCCAGATGGGCAGTCAGGGCGGCGCCGTCGTCGAGAACTAGCCATAAAAACTTGCCGCGACGCACCGCCGAGCGCACCTGGCGACCCACCAACTGGTCTACAAATGAGGCAGGGCCCCCCACATGTTTGCGTAGCGGGCGACTATCTAACACCTCAACCGCTGTGAAATGTAGGCCCACCAGGTGCTTTTCTAAGCCCCGGCGCACTACCTCAACTTCAGGAAGCTCAGGCATTAATCGTTAGTGGCGTTAGCGGGCACGCCCCCAAGCAGACTGCCGTGAGCCTGATCGGCGGCCAAAGCCTCATTAACCCCGGGCAGGGCCAAGCCGGCGTCGCCCTTTTCAGCCAAAAGCCGGGCGTAAGCAGACTCAGCGGCCACCAGCTCCGCAGCCTTCTTCGAGGAGCCCTCCCCGCTGCCTAGCTCACGCTCACCCACATGAGCGCTGGCCCTAAAGCGGCGAGAGTGATCAGGGCCAAAGCCCTCAACCTCATAGTTAGGCGAACCCAAACCATGCGCATTACACAGCTCCAGCAGCGAAGTTTTCCAGTCCATAGCGCCCCCACGCACCTGGGCACGGTTAAGGAAACCAGAGACCAAAATCTGCACCACCGGGCGGGTGGCAGTAAAACCGTGAGTTAGGTAGGTGGCGCCAATCATTGCCTCAACCGTGTCAGACAGGATCGAAGCTTTCTCACGCCCACCGGTAATGGCCTCACCATTACCCAGCAAAATGAACTCCCCTAGCCCCAGCTGTTGGGCAATCTGCGCCAAAGCCGGCTCAGAGACGGTGGCTGAACGCATTTTGGCCAGCTGGCCTTCGCTAACGCCTGGGAAGCGCTCATACAGCTCTTCAGTTACCACCAGGCCCAGCACAGAGTCACCCAGGAACTCTAGGCGCTCATTGGTGGGCAGGCCTCCCTGCTCGTGAGCCCAGGAGCGGTGGGTGAGGGCAAGTTCTAACAGCTTAGGGTCAATTTTGATGCCCCAACGGTTAAGCAGCACCTCCCGGTCAGTGCGGGCGGCGGGGGCTTTTACCCGAGACTTGCTTTTCCTAACCATCATTCTTCCTCTAGCAATGAGCGCAGCGCAGACCAACGCGGATCTAGGATCTCGTGGTGATGGTCGGCAGGTAGATCAGCTAGACGCTGTCCACATTCTTGGCATAGCCCCGGGCAGTCATCGCTACACAGGGGCTGGAAGGGCAGCTTTAAAACCAGGGCGTCACGCAGCACCGGCTCTAAATCCACGCTGTCCTCATCTGAGATAGTGAATAGCTCGTCTGCGTCTTCTGCTTCGCTGTCTTCAGTTAGCTTGGCTGCTACCTCAGGCAGGAAAAATAGCTCTGAGAAGTCAATGTCTTGCTCATAGTTGATTTCATCTAGGCAGCGGCCGCATTCACCGGCGATATGCACCTGGGCGCTGCCACTAGCCAGTACGCCGTCGGCCATGGAGGTAAGCGTGGCCTGCACTCGCACCGGGGAGCCTGGCTTAGCACCAATCATGGCATTACCCAGATCTGCCGGGGCGGGCACACTTAGATCTACTTCTTTTAGAGACCCTGCCTGGTGAGGTAGATCGCGCAGGGAAATTTCAAAGTCATTCATGTTTGCCTTCAGTAGTTACGCAAGGGGCAAAGTTTTTAGTAAGGCTGCGCCGCCGGGGCAATCTAGGAGGGGTCAACTGACCAGCCCATATTGCGACGGCGCGTCACAGAGGGGTCCTGCCAGGTCTGGCTTGCCGGGGTTTCGGGGTTACGACGTCGCTCTAGCTCAGAGCGTCCAGCCATGGTCTGGTGCAGTAGCTTTTCTAGGGTCTGCTGCAAGGAGGCCAAGTGGGCATCTGAATAGTTTTCCGCACCCGCACGCATCCCGGCGGCCTTGTCTTCAGCCTGGGCCACGATCTCATCGGCGCGCTCATGGGCGCGGCGCACAATGTTCTCGCCAGAGATAAGCCTCTCAGCTTCTTCATGGGCGTGCTCAATTAGCGCCTCAGACTGGCGGTGACCGTCAGCGACTATGGCCTTAGCTCGCTCACGCGCCTGGTCAATGATCTCGTCTTCCTGCTCCAGGATTTTGCGGGCATCCTGAATGGACAGTGGTAAATGCTGACGCACCTGGAACAATAAGTCAGAAAATTCTTCGCGGTTTACCAGCACTGAGGCGCCCATGGGCATCGGGCGAGCCTGTTCCAGAGCACGCTCAAGCTTGCTCAGGTACTTTAGGACATCTGCCCCACGCTCATTTTCAGACACTGCGCCTCCTTCAAGATTTAAGGGCCGTGGCAACTGCCGACGGCACAAGTGAGTCAATGTTACCGCCGTAGCTGGCCACATCTTTCACTAGCGAAGAGGAGATATGTCCCATCCCGGGGGCGGCAGGTAAAAATACTGTCTCAACTCCACCTAGCTGTGTGTTTATAAACGCCATAGGCGCTTCACTATCTAAATCGCTGCCGTTACGCAGCCCTTTAACAATAGCAACCGCCCCGATTTGCTCAGCATAACTAGCCACCAGCCCGTGCAGGGCCACTACCTTAACGTTTTGCAGGTGGCTTAACGACGCCGTCGCTAAGCGCACTCTTTGCTCATCACTAAAGTGGTAGCGCCCGCGCTTATCACGGTTTTGCGCCACAGCCACCACTACTTGATCAAAAATGTTGGCAGCCCGGCTAACAATATCGACGTGTCCATTAGTTATTGGGTCAAAGGAGCCGGGGTAGAGAGCTATGCGCATGTACTAAGCCTAATGCCAGCTGCAACTTTAGCCGCTGCGAGCGCGCCGTAATAGGCTTTAAGTATGAGCAGAATCGTGGCCGGCAGCGTAGGTGGGGCCCCCTTACGTGTGCCCTCTTCAGGTACTCGCCCTACTTCTGAGCGGGTGCGCGAGGCCCTGTTTTCTAAACTTGAGACCTATCAGGTGCTGCAAGGTGGGCGGGTAGTTGACTTATGCGCTGGCTCTGGGGCCTTGGGGCTGGAGGCAGCTAGCCGTGGCGCTAGCGAGGTGGCCCTGGTTGACTATGCGCGCGGGGCAATTAAGGCCTGCCAGGATAATGTGCGCCGGCTGGGTTTGCGCGGGGTACGCGTGGTTATGGCTAAAGCGCAGGCCTATACTGCAGGGCCAGCTGGCAGCCCGGTGGATTTAGTGTTTTTTGATCCGCCCTATGACATGAGTGAGGCTAGCGTCAGTGAGGTTCTGACTCCGCTGGTGCGAAGCCAGGACCCGTGGCTGCAGCCGCACTCGGTGGTGGTGGTGGAGCGTTCTACGCGCTCGCCGGAGCCGACTTGGCCGGCAGGGATGCATAGTTTTAGCGATAAGAAATACGGTGAAACTCGCCTGTGGTTTGCTGAGTTGGATTAGGACTTTTCTAGGAAGGCCTGTGAGTCTTCATCTAGGCGCCGGGCCAGCACTTGGGCTAGGGCCGGCGCCTGCTCTAGCTGTGGATCGGCTTTAACTATTTGCCAGGCGTCTTGGCGGGCTTGCTCAATTACTTTGACGTGTTCGCTGTCAGTTACTTGTAGTAGGTCTAGGTTGCGTTTGCGCCCTGACTGGCTTGAGCCCAGTACATCGCCTTCGCTACGTAGGCGTAGATCTGCTTCGGCTAGTTCGAATCCGTTGGTAGTGGAGGCGAAGGCTTTGAGGCGGTGGAAGGCGGGTGAGCCTACCTGCGCGCCGGTGACTGCCATGCAGATGGCGGGTTTGTCGGCGCGCCCCACACGTCCGCGTAGCTGGTGCAGTTGGGATAGGCCAAAGCGTTCGGCATCTAGGATCACCATCATGGTGGCGTCTGAAACGTCCACTCCTACCTCCACTACGGTGGTGGTTACTAATAGTGGGGTGGTGCCTTGGATGAAGTTACTGAGGGAGTTTTCTTTTTCGACGCCGTCCATGCGCCCGGTGAGTGTGCCTATAGCAATACCGGATAGTTCTGGTTCTTTGGCTAGGCGCTGAGCCCAGTCGTTTACGGAGGCTAGGGATGCGTCTGAGGTTTCACTGTCAATGCTGGGGCACACCACGAATACGCGTCCGCCGCCAGCTATTTCTTGGGCGGCGCGGCGCCACAGGGCTTGTACCCAGGCTTGCCTTTCCCAGGGCACTAGGTGGGTGGTTACCTGAGTGCGTCCGGCCGGTAGCCCTTCTAAAACTGAGATTTCTAGATCCCCAAAGACGGTCATGGCCACGGTGCGGGGAATGGGTGTGGCTGTCATAACCAGTAGGTGCGGGGTGGTGTGAGCGCCGCTTGGGTCAAGTGAGCCGCGTTCACGCAGCACATTTCGTTGAACCACCCCGAAGCGGTGCTGTTCATCAATAACTACCAGCCCTAAACCAGGCAGCTGGACAGTGTCTGAAAGTAGGGCGTGAGTGCCTACCACTATGGCGCTTTCACCACTGGCTAGTTTGGCTAGCACTGCGCGTTTAGCGGGCACGCTCATAGAGGCGGTTAATAAATAGACTTTGTCTGCGGCGCCCACTTCTAGCCCCGGCAACGCCGCTAATTCAGCGCCTTGGGCGCCTTTGCCTTGCGAACCTTTAGTGCTTTGCGCCCCGTTAATTGGGCCCACTTGGCTAAGTAGACGTTTTAAGGAGCTTACATGTTGGGCTGCTAGCACTTCAGTGGGGGCCAGCAGGGCGCACTGGCCGCCTTGACCTAGTACTTGGGCCATCGCGCGCAGGGCTACCACGGTTTTACCAGCGCCCACATCGCCTTGCAGTAGGCGCTGCATGGGTACGGTCTTATTTAGATCCTGGGCGATCTGCTCACCCACCTGCACCTGGGAGTCGGTCAGTTCAAAAGGCAAATGCGCATCAATCTGGCTACGTAGCGAATCTGCCTTAGGCACCGGCCAGGCAATGGCGTGTTCACTGGCCAAAACATCGGCGCGGTGGCTGGCTAAGGCCACCTGGGTAAGTAAAGCCTGGTTGTAGCGTAGGCGCGCTCGCGCCCGCACCCATTGGCTACTATCTGTTGGCTCGTGCACCTGGCGGTAGGCCTCAAGCAGGCCAAGTAGGCGGCGTTTGGCCAAGATTTTCCTTGGCACATACTCGGGCACATCCGTATCCCTAAGCTGATCAAGCACCATGCGTATGGCTTTGGCCAGGCGCCAACTAGGCAAGGATTCACTAGCGCGATAAATCGGAATAGGCCTAGCCATCAGGGCTTGACGTTCAGTTTCGCTTAGCTCATCAAGCACCTGGAACTTGGCCCCGGTTAGTTGCAAGCGCCCGCCGCGAAACTTGGTTTTACCGGCAAAAATTGCGGTGGTATCGGGCTGAAGTTGGTGCGCGTAGTTGCTTAACTGGTAGTGGGCCCCGAACATCACCACTTCCATCTCCATCAGCCCATCGGTAACTAGGGCCTGCAAAATTGCTGGCGGCCGCCCAGAGACGGTGCGTCTAACCTGGGCGTGAATTACCTGCACCTGCACGGTCACCTCTTCATCAGCAACCAGCTGATCCAAAGAGCTCAGCTGTCCCCAGGTTTCGTAGCGTTTAGGTAGATAGTCCAGCAGATCCCAGCCGGTATGCAGATCGAGCTTAGCTAGGGCGGTGGCGGTGCGTTTACCCAGCAACCGCTCCAGGGGACGCTCTAACAGACCAATTTCCCCGCCTGCACTGGCCGGCGTCATTAAAATCCTTCCAAGCCCACCAGCACCTGATCTAGATCTTGGTGCGAGGCGTAAATATTTACGTCCAGGTCTTCGTCTATGCCCATATCTTGGGCTTTTTGTCCGACGGCGTCGCGAATCAAGGGGGCCACGTCACTATCGACTAAGGCGCCGACTAAAACCGTAACCGTCACGGTCCACTCCCCCAGCGCGTTGGCTACCGCCAGGGCGATATGTTCGGCGTCGACCCCACTAAATTCAAGTACCCGCATCCGCACCGCCGTTACCCAGGCGGTACGTTCCATCAAAGCCAATTTGGCGGCTTCATCTAAATCTGAGCTGTTTTCCAGCTCAGCCAACCCCAAAGCCATGGCGGTAACAAACATCGCCACCTCATTAGAGGTGTCAGCTACCTTCAGGCGGGTCAGGGCCTCAACGCCGCCCGCAGATTTACTGATGTAATCACCGGCCACCAGTATGTCCTCGCCAAGATTACTGTCATCTAAAGCCCACACTGCGGCACGTGAAGTTAGCGAACGGGAGGCTGCGTGGGCCGCCGAAATTGAGGCCTCATCGCAAGGCAGTACAAAGGCGTTGGGGTTTTGAATATCGCCTGCCGCCCGCACAATCGCATCAGAATCTGGCTCTAGCACCACCACGGCCCCAGCCCGCGCCAAAGGCACAATCAGCCCCGGCGCGCGCGTGCAGGCAATTACCCCAATCTCTTTTTCGACTTTGCGGGCCAACTTTGAGGGACGCTTAGAGCTAAAACGTTCCAAAGGAATCACATTTGAGCCACCCCGAGCGTTAAAACCGTAGGGGTTAGTGGGCGGCTCAGTGCGGCTAGAGCGCAGGCGGCGAATACAGACCTGGCGGGCCTTACCGTAAGGCGGTAGGGCCGCGCGCGGGTTGTCGGTGTGCACATGCACGTGGAACAAACCCATATTGAGGCTGTCGACCGCACCCACCACGGCCACACTGTCACCTATTTCCCCCAGAGCTTTGCGTAGTCGCTCAGCTTGGAAAGCGGTGGCATTCCACAGGTACATCACCTCAAACTCGCCTGAGCGTCCCGAAACCTGCTTATGGGAAGTGTTGTTTTGAGATAGGTCAGTGAGCATATTTAGGGCAGTGCCAGTCAGGTCCCCCTGCGGGTTAAATACGTCTGCCAGCGCCGTCATAATCAGCATGATGGCTCCCGCCCCCGCATCAACCGGGCCGTGACCAATACCGACCGTTTCCACCACGGCCTCTTGAGCCCCAAAAGCAGCGGTGGCAGTGATTTCCTCCAGGGTTGGGCGCGGCGAAGTATCTAGCGTGTCGGCGCCCGCCTGGGCAGCTGAACGCATAGCACTAATAAAGGTGCCCTCCACCGGGTGGGAGACCGCTTTTACGGCCCCACGCGCCATGGCCTGCAAGGCGGCCACCAGCTCCACTGGACGTAGCCCTTGGCTGGGAGCATTCTGGGCACTTTCGCTAAAAGCAAGTAAACACTGGGCCAAAATCATCCCAGAGTTACCCCGCGCCCCCAGCACCGCTCCCGCTGAGGCCACAGTGGCGGCGTCGGCAAAATCAATCACATCAGCTTGAGTTAACGCTCGGGCCGCCCCAGCCAGAGTGTGGGTAACATTTGCGCCGGTATCACTATCTGCCACCGGGAACTCATTTAGCGTATTTAGTAGCTCTCCGTGGCGCACGCAGGCAGCATGAGCATGGACCAGCCAACTGTGGAGCTGTTCGATACCCAGGTGTTCAGGCGCAGACATAGACCTAATTTTGCCGTGTTAACCTAGCTAGAGGCTACCCATACGCAAGTTGTGCCTCAGACCATAGCTATAAAGTTTGAGTATAGAGTCAAAATAACGCTACACTGTTCGGGTTGCCTGAGGCGGTTTGCCTGAGGTACATGACCTTGCGCCAGGCCGGGTTTGCCGAGTCTAGGCGTTTTCAAGTTGAAGATCAGGAGTGAGACACCGTGGCTGCTGTTTGCGACGTCTGCGGCAAGGGCCCCATCTTCGGCAAGAGCGTCTCGCACTCCCACGTGCGGACCAACCGCCGGTGGAACCCCAACATTCAGCGCGTTCGTGCCCTCGTTAATGGCGCCCCCAAGCGTCTAAACGTGTGCACTTCTTGCCTAAAGGCCGGCAAGGTTACCCGCAACATCTGAGCGCGTAGCTAAGGCTTTAAAGTATGGCTCTGTCCCTTTGGGATGGGGCCATTATTTTTTAATATTGCAGGTGGTAATGCTTCGTGAGCTAGGTTACTGTAGTGACATGACAGCTACGCCACGCCCTGCCGAATTTTCTTTTATCGGTCGTATTCCTGTAACTGAAGTATTTCCCGTCATTGAAGATGGGCGCTGGCCTACAAAGGCTGTTGTAGGCGAAACCATTCCGATTCACGCCACAGTTTTCCGTGAAGGCCACGATGCTTTTGCTGCCACCGCCATTTTGGTGCGCCCTGACGGCACTGACGGCCCGCGCGCCAACATGTACGAAATCGCCATGGGCCTTAACCGCTACGAGGCTCGCCTAACCCCCGACGAGCCCGGCGCCTGGAGCTTTAGGGTTGAGGGCTGGTCTGACCCCTACGCCACCTGGAAGCATGACGCCACGCTCAAGGTGCATGCCGGCGTCGACGTCGAACTAATGCTGGAAGAAGGCGCCCGCCTACTGCTACGCGCAGCCGAGGTACCTACCCGCAGCAAGGGTGGCGTCAACACCCTCAACTATGCCGCCTCCGTGCTACGTGACACCTCGCGCAACCCCTATGAGCGTCTAGACGCCGGCCTAAACATTTCAGTGCAAAACGAGCTAGCTGCCCTACCGCTACGCGACATGGTTTCCCCCTCCGCCACCTACCCGCTACAGGTGGACCGCCAGCGGGCCCTATTTGGTTCCTGGTATGAGATCTTCCCGCGCTCACTGGGGGCCTACTTCGACGGCGAAAAGTGGGTTTCGGGTACTTTGGCTAGCGCCACCCAGCAGTTGGACCGCATTGCCGCCATGGGCTTTGACGTGCTCTACCTGACCCCGGTTTCCCCCATTGGCTACACCAACCGTAAGGGTAAGAACAACACCCTTACCGCTCTGCCTGGAGACCCGGGCTCCCCCTACGGTATTGGTTCCGACGCCGGTGGGCACGACGCCATCCACCCCGACCTGGGTACTTTTGCTGACTTTGACGCGCTGGTAGAGCGTGCTGGACAGCTGGGCATGGAAGTAGCCCTAGACCTGGCTCTACAGTGCTCTCCCGACCACCCCTGGGTGAAGGAACACCCTGAATGGTTCACGGTATTGGCAGACGGTTCAATTGCTTACGCTGAAAACCCGCCTAAGAAGTATCAGGACATTTACCCGCTTAACTTCGACAATGACCCTGAGGGTATTTACCAGGCAATTTATGACGTAGTAGTTACCTGGATTAACCACGGGGTAAAGATTTTCCGCGTGGATAACCCCCACACTAAGCCGCTACCTTTCTGGCAGAGGCTAATTAAGCAGATCGGCGAGGAATACCCCGACGTATTCTTCCTGGCGGAGGCTTTCACTAAGCCCGCCATGATGCGCACCTTGGGCATGATCGGCTTCCAGCAGTCCTACACCTACTACGCCTGGCGTAACGCCAAGTGGGAGCTAGAGCAGTACCTGCACGAGCTCAGCTGCGACACCGCCCACGTGCTACGTCCGGCCTTCTGGCCCACCACTCACGACATCCTGACCCCGTTCATGAGCTGGGGTAAGGAGGGCGCCTTCAAGCTGCGTGCAGTGCTAGCGGCTACACTCAGCCCCACCTGGGGTATCTACAGCGGCTATGAGCTGGCCGAGTCGGTACCGCGTCCGGGCTATGAGGAGCAGATCGACAACGAGAAGTATGAGTACAAGCCCCGTGACTTCGAGGCGGCCCGTGGTAACGGTATTGAGCAGCTACTAACTGATCTAAACCGAATCCGCCGCCAGCACCCGGCTTTGGCTCAGCTGCGTGACATCACCTTCCACACCACCACCAACGATTCTCTGATCGCCTACTCCAAGCGGGTACGGGCCGAGGAGTCTTTGGACGGCCGTGAGGACATTGTGCTCACTGTGGTTAACCTTGACCCCTACAACACGGTTGAGGGTGAAGTGCTGCTGAACCTGCCTGCCGTGGGTCTGCCCGGCAACGCTGATGGCTCACGCCCGGTTGTTAAGGCCGTCGATGAGCTAAACGGCGGCGAGTACTACTGGTCCGGTTCTAACTACGTGCGCCTAGACCCTCACGAGGGTCGTTTCGCCCACGTATTTAACATCACCCGCCTCTGACGATCAGTGATGAGTGCCCCAGCCTGGCCCGAAGCGACGCAGTTAGCTAACCTGCTGCGTCCAGTTTTGGCTACCCAGCGCTGGGGCACCTTACTGCCTGACAATGTCCAGGTAAGTTTTGAGGTGCTTGACTCAGGCGACACCTTACGTTGGTATTTCTTCTTACTTGACGACGGCGCTGCCCTGAGTGTGCCCATCAAGCTGGCTTGGCAGGCGCCCACTAGTGGCTGGCGGGCAAGCTTTGAGTGCGACGGCCGCCTAGCTTGGCTAGGCGAGGCCTGCACTTTGGATGCCACCTGGCAGGCTTTAACCGGCCTTAAGGTGAGTGTGATTGATGACAGCGCCCGTGAGCAGTCCAACACCTCCGTGGTGCTCTCCACTGCGCAGGGAAAAGTTATCGCTAAAGTACTGCGCCGCCTATACCCCGGCACTAACCGCGAATGCCTGCTTGCGCGCGCCTTAGCTGATTTCGACGCCGCCCCCACGCTGGTACTAGCCCCCACCTTGGCCTGGCCCTTTGCGCCGTCGGCGACAAGTGACGCGAGCGCAAACCAAGCCAGCTCTGACGCTGAGGCCCTAACCAAGCCATCCGCGCCGCAAGTAGTAGTGGCGGTGGGGCACCAATTTATTGCCGGGGCCCGCGATGGCTTTGCATACTACGTAGAGCAGCTGCGCCAAGCCCTGCCCGGGCAGCCGCTTAGCCTGGCAGTGCCTGAGCAGCTGGGTAAATTAACTGCGCAAATGCACGTTTGCCTGGCGCGCACCCTAGGCACCCAAAGCCAAACTAACTACGTCACCCTGGCGCGTCAGCGTCTAGCTGCGTTAACTGAGCAGCTGCAGACGCTACTGGCAGCCAGCCCGCTTGACCCTGAGCAAACTAGCCGCGCCTGCGGCCTGAGCCAACAGCTAGAAACTGTGCTAGAGCCGCTACTAGCTGAAATTAGCCAGGCCGTGACTTTGCAAGCCATTCATGGCGACTATCACCTAGGCCAACTGCTGGTATCTGCAGCCGACGCGCACTCGCCTGGCGGCTTACGCTCTGCGAACTGGCATGTGGTTGATTTTGAAGGCGAGCCGCTACGCACTGACAGTGAGCAACTGTCCTTAGCGCCTTTGGAACGTGACCTGGCTTCTATGGCTCGTTCTTTTAGCTATGCCTTAGCTACAGCTGGCATAAGTGAGCACAGTTGCGACGCCTTGGTGGAAAAATTCTTTATGGCTTACCGCCAGGAAATTATCAGCCTAGCCTGCAAACATGTTCCTGCTACCCACCCCTTAACGCAGCCGGAAACGACTGCTTTCCAAGACCAGGTCTTGACAGTGGAGCTGCTGTTAAAGACCGTTTATGAGCTCGTCTATGAGCTCACGCACCGCCCGACATGGGCCCACATTCCCCTGGATGATCTGGGACGAATGGTGACGCACACAACCCAAAAACATGGGAGGATATGTTTATGAGTGACAACACAGCGCATGACGCCTTAGCACTGGCGGTACCCGTTGACCCTTGGGTACTTAGCGACGTTGCTTATGGGCGTCACTACAACCCCCATGAGGTACTAGGCGGCCACCCCGGCGAGCACGGCGTTACCATCCGTACCGTGCGCCACCTGGCTGACGCCGTCGAGATCGTAACTGAAACCGGCACCTACCCGGCCGTTCACGAGCAGAACGGCATCTGGCTAGCGGTTCTGCCCGGCAATGAGGTGCCTGACTACCGCGTTAAGGCCACCTACGGTGACCAGGTAGTCGAGGCCGACGACCCCTACCGCTTCCTGCCCACCCTAGGTGACATTGACACCTACCTGATCGGTGAAGGCCGCCACGAAGAACTGTGGAAGGTACTGGGTGCTCACATCAAGCACTTCTCTGGCCCGATGGGTGAAGTTAGCGGTGTGGCCTTCTCAGTTTGGGCCCCCAACGCTCGCGCCGTGCGCGTAGTTGGTGACTTCAACTACTGGGATGGCAGCGCCACCGCCATGCGTTCGCTAGGTGCCTGTGGCGTGTGGGAACTGTTCGTGCCCGGCGTCGGCGTCGGTGCCCGCTACAAGTTCGAGATCTGCCACCACGACGGCTCTTGGAAGCAGAAGGCTGACCCGCTAGCGCGCGCCACCGAGATCCCCCCGGCCACCGCCTCGGTAGTTACCGACGAGTTCCACCAGTGGCAGGACCAGGAATGGATGGAGCAGCGCCCCCAGCGCGACCCGCACAACTCCCCCATGAGCATCTACGAAGTTCACGTAGGTTCTTGGCGTCAGGGTCTGGGCTACCGTGGCCTAGCTGATGAGCTGATCCCCTACCTGAAGGAAACCGGCTTCACCCACGTGGAGTTCATGCCGGTAGCCGAGCACCCCTTCGGTGGTTCTTGGGGTTACCAGGTTTCCTCCTACTACGCCCCCACCGCCCGTTTCGGTACCCCCGACGACTTCCGCTACCTGGTAGACCAGCTACACCAGGCCGGCATCGGGGTAATTCTGGACTGGGTACCGGCCCACTTCCCCAAGGATGACTTCGCCCTGGCTCGCTTCGACGGCACCCCGCTGTACGAAGACCCCGACCCGCTGCGTGGCGAGCACCCCGACTGGGGTACCTACGTGTTCAACTTCGGCCGCCGCGAGGTGCGCAACTTCCTGGTTGCCAACGCCCTGTACTGGCTAGAAGAGTTCCACGTAGACGGCCTGCGTGTGGACGCCGTAGCTTCCATGCTTTACCTGGACTACTCGCGTAACGACGGCCAGTGGCGCCCCAACCAGTACGGTGGTCGCGAGAACCTTGAAGCTATCAGCTTCCTGCAGGAAGCCAACGCCACTGCTTACCGCAAGCACCCGGGCATCATCATGTGCGCTGAGGAGTCCACCGCCTGGCCGGGCGTTACCTCCCCCACCGAGCAGGGTGGCCTGGGCTTTGGTCTCAAGTGGAACATGGGGTGGATGAACGACACCCTGCGTTACATGGCTGAAGACCCGGTTAACCGCCGTTGGCACCACGGCGAGCTGACCTTCTCCCTGGTCTACGCCTTCTCTGAGCAGTTCATTTTGCCGCTCAGCCACGACGAGGTAGTCCACGGTAAGGGCTCGCTAATCGCCAAGATGCCTGGTGACGACTGGCAAAAGCGCGCCAACCTGCGTGCCCTATACGCCTACATGTGGTCTCACCCCGGCAAGCAGCTGCTGTTCATGGGTCAGGAATTCGGTCAGGGCGTTGAGTGGAACGCCGACAACTCCCTGGACTGGTGGCTGCTGGAGAACCCTGACCACGTCGGTATCAAGAACCTGATCAGCGACCTCAACGCGCTGTACAAGGCCACTCCGGCACTGTGGACTGAGGACTTCACTTACCACGGCTTTGAGTGGATCAACGCTAACGATGGCGACCACAACGTCATTACCTACCTGCGTAAGGGCAAGGATGTTGAAGGCCGCAAGGACCTAGTCGCCTGCATCGTGAACTTTGCTGGTAACCCCCACGAGGGCTACCGCGTGGGTCTGCCCTTCCCCGGCAAGTGGGAGGAAGTACTCAACACTGACTCTGAGGACTACGCCGGTTCTGGGGTTACCAACCCCGGCGTGCTTGAGGCTGAGGAGCTGCCCTGGGACGGCCAGAGCGCTTCGGTGCGTCTGCGCGTGCCCCCGCTGGGCGCTATCTTCCTGCGTCCGGTAGCTGACTGAGATTAGCTCAGTATCTGAGTAATTCGCTGGCCGCCGCTAACAAAACCGTTAGCGGCGGCCAGCGGCGTTTTTATGATTTGCGTCTAGTGTCTAGTTTCACTATAAGATAACTTGGGTCTAAAGCCCTATATGCAACCCCACCTAGCTCTACTAGCTGCACATTTGCTAGGTTTGTATCACGTTTTGTTTGAGGTCTAATGCACTAGACCGGCATTCTCACAGTAAAATGTCTCGACAGTGCTTAATAAGTCACGTAAAACAGAACTAATACCCGTTGCAGCTTGTTTGCTTTAGATACCTTTTGACAAGCAAGACTGCTTAGTCGAAAGCTGAGGCTATGACCGACACTTGGTCCAACGCAGTCGTTTCTCAGGTACGCGCCGTTTCTGGGCGCCCCGCTAAGGCATCCACCCCGCAGGAAGTTTGGGCGGGCCTGTCGGCCGCCGTCGTCGACCACATCGCTGACGACTGGGCATCTACCGACCGCACTTACAAGGCCGGCCGCATGGAGCACTACTTCTCCGCCGAGTTCCTAATGGGTCGCGCCCTACTAAACAACCTCTCCAACCTAGGGCTAGTTGAGCAGGCTCGCACCTCCCTCAACGCCTTCGGCCAGAACCTATCTGAGGTCCTGGAAGAAGAGCCCGACGCCGCTCTAGGTAACGGTGGTCTAGGCCGTCTAGCCGCCTGTTTCCTAGACTCCTGCGCCACCCTAGACCTGCCCGTATACGGCTACGGTATTTTGTACCGTTACGGCCTGTTCAAGCAGCTGTTTGAAAACGGCTTCCAGACCGAGCACCCTGACTCCTGGATGGAAGAGGGCTACCCCTTCATCGTGCGTCGCCAAGAGGAACAGCGCCTAGTGTCCTACGCCGACATGACCGTGCGCGCCATTCCTTACGACATGCCCATCACCGGCTATGGCACCAAGAACGTTAACACCCTGCGCCTGTGGAAGGCCGAACCGCTAGAAGAGTTCGACTACGACGCCTTCAACTCCCAGCGCTTCACTGACGCCATTGTTGAGCGTGAGCGCGCCATGGACATCTCCCGTGTGCTCTACCCCAACGACACCACTTACGAAGGTAAGGTACTGCGCGTACGTCAGCAGTACTTCTTCTGCTCTGCTTCACTGCAGGACATCGTGGCCAACTACATTGAGCAGCATGGCACTGACCTAACCGGTCTAAGCGACTTCAACGCCATCCAGCTCAACGACACCCACCCGGTGCTGGCCATCCCCGAGCTGATGCGTATACTGCTAGACAACTACGGCATGGGCTGGGAAGAGGCCTGGGAGGTAGTCACCAAGACCTTCGCCTACACCAACCACACCGTGCTGGCTGAGGCCCTGGAAACCTGGGAGATGGGCATCTTTGACCGCATCTTCCCGCGTATCGCTGAGATCGTGCGTGAAATCGACCGTCGCTTCCGCCTAGACATGGCCGAGCGCGGCCTCGACCAGGGCACCATCGACTACCTGGCCCCGATTTCCGGCGGCCGCGCCCACATGGCTTGGATCGCCTGCTATGCCTCCTACTCGATCAACGGTGTGGCCGCCCTGCACACCGAGATCCTCAAGCGCGACACCCTGGCCCAGTGGTACGCCATCTGGCCCGAGCGCTTCAACAACAAGACCAACGGTGTCACCCCGCGTCGCTGGCTCAAGCAGTGCAACCCCCGTCTGGCCGCCCTGCTAGATGAGGTAACCGGCTCTGACGAGTGGGTTAAGGACCTAAGCGTACTAAGCGAGTACACCAGCGCCGGCAATGACGATATCTACCGTCGCCTAGGCGAAATCAAGGCCGCCAACAAGGCCGACTTCGCCAACTGGATCGCTGAGCGTGAAGGCATCGAGATTGACCCTGAGGCCATCTACGACGTACAGATCAAGCGTCTACACGAGTACAAGCGTCAGCTGCTCAACGCCTTCTACATCCTGGATCTGTACTTCCGTATGAAGCAGGACCCGAGCCTGCAGGTGCCCAAGCGCGTATTCATCTTCGGCGCTAAGGCTGCCCCCGGTTACATCCGCGCCAAGGCCATCATCAAGCTCATCAACACCATTGCTGAGCTGGTTAACAACGACAGCGATGTAAACGAAACCATCAAGGTGGTCTTCGTTCACAACTACAACGTCTCCCCCGCCGAGCACATCATTCCTGCTGCGGACGTCTCTGAGCAGATCTCCATGGCCGGTAAGGAAGCTTCGGGCACCTCCAACATGAAGTTCATGATGAACGGTGCGCTAACCATGGGTACCCTCGACGGCGCCAACGTAGAGATCCTCGACGCCGTCGGTGACGAGAACGCCTACATCTTCGGTGCCACCGAGGACGAGCTACCCGCCCTCAAGCGCGACTACGACCCGCGCTGGCACATGGACAACGTTCCTGGCCTGCGTCGCGTGCTAGACGCCCTAGTGGACGGCACCCTGGACGACAACGGTTCAGGCTGGTTCTACGACCTGCACCGCAGCCTGCTGGAGCCCTCCTACGAGCCGGCTGACGTCTACTACGTACTGGGTGACTTCGCTGCTTACCGCGAGGCCAAGGACCGTATGGCTCACGACCACGACGCCGATCCGCTGGGTTGGAACCGTAAGGTGTGGGTAAACATCACTCGCTCCGGCCGCTTCTCCTCTGACCGCACCATCAGCGACTACGCTCGCGAGGTGTGGAAGATCAAGGGTGAGCCGATCGCCTGATTAGCAAGCTGATTAGCTCTGCACGCTGATATATAACGTGGGGGGCCAGTTCCTAGGAACTGGCCCCCCACACTTAGCTGGCAGTGTTTAGCTGGCTTAGTACAGCAGCGACGCTAGTGCGCGGCGGGTTTTACCCACGCGCGGGTCGGTAGTGCCAATTAGCTCAAACAGCTCTAGCAGGCGCACACGGGCCTGGTCACGCTCATCGCCAGAGCTACG
>ERZ773250.179-NODE-179-length-40928-cov-4.718494_pt1 | contig 40928 bp, 46 predicted proteins | sample MGYA00511258_ERZ773250 | MGnify/ENA primary metagenome ERZ773250 (study PRJEB29015, sample SAMEA2738164) | human oral metagenome | biome: human oral; feature: human-associated habitat; material: saliva | place: China | collected 2187 ... | reverse complement strand
AATTTGGTAGATTTTTATAATGATCTAAAATCTCAGATGGATCCAAAGGCACAAGATACCGAGATTCAGAATCGTTCCAAAGAAGTATGGCGCAACAATATGGTGACAAAGCGTGATAATCTCGTCGATAATTGTGCAAAGCGCATCATCGTCGATATTTATCATCATACACTTCCTCTTGATGATCAGTATAAGGATTGTAATCCTGAAATGATTTCAGATGATGTCGGTAATATGCTTGATAAAAAGAATATGACGCCAATGCAGTATTTTAAATCTGCATATGAAAAGACCCATGCACCGCTCCTGGAATTTGTTATTCGCTCCATCAATGAAATTGGTCGCCAGTATCAGGAAGATGCAATGGAAGATCTTAAAGATAAAGAAGAAAAAGGTCTTCCGCTTACTGCCGTCGACCCCAACGAAGATAAAGTAGATTCACAACTTCTTGAAATCAAGAATGATTCCGAATATGAAGCGTTCATGGATGCACTGAAGAAGAAGACCATTGACAAGATTGTTTCCGATGTATCATCACTCATCGATGATAAGAAAGAATCTGGTGATATGGAATTCAATTCCGATGAGACTTCGGATTCGGATACTGAGGAGCCTAAACTTGAATCAGTCGTTGTAAATGCTGTCAATTATCTTGCGCGCCAAAAGCTGATCACAGAAGCTGTTGGGGAAAAGAATAATTTCAATGGCGAAGATACTTCCGCAATCCCTGGCAACGTCGAACGTGCACCGATTGGAATTGCCGCATCATCACTGGATGATATCGATCTTGCAAAGGTAAATCCCAGTATTCTATCACTCGTTGATCGTAGTACCATTACAAAAGCAAACGATGGCGCACTGATTTTCCCAACGAACCAGATTGGTGGTAAGCTGGCTGATATCATCAGTGGACTTCGTACCGTGTTTGCGAATACGATGGTGCATGTGTATTCTAGTGATAAAGCTCGATATAATGATATCGTCACTGCGGTTGCGCTTGGGATTCGGAGTGTTAAAGAAAATAACGGCTTTACATTTCTATATGAAGAGGGATACCCCCGTGTCGTGATTGATATGATTGGTATGATTGAGCATCCTACCAATCCTGAATTAGAGGAACCTCTTTCTGCATATCTCAATACCGTTTGTGCACAGTATAACCAAGATGCAGGAACCAAGTATGGTGTGAAGGTATTACATTGGACAAGAAATGATCCAGGTAAAGTATATCATGTCACTGCATTTGCATTTAACGAAGGCAATGAACAATATGTTGTTGATCTTCTCCAACAGGAACTTCCGGACGGTGTTAACAAGAGCTGGATTCGTCGCATCATTGATAAAATTCTTGGGAGGTCTAGTCTTACGCAGGATCAGCAGATTGGCACTGCAATTCGTGAAGCGACGATGGTTGAAATGGAACGTACATTCAATCAAATCAATGGGAAGAATTACAAAACATATTTGGAACATCTCGGTCATGGGAATGGGTATGTGATTCATCGATAAAAAATATTATAATAGAGAGGGGAATATTCCCCTCTCTATTCTTTTATAAACTTTATATATTATAACTATAATGATAGTTGAATTAATTTAGGAGGAATATTGATGTTTGAGAATGAGAAATTCATTGACCATAATATTGCTGAGCTTTGTATGCAATATGACAAAATCCATGGGGTGAATATTAATACTGCTAGAATTACCCCTGATATTGATGGCTTGAAACCAGTCCTGCGACGAGCACTTTATGTCATGTATCTCATGAATAAGGATAAGGGACGACAGTTTAGGAAGATGGCGGCCATTAGTGGCGACACGGCAGCAAAACTTCATCATCATTCTACAACGGCAATTTCAGAAGCAATTGTAGGTGCGGCACAACCATGGAAGAATTCAATTCCCCTTGTGGATATTCAAGGATCGCTTGGATCGGCTTCCGGGGAAAAACCTGGAGCTGATCGTTATATCTATGGGAAACTTTCGAATTATGCATACGATTGTTTCTTTGCTGATTTTGAAGATTCCGTTGTGGATATGATTCTTGGGGCTGATGAAGATACTCTTGAACCTATTTCTCTTCCAACGAAATATCCAAACATTTTGTTGAATGGAACACTTGGAATTGGTTACGGATTGGCATGCAATATTCCAACAATGTGTTTCAAAGAAGTGGTAGATGCAACAATCGATCTGATGCATAATCCAGAGGCAAATATTATCCTCATCCCAGATAGTCCATCGGGTTGTGATATCATTCAGGGAGATTTCTATAAGCTTACAAACAATTCAATTGGTTTCTATAAGATGCGTTGTAAGTTTGATATTGATGCAACAAATAATATTGTATCAATTATTGCACTCCCGTATGGAGTTGAAGGCGATTCTATTGTGGCGCGTATCGCGGAAATTAAGAGTGGTGCAAATGAATTTCCTGAGCTTGTTGATATGGAAGATCTTTCAACAGAAAATATCAATATCCGACTACAGCTCAGGAATGATGCAAATCCATATAAATTCATCAAGAAACTCATCAAGAATGTCGGCGGATTGGAAAAAGCATATCCAATGAATGTGCGAATATCTAATGATTATCGACTTCATGAATTAACATTGAAAGAGTTGCTTCTTGAATGGATTAAGTATCGTCGTGAGCAACAGCGTGTTGTAATCAATTATAAACGCACGATGCTTCAAGGAGAGCAGCGGACAAACGATGTGAAAATCTTTCTGATGCGTCCAGAAAATCTTGATAAAACAATTAAGATTTTCAAGGATTCAAACAATAAACAGGAGATTGAACAGCATCTAATTGAGGAGTATAAGGATTCCGAAATCCATATGGATTCGATTCAGGCAAAGACACTTGCAGAAATGCGTATGTATCATCTGAGTAAAGATGAATACAAGAAATGTCTTGATCGTCAAGAAGAGCTCATCAAAGAGTTGGATATTGTTGACGATATTCTGAAGAATCCAAAAGGAATTGATAGTGTCATCATTTCCCAGCTCCAAGAAGGTATGAAGAAGTATGGAGTTCCCCGTCGATCCAATATCGTTCCTCAAGAGTTATCCTTTGATAATGAAATTGATGGGCATTGTATTCTCAACCTATCTTCGGATGGAAAAATTATTCGGCAAGCGTGTTCGGATGTGGAAGACATTGAACCAGTGCCAACGGATTCTTCCGGATTTGCCGTTCAGGTTGGAAACGATGACTCGTTCATCATTGTGGATGAGAATGGATTATTCTCATTTATTCGTGTCAAAGAATTGCCGATCGATGAAGAAACATCAATCCATCGCTATCTGAAACAACCTCTTGGAAAGATCGTTGCGATGATTCCATTCTCATTTGAGTCCAAACTATCCTGTGTACTAATTTCGGAGCAAGGGATGATCAAGAAAGTGATGATCAATCAGATGACTCCATCGAAACGTCCATGCATTGGTTTGGAGAATGGGGATAAACTCCTCGGTTCCATCATCGTAAAACCAAAATCCGTTAGGGATATTTTGGTGTATACAAAAGAAGGGATGGGACAACGAATTGATCCAAATGATCTTCGGATTACATCAACCCTTTCAAAAGGATGGCTCGGATTCAAACTTCCGAAGGATGATAAAATTGTTGGATGTTATTCCATCAATCCGAAGGAGAATCAATATCTCTTCTATATGACAGCAAAGGGGAAAGGTCGATTAAATATTATCGATTATCTCCCTGCGCGGAACTCAAAACAGGAGAAGATGGTTCGACTCATTAACATCAACAATCGGGATGAATTGATTTCTATCATCGGTTGTAATCGAACGGATAAAGTTCAAGTCTTCTATCAGGATGGGAAGAGTGAAACTATCGAACTCGAACATCTACGAGAAGAAACAATGAGTTCAGAGCCAAAGAAGTTGACCGAACGGGATGCTGTTTCAAATTCAATCGTCAAGGTGAAGTTGCTCTAAGGAGGAATTGTGATGCCGTGGATTATCATTTGGATTGTTTCGTTGGCAGGCTTTGGATTCAGTATGAATGCATCCGATAAAGCTGTCGATTATCCACATCCTCGGACAGAAATCTACCAAAAAGCCAATCCAATAAAATCGAAAGAAGACTTCCATAAATTGGATCTCGTGAAAACGACGACCAGTGAGTTGGAAAGTAGCCGATTTCGAAATTACTATTATCGATTGAAAAATGCGAGCGAACGACCAAAACGATTTGTTGTTGAAAACGATGAAGGAGATCGGATTGAGTTCACGGTGAAGAAGAGCTATAAGGTTTACATTGAAAATGATTGATTGTTATACGTGGGGAGAATTCTCCCCACGTATATATTCTAAGTATGGGAGGGAAGTATCAATGCATCTTCGCAAAATAAATAGGAAACGTGCGCGAAAAACGATATGTAATAGCAAGTATAAAAATGTATTATACCTGGAAATACGTAATCGGCGTAACGCTCTAATATGTCGTAAAGTTTCATGGTATGCATCTTCTGGTTATCTGATTGCAAGCTGAAAGGAGTTCATTATGAATGAGCGTCGGATTAATACCATAAAAGCGGCAATGATGATTCATAAATCAAAAAATTTGGACACAATGCTATTCTGTATGATGAATCGAAGTATGAATAAGATTATTCGAGCTGAAGTTATTGTCCGAGAAAAACCAATAAAACATTATCCGTATCAAGATAGAATCGTTGGTAGAATTTTGGATGGTTCATGTAAAAGTTTAATTGAACCAAGAGACGAGAAGTCAATTATCATTGAACGATCTCCTTGGAGGATATTCTAATGAATACACGAAAACAGATGAAGTTGCGAACACTTCAATGGTATTGGGATCCATTCGTTCGCATCGATCTTATGAAACGAATCTATGAATATGAAGGGAAGGTTTCATATCACCAAATGAATAGACGCATTCGTGATATGAATATCAAAATTCTTCAAAAACGCTAGAGGGGATAACAATGAATATTCGACGTCGAATGATACGGAGGGCTATAAAACGTTATAGTCCGTCAGGTGAAAGAATTCTTGCATTAATGGATTTTATTGATAAATATGGAAACTATGATATCCGGACAAAGAACCGGATGAAACAATATTTGCGTTTCAAGGAATTTGCAACGCAAATGGCAAGTTCTTGTCCTACGATTTGTAATACAAAGAATAAGAATTATCATATATCTGTGGAGGCAAAAATATGAATCTGAGGATTCGAATGATGATTCGTTCCGTTAAGCGATATAAAAACGGCCATCATCGTATGAATGGAATGCTGTCATTATTTGAAAATTATTGGTTTCCGGCACGAAAAGTAAATCTCGGAGTTCGTCATACCAATATGAGAAGTATCATGGAGTATAATAAGATGCACGTATGAATTACAGAGGAAGAGGAAATGTTATGATCAAAACATATCGGTTTCACTCCAGATGGAAAGCGATGAAGCTGTATCCAAGGGGAACCACTCATAGACGAGATGCCCAATTAAAATTGATCATGTCAGATATGTCCCTACATACAAAAATGGATATGTTATTACAATTCCATGAGGCGATCAATTCATATTGTAAAATGGTAATGCGAGAATTGAGAAGCGTTGTTATCGATACAACAAATCGATTGAAGGATCGACCATTGATAGCATTTCCATCAGCAGGAGGTGAAAAGAATGACATTTCAGAAGATGCTAGAGGATTTATTGAGTTCGTCGAGCAAGAGTATTCAGCTCTCGAGCGTGAAATCCTTCCTGGAAGATAAAGAGTATCGAAAGATCATCAACTATTTCATCCATCATGATGCGATTACAAAAGAACCGCTGAATGATAATGAGTTGATGCAGCTGCAATCAATTGTGCAGATTCTACAGATTCTCTATAACTCCGATATTGGCTCTCCGATATCGGATGAGGATTACGATATTTTACAAGAGATGCTTGTAAATATGGGAATTCCTCGTTTAACCGGAACAATTGAAATCAACGATACCAACAAGGTTCATCATTCCTTCACGATGCTGCGTGGAACTCTGGATAAGGTTTATCATCTAACGGAAGATGAGGAACGGAAAAACAAGTCCAGAAAATCACTGGATGAATGGATCAAACGTACCGAATCTCTTTATAAGAGTAAGACGGGAAAATCCATCGATTTGAATGAATGTATGGTTGCATTGCAGCCAAAGTTTGATGGAGTATCCGTCATTCTCGAAGTAAAGGGTGGAAAAGCATTATGGCTAACACGCGGTGACACGAAAACTAATCTGGCATCCGATGTATCGCATATAATGCGTATCTTTAACGATGTCTTTGCAAAAGAGGATTGTGGAGTCAAATTCGAAGTGATGATTCCGGAAGAAAGTATGAGTAAGATCAATACCTTCTATCGGGAACATCCATATCAAAACTCTCGTCAAATTGTTATATCGACATTGAATTCGAACGAGGTTGATTTCAAGTCAGACTATTTGGTCCCGATTCCATTACGTTCCATATACCCAGATCAGAAAGTAGAACATATTCATGATATGTTGCCGGTCAAGTTGTGTAAACTTTCGGATCGCGATGCAATCCGCGCATATGCATCAACGCATCGGTATTGGGAGAAGAATGGAAATCATTTTCGGACCGATGGTGTTGTCATTACGCTTGTTGATGAAGATCTCAAAGAGATCCTTGGACGGAGGAGTGATATCAATAACTTCGAGGTTGCATATAAATTCACAGAGGAGGTTGCCCAGACAAAAATTATTGCAGTCGAATTTGAAACATCACCATTTGGATTCATTTCTCCTGTCGCAATATTTAATCCTGTGATGTTAAAGGGCAATATCGTTAAACGAGCTGCTTTATCAAATCGGGATCGATTCGAAGAATTGGATCTGCATAAAGGAGACACGGTGAATATATCGTATGATATCATTCCCTATCTCACAAAACCAAAGCAGAATTCCAAAGGATACAAAATTGAGTTCATCAAAAAGTGTCCAAGCTGTGGAGAAAAATTGGATCTATCACAAACGATGGTTCAATGCAAGAATCCAGATTGCAAGTCCAGGGTTTTGGGGAGAATTCTGAACTATTGCGAACAGGTGAGGATTCAGAACATCGGGCTTCAAATCATCAAACAGTTGCATGATAGTCTCCTGTTGGAGGATGGAATCCGTTCCCTCTATAAACTCCATAAGAAGAAAGTATATCTATCGTCCCTGTATGGATTTGGAGTGATGCGGGCAAATAAAATCATTTCAGAGATTGAATCGAAGCGAAAACTGAGAGATGATATTTTCTTCGGTGCACTCGGAATCACGGGTCTATCAACGAAAACATTTACAATGTTATTCAAGAAGATGGATTTGGATACATTCATTGAAATGATTAAGAATAAGCAGTGGAGTAAATTGAAACCACTGATTGTTCAAACCGATGGTCTTGGAGAAATTAAAGCAAATCTATTGCTTGATTATTTTGGGGAAGATAAAAATCGGAAGGAATTAATGAAGATACTCAAAGAAGTGACATTGATTCCGACCAATGGAAACGCAGCAAAGGGTATTGTTGTATTCTCCGGATTCCGTCCAACAGAATTGATGGAGATGTTGGAAAAGAATGGGTGGGAGATTTCCAATACATTAACGAAGAATACGAAGTATCTTGTTGTAAAGAATAAGAATGCGTCTTCTACAAAGATTGAGAAAGCCAAATCCTATGGCACTCAGATTCTTTCTGAGGAAGAAGCATTTCAGTTAAGATGAGGAGAATATGATGATAAAGAATCCATTCTACGGAGAAGATATCATTACTGTCTTGGATAACAGTGTATCTGGAATGCTGATTGATGCTACATTAATCAATCAGCCAATCAGTAATTGGTTTTCCAAACTGATTACCTCTGGGAAATACACAAAAGAAGGAAATGTGGAAACCGTTGATTTGATGGATACTGCAGGTAAAGTTTACATCCAATCCTATCTTGGGTGGACGCATTTGCAATCCATGGAACGAGTGATCCATGAATCCCCCATTCGGTGGCAAATGGTTGGCGTTGGCTCGCGTTCCCATATGAGGTATTGCGAAGATACGTATTTCTATTCATGGGATAAAGAACGGAAGATGGGATTCCATGGAGATAGCAAGTATGATTCCAACTTATTCAAATCATCGGAATATACAGGAGAGGAGTATGGTCGCGTTCAATATGTAGACAGCGATACTGATGAAAATGGTTTTGCTATCTACAATTTTAAGACAGACTTTGCTATGACGGACACGAATGTGTCATATCATATCCTCACAAAGTATGGACAATTTTGCTTGAACAACATTATTGTTCCCTGCGGATTTAGCGAGTGATTTGTCTCCCCTGAGGAATAAATAAAAAAGTTATATATTCTTCACGTAATGAGATAATAATTTTGCGCTCGCATCAAATAGGAGGGAATAGTCGTGGGCAAAAAGAAAAAGAAAATCGATATTCCAGACAATGTAAAACAACTTGGAATGGCAAAAAAGAAATTTGCCAAGAAGAATGATCTCCCTTACAAGATGAAAGGGAAGGAATTCTCCAAGAAGGAAAAGAAAAATGCTGTAAAGGAGTTCAACAAGGAGTATGCTTCTGCACAGCTCGAAGCTCTCGATAAAGCGGTCAAGATTTTGGTTCAGTGCGGCATGCATGAATCAAAGAAGATTGATAAGCTCAAGGAGCGAGTAGATGAGGTTATCCGAAATCAGGAACTGATGGATGGGATGATTTCCGTCTATAAGAAGGAGCCAAAAGAATACAAATGGATTCTTCATCTTCCTGGGATGATTACGGCAACCATTCTGTATTACCAGAAGAAGGATCTTACGGATGAAGAAAAGAAGGAAGCAGAGCATCTCGACGTCGATATGCTGATGAAGTTCTGTGAAAAGATTCTTCGAAAGCCGATTCGGAAATACATGAAGCATGGGCTTTCGGCATCAGCGGCATTCCAAATGGCATGTGCGGTTCCAACACTGAACGTGTTCACATGGAAGACAAATTATTGGCATCGTAAGATGATCAATACCATGTTTGAAATCGCCGCAGAAGATGTGGTCGATGTCCCTTCCTACCTTCAGGCAATTTTCAGTATGGATAAGAATGATAAGTTCAAAAAGAAGTATTTCTTGGATGAATTCTGTCTTCAGTATCTACTCCGTAAGCAGACAAATAAGTCGGCAAAGTTCACGGATAACCAGAAGGAGCTGCAGGAGAATCTGAATGCATGGGTTCTTGTCCATCTGAATACCATTCAGAAAGATCGTTCAAGGGCGATCATTAAGGATTACATCAAAGCAAGGAAGCGTGCAGAAGAGAATAAGGTGGATGGTACCAGGGTAATTCCGCTCATCAACCACTCCAATGCAAATTCTGAATACACGAAACTTCGGGATGTACTCCTCGATATCATCAAATCGAATTCTCAGAACGAACTTTATCTCGGCTAATATAAGGAGGAAAATTAGCAATGTCGAAAAAAGGCGATAAGAAGAAACTTGACAAAACAACCCGCCATGTGCTTGAAGCATTCTCTGATGTGATCAAGCAGGATGACAATGGTGAGTTCAAGCTGAAGGCGAAAGGACGTTCCAAGAAGCAGCTCAAGAAGCTGAAGCGTTCTTGTATGCATTGGCGCATTGTTAAAAACAAGATTGTGCCGATGGTTGAAGAGTCGACGGAGCATCCAGGATATTGGCACTGCAAGGGCTGTGGAGAGGACTTCCCAATTCGTCCGCTTACCGATGATGAGTATGCAGATCTGATCGAGAAGTTCCTTTCGATTGTCAACCAGATGTGCATCTTCTCCGTTCGTATGGGTGGAGATTCGGATGACACGAAGATGCTGATTGAGTTCAAGCATATGATTCCGAAGTTCGAGAAGATTGCGGAGAATATTCTCAAGCAGCTCAACAAGCGGGAACAGATGGAGAATCAGTCCGAGAGTTATGGACGAGAAACTCCATTCGATGATTACAATACGTTTGGATATCGGTAATCCACTTGAAAATCATTTCGTTAATAAAGGAGGGGAATATTCCCCTCCTTTATTTTTATCCCAAAATATCGTATTTTCTCACATATGATTGATATATTATTATAGTAGAGATAAGGATAATAATATCTATATATTTAGGAGGAAAACAAAATGAGGCTTGGCAGATTTCTTGAGGTTCGCGAGATCAATGAGATTAATGAGGTTTCTGTAAAACACGATCCTCGGAAAAACTCTCTCGCAGATGCGCCGTTCAATCAGATTGAGCCGGAGCGCGAAATCACCATTGAGGAAGCGATGGCGATTCTCGACAAGTATCGTCGTCCGTAAATGTAAAGAATTAGGAGGAACTTAAAATGATTCCTATTTTTGACCAAGTTGCAGTAGCATTCTTCGTGGTTGTAGGAACGTTTGTTGCGTTGGTTGCCCTCGGTCATATTGAGATAAAGGTGAATCACAACAAAGAAGAAAATAAAAAAGAAAATAAGGAGGGTTTATAATGGGAAAAGCCATTGGTATTGCATGCTGCATTGCAGCAGCGGTATATCATGCGTCATGCATATATCGCGACCACAAAAAGGATGCAGATGCTCGAAAAAAGGTAGCTAAGAGAAATAAGACAATTCAGCAATTCTTCGAGGAGAAGGGTTGCTGAAAATAAAAAAGGGGTGAAACTCCCCTTTATTTTTTACCCGAGACAGCCCTTTTCTCATAACAATTTCTTAAAGAATCTTTTCCAATCCAAACAGTATGAAGGGATTTCTAAGAAATCTTAGAAAAGGAGTGTTTAAAAAATGCCAAGTAGCGCACAAATTATTCCTTTCTATTCCCACCCGCATGTTCACACAGTAATCAATGACAATAGTTACTATGATGAGACTGCCGTCAATAATGATGCCCGACGTCAGCTCCCATATTCTACTGTCATTGTCACTGGTGCAGACATGGGAATAGATAACAAGTTCATTCGATTGCAGACACTCGTTGCCAAGAAGAAGATTTTTGGTGACGGTAATTACAAGAAGTATGGTCAGCCATCCATTCAGGCTGATGTTCTTCTGAATGGTAATACGAATGTCTGGTTCTGTCGCGTTCTTCCGGATAATGCAACCTATGCAAATGCAATTGTTGTTGCATATTATCGGAAGGGCAAGATTCTCGATGAACTCCAGCAGGAGACAGGTCTCCATCGTCTCGAAGTCAAGTTCGGTGTAAAGTATGCCAACAAGCCTAAGCTTGAGGATGGCGCACTGCATGAATCGGATATCGAGGATTTTGCAAACACGCTTCGTCGTGATGCAGCAGATCCTGTTACCGGCTATTCTGCAATTCCTCTCTTTTTTGTACGATCTTCTGGTCGTGGTCAGTACGGCAACCGTTATGGTATGCATATCAGCCGTAATAGCGATTCTGAAAATGAGTATGGAGCAAAGCTCTACAACTTCAATCTCATTTCAACCGAACTCGGCGGAAGCAATATCATCAACATCTTTGCAGGTAGCCTGACCGAAAATACGACGACACCAACATCTCTTCTCATTAGCGATGTTATTGGTGTTTATGAAGAGGGACTTGCTCCAATCAGTATTGTTCCATTCACAGATAATTACACAGATCTCTTTGAGTTCTATCAGAGTATTGTTGCAGAGAATGCAAAGTATCTAGCAAGTGGTTCCATGAGTAAGGATGAAGCTGCTGATCTGAAGTATGCACAGGCAATTACGGAAGAGCAGTTTGATCCTCTCTTCGGTTACAAGCTGAATACGCGTTCTGCAGAAATCATTCCATATTATCACAACTATACCACAAAGTCTGGCACAGCGTATGTTGCTCCGGCACTGACCATTCCAAATACGATTGGTGCAATTAAGCCACTCAATATCTCAACCTGGAATGGTGCATATGTTGGCGCCAAGGTTCTAATGGTATCGGATCCACTCCATTCTGGTCATCGTTGGCTGTATACGGTTACGGCGATTGATAAGAATACGGGAGACATCATCTATGATGATGGGGAAGAGAGCCAGATTGATGCAGATCAGTATGATGGTGTGAATCTTTCCAATACGGCTGGCTTCATGTTCACGGGTGGACATGATGGTGACTTCCAGGAGATTACCGTCAACGGTGTCACACGTCGTCCGACGACAGCAGAGATGAAGATTCTTCTCTCGCGCGAATATGTAAAGGCATTCCGCGGGAAGAAGGATAATAAGATTCTTTCGCCGAGTCGTATTGACCTTGATTTCATCATCGATGCAAACTACAACATGACGAATGATTCAAAGCTTCGTCTGGATACATCGATCACGTCACTGTACTATGGATCCTCTGTTCTTACAGATAAGGATAACCAGCAGCTTACCGTTCTCGGATCTGGTGCGGTATCGATGGACTTCTCGGATATCGATGTAAAGCGCGCCATGTATGACCTTAACTCATTCCGCAATCGCAATGGTGTGAGTGCTGCTGGTCTTGGTGCTGGTTGCTCGCTCTATCTCGATGCTAATTTTGTTGGTGGAAATTCTGCAACACTGAGTTCCGATCTCAATGCATTTGTCCATAGTGTCTCAGATATGACAACACGTGATACATCGATTGATATTGGTCATTATTCGATTATTGATCCAAATTCAAATCGTCGTATCAAGGTTACCGTTGCATATTACATTGCAGCAAATCTTGTCAACCATATTACGAAGTTTGGTATCAACAAGCCATTCGTCAATGCGCATGCGCGTCTTGTTGCAGTATCGCCGACAAGTAGATCAGCTCGTGCGGCAAATGCAATGATTGCAGATACGTTCCAGCCTTCCCTCGATCTCATCGATTGGGATGTTAAGGAAATGATCTACAAGAATCGCATTAACTATTACATTATGACCGAAGAAGGTCGTTATGTCGATCGTGCAACGCAGAGCACACGTCAGATCAAGGCATCGTATCTCCTTGAGGAGAATAATGTCCGTGTTCTCAACGTGTTGAAGAAGGGTCTTGAGAGAGCAAACCGTTCGTATCTCTACGACTATTCCGATGCAAATGTGCGTAAGGGTTATACAGATGCGCAGATGAAGATTTACGAACCCTGGATCGGTACCATGGTCGAGGCACTCGAAATCTACTTTGATGCAAATGAGTTTGAGCAGACGCACATGATGATGCACTGCTATGCAGCAGTTAAGTTCCGTGATATCAGCAAGAGGATTATCCTTGAAATTGATATCATGCAGCCGTCCGTAGAAGGGGGTAATCGATAATGGCTATCAAGGGTGTTATTACCAGTCAGACTGGTGCTCGTCAGTTCGATGCTCCTAATCTGACGAAGTATTCTATGTTCATTGGTGGTACGAATGCAACGCATCATGCGTTGAAGAACTATTCACCACTAATGAATGGCTTTGGTCGACTCTTTATGGTTCGACAGCCATATGCAATCTCGAAGATGTTCGCTGGTAGTGATGCAAATCTCTACTCCCCCGAATCACTCTTCGTACAGTTCAAGCATATGCTCGAATATATGCCACGCTCAATCACTGGGTTCCAGGCAAAGAATATTGACAATGCCACAACTCAGATTCAGGGTGGCTTTGCAGGACGTTCGTTCAATACACCGACAGTAACAAAGGAAACAACCAATGAATTTACCGTCGGCCTATACGAACTTGTTGGTTCTCCGATCTACACGGTTGTGGATGGTTGGATGAATGCCATTGGCGATGAGAACTCTGGTCTTGCTACTTATGGTGGTTTTATCTCCGCAGGTAAAGACGCAAATGGATTGGAAAAGAGACTCTATCGCCATGAGAATCAGACGGATGAAGGGATTCCATTTAACGAAGCAAATCATACCGCTGAATTCATCTACATTCTCCATGACCGTTCCGGTGCACAGGTAGAACGTGCTGTACTTCTTTCCGACTGCTATCCAAAGGGCATTCAGCAGAACAATGCACTTGATATGCAGACCGGTGGTGTACACGATAACGTTACCTACGATATTACGTTCAACTGCATCATGTATCGCTCACCAATCATTACTGCAATTGCAAATGATCTGCTCAAGCAGTATCGTATTGTATCGAACTCACTTAACTTCAATCCTGAGCTTGGTGATGCAGTATATGCAAATGGCGATGCGACGAAGTTCCAGAAATCGCTTGGTGCTGTTCCGACAGACTCTGCGACTGGTACGGATATCGGTAACCTTCCTGCATTCGATGCAACGAATGCTCCGACAACGATTGTTGCTTCCCTCAAGGATATCAATGATGGTAAGCTTGCAGGTCAGCAGGATCGTATGGATGGACGTTCTACAACTGGTTTTAGTGACTAATATTACAACAGATAATACAGAGGGGAGAAATCCCCTCTGTATTATTTATCGTATCTGACATATTAGATGTTATATATTATATCCGTAGATGAATGTTTATGTATGATGAAGGAGGAAATCATCATGACGGATAAGACGTTTTGGATCTACGGGTATAACCATCCTACAGAAGGTGCGATGTTCCAGGAGAATGTAAGCATTCGCGTGAACAAGGATCTGCAGACCCAGGTATATGACAGGGTTCATATCACTGGAAAGCAGGAGCACCTCGAAACCTGGAAGAGTGAGCATGACGAGCGCATTGCACTTGCGGAGAAAGCGTTCAACGAGATGCCGCTTTTCTATCACGGAAATGACGATGCTGAGGAAAGGATTATCGGCGGAGTTTCGACAAAGTGGTTCAATGTGCTCGAAATTCCCGGAGTTGATCCATCGGTTGCAGGCATGCAGTATTATGAGAAGCGCGAAACCCATTCGCATTGCCTGGCAATTGTGTGGAACAACTATCGCGCAGTTCGCTTTGCTGATGGGACCAAAATCGAGCAGCGCATCGATGTGGCCGAAGCACGCTGACAGGAGGTATACTATGACACTCAAAAAATTGTTCGATGCCGTCAATAAGCTGGATATTGACGAGAATGGTCGCAGTAATGTTAAGCTGGTGACTATTCGTGTCGATCATGAGAATGAGAAGTTCAGCTTTGAGCGGCTGGATGGTACGGTCGTCCGCGAAGTCGTAAAGATCGGCGATACAGTAAAGTGTATTCCGGTCGACGCAACAACAAGTTATTACCGCGATTATCATGAGGAAGAATACAGCATCAATGATGATGTTATCGTTCTTCCGACTGGGATTCGCGCATCACTCGTGATCGTTGGTGTACTTGACAAGATGTAAGGAGGATAAAATCATGTTAAAGTATGTGGGGCTCGCTGTTGCTGGCGCAGCTTTTGGGTGTGCTATTGCGGGAACAGGATGGGCGCTTGGAGAACTTATGTCTGCAAGAGATAAGGCAAAAAGGGAAAAGTATATTGCCGATAATGACCTTACTGGCCATCAGGCAAATATGGCTCGTGTCGTATGGGAACTCAACGGGGCGAAGAAATAAAAAATAAAGAAAGGGGGATTAAATCCCTCTTTATTTTTTTTATTTTATATATTACTTATATATTTTTATTCCAACAATAAGTATACTTTTTGGATTCTAAGAGGAGGTTCCATTGTGCGTGAGAAATTTACATTAATCAAATCTCTCCAAGATCGAGCAAAGGAATTGGGGGATAATAAATTACCTCTTGTTGGTACTGCAGATTTTACAGCCGCAAATAATATTATGCGGCAAACGATGAACATCAAGCACAAGGTTCAACATCTTGCCATTAATGAACCTGAGTTCCCAATGCTATTTGATGGGAAGGAAAATGTAGAAGGTAAATATTCTACATACTATACAGAAGCAAAGAAGAAATACAAAGTTATCGATATTATAAAAAAATATGATCAGCGATTCAAAGGAAATGTAAAGTTCGCTCTCATGTTCCTTTACAATGAAGATGATGACGAATATCGAGTTGTGGAACGTAGAGAAGTTGAAAATCTATCAGAACATTTTGGATTCAAATATAATAACGAATATTTCGACGCATGTCAAGTTGGCGATGTTATTGATGAAGGGGATATCATTGCGAAGTCTCCATCCTATATGGATGATGAGCTTGTTGGATGTGGTGTGAATGGTCGTATCGTATTTGCAACCGATCCATGGGTACAGGATGACGCAATTTGTATTTCCGAATCATTTGCAAAACGAATGTCGGTTTCCGATGTAACATCTCTTTCCATCCCAGTCAACGATGATACTATTCTACTGAATCTATATGGAGATGATAAAAACTATCGACCTCTCCCGGATATCGGTGAACATGTTAAAGGCGGAATTGTATGTGCATCTCGTATTCTGCGTCCACAGAAGATGTTCTCCGATTTCCGCGATTCCATGTTAAGTAGCATCAATCTACAATCCGATTCCATTTTCTACGGTGATGGTGTTGTTGTCGACATTAATGTCTATTGCAACAATAAGAAGATTTCAACCAATCGGACAAATAAACAGGTATTGGATTATTTACAAGAATCGAAATACTTCTATTCCAAAGTATATCGTCGTTGTAAAGCAATCATGAATCAGAATCCAAAAAATGTGGATCGTGAAATTGGTCACTGGTTACGATTGGCGATCAATAATTTGGATGAGGATGCGATTTGGGCATTCAACGATAATACCTTCTCCAATATTATGATTGAAATTCTTCTTGTAAATGAGACATTTTTGAATCTGGGGCGTAAGATAGTCGGTGAAATGATGGCCGACGTTAAAGTGAGCTAATTGCGGGAATAAACTCGTTAAGTTCAAACTACCGCACATGATGGTGACATACATGGTAGCAATATGTGTAACGGCATATGGATGGTAAAAACGTTTGAAATAGAGAAAATCCGCAGCTGTTGTGTTACGATATGCAAGTATATATTATATTTCTAATAAATATAATATTGGAGGTAATTATATGCTTGCAAGAATTTATTATGGAAATATCGGATTGGAATACTACGTTGATGATGAAGGCGATGTAATTAATGGAAATACTGGCGAATACTTGTATGGTTGGATCGGAAAGCGAGGATATAGAATGATATCTCTTCGCATCAACCCGAACGAGAAAACGCCTAAATTTAAAAAATTCCCAATACATCGTCTTGTCGCGCAAGCGTTTATTCCGAATCCAGAAAACAAACCACAAGTGAATCATATTAATGGAAATAAACTTTGTAATTGGGCCTCAAATCTAGAATGGGTTACAAACATGGAAAATTATATTCATGCTAGAAAAACGGGTCTAATAAAAACGTGTGACGCGCTGCCATATGCTACTGTATCAAACCAAATTGTTCATAAAATTTGCGAATTATTGGTATTAGGGTATTCCAATATTGGAATCATTGAATATCTCGGTTTACCGAATAACGCATGGAGTAAAAGTTTGGTTGGTAGGATACGAACAGGCAAAGCATGGAAAGATATTTCATATCAATATGATTTCAAAAAAATTGGTTCGCTGAAAAAGAATCCTGATAACATTATTCATCAAATTTGTCGTTTTCTTGAATTAGGATATTCTGTAAAAATGATTTTCGAGAAAGTTGGTAAACCGAATAATTATCCATACAGAAAATTCAAGGGATTGGTATATGATATCAGGACTCATAAGAGTCATAAAAGTATTTCCACAAATTATAATTTCTAACGTAACATGAGAGTTCAACGATCATTCCTTTGGATGTTTAGAATTTTCTAATCATCAACAGAAGTAGGGCTGGAAGCTATTGCCAGCGGGTGAGATTCCCTTAAATCGAAATGCCACCAGGTATATTATAATATATCTGAAGAGATGATCTCAACTTTGGTCGAGAGACCAAGCTGTATTAATTTACAGGGCTATGGTAGCGACATAGTCGAAGATATTGCGTCATGGTAACAAGACGGTCATATCTCGTATCATTCCAGACGATCAAATGATGTATTTAACAGAAGATACATTTACGGATGAATATGGAGTTGTTCATCCAAAAGGTGAAAGGATTCCAGTTGAATTAATTACAAACCCATTGGCAATTATTAATCGAACAATTCCAATGGCGATGTTTGAAACATCTATTACGTTTATTCTGGATAAAGTATCTCGTGCGATGCGAAAATTACCGTTTGATGAAGCTCGAGATTTGATGTTCGATGTATTGGATACACTGAATCCAACATTTGCAAAAGAGTATAAAGAAGATGTATACGATAAGTTATCCGATCGAGATAAACGAATTGCAATCGAAGATGCAGCAAAGGGAGAAATTTCCATTCGTTGGGATGCATTCGATGATTCGAATAGTTGGAGAGATAACATTCTCAAGTGTTATGAAAAATTCCCAGATATCCTGAAACCATATCACATCTTCCGTCCAAAGAAAGAATGGGGCAGAGATGTGTTTGTCGGAGAAGGTCATATTGGACTACAGTATATGTATATGCTGAAACAATCTGGAGAGCGTGGATATTCTGTTCGATCAGCTGGATCGATCAACAATACATCTCTTCCAGAACGTAGCAACGATAAGAAGATTGGGAAATCGCATCACTCGTCAACGCCAATTCGATTTGGGGAATATGAATTGCCAAACTTCTTAATTGCAATTAATCCAGAGGATTATGCGCTTATTACTGCACTCTATCGATCTTCTGTGGACGGTCGACGTTTCATGTATGAAGCGATCTTATCTGATGATGGACGTTATGAAATTCCAAATGATTTTACATCGCGCACATCTGAAGTATTGGAAGTATATATGAAATCGTTGGGCATCAAGATGTCTACAGTCTTTGACGAAGATGAATGGATTAGTGATGGTACGGAAAATGAGCTCATCGGATATAAGTTAAAACAAGAAATTCTTTTCTGTACCATGGATGAAATGTATTATCTCAAGAAGCTGAAAAAGGTATATAAGAGATACCAAAAAGAATCGCCGAATAATATCGATGATACGGAGCTTGCTTGGGATTACATTATAGAACATCTTCCGTTTAAGAAGAAATTCTTAACCGATAATATTGTTAAATTATTTAAGAATAACATCCAGCTGTTTTCATAAGGAGGAACATATGGATATTCTAACATCATTTCACATCAACGTGATTATCATCTTATTCTATCTTGCATTCTTCATTATTGGATTGAATCAATATTTCACGAGATCAAATCCATCGACAGAATGTGATATTGCAGCAAAAAAGGTTGCATATTCCAAAGCGTTATTGGAGTTTCTTAATGATCTTATTATTACGGAAACAGCAGCCCAGTTCAAGACAATAAAGGATGGCAAGGGAATCGATCGGATTACAGAAGCAAATGTAAAGACGATCGCCATGGATATTTCAAAAACAATTTACAGGGTTATCTCATATAAGAATGGTGTCCATTGGGATTGTTTGATGTTTGATCGCGACTATTTAGATCAGTTTATCATCAATACAACTATTCAAGCAGTCAAAGGTGCTGTGCAGGTTGAATTGAATCGAATTTAAGGAGGATATTACGATGGATGAAATGAAGAATGATAAGCCTGAGGTTGATGTTGCCATTGATCTGGATGGTGGAGAAAACCATCAGATGATTGATGAGGATACTGAGCTCAAGGATATCGATATCAAAGGTATCGAGAAGCTCATGCGAAATGTGAAAGACATGCTATCCATTGTTGAACAGCGTTGGGCGGCAACACGAGATGAGTTTAAACTCTCCATGGATAATATCAATAAAGCGATGGCATATAATTCACAGCATGCAGAGCATAAGCCGGAGGATTGGCCCGAAGATACACCATTCGATGCATTTAATGGCATTGATAAAATGACAGAAGAAGAGGCGGAAGAAATCTTTGGGAAGGAAGCTCCGATTATTGGGGTAACGCATGATATCACCAAATCGCGAATTAAAGAAACGCTGGATGATTTCTATACATGGAGCTCTTGTATGCAAGAATATCACGAGGTGACGAATACATACAACGAGCTTCAGGAAATCAAGGAAGATGCTTACATTCAGGAACTGACGAATATCTATGAGAATGAAACAGATCCTGAAAAGAAAGCTGAAATGAAAAAGTCTCTCGATGAATATCATCGTATGAAGACCCTTGCATTTATTCATGATTGGCTTGATGATGAAACAATTCAACGTGTCAAAGAAATGATGCATGATTCCAAGAAGGCTACCTATCTAATCAATCGCGGTCGTGATAAACTGAAGCAGCTTGGCATCTCACAAAGTTTCCTTCTTGAAATTGCCCAATATGAATCACGCTTCATGAATCAGGATAAGTCGCTAGATAATGTAATTCTGAGTACATTCATGAACAAAATCGTTTATAACTCTCTTGTGAATGATACGAAACTCCGTTCTCAGGCGGCAGCATTTGTGATTGGAATGGATCGGATGGTTCGTGGTAATATCAAACAGGAACTGAAAGATGCAATCAATAACAACCTCATTGCATTCGTAGCAAAGTTTTAAATATTATATGGAAGGGGAATGTTCCCCTTCCATATTTTTTATTGAATATATATTATCATAATATGATGATGTTTTGTAAATAGGAGGATGTTATTATGGATTTTATTACCAACAACACATTTGAGGTATATACTGTAGACAATGAGGGAGGAGCGAAGGATCTCATTAATCGATTTAGTATTCTCATTAATGATATGAATGAGATTTATGTGACGCGTGTAGATCCGAAGCATCTCCTCGCAGCATTCTGTTTCTATGATGTTGAGTTCCGTAAACTCTGGAATGCAATGAACCATCAACGTCTTGGTGGGTATAAACTTGTGGAGAATAAAGCGGCTGACGGAACGAGTCAATTGACACTTCGAACAATCCAGCGCGCATTATACTTCACAGTATGTGAAGTATATCGTCGGGTGCGCACAAGCTCAATTTGTATGGATGAGAAAAAGAATGTATATATGCCGATTCCTGTATACTTCCCAGATTTCGTATATATGATGACAGAAGTATCTCAGGATTGGAATCGAGCAATGGAGATTTGCAAGGATGATGATACATCAGTACTAGATGTAAGAAATGATATCAATAATATCCTCCATGTCGGTAGCAATACATTTGTTGTGGTCGAAGCAATGGAATCGGAATTTATTGTCGACCTCGACAAAAATGAATGGTATTGGGATGGTGAAGATGTTCTCATTTCATGTCCAGTGCAACAGAAGGAGAGTTAATGAAAGCCATTGACCGTTACAACAAGTTTAAATCTTCCCAATTTTCGGATGTTATTTTGGCAATTCGAAAGGGAGCAATCCAATGTGGTAGATATGCTCATCTTGGAAAAACAAAGAAGAGTATTGACCTGAAAGAGAAAGGGGTATTATTCGATGAACGACGATAAGAATATGGAACTCAACGAGGAGGATGTTGTGATTAATCCGAACAACTATGCGAAGTATGGGATTAAAAAGAAGCAGACTCCCCAGGAGGTCATGGAATCCACAGATGAGAATTCTAAGAAAGTTGAATATTTTACAGAGTAATAGATAGAGGGGAATTCCCCTCTATCTATTAATCGTATTTCCTCTAATATCAATGATATATTATCATTGTAGAGAAGAATAAAGAATCTATCAACTATAGGAGGAAAACATCATGAAAGACATTCTCAAGGCAGCGGGTATGGGAGCAGCTCTCATCTTCGGCATGTACGCAGCAGGCGGCGTCTGTGCGGTCATCACCAATGCCATCGTCAAAAAGGAAGAGGGCGAGACGGTTGAGGGCAAGGCGTCCCAGAAGGACGTACCGCAGAAGGAGAAGGCGAACGCCTGATCCAAAAAGGGGAGGGATGAAAATCCCTCCTTTATTTTTTATCGATTTATATATTATATTCATAATATGGAGATAACGAAAGGATGAATATAATATGATTAAGCTCACAGATGAAAATTATAACGATGCATTGTTGCATCTTCAATCCATCGTAGAACGAGTTGTTCAAATTATGGAATTGATGCAACAAGGTGATATTGAAACAGCAAAGGCAGAAATGAATGAACTTTATATCGAATCCGTAAAATCGGATGCACGGACATTCGGAAGTATGATCGTTCGAATGATTGAGCATCTACTCAAACTTGCCTATTGTGATAATTATGAAGATATCGAGCGATATACGAGAGGATGGGAAATATCAATCAACAAACAGCGAGATAATATTATCGATGATACCAATTGGAGTACATCTAGTCAAGAAACAAATATACTACACAAGGTTGATTATAACATGGAGGAATATTATGTAAAAGGGGTTCGTAGATATAATAACTCCATCAGCAGGAATACATCTCTCCGAAAGAATAGTGGATTAATCCCAGAAGAATGTCCATGGGATCTTAGTGATCTCCTTGACGAAAAGATAATTACATTGGTTGAAATGTTACCATCAGAAACTGGATATTATCGGCAATATCTATTGAATCACTATCCTGATGATATTTTAGATATGGAGGTTAAGTAATATAGGAGGGTTTAAACCCTCCTATATTTTTTTATTAAAATTCAAATACTTCAGGCTCGATATATTTCTTTTTGTAGAATTCTGTTTTCTTGCGTTTTGGAAAAATCTGTGTAAATGGAAATAGAATTTCTTTATCCAATACAACTGCAAATTGTGTATGTTCTGTTGGCTTATCATGCGGATGACATGTTTCTGTATGACAAATATAATGGGAATCTCCCACCATTTCAAGGTTTTCTTTCAACTCACAAATCGGACAGTTCATTTAAAGTTTCCCTCCTTCTTAAAGGAATGATCGATAGAGAAAGGTTGATCGTATGAATTTCTTAGAATTCAAAAATCTTCCCTATGGATTTTATGAATTGGATAACGACAAAGTTCTATTTACAGAAAATGCAAAATATAGCTCTGTCGATTTCATGAAATTAAATGCGCGACAAATTCGTTTACCTGATGGTCGCGGCAATATTGTGTTTTTGTTATCCAATACGTTTGAACATGGGTTAGATATACTAAAGTCTGGAACATTTATTGTTCCACCAACATATCGCAAATTCTTTTTCCCACCCGTAAAGGTCGGATCTTTTATGGGAAAACGATTCCGTATGAATCTGCTCCAAAAACAACAAAAACGATTTGCATTTGTCAAAGAGCATTTTCCAACATTACAACCAGTACCAACGCGGACACTCGCTCCAACAATTATGAATACATTCGTAAATCTATCCGATCTCTATGAATGTGTAAATCCGATCGCTCTGCGATATCCAATCAAACGATTGTACCAAGAATATTTCAAAAACTTAAAAGAAATTGTCGATCAAATGACACCGCCTGCTGTTGTAAAAGAAGATGAGACGACTCCTCCCAATCCGGAAGATAACAATCGTCTTTGGGTTATTGATGTGGATCAATTCCGGTTCGAATCATTAGATGTGCAGACGTATAAAACAAATCCTCTCTTTTTGCTTTACTATGCATATCTTCGGGATAAGGATTTAAGCGGTTATGAAATTGATCAGGATATGATGATCTGTTCCTCGAAGTTTGTCATGAAATTTAACCCATCACAAATGACGAGAGAAAATATGGGTGAATTTCGACGCGCTCTTTTCCGTATTATGAATGCAGATTTGGAGAAAGCAGTTACCGATCTCCCACCCAATGAGAAAGAGCGAGAGATTGGAGAAACACCGGATTCAGATAAACTTGAGCAGGAGATTGATAAACATACTTCTCTGATTGCGCCAGATATCAAAAAGGATACTGAAAAGGTATTAAAGAATTCGATTGAAAAAAAGGTGCAACAGAAGAAAGAAGAGCGAGAAGTAACACTTCCGAAGGCTCCAGTATCTGATGCGCCTCCGGATATGGAATCTCCGGAAAAGAAATCATTATTTCAATCCGTTATTCCGGAGGATTGGCCCGAAGATGATTCCGATGATGAATACGATGATTATGGGGATACTTCGGACGAAGAAGATGAAGAAGATACTGCCGAAGATGTTACGGATAGCGCCGATGATGAAGAAGTAAAAGATGAAGTGAATGAAGAAATTCAAGATAAAATCATTCCCATCAAAGATACTACGTCATCTCCTGTCAATTCGGCACGCGATCTAAAACTTCGAGAAGAGCAAAAGAAGATCATGGTTCGAGATTCCACGATTGAAACCATTCTTGCGCGTGATACATCAAACGTTCCGATCGAAGAAGAAGATAAAACGGCACAATTGAAGACAGCAAATCCAAACGTTAAAAAGGTGAAGTTTGCGAACTTCGAAAAGACGTATCTCTCCAAATTATTCCATAAAGATATGGTCTCTTGTTTCGATATGTTAAAAGACAAGAACAATCCATTCTACATTACTGGTGTTGAGATTGAAGATACATCCACGCCGGAAGATGTAAAAGAAACATGGCATGTTCATCTAACGAATGGAGATAAAAAACGTTCCACCATCAGTATTGATGTACCGAAATTCTATCAGAATAAATATATGATTATCGGTGGAAATAAGTATATCATTCTGAAACAAAATTTCTACAATCCGTTGGTAAAAGATACAGATGATACCGTCATTATGACAACAAATTTCAACAAGGTAACCATTACACGAAAGGCAACCAAATCATTGTCTCCTGTCGAAAAACTGTTTTCATTCATTCGAAAGACAAACAGTCCTCTCTTCACTGCAGGCGATTCAACAAAGGATAATGATCGTTATATTTCCACATTGGAATATGATGAATTTGCTCGTCGCATTTTTAAATTCGAAACGGAAACATGTCACATTTTCTTTTCACGAAAATATATTGAATCCAATCTTATGGACCGCATCCCTCATGATATCAAGGGAGATGAATTCTTCATTGGATGGGAAAATGATACACCAATTCTCATCAATGAAGATAGCGGGTTGGATCAAAAAGATCGTAGTATCTATGACATTATTGCGGCAAATCTTTCCGAAGATCAACAGAAGATTCTACAATCCATCAAAGCTCCAAAACAATCCATGTATGTAGAAGCTAAGATGGCTGGCATCTTTGTACCAATGGCAATTATCATCACCAGTTGGGTTGGATTCGAAGAGCTCTTGAAACACATGGGCATCAAATACGAATTCATGGATGGCGTAAAGAAGATTCCAACTGACAACAGTCGTTATTATCTCCGATTCAAAGATGGTATTCTTGCGTATGAGAAGAAGATGTTTGCTGAGCTTCTCTTGAACGGATTGAACAAATTAAACTTGGATCAGATGGAGTTTGCTTCACTGAATGACCGCGAAAGTGTTGCCGATTATATCAAGACGCTCTTTGGTACATATAACGGAATGAATGAGTTGTATAACTTCTATGAATTTATGATGGACCCAATTACTGTTGATATTTGTAAAGATCTTCTTCTTCCAACGAATATCATCGATCTTTGTATCCATGCAACAAAACTTCTTTCCGATAACAAAAAAGTATCAAAGGTATACGATTATTCCTTCCGCACACGATCGATTGAAATCATTCCGGCGATGTTGTATTCACTGATAGCTGCGCAATATAAAGCTCACGTGAAATCTGGTGGACGATTACCAATGACATTGAAGCGGGAAGCATTGATTTCAAAACTCATTCAAGAGAAGACCGTGGATGAATATTCAACGCTAAATCCATCATCGGAAATGACAAAAACCCATGTAATTTCCATGAAAGGATACCGTGGTTCAAACTCAGAGTATGCATACGATAAGCAGAAAAGAGCATACGATCCTACTGCCATTGGAAAGTTGTCAATGTCGACATCTCCCGATGGTAACGTTGGTATCAACCGATATTTGACGGCAGAGCCAAATATTCGAAATGCCCGCGGATATCGCGATCCTGTTGATGATGTTAACACATTCAAAGATGTCAATGTATTCGACCCAATTGAACTATTAACCCCCGGAGCGGTACGACAGGATGACCCAGTACGTACAGCAATTGCAGGAAAACAATCAGGTCACGTTGTCCCAACGGTTGGATCACAAGCATCGTTGATTTCAAATGGATTTGACGAAGCAGTTCAATTCCATCTTTCCAATGACTTCGTTATCAACGCCGAAGAAGATGGAGAAGTTGTTGATGTCAATGAAGAAACTGGATTTATTATGGTCAAATATAAGTCTGGGAAACACCAGGCAATTAATTTGAATCATGATATCGTTAAGAACTCCGGTGGCGGATTCTACATGTCCAATACCCTGAAACCGACATTAACCAAGGTTGGTGCAAAGTTCAAAGCAAATGCGATTCTAGCATATCATCCAAAATATTTCAACTATTCTCCGCTTACCGGTCTTCGCTATTCCATGGGACCATTGGCAAAAGTTGCATTCATAAATACATACAATACCTATGAAGATGCCGGTTTTATTACCGAAGAATTTGGACGAAAATTGGAAACAGCAATTGTATATAAACAGGAAGCTACATTCAAAGCAGGATCCAATATTCTTGAAATGAAACAGATCGGCGATCATGTCGTCATTGGCGATGCATTGATGAAATTCACAAATTCTTTCGATGACAAAGAGATCATGAAGTACTTGACAAAGTTAAGTGATGAAAGTGATCGTGAAATGTTGGAGGAAGAAATCAACAACGAAGTGAAAGCACGGCATGCTGGGAAGATCATCGACATCAAAGTATATACGCGACTTGATCCATCCAATCTGTCAGATTCTCTCGGAGATATTGTTCAGAAATATTTCGATAAGGGGAATAAGAAGAAAGAATATCTCAAATCCTTCGACCCATCCGACGGAGCAATTCATGCTGGATATCTTGTTACGGATAACACTGCTCCATTGGTAAACCGATATAACATGGTGAAGAAACATAAGGGCATTGATGTTCTGATCGAGTTCTATATCGAGCATGGTGATACCTGCGGTGTTGGTGACAAGATTGCACTTTACTCTGCAAATAAACAGGTCATCTCGGAAGTATGCCCCGAAGGGTATGAACCATATTCCGAATTCCGTCCAGATGAGAATGTCGACGTTTTTTGCAGTCCAGTAACCATTTCGCGTCGTATGACAAAATCTTCCGAATTCCTACTTGCTACCGGAAAGGTATTAGTGGAATTGAAACGACGTGTCAAATCGATGATTAAATTTGGGCAATAAATTGGAAGGAGGGAATTCCCTCCTTCCTTTTTATTCTATGATGAACCCATAGTTATAATATGCTCGGAAGAGGTGATTTGTTTATGGCAATTGATGGAAATCGATTGGGGTATGATGGATCCTTAACGGTTGATGAATATGGGAATAATAAAATTATCGAAACGCCAGAGATGATTCGAAATATTATTACATGGATTTTATTTGCAACACCAGGATCCTATCCGTCCATTCCACAATTAGGATTGAATATTCGGGAATTGCTGTATAGCCATTATGATGATTTGGATCCAAATCAATTGGCAAATCGTATCATTGCACAGTGTGAAGAATTGTCCTATTATTTCAATAAAAAGGAATTATCGGTACGGAAACAAAAGTATTATAACCGTCCTGCAATCTATATCAACATTACCATTAGTGGCAATGTATATGGAGCGAACGATGACCGCAGTAGCAATTATACGATTCTTGCTGCAATTGATGAAATGAATGAGTTGTTTATTGATGTCGATAGTTCTCCCTATAAGAAGAAATCAAAACTTCCAACGGAAAAGATTATCACAACATCCAATGAAAAATTGCAATCCATTCCATTGAAGATTCGGATCTGATTGGAGGTATCCTATGAAAGTTATGAATCGGAAAGAAGTAGAAGATCTCATCTATCGCGTCTTCGATAAATTAGATCCTACTGGCATTAATACCGATCATTATCGGAATATTTTCTCTGTTATGAAAGATGAAGAGTTTGCAAAATTTATGAAATCATTCTTGGATGATGAAAAGGATAATTTTGCATTCCAGCTCATCGATTATGAAAATAAACTTGATATGCAGAACTGTGAGAATGCTGCAAATGAATTGAAAATTCCACTCATGGAATATGTTTATCTTCCCCATTTAAATCGCGACCATAACAATGTTGTTGTTACGAAAGAAAAATGTCTGGTTGGATATTACAATGTAAAACGCACGCAGCAGATGCTTCATAAGAAGAATGGTATGACCATTAACAATGAAAAGGTATCCATGCTGACCGGTCAGGTTATCAATGAAGATAAGAATTCACGAAATAGTGATATCGAAGCAACAATGCTTGTCTCTATCGGTGCAGATAAAATCCTGCAAGAGTTACACGGACCACGTTCCGATGATATGGTTATGAAACGGGAGATGGAAAAATCCATTGCACAGGATGGATATGTTGAGTTAGAATCTCTCACAAATGATCCTCGTAATAAAACAACGCTGAACACTGTCAATACGTATCTATTGGCGGCAGCGTTGAAAACAGACTTGATTACAGACAGTTATCTTCTTCCAAAAACCCAAGAAGATATGGGTGTTTGATCGAGTAAATAAGATATTGGGGGCAACACTAAAATATAAAGTCGTGCTCCAAACGTATATATTGTAAGTTTGAGAATAAGGAGAGATATCCATGGTAAAAATTCAAGTTCTTGGCAACGGTCTCATTCCTCGTATGGGAATACTTGCCCCAATCACAGAACCATTTCCAGTAGGTCGTATGACTGCTGCAACAATTCTGCAGACATCACCGAATCTCACGGTGAATTATCTCAACCCGAATGATGGGAAGTTCCATGCTCTGACCAATCAGAATATTACACGGGTATTCGATGAGTTTGAGGATGATGAAGCTGCCGCTACAGCAGAGGCTCCAGCGGAAGCACCAGTTGTGAATGAAACTCCTGCCGAAGTAAGTGCACCGACATCTCCTGCAGAATCGGAAGTAAATGATGCTCCAGTTGAATCTGATAAAAGCGAAATGGTTTCGGAGAATACGGAGTCGGATGAAACTTCAGAAAATACGGAAGATGTAGAAGAGAATAACGATCTTTCACCAGTTGAAGGTCGTAGCTCAAAGAAGAAGAATAAGAGACATTGATTCATAGATAAAAGGAGGGGATTGTTCCCCTCTTTTTATCTCTTACTTTATGATGAAAAGGAATGAATGAATTTTGGAAAAACCAGTTGTCGTTGCCATTGACTTTAACAACTTTCTATTTCAATCGTATTATGGAGAAAAACTTTACAATAGCAAAGGTCAGAACGTAAATGCCATTCGTGGATTCTTTTATAAATTACGCGAATTGAAAGAAGCATTGAATCCGAATTATATCGTGATATGTAATGATGTTAGTCGCGAATCGACATTCCGACGGAAGTTATGTAAAACGTATAAAGCGAACCGAAAACAGAAAGATGATGATATTTTATTTCAAATGAAATATACTCTCCATCTTTGTGCATTGTTGGGATATCCGATCATCAATCATGCGGAGTATGAAGCAGATGATGCCCTCGGTATGGTTTCTCGCTATTGTATGGATCATGATATGTATTGTATCCTCGTATCATCTGACAAGGATCTGTATCAATTGGTGAACGATAGTGTCTATGTATATTCCCCTCGAAACAAAGAGTATGTCGATGGGGAATGGTTGATGGAAAAGTATAACTTAACTCCGGATCAATGGATTGAGTTGAAAGTTATCCAAGGAGATCATTCCGATAATATCGTTGGGATTCCGGGAATTGGAGAAGTGACTGCATTAAAACTTATGCGAGAATATCATTCGATTGAAAATATTTACAATCATCTGAACGAATTACAGGCGCGAACCAAAATGCTACTTGAAAATGGAAAAGATTCCATTCCATTAACAAAGACACTGGTAACAATTATTACAGACTATACAAAATTAAATATCAATGAGGAATCATTCCGAAGAAAATCAATTGCATATGATGGGATCGATGCTGTATTGGCTGAGCTTGAGATATACTCCCTAGGTGATATCATGCAGTACTCGTTATATAAATGACACGATATGAAGGAGTGACGATAATGATTCAGTGTATTTGTGAATCAAAGCTTTCCACAAGTTATGTGTTTCAAGATATTCGTGAAAAGTTGCAGGGAAATAGTGATCCAATGGTGCGAGCTGTGGATCTGATTAAGAATGCAAAACATTTGACGATTGATGATATTGAAGGAATTTATATTCAGCTGAAGCAGTATACGAATTCTCTATCAAGAGCAGCAATTTCAAAATTTGAAAACGGGAATATCATTCTTCTCTATAATGATAATCCTGCAAATTCATTGACACAGACATTACCATTCATGACATTTCGTCGAGCAGATACATATATCACATATCTATTTATTGATCGTTTTGTGACACACAATAAAGCAGGCGTGATGAATATCAGTGTCCCAGTTCTTCATGATCTTCTCGTTGGTGCTGCCATTAGTAATGCACTGTATACGGACTATGCTCGGCTGACCCAATCTCCTTATCTGGAGAATACCCTGATGGAATGTTATATGGAACTTTTCATTCGCATTCTAAATCGAGAATATGCAATTGGGACAGACAAACGTATTTTTGAATCAGCAAAATATTATATTCGAAAATTCTTCCTCATTCATATTTTCGGTTCCATTCATCCAATGGAGACCATTGATCAGGAAGCACTGGCGAAGCTAACGCATCTGAATGAAATGGATATCCAGCTTCTTAAATCCAATTGGGCGAATGCAAATCCGTCTGATATTCGTGGACTGTTAGAACTATTAACAGAACTTACGCCGCGAATGAAAACATTGGAACTCGGATCATTCCTATCTCAGTGGATCAATATGTATTACATGCCTGCGTTATTTGCCGTGGATACAATTGAATATGTCATCTTTGCCGTTCTTACAATTCTGAATGGTAATAACATCATTTCGATTGGTGCTGCAAATACAATCAAAGATATTCGGAATATTAATTCCATTCGTGAGGAACTTTTGAAGTTAATTCAGGTGAACTAATTTCATTAGAAAAGGAGATATACTTTTATGATTCAGCGAGTCATTGATCAGGTTGAAATTCCGGAGGATATTGCAAAAGAACTATCCGATCTTCTTGTAAAGCAGGTTGTTCGGGAACGTGTACTTCTTGCATCGCTTTCCGATCCAGTAAAGTTTGAAGAAGCAGAAAAGCTTGTTCTTCCGATTACGGAAAAGATTGAAGCGATGAAGACACGAATTACACAGTCTTATATCCCTGAGAAGTATAATGATTCCAAATATATTTGGAATTATAACGGATATGCGGTTTCTCAGAATAAGATTGAAATCATTGAATCTGTGTGATGAAAATGAGAAGGGAATGTTCCCTTCTCATTTATTATTTCATTGAAAGGAAATCGATATGCATAATCTTAAATTGTTTGAAGAAGACTTTGATATCATTCATGGAGTATCTTTTGGATATAAATATTGCGATGATAATTTATATATTTATGGAAGTCCCCATGGGTATATCATTGGCCTGTATGATTTGAATTATGAAAATCGATGGGAATGGTTGTCTGAAAATGTACGCGATAGTCTTTTAGCTGTAAAGCCAGATCTTACGAAAGGTGAGCTATATGATATCTATAAAGCCATCATTCATCTTTCACGGCGTTATCCTACGTATTCGCCAATTCTGAAAGTTACACAGTCTATGTGCAATCAATTCCAGAAATTGATTACTGCATATCGAGATCTTACGGTTGAATCGACATTAGTAGAATATCATAATTTGAGAAAACGCTTCATTAAAAAATTCAATTGGGCAACGTATCATTTTCTGATCAATTCAATTTATGAATATGATTTTAACCAAGACTATGCAGCAGAATATTTCAATGAATACATGGAACGCCGCGTTGACAAAGAAATCATATGTATGAAATATTACGATAACCCTTATCCGTTTGAATAAATAAATGAGAGGGAAGATTCCCTCTCATTCTTTTTTATCAATTCACGGAATATATAAAGTGATTGATAAGGAGTAGATGATATTCAATGGATACATTATATGATGTGCTGAATAAATATAAAGATAAAATACACAATCAGCCGAAAGATTCGGATGCATTTTATACCATGGCAAATGGTGCCCGTATACGTATTCATCGTTTGAATACTGAAGCAACGAAGTGTACCATTGCAATCGGTACAGGAGTTGTCGAGACAGGCGAAACAATTTACATGGATAATGATAATATTCTGATGGGGTTGACCATATATCCGAAGGCAACATTAAAAATTACAAAACAATTGTTATTGAACCACGGATGTTCGATTGAATGCAACGGCGGTTTGATTATTGAAAAACGAGCTCGATTGTATTTACGTGGAAATAAATCAAATGTCGTTGCATCAAATACCAGCACCGTGACGATTGATAATAGTTCCGATGTTATTGTCAATGAAGGATCTTTATGTGAGATTTTCGGATCGATCAATATCGATATTTCTCGTTTAAAGGTATTGAAGAATAACCCGCGTTTCATCTTGGCAGATGGGATTGATTTACAGATTACAAACATTCCAGAATTGAAGGATGTTTATACTCTCAATAATTATCTGGAATCAATTTATGAAGAAAATTTAACGCCTAATAGCATTGGAGAAAAAGTATTTAATAATGGAAAATCGGTCGTCGGATATTCGTATGCGTATGGGGATTATAAAGCCAACTATTGGGGGTGTGATATCCAACTATTCAAAGGGGATATCATTTTAGGTAACTTCCATTCTCTTTTCCATGGAAGTGTTGGTGTTACTCTTGAAAAGTATGAATATGAAAAAGAGTATAAAGATTGTCACTACTTCCGAAATTTAAGAATCGATAAATCCGCAACACTTTATATTGTTGATAAAGTAAAAGATGCAGATACTTACATGCCAGGCCTGTATATTGGACATTCATCCAAAGAAATTACGCCTACCCATTTGCATGCAAAGTGTAATGTATTTGGTAAAGTTGTATGTAGTGGAGCTGATAGTGTTATTATTTTGGATGATGGAATGATTACCATTGAGGAAGATGCAGAAATGTATTTCCATAATCATTCAACATTCAAATTACAAAACGATGGGATTTTGCAAATTAATGGCACACTACGCATCGATTCTATTGATCGTATGGTTGGATTCAATCCTGATGCAATTATATTTGGGAAAAATGGTCGACTCATTATCGAGAATACAGATCGTACCGAAGATTTTATCTGGTTAGAAACGCCCGTAGGATTTAAATCCCATAAAATTCATCAACTGATTACAGGAGATACTGTTCAACATCTCACCGTTAAATTCAATCAACATATTGGAATTAAATTGGATACCTATAAAAAATATTTCGGAAGAGATATTCCTTATTGGTTTTTTGGGAAACGATTTGAAGAATGCATTGCAGAAGGAATTTTTGAATGGGATTGCGGATTCATTGAATTGGATTATTCTATTTTCGAATGGTTGACACATGAATCGAATCTAAAAGATGTTGGTATTCTTTTTGATACACATGCATCTTATGGGGTGGAACGATTGCAGGAATTGGTATCAAACATTCATACATTCGATAATATCAACTGTATTATTTTCAAATTTATATCCAGAAAGCACGTGAAACGAATTCCACTGTATTTGACGAATATTGATATTCGCCATTTTTATTACAATGGAATGAACGATAAATACATTCTTAAAACAAATAACGATGGAATGTTATATTTGACCAACACAGAAGTCCATGACGTAACAAAGAATTATTTGCAAAAGGAAATTATTTATCATAATGAAACAGAATTCAATGTGAAATAATATGGAAGGGGAGAAATCCCCTTCCATATTTCATCAACTATGAAGCCATTCGGAAATCATATTCTTTGATTTACGCAGGATGCGTTTGTCTGTGAGAGGCTGCACAAAAATATTTGCATTCTCCTGAACCACAGCACTATCTCCGCACATACCAATGATATTTGATTCGTTAATGTTAAATGATTCACAGAGAAGTTTCATTTCATCGGAATCGGAACGAAGCATTTTACGAAGCTCATCGAATGTGACAAGTGTACCACCAAATGTTTCCTGGAAATGTTTGGTCTGGTTTGCAGATTCCATCAATGGTTGATTGAGTTCGGCAAGTGCATCTGAGTGAGAAGGATAATTGACCCAATCGTATGTGATAAGGCGCGTCAGAATAATGGTTGGTTTACCATCCACATTCGTCATATTACCAAATACACGTGCACTGAATCCAGGAACGATCTTTCCGTCAATGATCTTGACTGCCATGTTACGACCACTTTCGGTCGCATTATCTGTTTGAATATGTGCTTTGAGATAATTTCCTTCACATCGAGGTTTCCGAATGTAATGGGATGCACGCCCGAGGTCTGTTGATGTTAATCGAGAGATTGGTAATTTCTGACCATCGATCATTGGAGTTGGATGATCTTCCTCCCCCTGCCAACAATTTCGCTTTCGTTGATCCACTACATATGGATCAGTCTGAACCATCGTCCACACATTATCCTGTTGATAATTTCTACCGTTACGATTCAGAACACCAAACGATTGTAGGATAGATTCAAAGTCAACAATCGGGAATCCATTGGATCCTTCGCGGACAGTATATCCAAAGTTTTCATAGTCCTCAGGGAATGACGTTTGTTCTGAAATGTAACATAATCCATCTGTTAATTGTTTCATTTTGAATCCCTCCAATTAACCGAGGACAATATCATCATCCGATGTTTTGTCATTCTTTGTATCTTCTTTGGAATCCTTCGTATCCTTTTCAACATCTTCTGCTGCTTCCTTCTCCGTGTCAATCAACTGCGCACGAAGCTTTTCGCTCTTCTTACGAAGTTCATCAACAGAAGCCTGCTGCTTCTTCAGAATTTCTTCCTTCTTATCATCGTCGATGTTTTTTCGATTCTTGAGCTGTTCCATATTACGTTCAATGAGACGAATCTGCTCATCGAGTTCCATGATCGTATTTACTTTCCGACGATACCAAATGGATACTGCGCATTGGATGAGTGGGATGATCCCGAATAGGGAGCGTTTAACAATACCGAAGATATTCATTCCGGATCTCGCAATGGCATTAATATTGTCGACAATGTTGGAAATCCCATCAATTGTGATTTCAATTCCAGCACCGCCGGCCTCGTGTACAGGAAGAACCATGTTTTCTGAAATCTTTACAATTTCCTTCATATAATCAACATGACTCTTATCCTTTATCTTTTCCGCCATTCGATGAAGTGTATCGAAGATGAGTCCACCATGCTCTACATACGTTTCCTTATTCGTCTGCTTTGCTGCGTTTCCATCCAAATTGTAATAACACGCAAGTGCATACTGTGCGCTCGTATAACATAGATATAGAGTGCATTCATACTCGATAATGATCAGATCTGCCTGCTTGGAGTAAGCATTTTCATAATACTGTTTGTATGATCTCAGTGATGAAACAATCGATTCAATGTCATTGCCAACTTTATTTGCAGTAGCATTCTTTAGCTCTTTCAACACACGGATGGAAGTTTCAAGCGGGGCAATATGACTAAACTTATCAACATTACCTTTTGATCCCCGAATGTCACTATCGACCTTCGTCAGCTTTTTCGTTGTAAACTTGGATGCAATCTTACGAATAATCTTCTTCATAAATCCGAGGATTTTCCCACCAAACTTCTTTACATCAATTGATGCTTCATTATATGCTACAGTCCCTTCAGTATATCCCTTCATAAAGATATCCTGAATATCATAATATAAATTTTTTGTATACATTCACAACATCTCCTATATCAACGATTGATCATTTTACTGAGCTCTGAACTAATTCTGGAATTATCCTGCTTCTGGATCTCAGCATCCAGAGAAGCAATGGATTGCACGTCCCAATCCACATTCCGATCAAAGTACATCTTCATTGTTCCGGCAACTTCATCAACAATTGTCAGTGCAATTAGGAAAAGAGAATTGCAGAACTTAGCCGTTGTATTAATATCGTTCAGATCAATACCTGTATTATCCCGCAGATAAATGACATCTGCTTGGGATAGTACCATCGTGCCATTTGGAATCGGAAGAGTCTTTCCGTGTGCATTGATAATGGTTCCTGAAAGTTTCTGATAGTCGGCAAGTTGCTTCAATGTTGAAAGCCAAGCATTCGTCTTTTTGAGTGCACGGGATGCATTCTTCTTGATATTGGAAAGATTGAGGAAATAGTCTTTACCAGAAATTTCTCCACTTGTATATCGAACCTTCTGAAGTTTACGATTGCTACCATTCACAATATCTTCCAGATCATCATTCAAATCCTTCAATTCGACGGGATGGAGAACTGTCTTAACACCAATGACATACGTGACGGCGTCTCGAATTTCCTTACCATTCCGAATTTTGAATGTCGCTGTGATTGCATAAGGCGTCAAGGAATTCCACTTTTTAATTTCAACATCCTTTAGCACGGATGGTGATGGTTGCGGTTTAACTTCCTTTACAACATTCTTTTTTGGTGGAGCTGCTTCTAGATATGAGAATCCAGTAAGTGGAGGATTTGCGAGACGCATACTTTCGCTGATAAAGAATGCCATCTCCTTCGTTGGTGCAAATGCATTGCATTCAAGGATGAGATTATCATTAATCTCAATAACATTATGAAGAGATTCAATGATGAACCCATCCACTTCATCAATCGCCGATTCCGTATGAGGAACGGGCCTAGCCGGATACATGTCATTTGTTGTTGTAAGCGGATTTAATTTTGTTCCATATCCGGAAGAATCGATATTGATATGGAACTGACGGAGGAACTTCATTCCATTTGCATCTTCTTGATCGATAATTGGATGTTGTGCAAGCGCAGCCTGCACCAATGATGCATAATAACGTTCAAATGTTTTACCAATAACCTGTGCTTCATTGATACGAATTGATTTTGTAATATAGATTGGAAATTGAAGAATTGATTTCGATGCCTTTGAAATGATACTGGTTGCAGGTGTTGCAAACTTTTTCAATTTTTGATCAATACCATATACGGTTTTAGCGGCATTAGCAATACTTTTTCCATCGATATTGATTGTATTTGCACCTGATGGTGGATTTGGATTTGGCATAATGATTAACTCCTTTTTTATAAAAAATAAAGAAACAAGCCCAACTTTATTAAGGTTTTGTTTCAGGGCGTGCAAAAAAGATGACGATTATTCGTCATCTTTCACCCATGCCTCCATAAGTAATTCTTGGATTACTTCATCCGACTCATGAGCATCAACATCAACACCGATTTGAATCAGTTTCTTGATGCGTTCTTTTCGATTCATGTGATCAAGCAGATTTAATCTTCCGGAAGCAGTTGAAGCCATCGAATCATTATTGGCTTCTTTTATTTTCCGTTGAAGTTTAAGAATGGAATCCCGAATACGTTTTGGGTTCCATTTGATCGGATCGACTTCTCCTTTATCAAATAATCGATTCAAATCAATTACTGGAATCTTGAAACGCTCCCTTAGATATTCGGCAAGGATTTTAAGATACACATATTCTTGATCGGTTGTAAGTAAAACAACATCAAGATGTTCGCTAAATGGTTCAACAATCGAATGATATAGAGTATTATACTCGTAATCCAAATCTTCATAGAAGCCTTGTTTTAGCGCATCTAAATTCTGTGTGTCGATCCAAATATTCTGATTTTCGAATGATGGAAATAGTGCATTTGCACTTGCGACAGACAGCAGATTATTCCCTGCAATCATCCCCGCAGATATGATTCGATATTCCAAATAAGACAATTCATCTCTGGTGAAATAATCAATCATATGCATGAGAAATTTCTCATGACTTACAATGTAGATCATATCGACTCCTTTCCAAAAATGAAATATATAGGAAGGGGAATGATTCCCCTTCCTACATAAATCACCTTTTACTTTTTGCGACGAATCGGAGCAAACATTTCGGTATCATCATCTTCATCGCTTGTAGAGAGTTCGTCATCGGATGGACGAGACGCTGCCATCGCAAGATAATCTTCAGTATCATCTTCGATAATGCCTCCATCTTCCGAATCATTTGAACCAAATGATGTTGCCGCTCGCATCATCTCATCGTCATCGACTTCGGTATCTTCTTCGGACTCATCATGTTTTTCAAGTACTGGCATTTCCCAGAGATACATGAATTTCTGCATCTTGGAATACCGATCCAGGATGCGATAGAGCAAGAGAAGAAGTTCTGCGTTGAGCTCTACAGGCTCGCCAGTGTCGAATGCAGATACTCGCGCTGTCTTGATGACAAATTCCCCCTGGTAAATGCTGTAGAGAGATGCCATCTCCTTCTCACCTGTCGGAACAATCTTGACGTCGCCATCAAAGAACGATCCAAACATTTGAAGGACCCCATCCATATCCAGATCATCTTCAACGATAATATCGCCGATATCTCGGATGTAGATGGGAATTTCTACGAGGCGTCCGTTGCGATCAACGAACTTTACATAGACTGTATCTGCATCAAACTTTGACAGCTGCATCTCAATCACAATGTGATTTGGATCCAAGTTTGATTGCGCGGATGTACCGCAGTCCTTCTTTTCCTCAGTCGTTGCCGGATGAACGGTAACTGTCGGTTTCTCTGAGGGGATTTCTGTTTTACTCGGTGTCAGAATTGCAGCACCAAGCGCTTCAGCAAATGTTCTCCGCAGCGCCGCATCCCATTCCTTCTTGTAATAATATGTAAGAATGGATTCTGTGATGTCGCTCGGAAGATTCACATCGACGGTGCGCGTCTCGGCATATTCTGATACGTAGCGAAGGGTGACCTTCTGCTGCTCGTCGATCAGATGGCATGTACCGCCATACTTCTTACCGACTTTGACAAATCCGGCTGCCTGCATAATACCATGGTAGATGGCATTTCCGCAGTCCTTGCGATAGTTCGACAACGGACTGTCTGGGAGAACGATTTTCTCCGTCAGAGAATTCGCAATGTCCGACGCCAATGGCTGGAACATGCGAACGTCCTTCAGAGGACTTTCAGCCAACTCGACGGCATCCCAAATTTCATCCAGGGTCTCATCCTCTGGTTCCGGATTGCTGACAGGAATCGGAGCGGTGACAACCTTCACCGGCGGCTTAGGAATATCATCCGTCGGGATGGATTTCTTCAGCGGAATGAGATTGACCTTAATCATTTCAATTTTCCTCCTTAAACTAGATCATATCCTCTAATAATAGAATATATAATTTATAGTGGATATGGCATAACGAAAGTATCAGGTTCATCTTCGACTTTCTCTTCTTCTACTTTTTCTATCACCTTTTTCTTATTTCGTTTTAGATAAGAAGATCTCATTTCATCCAATACCATATCGGTATGAGAGTGCGTCAGTAAATACCCTCGATCGGTGAGTTCACCGATTTCATGATCATGAAGATCATTTCCAATTTTCAATCGGATATCGGAGAAATCATACTTCTTTCCACAATGAGGATTATTACAGTAGAGATGAGTGAAATCATCGTTTGGTGTCAAGATACCAGTTCCACATTTATCGCATGTGAACAGTTTGGATGATACGCGGTATACATATGCAAAATCCAAACACACGGGTTCTTCCGTACCAATTCGAATTCCCCAATTCGAATAATTCTTTTCAGCAATTCCAACATCGCCAATGAGATACACCGAAGACCAATTCTTCAAAATCTTTCGGATCTTATCCTCATACTGCTTCATCTCCAGATATGAACCGAACACCTGGATATATTCACAAACGAGAATGGTATAATTCGACGATATTTCATGCACTCGAATTACTCCGGGTTGGAGTAGCTTTGCCATAGCAAATTCTTTTGCATTATCGATCTTCCCATCTGCATCCGTTGCAAATTTGACGACATATCCTTTGAGTCGAATTGTATATCGATTTGTCCCCGGCCCCAATTGGACAATATCATCGATTCCATATTTCCGCAATAATAGTATCAACTCTTGATGTTTTTCTTTGTTATGGATATCTCTTCGTCTACTGAGTAAATCCAATTCGACCCGTAGATCGAATGGAATGATTTCTTGAATTAGACTTCGAAGAATCTTCTCCATTATTTATCCCCTCCATCAATCAAATTTATCCGGCATATACATTTGCAACATGCGCACTTCATCCATACCGGTAATCCATTCAATTTTACCAATATGATTGTTGATGACATATTCCAATACGGAATATAATTGTAGATCCTTCATCAGTAACGACTCCCATTTTCGTTTTAGAAAGGGAGCCATTTCATAGATCGTCTGGTATCCAACATACCCATTGCACAGATCAGCAACTTCATCATCCAAGAACTGTCGTTCTGCATCCGTGACTGGAAATGGTATCGTAACGGATCCTTTCTTTCGCGGATGCTTTGTCATCAAATATCCAACTTTAATTTGTTCATACATGTAATTGGATATGAAATCACGAGCATCTTCATATGTAGTATCGATCCGTTTCAATTTCATTCGTTTTGAATGATGAAATTTTAAATACCACTTTGCAAGTTCTTTATCATCCGTCCATGCATGCGTGATGGTTTCACGAGTATCCTCAAACGTAATGCAATAGATGATGATCTGATCTCCTTCCGAATAAGTTTTCATTATATCACATCCGATCCCTCATTATTTTAATGAAAGCTTCCGCAGAATATATTATCTTGGATAACAATCCAGACGATAGATATTGATTTCGCAATGGCGCTTCCGCCAATATCATGGATAGTTTCGTATCGTAATCAAGAGGAGAAATGTCGTCATATACTGAATCTAAGTATGCCCGTGCATTATCCTCTTCACTTCCATACATATCCTCTAACTCATGTGGA
>ERZ773250.178-NODE-178-length-40968-cov-8.698311_pt1 | contig 40968 bp, 39 predicted proteins | sample MGYA00511258_ERZ773250 | MGnify/ENA primary metagenome ERZ773250 (study PRJEB29015, sample SAMEA2738164) | human oral metagenome | biome: human oral; feature: human-associated habitat; material: saliva | place: China | collected 2187 ... | reverse complement strand
TCACCCTCACCTGGGGCCAAAGCGTGCAGGTCTCACGCGCCCCGCGCGCCCTGTCTCTAGTTGACCCGGCGGGGCTGCGCTAAGCGAAAGCTTGTCGATGCAAAAAGGGCGGAAAGGCAAGCGGCAAGAATCCACATAGCCTCAACTGTAGAACTTGACTGTAGAACGCAGTGTTCGCTATAGCCGTAATATCAGTTATTTACTTGACTATATCAAAATGTATTACTGAGTAATATTGTTAAGTCAGGTTGTCTATCGTGACGGGTGTTTTCCTTAAGCGTGCCTTGCCAAATGTGCGGCGTTAAATGGCGTGCTTGCCTAAGGGGTAGGGTGTAGGATTACATATACGGTTACAACGGCTGTCGGTAACCACATTTATGATGGTGATAGGGGTGCTTGCGTCAAATGTCTTGTCGTAAAGAAAATGAGTGGACGAGGAAAAGCACAGATGGATTAGCGATTTCCGAGTCACTGTTAAAGTCTGCTTATAGTGGGCATCCGCTCGATCTTCAATCTAGCCAGGGCAAGCAGATGTCAAGCGATACGCGCCCAGGTGCTAAGAAAAACGCTATGATCACTAGGATACTTGAGGATAGTGACTACTTAGACGCTCTAGAACCTCCTTATGATGATAATGTCGTTCAGCTAATTGAAAATATTTCTGCTTTTATTCAAAAGATTCGTTTTTGCGGAAAGACTACTCTGTCAGATACTGAGGCACTTGCAGTTTTAAGGCAAGAAGCTCCACAACTTTATAAACTCTATGCGAAGGTTCTTGGGCCTGATGTTGTAAATGAGGCTGAAGTAAATCGCGTACCTCGTGAGCTAGCAAGTGGGTTCCTTGAGAGGACTAAATGGCAACTGGCGGAAGAAGTTATAGTGAAGGTTGAGCGGAGGGAAATCTGGTTTAACCTTATTGCTCTTATCGTTTTTCTGCTGCTTTTTGTTTATGATGTATACGTTAAGGCATTCTGGTTGGCTGGCCCTGTTGGCATTATTGTTGTGATCTTGCTTGTACGACTGTTTAAGGTCTTCAATTCTTTTAAGAAGCATAAGGAGTTATTTGCCAGAAAATTAGGAGGAAGTTACTAAAACAGCAAGCCATGGAGGGCTGGGCTGAGGTCCGGAAGCTGTAAGGTTTCAAGGGCTTCACGTTGAAGGTGTAGCAGATATCGTCCTACTTAGGCCCTCTCCATGTCTCCAATGGGCCTGCCAAAGCTGTCGTTGGCCGCCTCGAACACCTACGCGACTGCGTGCTTAAGCTTTGTAACCTTAGTTGTTACGCCACTTAAGCACTTCTTGGAACTGGTGCTTGCAAACTTTGACTATGTCCCAATTGTGAAGAGCTGGTAATGGCGGTGGTCGTATGAAGTGTGTTCTATGAGTGAATGCTGTACTTTTAATCAACTAACCCATATATCATGGTTATATGAAGAAACGCGCTCAGAAAGGAGATGCTAGTGGCGACCAGACAGGTTCGGCGTCGTCGCCAGACGCTGCTTCTGACAGGCGCCCGCTCAATCTTCGACCTAACCGGGGAACGCAGTTATCGAGCGATGCGCGTTCAGATGCCGAGAAAAACTCGGCGCACTCCCAAGCAGTTGATGGTAGCGGGCGCTCGTACAATCCAGAAGGTCCCGATTCCGACGTTACCCACCAGGTAGCTCAGCAGGTTTTCGCTCTAATTCAAGAGAATCACCTGTACACGGGGGTTACTCTACCGGATGCTGATGCGCTTGCAGTTTTAAAGCGGCAGGCTCCGGAAATTTATGAGCTCTATGTGAAGGCTCTTGAGACTACTATCGCAGATGAGTCCTACACGACTCGCGCACCTTATGAGATACCAAGGGAGTTTGCGCGGAGAGGTCAGAATTATGGGCTCGCTGCAGTTCTCGCTTCGCTGCTAGTTGTCTGCTATGCAATATACGCTAACGAGCCTTGGATCGCTGGCGTACTTGGCACTATAGATCTGGTTGCGCTTGCTGCAGTGTTTGGACAGGGCGGGTTTTCTAAAAATAATGAGCAGCGCTCTGATGGAGAATGAGACACATCGCTAAAGTGGCGAGCCATCGATAGCTGAGGCCCGGAGTCGTAAGATTTCGGGCCTTTTGCTGCTTGTGCGTATTTTTATGAGGTTTGGTGGAGGTGCTAGGCGCAGTCTTAAGGCTGCCGACAGCAGGCCAAACCGACCAACTGTATTAAGGGGTTGACACAGTTGGGCGGTAGTCTTACTGTATTAGTGTATTAATACAGTAAGACAGGAGGGACGCATCGATGCGCATCGATGACACCCGCCCCATCTGGATCCAATTGGCTGAGATCTTCCGCGCCCGCATCACTGACGGCACCTGGAAACCCGGCCAAAAGATTCCTTCAGTCCGCGACCTCGCCATCGAGGCCTCCACCAACCCCAACACCGTTCAGCGTGCCCTCGCCGCCCTCGACGAGGAAGGTCTCACCGTCCCCAAACGGACCGCCGGCCGCTTCGTCGCCACTAACGACGTCGCCCTGCACGCCCTACGTAAAGCCAACGCCCAAGCCGCAGTAGACGCCTACATCAGCGCCTGCCGCGCACTTGGCGTGGAACGGGAACAGGCCCACAGCCTCATAGATGAGCGTTGGGACGCGGACACTTAAGTCCAGGAGAGACAAAAATGACCGCAAAACCTCCCTCCAACGCGCCGAGGGCCAGCTCGCCTCAAGCGGGGCCCAGCCCGGCGTCGACGGTGGGTGCCCAAGCCGCAATCGCGGGTGCCGCACCCGCAAGCTCCAGCACCGCAGCAGCAAGCCCCGGCCACACACCCCCAAACGCTTTAGTCCATGTGGAAAACCTGACCAAGCGCTACCACACCACCACAGCCCTGCGTGATTTCAGCCTGGATCTGCCCGCCGGACACATCGTGGGTTTAATGGGCCCAAACGGCTGCGGCAAAACCACTCTGCTAAAAATCCTGGCCGGCGTCCTAGCCGACTACAGTGGCGTCGTCGCCATTGACGGCCACGCCCCCGGGGTAGCAACCAAAAAGATCGTCTCCTACCTGCCCGACGCGAACTTCCTCAACCCCGCCTGGGACGCCAAGCAGGCCATCAGCGTCTACAGCCGTTTCTTTGCGGACTTTGACGCCGAAAAAGCCGCCTCTATGGTGGATTTCTTCGACCTGCCCACCAATCGCCCGCTTAGCGAAATGAGCAAGGGCATGGGGGAGAAGCTGCAGATCAGCCTGGTTATGTCGCGCCGCGCCCGCGTGTTTTTGCTAGATGAACCCATCAGCGGCGTCGATCCGGCCACGCGCGACGTGATCCTGGAAGGTATCCTGCGCGAATTTGACCCCCAGTCGCTGCTGATCGTCTCCACCCACCTGATCTCAGACATTGAACATTTCGTTGACTACGCCCTGTTCGTGAAGGAAGGCCGCATTCTGCTCCAGGGCGACGCCGATGACCTGCGCGCCGCCCACGCAGACAGCCTCGACGCCATTTTCCGAAAGGAGTACCGCTGATGTACAAGCAACTGCTGACATACGAAATCCGCGCCCAAGTCCGCAGCGACGTGCGCATCCTGGCCGCCCTGGTAGCGGTGGTGGCCGCATCGATCGGCGTGCGAGCCCTGGATATTCCTGGCCTGAGCGCCAGCACTGAGATACTGGCCTATGCGCTTTGCGTCGCGATGCCCGTGGTGGTGGCGATTGTGGGGCTGGTTGACTACTGGAAAACCCTCTACGGCCAGCGCGGCTACTTCACCATGAGCCTGCCTGCCAGTGGCGCACAGATTTTCTGGGCAAAAATTACCCGCATGGCCCTGGCCTGCCTGGCCGCTTTGCCTTTCATGGTGGGTGGGTTGGTGGCCATGGCCGCCACATCTGCCTGGACACAGGGGCTTAGCCTGTCGCAGTACACCGCCCCGATTCGCAGTGCGCTAGCGCCTTTTTCCACGTCGGTGCTGCTGGCTTTGGTGGCGGCCCAGCTGTTTTCATGCTTCTGCTGGGTGGTGCAATGCTGCGCGGCTATGACCATTGGGGCCCAGGGACGCTTTAACCACATGGGTTTCGCGGCGCCACTTATTGGTTTTGTGGGGGTTTACCTGGTTGATCAGGTGCTTAGTGGGGTGGGCACGTTCTTCCTGCCGCTGTCTATGACCTTCTCTGGGCGCCTGAGCAGCGAAATTATGTGGTCCTCCTACCAGGCCACACTCGACACGGGCGCTGCCCCCACGGTCTTTGGGCTGGGTGCCTACGTGCTAATCCCGCTGTTTGCACTGGTCATGGCGGTGTGGGCGACTCGCTCAATCGACCGGCACACCTGCCTGCGGTAACGCACTGCGCAAGCACTGTGCCAGTGCTACTGCGGCTAGGAGGCTGCGGCAAGGCCTGTGTTGGCTTGGGGGTGAGTAGCTGGGCTAGGTACTTTTCGGGCAAACGGGGGCGACGACGTCGGCTACGTCTCTAGACACGACGGCGCCGCCCCCAGCTCGTGGAGACGGCGTCCTAGTCTGCGTTAGAGCCCTAAACTCTCTAGCTCCTATTGCGGCTAATTGTTAGTTTGTCATCCGCGTCTAACCTAGACATGAGGCCTTGGCGCCTGATCCAGGCAACCAAGGCGATAACAACGGCGATACATACGTAGACCATGTGGTTGGTTGCAGAATCGTTAGCCAGCTGCGGGCCGACTTTTTCTATAAGGCGCAAAACCAAGCTAAACATGATGTACAAGCTGCAGCCGACAATAAGCAAGAAGCTAACAATCCTGTATATGCGCTTGGAGGCTTCATACAAAAATGAGTTGAAGGTGAAGTAGACAGCCCAAGCAACCACCATGGCCATAATTGCCCAAGCAATCTTGCCGGCTAGTGAAGAGGTTAGCCAGTCGATGTGGTCACCAACGAAGGCACCAGCTCCAATAACAATAACTAGGTAGTCAGGAGAGAACAGGATCCAGAGCGCAACTGACGTGTAATACCAGACGATAAAGCGCAGAAGCGCGAAGAATATAGTTACCTCGAAACAAATAAAAAATACCTCAAACACGTTTTTATCCTATCAGCACAGTTGGACTGACAATAAGCTTTAATAAAAGTTCTTATATTTTGACAAGAGACCACCCTGCAGAGCCTAGGAGGCCGCTTTGTCCTGCAAAGTTAGGTCCAGCTTAGCCATGGTGGACTGGCGCATGAACCAAGTGACTGCAGCGATAACTACGGCGATACCGATGTAAACCATCTGGCTGACTGAAAGGTTATTGGCTGGCTTGGGGCCGATTCCCTCAATGAAGTCCATAACCGGCACCAGCATGATGTACAGGCTGCACGCCAAGATCACCAGGGCGCTGACAATCTTGTACAGGCGGGTGGATTTGCCATACAAAACCGAGTTGAGGATGAAATAGACAATCCCTACCAGCAGCACCGCGTCAATCGTCCAAGCGTACTGTCCAAGCTTGGCCATGCCCTGCCAAGACACGTAATCAAGGGTGTAAACCCAGGTGAGGCCCAAGAACAGCAAGTAGTCAGGCGAAAGCAGCAGCCACCACATGATGGCCTTGTAGCTTCCCATCCCAAAATAGACGAGAGCGGCTAGCCCAACTAGTGCCAGGATGATAGGTAATGCAGCCCACATATTTGTATGCTATCAGTTCGGCTAGCCAGGTAGCCTGCTTTTGTCCACAGATCTGTTGCGGGCGGTTTTTACAGGACGACGGCGGTGCCGGTTGCGATTGCGGCCAGCATGGTGTTGTCTGCCCCTGCCGTGAAGTAATCTACGTGCACGCCGACGACGGCGTTCGCGGCGCCGTCGGGAAGAAAAACAAGGCCGCGCTAAACTGAGCCAAGCAGCCAAAGAAGGAGCGAATGTGGGCGCGCAGATGCGGAAAACCCTGCCGGAAGACATTGAGCAGATCATCGCCTCGGGCGATGTTGAGGCGGTGGCGCGGGCTGTCAAAAACTGCCAGGTGGGGGCATATTTGCGCACAGACGCATACAAGCCTCAGCTAATGCATTTTCCTGCCAGCCAGGAAATAACAGAGTTTTTCCTGCAGCGCGGCGAGGATATCAACAGCCTAGACCGCTACCAGTGCACCCCCATCTACTGGCGCGTGCGCGCTGGTTGCACCGAGCAGGTACCGTTCCTGATTTCGCGTGGCGGCGACATTAACGCTCGCGACTATGCAGATCGCACAGCGCTGTTTGGAGCTGTGGCGCACCTGGCCAGCGCCGACATAGAGCAGCTGATCAAATTGGGGGCAGATGTGCACGCCCAGGCGAACTCTGAGCTGTACGGCAACTACACGCTCACCGAATATGCGTTAGCTGGACGGCGTCTATTTGACGCACGTAAGCTGCTAGAAGTGATCCGAGTGCTGCTGGCACACGGGGCGCGCCCTGGCGGGAAGGAGCAGGACTCGCTGCGAGGCATGGATGCCCAGCGCTGCCGGCTAATCACCCATGGGCACAACGCAGACCCGGCAGTTTTTGAGGCAAACGTGGAGGCGCTAGCCCAGCTGTGCGAAATTTTCGGGGTTGAGCAGGCCGTGCCGCACCAAGCCCTGCAGGCGGGGCAGCGAGTCGAAATTAACTGCTCACTTAAGGTTGAAGACCAGTTCCAGCACTTGTGGGAGCAGCTGGTGCCCAGCTCTGGGCCGGCGCGGTCTTTGCAAGGCGAGGCTGTCCGTATTGCGGGCCGCATTTCCCACGAGATTTACGACAATGGCGGCCTCAACTGGGATCGCGGTTTTACTGCCCTGGCCAAGCGGTTTGGGCGGATTGTCACCTCTCAGGTGGGTTTAGCTGACGACGACGTCGCCCGGCTGGGTCAGGCCCTTGGTGGCCTGAAAACCCGCGCAGTTGCCACTAACTATGCTGAAGCGATGCAAGCCAGTGACGTGCTCACCCAGCTGGCGGTTCGCTGGGTTGGGCTCAACCCAGTTTTGGTGGCTCTAGGCGCTCCCAGCGGCAGGCAGTAAGTGAAGCTAAGGTCTTTGCAAGTTAAGGATTTAGTGATTTGCATAGCTGATCGGTGATCTGGTGTAAGCAGACTATAAGGTGGCGTATATCGCAGATATTGATAATATGGTGCCATGGTTTCATATATTAAGAATACTATCTTTCGAGGGATTTTCGAATCTTTTAAATTTAATAATTTAGCAATATATTGGCTACTTTTTTCTGGACTATGTGCACTACTTATTTCACTAGTAGTTTTTGATTACGTTAAGATTGGCGAAAAGCGGTTGATCAATCATTATTTAGTTGACCAACTAACGGTATTTTGGGTGCTCGCTATTATCTGTGGTCTTGGCTTTGGAATGGGGCTACATCGCTTGCCTTTCCGTATTTTGGTGCTTGCCAATTTGTTGATAGAGTCAGTTTTTATTGCGTCCTGTATTATGGTGTATGATTTTCTTCCCTCTGGAGCTCCGGCTTTTTATGTCGGTGGAGACGTGACGGGCTTGTTTTCTAGTGCTGAAACATACTTTTTGTTTGTCTTGGCCTGGTTTGGGTTGATGGTTAATATGGCTCTTATTGGTGACGAGTATACTGCGGAATGGGGGCGGAAATTTGTTGGGGGCCTGTTGATAGTAATCGGAATATTATTGCCAGGTTTTATTGAATCCTATGGTCTTTTGTGGGCTTGTAAAAGCAATCATAAATGTTATCAGGCAAGACCCTTAACTATTGATTATGGGATTTCTTTACGTGAGTTGGCTATCTCCTGTGCGGCAGCTTTAGGAATAACATTCCTTGTTGGTTTTATAGTTTCAAGATTTGTTTCCTGGGCGCAAAAATACTTTAGTTATGTTGATTCGCCCCTAAAGAGTGCAAGTAGTTCTGATTTGCCAGCAGCTTCAGGTGATAAAAACTTGCCTGCTGAAACAACCTTAGAAGCCATGTCACCTGCTAACAGTCAGGAACTGGTTGCTTCACCGGAAAAACAACCCGCAGCTGGAAAAACTTCTGCTGCACAGTGTCTAACCGCTGCGGCTGTGCTTAGTGTGGTTGCTGTAGCTTGCACTTCATTTGGCAGATGGACTGTCCATCGTCATTGATGGCAAGGTGCCACAAACCTGGCGCCGAAAACTTGGTGCCCAAAAAAGCTGGTGGCAAAGCAGCATAAAAACTAAGCGCCTAAGCCAGGCGCTGCGGCGTCGTCGTTAACGAGTGCAGGCCTGGAACTAGGCGCAAAGCAGCAAAGTAACCGGCGCGGATCAGTCCTCTACACCAACAATCACGTTGGAAGCCTTGATGACTGCTACGGCCTCGGAGCCAACCTTCAGGCCTAGCTCCTCAATGGCGGCGTTGGTGATGGAAGAGGAAATTACCAGGCCAGGGGCGATTTCAATCTTTACGATACCGTTAACGGCCCCCTCGGTTACCTCAACAACCTTGCCGGGGAACTGGTTGCGTGCAGACAGCTTCATTTTCTCTGCTCCTTTCGGTAAAAATACGTTAATCGCACACTATCACCGCTTTGACCTGGGCTTGAAGTCAATTCTTGGCCGTAGGTAGGGAAGTGGGTAAGGTGGGCCGGTGCTGGGTGGGACAAACCATGCCAGGCGGGTGAGGCTGAGTGCGGCCGGCGCGGGGTGGGGTAAGCCGCGCAGGGCGGGGCGGACCATGCTTGGCCGGGCGAACTGCGCCAAACCGGGCAAAAATGTAGTTGTGTTGGACTAGTTCAGCACGGTTTTACAATCCTCGGCGAGTTTTAAGGCTTGCGTGTCACACTTAGCCCATGGAACGGACCGAACCGCTGAAGCTTCTGTTTGTTATCAACAATCTCTACACCCGTGGCAACGGCCTGTCCGCCTCTGCACGGCGTACCATTACCCTGCTGCGCGAACGTGGGCATGACGTGCGGGTACTCAGTTCCGGCAGCGCTGAGCAAGCCCAGGCCTGCGATTTCACCGCCCCGGAATTCACCCTGCCTGCCATGCGTTTCCCGCTGGCCGACGCCATCATCTCAGCCCAGGGTTACGCCTTCGCTAAACCCAAACGTAAGGTGATTAAGCAGGCTGTGGCATGGGCCGACGTCGTCCACCTGGAAGAACCCTTCGGCTTGCAGGCCCGCACCGCCCACGCCGCTAAACGCGCAGGCAAACCAGTGCTGGCCACCTACCACATCCACCCCGAAAACATCACCGCAACCATTCACCTAGACGGTGTCTGGCCGCTCAATGCGCTTTTGCTGGCGTCTTGGCGACGGCGCATCTACGCTTTGGCGCAGGTGGTGCAGTGCCCCTCAGATTCGGTACACCAGCGCCTGCAGCGTTGGGGGCTGGAGGACAAGCTAGTGACCATTTCCAACGGGGTTGGCCTGACGCCGTCGAAACCAGCTGGAGGCGCAGAAACAGTGCCGGGCGCAAAAACTGAGCACCGTGAGCCAGACGGGCGGCAAGTCGAGACTAAGCAAACTCCCGGGGAAGCGCAGCCAGAGGGTGAGCAGATTTACCGGCTGCTGGTGGTGGGGCGTTTCTCGCGCGAAAAAGACCAAGCCACCATCCTCAAAGCCATGCGCCACAGCCGCTACGCCTCCCAAATCCAGTTGGTTTTCGCAGGTCGCGGGCCCACAGAAAAATCCTTGCGTCGCGCAGCTAGTCACCTAGTGCGCGACGGGATGCTAAAACACGCCCCCAGCTTTAACTTTTTCGACGCCGCCGGGTTGGACACTCAAGCTGAGCAAGCCGACCTCTACATTCACGCCGCATTCATCGAGGTGGAAGGCCTCTCCTGCCTGGAGGTGCTACGCCACGGGGTGGTGCCGGTAATCGCACACTCGCCGCTTACGGCCACAAGCCAATTCGCTCTAGATGCCCACAGTCGCTTCAAGGCCCGCGATCCTAAAGCCTTGGCGCGCGCCATCGACTACTGGCTTAGCGATAATGACCGCCGGCAAACTGAGGCACAAAAATACTTAAATATTGGCGCGCACTATGACATTAACGATTGTGTTAGTAGACTGGAGTTGGTTTACCGCAAACTGGCCTCTAGTAAAGCCAGTTAGCGAAGTGTGTTAAGCGGCCAAAACACTGTAGGTGCTGAGTACCGTGAAGAGTATTGAGCGCCGCGAAAGTGTGGCTATGATGAAGGAGCGTGCCCGTGGGGCAAGTAGAAACAACTCAACGCGAAGAATTAAGGGACTGGCTGGGGCGGTTATCCTATATTCTGCGCAGTAGCGACCATCTGCACCAAAAATTGGGGCATGTCAGAAAACAGTATAAGCAGCCTGACTATTGGCAGCCTTGGAAGTTAGCCCAATTTTTGGCTAACACCATTAAATACTCTGGGTTTGCATTATTGCTGCTTTTTGCTGTGGTTTTAATCCCACTATTTATAGCTGATAGCAAACAGTCTGGCGCCGCTAAATCGCTTGTAAATGTTGCTGTTCTAATAATTTTAATCTTGCTTTATTACGGAGTATATAAGCTCACGTATTTTGTGACAGAGCGAGTATTGGTTAAAAAATTAAGCTCTGAAGCTCTAGAGCGACAAGAGCGGATGCGTATTCGCGGTAAAGAACGCTTGGTTCTGCCGATGGCGGTGGGGCACCTGGTGCCGTTCTTGCTGCTCTGGCTGATGATGGCGGGAGCCTCGACTAATGGGCCCACCGTGGCTAACGAAACTCTGATGCTGGCTATCTGGCTTTTTGTAAACCTGCTGGTTGGGGCGGTAGCTAGTGTGGTAACGTTGCTGTTGCACAACCACAAGGTTAGGACACATAACGCGGCTGAAACTGCTGACGCTGAAGCTAGAAACCTCCACAACCAGCGCGTTTATGACAGCGAAAAAGAGCTGGTGGATGAGATTAACACTCTAGTTGGAGAGTTTACAGACACCTACCTGGGTAATTTCCCTGCCGCTTACTTAAGGCCCGGAGTGGTTGACTATATGTGGCAGCTAGTTACCAACCACCGTGCCTCCACGCTCCAAGAAGCAATCAACGTTTATGAAGCTGACGCACGTCAGCAGCAGCTGGCCAATCAGCAGCGCGCGATCCTTGATCGCCAAAATCAGATCCTTGCGCAGCAACAGTATGCAAACACTGTGCTGGTAACAAACATGATAATGAACCACTAAAAAAGGCTAGAAAAGCTTTAGTTAAGGTTCGTGTTGCGCACGGCGTTTAGATTCCGACGCTGTCGTCTAAGTCTTGTTTCAGGCCCGCGCCTGGAGCGCAGGTCTAACCGCTGGCAGGGGTTGGTTACGCCGCTCTGCCAGTGGTAGATTATGGCGTCAGTCACCGTGAAAGTGTTGACTATAGGAAAGGAATCTTAGACATGGGGGAGTCTGAACAGCTAACTCAGCGCGAGGAGCTTAAAAACTGGTTAGGACGCTTGTCCTATATCTTGCGTCGTAGCGACGAGCTACACGAGAGCCTCAAAGCTATCCGCGAGCAGTATCGTTACGCCGACTATTGGCAGGTCTGGAAGCTACCCCAATTTTTCGCCAATACGGCCCGCTGTGCTTCGTGGGTATTTGTGGTATTCCTTGTGGTAGTTTTCGCTGAGGTTGCCAAAGGAAGTCTTGTGGCAGCTGTGTACATGATTGTCATGATCGGGCCCTGGACTATTGGCCTCTACTTCGGCATACACAAGCTTTCTCGTCATGCAGCCAGGAGAATCCTGGTAGCTAAGCAGGCTGGCTCCATTAAGGGCGGCAAAGACTACGCGCGTTTGAAAGCTTGCGAAAAAGAACACTTTGTTTCGCTGACAATTGTTTCAAACCTGGTACCATTATTGCTGGCCTGGACGCTGCTGGGTTTGTTAATTTCCCTCGGGTCCAAAAACCCCACGATGAATATGCTGCTTACGCTACTGTGGCTATTTGGCAACCTGGTTGTAGCCGCGCTGATCGCTGCCATTATGCTCGTGGTGCATAATGCAAAAGTTAAGCGCCACAATGCCAGCGAAGATGCGGCCACTGACGCTCGCGAAGCCCATAATGAGCAGGTTCATGAGCTTGAAAAAGCGGTAGTAGATGAGATTAACTCCCTAGTAGGTGAATATCGGGATAACTACCAAGGTAAATTCCCGGCAGCCTATTTGCTGGCAAATGCTGTGGCCCACATGTGGCAGTTAGTTGATAACTATCGTGCCTCTACCCTGCAAGAAGTGGTCAATGTTTATGAAGGCGATATGCATCGTCAACGCATTGAAAATCAGAATCAAGCAATGCTCAACAACCAGCTACGCATGCTTAACAACCAAGAACGCATTGTTGCTGAGCAACGATACACGCGCTGGGCAGTAACCAGTGCAATTGCCCTTACCCGAACCCGACGTGCCTAGCTAAAAACAGCCGCAAGTGTAGCCTGTTGAACTAGAGCGAAAGGTAAAATCACCCTATGCATCAACTAGATCCTGACGCAGCTAATCCAGTCTTGTTACAGGCTTTTGCCTGGGACTTAAACGCTGATGCCAGTCACTGGCGCCTGCTAGCTGACAATGCGCAGCTACTGGCAGACTCCGGGGTTACTGCAGCCTGGCTGCCGCCCGCCTATAAAGGACACACCGGCATAGAAGACGTCGGTTATGGGGTCTATGACCTCTATGACCTGGGCGAATTTGACCAAAAAGGCTCCATCCCCACCAAGTACGGCACCAAGGATGAGTACCTGGCCGCCGTCGACGCCCTGCACAGCGCCGGCATCTCAGTGGTGGCAGACATCGTACTCAACCACCGCATGGGCGCAGATGAGCTAGAGAACGTAAAAGCCATGCAGGTGGACCCCTATGACCGGCGTCGGATCATTGGCGGGCCTGAAGATATCCAGGTATGGACCCGTTTCACCTTCCCCGGGCGCAATGGCAAATACTCTGACTTCATCTGGGATCACACCTGTTTTAAGGCTGTGGACTGGGATGATGCACGCCAGCAAACCGGCCTGTGGCTCTTTGAAGGCAAGTCCTGGAACCAGAACGTTGATGACGAGCTGGGTAACTACGACTACCTAATGGGGTGCGACGTGCACGTATCTGACCCTAAGGTGCATGAAGAGCTCGACACCTGGGGGCGCTGGTATGTGCAAACCACCGGCATTGACGGCCTGCGCCTAGATGCGCTTAAGCACGTGGGCGCTGACTTCTTCGCGCTATGGCTACCCAAGCTGCGCCAGCGGACCGGCAAGGCGCTGCCGGCGGTAGGGGAGTACTGGTCGCGGGATGTGAACGTGCTGCGTTCATACCTGGCTACTGTACCCTACATAAGTCTGTTTGATGTGCCTTTGCACTTTAAACTATTTTATGCATCATGCTCGAATGGTGAAGTGGATTTGGGTGCATTGTTTAATGACACTTTGGTAGCGGCGGATCCTGAGCGCGCGGTTACCTTCGTGGAAAACCATGACACTCAGCCGGGCCAGTCGCTAGAGTCGCCGGTACAGGCTTGGTTTAAACCCTCCGCTTACGCGCTGATTTTGCTGCGTGAACAGGGGATGCCTTGCGTGTTCTGGGGCGATCTGTTTGGCACTCCCGAAACGGGGGACCTGGCTGCGGTTACTGAGCTGCCGGTTTTGATGAATATCCGCCACTTCTTGGCGTACGGCCCCCAGCACGACTACTTCGACGACGCCGACGTGGTGGGCTTTACCCGTGAGGGTGACGACTACCGCCCTGCTTCTGGTGTGGCCGTGCTGTTCTCAGATCGCCGGGCCGGCACCAAGCGCATGTATGTAGGCCGGGCACACGCTGGCTCCTACTGGACGTGCATGATTGGCGAGCAAGACACTGTCCAGGTGGATGAGGAAGGTTGGGCTACTTTCCCGGTCAGTGACGGGGGCCTGAGTGTTTATGTGCCCTCCGTGGCCCGTGAGCTGCTCGATTACGGCCAGGATAAGCTCACTCGCCCGCGTAATTAAGTGCCGACGGCGCAGTGCTGACGTCGCAGTGTTGACGGCGCAGTGCCGACGCCGCCTCTCGGTTAGGCTCTACGCCGCCCCTTCTGTTGTGGGCTCGACGGCGCAAGCTCCCGTTGGCTTTCGTGGCCAGCGGGAGCTAGCTAGCCCAGTAACTTAGATTCTGACGTGCCCCGGAATCTAAAAAATCTGCGAGCAGCTCGTTGACCTGATCAAACTCGATCAAGAAGCCGTCATGGCCGTGAGCAGAGTGAATTAGGGCGTAGCTGGCGTTAGGGATCAGACCAGCCATGCGCTTGACCTGGGCGGGGAAGAAAAGACGGTCACTGTCTACCGCGATACACAGCGTTTTAGCGGTAACCGTGCGCAGCGCAGAACGCAGCCCGCCGCGTTCACGCCCCACATTGTGGCTGATCATGGTGCGACACAGGGCCACATAAGAGCCTGCATCAAAACGACGCACCAGCTTTTCGCCGTGATAATCCAGGTAAGACTCCACCGCCAGGCGTCCACCGGTTAGCGGATCCTCAGCGTTTTGCGGCAGGCGCCCAAAACGCTCATCGAGCTCATTGGGACAACGGTAGGTGGTGTGGGCGATCTGACGGGCTAGTGCCAGCCCCGCTACCGGGCCGACGGCGTCGTCGTAATAATCCCCACCATTCCAGTGCGGATCAAGCTGCACCGCACGAATCTGAGTGTGAGCCCAAGCTGCCTGCTCAGCGGTAGTTTGGGCGCCTGAAGCAACCATCACCAGGCGTTCCACACGCCTCGGATACATGGTGGCCCACTCGATAGCGCGGTGACCTCCGAGCGAGGCCCCCACAACCGTGTTCCAACGCTCAATCCCCAACAGATCCGCCAGGCGAGCCTCTGCGCGCACCTGATCGCGGGTGGAAATCACCGGGAAACGCGAGCCGTAAGGGGCGCCGTCCTGAGCAATAGAAGCCGGGCCGGTAGAGCCCTGACAGCCACCCAGCACGTTAATGGCAACCACAAAGTAGCGGTTAGTGTCGATAGCCAAATCCGGGCCCACCACCTGCGACCACCAGCCGGCAGTAGGCTGACCAGGCTCAGTCTCGCCAATAACATGGGCGTCGCCGGTGAGGGCATGCTCAATCAAAATGGCATTGGAGCGGTCTTCGTTAAGCTCGCCCCAAGTCTCATAAGCGAGCGTAATTGCCGGCAAAATAGAGTCATTTTCGAGGCGCAAATCGCCCACATTAGCGAAGCTACGACAAGCACGTGGGTCGGTGATTTTCCAAGCGCCGGATACGGGGGCAGGCGGAAGCTGACGGTTGTGGTTCATGGGAATGCCTTCTAAATCTGGGCGCGCAGAGGCGCAAAATTACAGATGCGATAACGCTCGCCAAGGCACGCAGATGTGGCTCAGCGAGCGTTCGGCATTCGTCCCATGAGGGGTAGCAGAGGTAGGACGGCGAAACGAAGAGTAGGTAGCACAAAGCCAGGGCACACCAGCGCCCGGGTTGAGCTAGCTACTTGCGTCACAGTTATCTCCAATTACGTCTAATACCGCGTTAATTGTCTTAAGCATAACGCGAGTACGTCAAGGATGTAAGCTCACAAAGTCTGGAGGATCACTCTAGCGGCTAGCTGGCGAGTCTGTGGAGGTGGTGCTAGCAGTGGCTGAGGCAGTCTTGCGTTTGAGCAAGATGAACACTAGCGTTGCCGCAGCCAAAATAATTGCGATGATGACAATAATGCCTGCGGTTACTAGATCCTGGATGGTGTCAGCCTTAGCGGGACTTGATACAGGACTTGAGGTGGTTGCGCCAGGGAAGTAGCTGGCAGCCTCGCTATTTAGCTCTACAGTCCCTTGCACCACACCGTCTGGCATAGTGGCTTTCATGAGGTAGGTGACTCTGTCTTTGTCGACTTCTTTTTCTCTGTTGTATCCAGTTCCTGGAGCCCCGTTATCGGTAGTTAAGCCAAAAGTAACGGTGGATTTGACTGGTAGCTCTACCCTCATCCATTCTGCGGAGGGGTTAAAATCCGGATAATATTTTTTCAGGAATTCTAGAGAGTGCGAAGTTGGGTTTTCCAGACGGACCGAGTATAGGTTATTACCCTTAGGGGTTAGCTTGAATACCGCAGATTGGTTTGCCTTAAAATGCCCTTGGATTATGCAAATGCCTCCAGTGTCGCTACCGTATCCTTTAGTCGATGAATATAAGGCTTTATAGTTGCGATGTTTCTGAACGCAATTATCTTCAGTGACATGCTCTCCACTGACCCCTATGGTCTCGATAGTGCTGCCGTCGTCTAGTAACACATAGCTAAAATTTGGGGTTCGTGTGTGTTCAGATGCGGTTGTGGGAGGCATTATTGCGGCTGTTACCCCTAGTAGCGCTAGGGTCATGAGTGCACTAAATAAGCGGCGCATGAGTATCCTCGTTGAATATAGAAAAGTCGACTATAGCAGCAGTATAGCTGCTATAGCCGAGTGTTAGTTGCCGGCGGTGATGTCACCAGTCAAAGAAGCTATTATCGTTGTCGCAACTGCTGTCGCTGCCACTATCGTAACTATTGTCATCGTTATAGTCGTAGTCGCCGCTATCGCTATCGTAGCTGGTGTCGTCGTCGCTAATGTCGTAGTAGTTGCTAACGCCGTCACTTCCAGATAGCCAGTTCATGGGTGATGCATTAAACCTAGGCTGAGGTTTACGAGCTGAGTCTTTCGAATTTCCAGCTATCATAATTAAAAACATGCCTGTTGCAACGAAGACTATAATTACGGCAAGAGGTATAAACCTAGAATCCATGTCTTGCTGTTCCTGGCTATAGCCGGAATTATCGTAAGACTGGCTACTGTAACTATTATCGCTGGTCGAATCGTCGTAAGACGGATCTTCGTAGGTGTCATTGTTGGGATCATCGTAGGAGTGATCGCTGTCGTAATTGTTGTAATAGCGGTTGTAGTAATTAGAACTTCCTGAACGAGAGTTAGAACGCCCCAACCAAGAGTTACGTCGTGAAGAAGAACCAGAACCGCTGGAATTAGAGCCCCCAGAACTTGAACGGCGCGAGGAAGAGCCAGAACCGCTGGAACTTGAACGGCGCGAAGAAGAGCCAGAGGAACTGCGTCCGCTTGAACCTCCGCTGTTGCCTCCACGACCTACCGGGACCGCATTACGCCCCGTTGTGGCTGCGCCAGAAGTCGACTGGCTGCCGCTCACTGAGGTGCCTGAGATTGGGGTAATAGAACTGCGAGCAACGCTGGCGCTAGCACTAGGAACGCACAGGCACACAGCTGCGGCAGTGGCCAAAGCCAGTAAAGCATGTTTGCGAAGTTGCGTATTTAATTTAGTGGCAGAAAGGGGTGAAAACACGCTCACGGTTATTCCTGAGGTAGTGCTGATGTAGTTAAAACTAGTTCCTAATCAGAATAACCGTTGCTCTAGAGGTGGGCATCGGGGAATTATCCCCGCCGCCACAGTTTCACTTGCCTAACGAGGGAATACAAAGATAATCCAGCTAAGATAAAAAGTGCGATTTTCAGGTTCTTGTCTTTTTTGTAGTCATCGTCATCAGAGTAGCTGCTGTAACTAGAGCCTACGTGGCCTGAGCTAGAGTGTCGTCGCCCAGAGTTGTGGTGCGAAGAACCCGATCTGGAGTGCCCTGAGCTGTGCCCGCCACTGTGCCCACCGCCGTGACCGCCGCCATGGCCACGCGTGGGGACCCTGTTATGACCAATAGCTATGCTCACAACAGAAGTTGATTGGCTGCCACTTACTAAGGTACGTGAGCTAACGGCTGTGCGCGCAACGCTGGCGCCGGCGCTGGGAACGCACAGGCATACGGCTGCGGCAGTGGCCAAAGGTAACAAAGCGTGGTTGCGAAATTGCATATTTAAATTATCTGTAGATATTTTCGCTCGAAAAATTATGGTTAGGCTTCGCTCATTGCTTTAAGCACGCCACCCACTACTACTAAACCTACTAATACAGCTAATATGATTAAAGTTGTGCGCTTTGAAAATTCGATTCCTAGTCCCTCGCTGTCGTCATAGCGGTGGTAATTGTAGTAGTCGTCGTAGTCGTCATAGTAATAGTTGTTATAGTAATTGTTGCCGTAGCGGTTGTAGTAATTAGAGCTACCTGAGCGCGAGTTTGAATAACCTTGCGAGTTGGAGTTACCGGAGTAGTAGTTCGAGTAACCCTGAGATCCTGAGTTGCTTGAGTAAGGATCGGAATAGCCGCGTGAGCTGGAGCTACCAGAGTTAGACCCTGAGTACCCCTGTGAATTTGAGTTGCCGGAGTAGCCTTGTGAACTGGAGTTACCCGAGTACCCCTGGGAACTGGAGCTGCCAGAGTTGGACCCTGAATATCCACGCGAGCTGGAGTTCCCAGAGTAATTGCGGGAGTTAGAGCCCCTAGAGCTGGAGTTTCCAGAGCGGGAGCTGCTAGAACGTGAACTAGAACGCCCAGAACTTGAACTACGGCGAGAAGATCCTGAACTGGAGCCCTTTGAACTGCGACGTGAAGAACTTCTAGAGCTAGAGTGTCCAGAACTTGAACTTCCAGAGCGCGAACCGCTAGAGCGGGAGCTGGAACGCCCAGAACTCGAACTGCGGCGCGAAGAAGAACTAGAGGAACTGTGACTGCTTGAACCTCCACTGCTGCCTCCACGGCGTGCCGGAGCCACGCTGCGGCCAATTGCTGTGGTTAAGCTAGAACTTGACTGGCTACTGCTTACTGAGCCGCTTGAAATTGAGCTGACAGCAGTGCGTACAACGCTGGCACCGGCGCTAGGAACACACAGGCACACGGCTGCAGCAGTGGCCAAAGCTAGCAAAGCATGCTTGCGAAGCGGCGTATTTAATTTAGCTGCAGATATGGGCAAAAATGTGCTCACGGCTGTTCCTGAGGTAGTAGTGATTTAGTTAGAGGCTGTACCTGGCCATATAGCCAGGCACAACCTAACCGTCAGTGGCTACACGCGCGGCGGGTAATTCGGATAACCAGGCGACGGCATAACCGCCTTGGCTGCCTTGTTTTTACGCGCAATAAGAACCGCGCACAACACTGCAGTAATTATCTCAATCGCAATAACAGCTATCAACACATACATGGCAATGTTGTCTTTAGTGGAAGAAGTAGACTGCGCCGCGTTAGCAGTGAGTGTTGGTGTAGCAGACTCAGTTGTAACACAGCCGCCTTTAGGGGGAGGCTCTGGGGAGTCACCCCCATACACGTGAAAGTGGGTAGCAGTGGTAGCGTCTAGTTTTACACTCCCCGAAGCCTCTACGTTCGGGGTAGAGATAGTCCAGTCATATTCGATGAAGGTGTCGTTAAGGATTGAGAGCGCATAGTCATAGGTTTTGGTGTCTAGACTAGAACCTTGCGGCAGGCTTAGCTTCACATATTTAGTGGTAAGCGTGTAGTCTGGGAAATACTTTTTAGCCGTTTCCAGATACTGCACATCTAGGCTCTTAAAAGACAAAGAGTACTTATCGTCACCCAACGGAGTTAACTTAATTGCTTGCGAGTCGCTGGGCAAAATTTCCCGGGTGATGGTGCAGAAAGTCTGGTCTTGCTCCTGGCCATACTCAACTTGGAAAAGACTCGTAGCGTTAGTCTTAGTGCAGTTTTCTTTGGTTACACCAGAGCCGATCACCTGCACACCTTCTAGGGTGTAACCGTCAGGGAACAGCTTGTAAACGTAGGCGACGGTGAGCTCTGTATCTGCTGCAGATGTGGCTGGCATCAAAGCTGCACATGTGCCTAATAAGCTAAGCGCCATTAGCGCATTGAGTATACGACGCATCATTGCTCATCCTCATTGAGTTACTGCAAACAACTGTGAATGCAGTATATTCTATTAACAGCACAGGGCTGGCGGGTATTAAGTCTCAAATACTCCGCCAGCCCTGCTAGAACACTTTACTTAGTGTTCCAACCATAATCCTTGGGATCATAGTTTTGCCAACCATTATTTTGGTTGTAGTTATTGTTTTGGCCGTAACCGTTTTGTGAGTAGCCGTTTTCATTGTAACTACCCGCGTTATAGCCATCTTGGCCGTAGTTACCTTGACTGTAACCACCCTGGCCATAGCCACTAGAGGCGTAACCGTTTTGACCATCGTAACTGCCGGCGTCGTAGTTACCGGTGCCGTAATTGCCGCCGTTATAGCTGCCCTGCCCATAGCTACCAGCGCCATAGCCGCCTTGGTCGTATCCGCCCTGGTCGTATCCAGTTTGGCCATAACCGGTCTGGCCGTAGTTACCCGCAGAGTAATTTCCGTCAGAGTAGTCTCCTGCCGAGTAGCCTCCGGGAGAGTAGCCTCCTGCAGAATATCCACCCGCGTTATAGGCGCCATCAGGCGAATAGCCATTAGGGTTGTAGTCGCTCGGTCCGTTGCCGTAAGGAGCGTATTGGTCCTGCGCATAGGCGTTTTGGCGAGCACGCCAGATAAATACAAAGACGAAAATGAGCACCACTGCCAATAATGCAAACATGATCATGGCTGTGCGATCAGTCATGGTCGAGTTTGAGCTTCGGGATCCGTGGTGGTGATGGTAGTAGTGGTAACGCGTGCGATAGCCTGAACGATAGCTTGAACGCCTGCGAGAAGAGCGGCTTCTACTGCCTCGGCCCCTACCGCCGCCACGACGGGCCTGAATGTTGGAACGCCCGGTTGAATTATCGACGCGTTCGCCTACCCCGGTAGAGACCCCAGCCTCCCCGGTAGAGAGCCCAGTCTCGCTCAACCCGTTAGCAACTAGCTGGCTAGAAACTAACTGGGTTGAGCTAACTGCGGCACTTGGAGTGTCAGTGAAACTGTGCGCGGCAGCTGCATCTGCGCTTGGAACGCACAGACATGCAGCCGCAGCTACAGACAGTGCTAGCAGCGTGCGTTTACGTAGCGGCTTGCGGCTTTTAGCTGCAGCTGCGCGCGCATTCATATTCACTGTGAATCCTGGTTTTAGTTGTTCTGGTTGAAACTCGGGTACTGGCGAGTGGGAGCCAGGCCTTCGTCTTGTCCCAGGCGGATAGTGGGGTAGTAGTCCTCAGCGTCGCCACCAGCTGCCGGCGCGGCGTCGTAATCCTGCGGCTGAGCGGGGGTTACCTGCGGGGGCAGGACGACGTCGTCACCAGCTGAGCTGGAAGGAGCCGACTGAGCGGGGCTTGCGGGCTGAGCCGGGCTGGCGGGCTGGCCAGCAAAGGGGCTGCCGGCCGCAGCGGACTGAGCTGAGGGAGCTGCCGCGTATCCCGCTGACGGAGCTGACGGGTTCGGGGACTGATAGCCGCCCTGGGCAGCGCCGTTTTGGGTGGGGCCACCCTGAGCAGCACCGGGGCCACCCTGGTAACCGCCTTGCGGGTAGCTAGGGGCTGCAGGAGCGCTAGGAGCTACCGGAGCAGAGTTGCCGGCCGGAGCGTTAGGACCACCATAGTTAGGGCCGCCAGCAGGACCGTTAGGGGCGCCATAGTTGGGGCCACTTACCGGACCATTGGGTCCGCCTACAGGGCCGTTGGGGCCGCCGTAGTTGGGGCCACCAGTACCCATGCCACCAGCGGGGGCGCCGGGGCCAGCGGGGCCAGAGGGACCACCAAAGTTATTGGGGCCGTAGCCGGGGCCAGCAGGGCCACCGGGGCCAGTCGGGCCGCCAAATCCAGGGCCGTTAGGGCCAAAGCCGGTGCCGGGAGCGCCCGGGTAGGGGCCGAAGTTAGCCTGGTTGTTCTTCTTACCGTTCTTCTTGACCACTAGCACGGTGGCGATGACGCCGATAACCGCAATCACGGCTACAACAGCGGCAACGATGTAAAGCGTGGTGTTGTCGTCGTCGTCGTCAGAGCTGGAGCTAGAGCTGCTGGAGGTCTGCGCAGTTGAGGTGGCGCTAGGCGCGGGGGTGGCACCCTTCTGATCGCTGGTAGGCGAGTCGCTGGGGGCGGGGGAAGTGGTGGAGTTCTTAGAACCGCCAGAGCCGCCGGAGTTGCCGTTCAGATCGCCGATACCAAGATCGTCACTGTTGGAGCCACCGCCACCGTTGGAGCCACCGCCACCGTTGGAGCCGCCGCCACCGCTAGAACCGTTGAAGTTGACGGTACCTGAAGCTTCAGGAGTATAAGTGCTTGTATCCCAGCCGTAGACATCACTGCTAGCGGTGCCTGCTGTTTGAGCTCCATCAGCCGTAACGTTCGAGCCCTTGGGGACCGCGAGCATGGTTCCTACTAGCTTGATATCCAAGCCACTTTTGCCTTCTACGATGCTTTTAAGAGCGTATGAATAGCCCTTAAACTTAAAGTCGTAAGAGCTGGAAGTCTTATTGGTGACAGTGACCCCTAGAGGCCGCGAAGTAGAACTGTAGGTCTTGTAAATTAAGCACGTAGAGCCTGAGGATTTGGGCGAAAAGTATGCTTGGTAGTCGCCGCTAGCCTGGCAATCAGATTTACTCAATGACCCAGTCTCATCGTAGACCATTATGCCCTGGTTGATGCTTCCCTTCTTGTCCATTATGGTGATGGCATAGCCCTCATAACTGTCTGCCGCAGTTGCTGCAGGGGCAAGTAAGCAGGCAAGTATGAGTGCCAATACTCCTGTTAATGCTGACAATCTTGCGCGCATCTGTGTGTCCTCTTCTGTATGCCGCAGGTGCGGCTAGTAAAGCTGGGCCTGGTCTTATAGATCTCTATATAGATCGGGCCCAGCTCTATCCTAGTGTCGTAGGGCTAAAAATATCTTGAGTTTTCTTGGGGGATAACTCCCCTTAGTGGTTTGTGCCGGTCCCGTTACCAGGCCCGTAAGGTGCCGACGGCGGCTGGTTGCCAGGGTTGTAAGGGGCCTGGTTGCTTGGCGCTGAGGGGGCCGACGGCGGCTGGTAAGGCTGCTGCTGGCCCGAGTAGGGCTGGGGCCTGTAACCGCCTGGATAACCGCCCTGGGGTGCGCCAAAACCCGCGCCCCGAGGGCCTGGGCCAGTGCCGGGAGCGCCCGGGCCGGTTGAACCAAAGCCTGCGCCAGGACCACCCGGACCACCGGGGTAAGCCCCCGGGTAAGGGCCGGGATAAGTGGGGCCAGTAGGCTGCTTCTTCTTGTTTACAAGCACAATTGCAGTGATTGCGCCGGCTGCGAGTACCACCACAGCAACGCCGATCCCAATGTACAAAGCAGTGTTGGATTCTGATTTGTTGCTGGCTAATGCGTTGGCAGTGGTGCTAGGGGTGGCTGATTCGCTGGTCGGACTAGGAGCGGCTGACTCAGTGGTGGGTGTGGGAGTGGGCGATTCGCTTTCAGAAGGATCACTATTCCCCGTGATGTATTGTGCTGCAGAAGCATCTAAGGTAGTGGTCCCCTTGACATAAATAGAGGTGCTTACATCATCCCACCTATAAATATCGTATTTATCATTACTATCGTTTGTTGCCTTTTCCACCCCGGATGAGAAGGTGGTGCCTTTAGGCATGCCAAGGCTGATGCTTGTGAAGTTTAGTGTGCGGCCAGAAAACAGACTTTCAGCTTCTGACTTGAGTGAGGAAAAAGACAGCGCAGTAAACTCGAAGGAATACTTGTTATCTCCCAGCGGAGTTAATTGAATCGATAGCGCCCCATAAAGTTTTTCTGGCTTATATTGATAACCAACCGTGCAAGTACCGTCGCTTTCATCATAAAGTGGCTGATATGTTGAGGACTTACAGTCCTCAGCGCTGGCACCTGAAACAGAGATTCCCTCTAGGAATGTGCCGTCTGATTTCATGCCGGCTATATACTCTGCCTCCAGCTCTTCTGCGGCGGCAGTGGGTGCAATCGCGCCTGTGACGGCCAGTGTTAAGAGTGCCATTAATGCTGTCAGTTTGCGACGCATAATGTTCCCTCCTCGGATGATTGATTATTTAGAGCATAGCGCATGGGGCGCCTAACTTTTTACGCCTGTGGATAGTTTGGGTCTGATCCGTAAGGCGGCTGGCCCTGGCCAGGCTGATATGGTTGCTGCTGACGGGGCTCGGACGGAGTCGATGCTCTGGGGGTGCTTGGGGTTGATGATGTTTGGTAACTTGGTGCGGGGGTGGCCGAGGGTATCTGATTCCTCATAGGAGAAGAAGCTGACAAAGCTTGGTTGCTGCGTGCACCTTGTGGCATGGCGTGAGGCTGGTGGGAGTTCAGATAAGTGGCAGGGACTGAGTCAAGCTCCGCCGGTAGGAAAGGTCTCGGATGTGGATTAGGGAAGTGTTGTACAACTACCTGCCTTTTCTTATTCATTAGCACGATAGCAATAATTGTTGCTGCCACGATTATCAATACGGCAATGGCCGTGGCAATGTATAGGCTGTTGTTAGGTTTAGAATTAGCGTTGAGTGCTATCGCGTTGGTAGTTGCTGCAGGGGTTGGTGACTTGCTGTTTGCTGCAGAGCCTGATGATTCGGTTGATGGGAAAGGCTTGGATGTCTCGCCGGTATAGGGGTTGTTTCCTTTAGGTATGTATTGCGCTACCGAAGCATCTAAGATAGTGGTCCCTTTGACATAAATATAGGGATTATCTGCATTCCATTTATACCAAACGTTATCATTATTGACATGAGTCGCCTGCTCTAGTCCTGATAAGAAAGTGGTTCCCTTAGGTGTGATCAAGTTGATGGTCGTGAAGTTTAAGGAGTAATTGGAATATAACTTCTGAACGCTAAGCTTTATTACCGAGAAATAGGCAGGTTGAAATTTGAAAAAATACTTATTGTCGCCGAGGGCGGTTAGTTTTAATGATTCCCATTTAGTTACATCTTTGGGTTGTTTTGTGTATCCAATAATGCAATTCTTTGTTTTTTCGTCATATGTTGGCTTAAAGGTTTCAATTGGTTTGCAGGTGTCGGCGCTAACATTTTTGACGACGACAAATTCTGAGAATGTGCCATCTGAGTCTAAAGTTGCTCCATACGTAGCGGACAATTCGTCTGCGGCTGCAGTGGGTACGATCACGCCTGCAATGGCCAGTGTTAAGAGTGCCATTAATGCTGTCAGTTTGCGACGCATAATGTCCCTTCCTTGGGTGGTTAATTGTTTTAGAGCATAGCGCACGGGGTGCCTAACTTTTTACGCCTGTGGATAGTTTGGTCCTGATCCGTAAGGCGGCTGGCCTTGGCCGGGCTGATACGGTGGCTGAGGTGTCCCAGTTCCATTCTGGTACTGGCTACCAGTAGCTTGGTTGGCGTCCGGGTATGCGGGAGGGTTAAATGCTCCAGGAGCAGCGGTGCCTGGCATGCTGGGAACCATTGGGGTACTCATGCCCGGAGCGACTACGCCAGGGTAGGGGCCGTAGTTAGCAGTGGCGGTTTGCTTTTTCTTGTTAATAACTACGACGGCGGCAATTGCGATCACTGCAATTGCTAGTGCTGCAATGGTGATACCTACATACAAGCCAGTGTTGGAACCTGAATCCTTAGTTGGAGCTGAGACGCTAGCGCTTTGAGTGGGGGTAGCTGAAGTGGCAGGGGTGGGGGTTGCAGACTCTGTTGTTGCGCCGGAAGTAGGCGTGGGTGAGGAAGTGCCAACCGCTAAGTAGCCTGCCACGGAAGCATCGAGGGTGGTGGTGCCCGTTACTGACATCAGCGGGCTGTATTCGGTCCAGCGATAGGCGTCAGTATCGGTGTTGTCTAATTTTGTGGCATTGCCTTTGCCCCTGGTGATAACACTACCCACAGGTAAGGCTAAAGTAATCCTGGTGATCTTGATGCTATCGCCTCGATACACATCGTGGGCAAGTGCCTCGTAGTCGCTGACAGAAAGAGTGCTGAACTCAAAGGAATAGCTGGTACCGCCATTTGAGGTTAGCTTAAGCGTAAAGGCTTTGTTGATCCTCTCGCCTTTAAAAGTCACTCCAATCAAACAAGCCTTGCCTTCAGGATCGTAAGTAGGCTTGTATTTCGTGGATTTGCAGCTTTCTTCAGTTACGCCTCTAACAGCAATGAATTCCGTGATAGTGCCGTCGCTAGAAAGCTGGGTCACATATGATCCCTCGTATTCCTGTGCGGTGGCGGTAGGTGCGATCATACCGGCGCCTGCCAGCATTAAAAGCGCCATTAAAGCTGTCAATTTACGACGCATGTTATTTCCTTCCCTGGTAGTGACTATTTTGTTGCCTAGATACCGATACTTAGCTACGTGGATAATTCGGGCCACTGCTGTATGGCGACCGCTCTCGACTTGTAGGAGCTTGCCCGTTATGGGGTGAGCTGGGATAGGGGTGTAGAGTATTAGGTCCACCAGGGGAAGAAAATTGAGGTTTAGCTGGCTTTTTGTGTCTCTTGGAAAGCAGAACAGTCGCCATGATCCCAATCGTGGCAACTAGGCCGCCCACAATCATGGCAAGCAAGAGACTGTTGTCGGCTTGCCTAGAGGTTTTCTTGACACTCAGTGCAGTAGGAACAGCTGAAACTGGGGGAGCCGACGAAGCCTTACCAGTGCGTTTAGTTAGGCCAGTGGTGGTCTCGCCGGTAGCAGACGGGGTGCTTTGTGGGCTTACGCCAGAGTTGATCGTAGGGGCGCCATCTGCTGAGGCGGCCAGTTCCATAGTCCCTGTTACGGTAGCTGCACCGGTGTCAGTGGTGCTCCCATTCCAAGTGTAGTAAGCATATTTATTATCTTTGCTTTCCACCGGAGAAAGTGTTTTAGTGACTACTTTTGCCCTTAGTGGGATAGCGAGTACAGTACTAGTAACGTTAAGATCGTTGACATTTATCTCAAGACCAGTCGCGATTTTAACGCGCATGGCAACTGAGTTTGGTATAAACATAAAATTGATATTATTTTTTGAACCGTTGGGGGTTCTTAACAGGGCTGCAAGGTATTCGTTCTCATCATAGTACTGATAGAACATGCATTCGCTTTTACTACCTGATTGGCTGAAATCAGCAGTGTAATCATCAATATCGTCGCAATTGGAGTCATTGATACTGCCGTCAGTGCTACTAAGAGATATTGCTTCGTAGGCAGTGCCGTCTTTTTCAAGAATATAGATAAGCTTGGCGGTGATGCTACCTGCGGCGACAGCACTAGGTGCGCATATGGCTCCAGCTACTAATGTGATAAAAGCTAGTGCGGTTACAAGTGCACGTTTCACTGCTTCTCCTTGAGTGTGTCGCTTAGGGGGAGCTGTCTTAACCGTATCAGGCTAGTAGTCAGGTTCCCTAGGTATGCCGGTTCCGGGGAGCTGGCTAGCCCGCTTGGGGGCTGGTTGCCTTTGTAGCCCTAGTTTTCTCTTTGAATGATTGCAGTCGGCCTGGTTATTGGCTACCCTGGTTCTGCTGCATAGCAGATGGTGAACTTGGGTGAGGCTGTGGCTCTGATGTTTGCGGGATTGAGTGGCTAGCTTGCTGTGGCTGTGGACCTGAATGGGGTTGTCCGTTATAAACCCTGGTAGAGGCTGCAAAGTAGATAGTGGGACTTGGCTCTCTGCGCTTTTGTACGAGCAGAACAGTGGTTACTACACTGGTCAGGGCTACTACCGAAACCACACCCAGTACCACGTAAAGCGCAGTATTGGAATCGCTGGACTTGTGGCTGACAGCTAGCACAGTAGTGTTATTGCCAGATGGCTTATCGTTGCTGACCCCGGTGTCTCCCGGGGCTGGGGCGATAGATGGAGTGATGGTAGTGCTAGAAAACGGTATGGTTCCTTTCAGTTCTGCAGTTGAATCAACAGCTGTGTTACCGTTCCAGGTGTAGTAGATGTTTTTGCTACCCTTGGCTACCTTTGGGGATAGTGTTTCTCTGGTGACAGTGGCATTTAAGGGCAGCGCAGCCACCGTATAAACCACATTCAGGTCATTAGTTTTCTTCAGCCCCAGAGCATCTGCAACTTCGATTCGCATAGAAACTGAAAGGCTCATGAAGTTAAATTCAAGCTTGTCATCTACACGGTGTGTAGACCAGGCGGGGCCATTCTCATCTCTATCATAGTGTTTACGGAAAACGCATTCGTTTTTACCGTCTGACTGATTAAATTCCGCAGTGTACGTTTTGGTGTTTTTACAGTTGGAAGAGTTTATGGTGTTATCTTTACTGTAGACGGCAGTTACTTCCTCGCTACTGCCATCGTAGTTGAGTATGAACAATAATGTGGTTTCAATATTTCCGGAAGCCGTGGCGGTGGGAGTGACAAGAGCTGTGGCAGCCAATGTGATAAAAGCTAGCGCGGTTGCTAATGCGTGTTTCACGACTTCCTCCTTGAATCTATTGCTAGTGACTTAGTTGTGATCGGTTGTCTGGATAAGTCTGTTGTATAGACTGCTGTGGGCTCTTGTTAGAGGTTACAGGCAAGTACTTACTATAGTAAATGTGTAGAGATTTTTCACGCTTTTTCGCAATTAAAACTATGGTCGCAATTCCAATTAAAGCTGATGTGCAGACAATAGCTAATGCGATGTAAAACTCGATATCAGAGCCATTATCCTTGCTCAGTGAGGTAGCGGAAACGGTATGCAGAGAGTCATCATCAGTAGCTGTTGGAGTAGTTGTGTTTGTGGGTTCACTAGTGGGCTTAATAGATGAGTTAGGAAATAGCATTTTTCCTTTTAGGCCAGCATCTGGGTTGCTAGCTGCGCTCGCCCTCCAAGTGTAGTAAATATGTTTACTGCTTTTCTCCACCTCTGGTAATAAAGTCTGCTCGGAAATATTTGCATTCGCTGGTACTACCACTACGAGATTATTTATTTTTAGCGCTGTAGTGTAGTTGATACCTAATGCTTTTTTTGCAAGTTCTAGTGAGTAGTTGGGCGTGTTTGAGAAAGTGAAGTTAATGTCGTTTTTTGCTTGTTGCTTATACCAAGTGCTAGTAAGGTCGTTTTTCCCGTTATGCCTAGCGAAAATGCATTTGTTCCTGCCTTCTACTTGACTAAATCGTGCGGTATGGCGTTTGCCGTCCTTGCAGTTGGAAGTGTTGACTGTACCGTCATTGCTATAGACGATTATAAAATCATCACTGCTTCCATCTGGGTTAAGTACAAACATTAATGTTGTGTCAATCTTTTCGTCAGCTACTGCGGCTGGGCTGGGTATGGCTGCTGTAGCTAATGTCATGAAGGTTAGTGTGATTGCTAGTATGTATTTCATTGCCTTCTCCTTACTAATCGTTGCAGGACTGTGCTTGATCTGTAACTTTAGTCTATTGTCCTGAAGGTAAACTTTCAGAACTTTTAACTCTGGTTAGGCAGTTGGCTCGGTATTATTAGGATACTGATTAGGTTGCCCTGGCTGGTTTTGGCGAGGTTGCATGGGCGGGTAGGTCTGTTCTAATTGTGGTGGCAATGATGAATGAGGTCGTGAGTTATAAGGGTTGATGGGAAAACTAGGCTGATGTGGTGGGAAAGTTGGTTTTTTACGTTTTTGCACTAGTAGTACGGTTAGCGCAATGCCGGCCAAAGCAACTACCGACACAACCACTAACACAACATAAAGGGCAGTGTTAGAGTTATTAGAATTCTGCTTTGTGGCTAGAACGGTAGGGGAGACTGCGTTAGATGAAAAGTTGTCGTTGGGGTTGTCTGTATGGGCAGGTTCCTTGGCATAACTAGCATCTGGTGTGGCAGTGGGATTGGAGATTGGAATAGTTCCCACTAGCCCCGCCCCCATGGTCTCAGTAGTATCTCCCTCCCATGTGTAGTAGACATAATTACTACCTTTAGTTACTTTGGGTTGTAACCTTTCAATAGTGACGGTGGCATTTAAAGGAATTGCTGCAACACTTTGGGTTATGTTAAGCGCATTTGTGTCGAATCCGAAACGAGTCGCTACTTTGTAGACGAAATCAAATGAAATCCCTGTAAATGAAAACTTAATTTCATTGCCTTCGACGTTCTTTATCCATGAGCTAGATAATTCGTCGATGGTGCGGTGTGTTGAAAGTAGGCATTTATTTTTGCCGTCTTTTTGTTTAAATTCTGCTTCGAAATCTCCGAAAGCTTTGCAGTTAGATTTATTTATGGTTTCGTCGCTGCTGGAGATAATAACGCCCTGATCTGTGCTGCCGTCAGCTTCAAGTACGAACATTAGTGTGGTTTCGATACTGCTAGTAGGCGTGGCAGCCATGGCGGCAGGGGTAGCGAGAGCTGCGGCAGCCAATGTGATAAAAGCTAGCGCTGTTGCTAGTGCGTGTTTCACGGCTTCCTCCTTGAATATGTTGCAAATACTAGGGGTGTTGGCCGGCCATTTAATGGCCGGCCAACACGTTAGCCCTGGCAAGGGTCAGTTACGGTTTTGCGGGTAGTTTGGGTTAGCACCATAAGGTGGTTGCCCTGGGGCCGGCTGATTCCTTTGAGGTTGCTGCGGGCCGGGATAGCCCTGTTGTTGGGCGCCTGGGTAACCCTGTGGCTGCTGCGGTCCCCGATAGCCTTGCTGAGCCTGTGGGCCGGGGTAAGGACCGTTATAAGGCATAGTTGGAGAAGCTGGCGGGTAGAACCCGGGGGTAGGGGTAGAGCTCTTACGCTTCTTTACCAGTACAACAGTAACTACAACACCAATTAAAGCAGCCGCAGCTGCAATGCCTAGCACTACATATAGCGTGGTATTGGAGTCGTTAGAGTTGTGTTTTGCGGCTAATGCGGTAGCGGTAGCGCTGGGGGTATCTGAAGGAGTAGCAGTGAAAACCGGGGCAGGTGTATTGGTGGAACTGCTAGTCGGGCTGCTAGTAGGATCGCTAGTCGGGCTGCTGGTGGCGCCAGAAAGCGGCAAAGTACCTTTTAAGCTTGCGCTTGAGTTAGTGGCATCAGAGCCTTCCCAAGTGTAGTAAACAAATTTGTCACTCTTATCTACAGTTGGCGACAGGCTCTGATCGGTAACGGTTGCGTTCAGTGGTACTGCCGCCCCGCTAGAAATAACGTTTAGGTCGCTATAGTAGATACCTAAAGCTTCTGAAACATCGCTGCGAATAAAAGCGGTAAGATTTAAGAAGTTAAACTTAAGGGTGTCTCCACTTTGATAAACTATCCAATTGTAGACGTAGCTATCTTTTTCGTAATGTTTAGCGAAAATGCACTGATTTTTACCGTCCTTTTGAGTAAATTTTGAGATATATTCTTTAGCGTCTTTGCAATTTGAGGAATTGATAACGTCCTCGCTGCCGTAAACTGCGGCTAACTCATCAAAGCTGCCGTCGTCATTAAGTGCAAATAATAATTTAGTCTCAACTTTTCCGGCAGCGCTGGCTGCCGGGGCTAACAGTGCTCCGGCCGCTAGCGTGAGAAAAGCTAATGCTATGGCGAGTAGACGTTTCATTGCTCTCTCCTTAAACAAGTAATTGCTAAAGCTTGTGGGTGGAATTCAAGTCGGTCTGGCTATCCTTGCCAGGGTCGCTGCTGACTTGAGTTTGCGCCGTCTGAATGGCTCGGTTGAGTAGAAGCCTGATTATCTGTAAAGCTTCGCGGTTGGTTTGAATGGGTCTGGTATGTCTGTGGCTGCGCGCTAGAACTACTTTGATCGTCATAGGGTGTAGCGACAGAAAGTGGCGTATATGCAGAAGTGGAGTTCTTACTTATCCGGGCTAATAAGAAGGTCCCTGCGATTATAGCAATAGAAGCTATGGTGGCAATTATTAAAAACTCATTAAGTAAGCCATTAAAATTGCGAGAGTTGGATATTGATGTAGCTACAGACTTGTTGGTGCCTGTCGCAGGCTTAGTAGCGGAGCTGTTAGTAGTTGGGCTGACGGTGGCTGGTCTGCTGGTATTGCCATGGCTGGGTTTAGGGCTAGCCGTGCTGAAAGGCGCAGGTGTGCGGCTGGGTTTGTGGGTGGGGCTAGGAGTGGAGGTAGTGGGCCTGCCAGTAGGGTCGTAAGGTGAGTATGAAAAACTACCGGCTAATTCTATATCTGCGCTAGTAGCCTCAGCGCCAAACCAGGTGTAGTAGGTATACCTGCTATCTCCCTTATCTATTCTTGGTGACAAGGTTTGAGAGGTAATGGTTGTATCTGCAGGAAGCTGCACTATGGTAAAACTGACATTTAAATCAGAGCGATCAATGTTTAAGGTATTTGCGATTTTGTCTAATGAATAATAGAATTCGTTAAAAAACCTAAAATTGATACTGTTACCTTCTGAGGATACTGACCAGTTAGGGGCAGGTTCACCTTTTTTGTAATATTTAATGAAGATGCATCTATTTTCTTTGCCTATACTAGTAAACCTTACGATATCTGTTTCAGTGCCTTTGCAGTTATCGGCGTTAATGGTGTTATCGTTGCTGGAGACATTAACTAATTCTTTAATGCTGCCGTCAGAGTTAAGTGTGAACCAGAGTTCAGTCTTAAAATTTCCGTCAGCCGTGGCGGCAGGGGTAAATAGGACTCCAGCTGCTAAGGTAATAAAGGACAATAAAATTGCCAATGCACGTTTCATTACTTTCCCTCCTTAATTGCTGGGGCCTGAAGATGGCATTTGCCAGGCCGGTTCTTCTGCGGGATAAGCGTGGGCGACGCCGTCGGTAGAAACTAGGCGAGTCTGGTTACCCTCCGGGGTGGCTAGTTCATGGGCTAGCTGGACATTCTGATTCGGGTGCGAAAGCGTAGCCAAATCTCCCGAATCAGGTTGACTGGGCATCCCATATCGTTGCGGATAAGCCTCGTTAACCGGGTGTGCAGTAAGCGGCAGTCCTCCCGGGGCCGTAGGTGCCAGCGACGGCGTCGGGGCAATGTAGGGGCGGTAACCGAGTGCGGGGGCCGACGGCGCAGAGACCCCCGGCTGCGGGAAACCTGGCGTCCCTAGTGCGGGGGCCGACGGCGCAGAGGGCATCTGCTGGAAAACAGGCGCCCCCAAAGGCTGGGCCGGCTTGGCACGATTGCGACGCGCCTTTGCCATAGTCAACGCCAACGCAATACAAGACATCAGGGCCACGCCAACCGCAACAATGGCGATAGTGAGCCAAATATTGTCGTCGCTAGCAGAATCGGCGGCTAAAGGGACAGCGCTCAGGGGACTGGTCTCAGAGGTAGAGGGCAGGAGAGCAGTCCCAGAGGTAGCCGTCAGGGGACTGGCGGCTAAAGGGGTAGCAGCCATAGCCGGCGAGGCCACACTAAGAGTCAAGAATGGCGCGGTTAATGCCACAAACACGCCAGCATGCTTGAAGCGTGCAGCGATGCGGTGCATTTTTCCTCCTTGAAACTTAGTGGGCAGTGCCGGGCAGTGCCATTCTAATGCGGCTTATTAGGGTACGACGCCGCCCTAGCCGCTTGGGCTGGCCGGCACTGCGTCAGTTTTTAGGCCTCGCTAGCGTCACCGCCTGCAGCTTCCTGCTTGCGGCGCTTTAGCAGCAAAAAGCCCAGGCCAGCGGCACTGGCTACCACCAGGGCGCCAACCACCCACAGGGCGGTAACTATCCCACTGTCACCCTGCTTGGCGGCGGCCGCCTGAGATTTATCGGCGCCAGCTATAGTCGCGCGGTAGTCAGTAGCCTTGGCAGAGCTGCTAGCACTAGCAGAACCGCTGGCTGAGCCACTGGCTCCCGGCGTGGGGGCTGGGCTAGTGGCGCCGGCAGTGGGCTTAGCGCCGTCGGGAGCTACGCTTTGCGAACCAGAACCGTCAGCGCTACCAGAACCACCCTGCGAACCACCAGCCAGCCAGCTTGAGCCACCTGACGGGCTAGTAGAACTTGGGTTATTTACAGTCGCGGTAAAGCTGTTTTGATGAGTGGAATTGCGCCACTGCATGAAGTAGCCCTTACCCTCACCACCGGACTGGTTCACTTTGACGCCGTCGCTAGCTGAGGTGACATTGGCATCATGCACGCTGACATTGCTGTTAATGGAGCTAACCTTAAGCGGTTTTAGAGCAACAAGCAGCGCGTCAACGCGGTTATGGCCGGTTAGCTTATCGCCGTTGAGCGAATAAAACTCATGCCCCGCCTGCGCGCTGTAGGTAACCGTGCCCGAGCAGTAGTTATAACCCTCGTTTTGTTTAAAAACTGGGGTAATCCCTGCCTCAGTCTTCGGCATGGCACTTTCTAGCGTGTCAGCGCAGCTTTGGCTGGTTAGTGTCTGGGTGTAATCGGCGATGCTAACCGTGTACATAATCTGCCCAGCCTTGGTAAATACCACCGACTCTTGCACTTTCGCCTCGCTAGGTGCAGCTAGTGCCGACGGCGCCAGGGTGCCAGCCGTGGCCAGTAGCGCAGCAGCTACAAAACGAGTGAAAAAGCGTTTACATAAGGCAGTATTCATACCTATCTCCTAATTAGCCGCCATAAGGCTGGTTGTTCCAGCCAGTGTGGGGCTGCTGGTTTGGCTCGCTATCCGCGTCATAAATCTGGGTAGCGGCAGGGTCGTAGTCCTGAGTTGGGGCCTGAACCGTCTCTTGCGAAGGCTGCGCGGTAGGCGCCTGCACGGTTTCTTGTGCGGTGGGCGCCTGAACCGTGTCCTGTGAAGGGGACGGGGTAGTGGCCGCAGCGGTGTCCTGCGGGTAGCGGTGAGTTGGGGCCAGGGTCGTTTCCTGGGCGTAACTGGGGAACACCGACTGCTCAGCGCTTTGCCCGTAGGTTTGCGGAGCACCCTGGTTGTAGCCCTGGGGTTGGCTGTAGCCTTGCGTGGCCGGTTGCCCCTGCCCCTGGGGAGCGGCCGGCTGCCCATAGCCCGGCTGCCCGTAGCTCTGCTGGCCGTAACCCTGGGGTACGGCGCTCTGTCCGTAGCCTTGGGGTGCGCTGGGGGCGTAAGGAGCCGACGACGCCGAAGGGGCATAACCCGACGCCGCTGACTGTGCATACCCTGAGGCTGCCGATTGCGCATAGCCCTTTGGGGCCTGAGCGGCGCTTGGTGCAGAGTACTGCGGGGCGCTCTGGCCGTAGCCCTGCCCGGCCTGCTGGCCATAGTTTTGAGGTGCCTGGCCGTAGTTCTGGGCTTGCCCGTAGCCTTGCGTGGCCTGCTGCCCGTAGCCCTGGGGTGCGGCGCCCTGTCCGTAGCCGGGTTGTCCGTAGCCTTGGGGTGCGCTGGGGGCGTAAGGAGCCGACGCCGCCGAGGGAGCATAGCCTGACGCAGCAGACTGTGCGTAGCCTGACGCAGCAGACTGCGGATAGTTAGAAGAGGCCGCACTGTGGGGATAACCAGAGCTGGGCGCAGACTGTGCGGGAGCCGAGGCTGCGGAAGCCGCAGACTGTGGATAAGCCGCCGACGCCGTCGAGCTGGCATAAGCAGCCGAAGCGGCACTAGCGCCCTGAGTGCCCTGGATCCCCTGAGCGCCCTGGATCCCCTGAGTGCCCTGAAGCGGGCCGGAAGTATTAATCTGCCCGCTAGCCATCGTGGGCACATACCCACTGGTGTTATTGGGATAAGACCCCGAAGACTTAGCGCCCTTACGGGGCTTACGCAAAACCATCACGATCAGCGCCAACAGTGCCAACAGCACCACAATACCTACCCCCAAAGCGGCATACAGGGCAGTGGTGTTAGAGCCGTCCTCGTCCTCAGAGCTGGCCGCCGCCGCGCTTTGTGTAGGGGCAGCAGTATCTAAAGGATTCGCATTAGAAGTGGGCGAACCACTAGCGGAAGGGTCGCTTGAAGGGCTCTGCGACGGGCTAGCAGTTTTATTGTCAGGCAGCAGAGAGAAAGGATCCTGCTTTTGGGTGCCATCATCCGAGGTCAAAGTGAATTCCATGGTCACCGCAGCAGAGGGGTTGCGCCAGTAAGCCATGTGTAAATTACGCTTGTTAAAAACCTCGTATTGAAGCTTGACGTTGCCTGGGGCGCTAACCACCTTGCCTTCAACGCCCACAATCAGAGCCCTAAAAGTAGCTGAGGAGATCCCCAGTGGCTTAGCGGAAACATTGATGGTGGCCTGCGGGTCAACGGTGACAGTGGTCTTGCCGTTTTGCCGTGAGAACTGCGAAGAGGCCTTATAGCTAGTGAAAGTCTGCAAAATAGAGCAGGTGGCACCCTTATCTTTTTGTTCAAACTGGGTGATAAGCGTCTTGTCTTTGGTGGTGCCCTTGAAGCTCTCACACTGAGCTTTAGTCATGTTGTTGCTGGGGTCAACCACCATGATGTAGTCCTGCATCTTGTTGTTGTTTAGGACTACAAACATTTCAGCTATGTAGGGTTCGTCTGCTGCGCTTGCGGTGGGCCAAGCGGCTGTGGGCAGACCTAGGCCGGTAACCACTAAAGCTGTTACCGCCAGAATGTGTATAGCCTTGCGCCACATAATCGCCTCCAGGTATGAGTTTTCAACCAGTCTAAACGCTAATCGTTAGAGATGTCTGAAAACTAAGCCTTTGGACTAGGCTATGACCTGTGACTTAACGGTAGCTATGGGGATAAGTCTCCCTGAAAAAAACGACTACCGGTGTAGCCAACTTTCTGCAAAAATAGGACTAAACGCCTAAGCGCTCGAAGAGGAGTTGTAATGCTTTCAAACGACCAAATCACCCTGAGCCCCAACCCGTTGGTGCGCGCCTTGGGGAAGCTACCCGCCGAGTTCACCAAAGCGGACATCATCAGCTACATCGTCGACAACGATATTCACGCCCTAGAACTGCGCTACATTGGCGGCGACGGGCGCCTAAAGGTCCTAAACTTCGCCATCCAGTCCGTGGCCCACCTAGACCGGATCCTAACCATGGGGGAGCGCGTGGACGGCTCCTCCCTGTTTAACTTTGTTGACGCCACCTCATCAGACCTATATGTGGTGCCCCAGCTACGTAGTGCCTTCATGAACCCCTTCGCCGCTGAGCCCACCATCGACTTTTTGTGCTACTTCTACGACGTCGCCGGTAACCCCCTGGTCAGCTCACCTCAGCATGTGCTGCGCCGCGCCCAAACCGCCCTCGAAGCAGCCACCGGCAACCGCCTGCAGGCCCTAGGTGAGCTGGAGTACTACCTGTTCTCCGACGTCGAGACCCTATTCCCGGTAGAAGAGCAGCGCGGTTACCACGAAGCTGCCCCCTTCTCTAAGTTCGCCGACGTGCGCACCGAAGCCCTCAAATACTTGACCCAAATGGGTTGCGCAGTTAAATACGCCCACGCCGAGGTGGGTAACTTTGTTGCCGACGGACGCCAAATGATCCAGCAGGAAATCGAATTCCTGCCGGTAGATGCCTGCGACGCCGCCGACCAAATGACCCTAGCCAAGTGGGTAGTGCGTGAAGTAGCCCACCGCCACGGCATTGAAGTGTCATACTCGCCCAAGATCGCCGTCGGCCAAGCCGGCTCAGGCATGCACTTCCACACCCGCCTGGTAGACCCGCAAGGCAACAACCTATTTAGCCAGGGCGCCGGCCTAACTGAGCTAGCCCGCAAGGTGATCGGTGGCTACCTCACCCTGGCCGCCTCCATCACCGCCTTTGGTAATACCGTACCCACCTCCTTCCTGCGCCTAGTGCCCCACCAGGAAGCCCCCACCGCCATCTGCTGGGGTGACCGCAACCGTTCAGTGCTGGTGCGTGTGCCGCTGGGCTGGAACAACCTTGATGACCGTATGTTCCGCGACGCCAACCCCAATGAGCCCGCAGTTGGTCAGGTTCCCAATGACCTGCAAACCGTGGAAATGCGCTCACCTGACGGCTCAGCCGCCATCCACCTGCTGCTAGCGGCAATTGTTGTGGCTGCGCGAGTGGGTCTGACTGAGCCGGGAATGCTTGAATATGCCAATGAGCGATATGTCTCAGGGGACGCTTCTAAGCTCGAAAACCTAGAGCAACTGCCTGCCTCCTGCTACGAATCCGCCCAGCGCCTACAGGCTCAGCGCGCCCTTTACGAGGCTGAAGGGGTCTTTCCGCCTAAGCTCATCGACGCCTGGGTGGCTTACCTTGAAGGCCTAGGAGACGAGAACTTGCGTGAAGATATCGCCACAGCACGGGTGCTAGTTGAAGATTTGGTGGAAACTTATTTCCACATCGGCTAAGTGGGTTGGGGCTTAAGTCTTATTAAGTCCCAGCAATAAAGCCAAAGCGGGGCGCTTCCAGACAAACGGGGGCGCCCCGTCGTCGTAATCACACCATTAAAATATGAGATACCGTTTATAAAGTTGCAGTCACTCTGCTATGTTTACCTCCATTGCCGCTTTGGCAATTTAAGTAACTTTAACGGAGGTGAACATGTCCGCTTTAACTACTCCCGAGCTATCTGCAGCAGGGGAGGAGCCTGAAACTGCCGCGAGCGCATCACTAGGTGGTGACGCTAAGGTGTCTGAACACGACAACCCAGGAACTGAACTTAAGCGTGGCCTGTCCGCCCGCCACATGCAGATGATTGCTATCGGTGGCGCAATTGGAACCGGCCTGTTTGTGGCCTCCGGCGCAACCGTTTCTACCGCAGGCCCGGGCGGCGCCCTGGTGGCCTATTCGGTAATTGGTTTAATGGTGCTGTTGCTGATGCAGTCACTGGGCGAAATGACTGCGCACATGCCCGTTTCTGGTTCTTTCCAGACTTACGCCACGCGTTTTGTTAGCCCCTCCTTTGGTTTTGCCATGGGCTGGAACTACTGGTTTAACTGGGCCATTACGGTGGCCGCTGAGCTGGTAGCAGCCGGTATTGTGATGAGCTACTGGCTGCCTGATGTGCCTCACTGGGTGTGGGCGGCAGTGTTCTTGGCGCTGCTAACTGGTCTTAATGCGCTCTCTGCACGCGCCTATGGTGAGGGTGAATTCTGGTTTGCCACTATCAAGGTGATTACCGTGCTGGTGTTTTTGGTGGCCGGCGTGGCCATGATCCTGGGGATTATGGGTGGTAACTCACCTGGCTTTAGCAACTGGACTAAGGGTGAGGCCCCCTTCCACGGCGGCTGGCTCTCGATTGTGTCAGTGTTTATGATCGCTGGTTTCTCTTTCCAGGGTACTGAGCTGGTTGGTGTGGCTGCGGGCGAGTCGCGTAACCCTCGCAGGGATGTGCCCCGGGCTATTAAGAGCGTGTTCTGGCGGATCATGCTGTTCTATGTGGGCGCTATTGCGGTTATTGGTTTCCTGATTCCTTACACCGACCCCAACTTGCTGCGTAACGGTGAGACTGATGTGGCTTACTCGCCTTTCACCTTGGTGTTTGAGCGGGCTGGCGTGGCCGGCGCGGCTGCGGTGATGAATGCGGTTATTTTGACTGCGATTTTGTCTGCCGGTAACTCTGGCCTGTATGCCTCTACCCGTATGCTGCACTCGATGGCCCTTGATGGTCACGCCCCCAAGCTGTTCTCCCGGGTTAACCGGCGCGGCGTGCCGATCTACGCTATGGCGGTTACGGCTGCTGTGGGCGCGGTTGGTTTCGTGACCGCTATTGTGGGTGAGGGCGCTGCCTACACTTGGCTGCTTAACGTATCTGGTCTTTCAGGCTTCATTGTGTGGCTGGGTATTTCCTGGTGCCACCTGCGTTTCCGCAGGGCCTATGTGCTGCAGGGCAATGACTTGGCGAAACTGCCTTATAAGGCTCCGCTGTTCCCGTTTGGCCCGATGCTGGCTTTTGCCATGTGCCTGATTGTGCTGGTGGGTCAGAACTATGAGGCTCTGTTTAGGGGCCAGCTGTTCCAGATTGCTTCTAGCTACATTGGTTTGCCGGTGTTCTTGGCGATTTGGGGTATCCACAAGCTGGTTACCAAGGAGCCTAAGGTTGAGTTGGCTACCGCTGACGTCAGTGGCGTTGAGGTTGAGGTGGCTTGATAGCTTCCTGCTAGCTTTTTCCCGCCTGCGGTTTAGTCCGACGGCGTAGCGAGTGCCTGGTTGCGATTCTATGCAGCCAGGCACTCGTGTTTTTTGGCGCCCCGGGCGGCGCTTGGGCCTTCATGTTCGCGTCCTGCGCCTGCGTTCACGGTCTGCGCTTGGGCCGGCGCTCGTGGTCCAGGGACTACTCCCAGCGGGCGCAGCTTTCGCTGCGGGCAACTTCGATGGCACTATTGCGGTCCCAGCCATTGCTGGCGCGGAATACGAGCTTGCGCGAGCTAGAGCATTGCCAGGCCGTTAAAACCACATCTGAACTGGAGTTGTTTGCACTTGAGTTGTCTGCGGCAGGGGTGGGGGGTGCCTCAGTGGGGGAGATTGTGGTCAAGTTGGGCAGGTTCAAGCCAGTGGAGGGCTCTGGGCTTGAGGACAGTGGTGTGGGTGTGGCGGTCCCTAGCGGCTTGCTGGTGGGTAGCGGCGCAGTGCTAGGTAGTGGCGTGCTGCTGTGAGTGGGGCTGGGGGTGCTTTCAGGGCTCTGGGTTTGGGTGGTGGTAACGACGACGGCGCCCGTCTGGTTTTGCTCAGAGGCTCGGTGGGCGTAAAAAAGAATGCCCCCAACCATGGCAAAAATACCCAGCACCGCGAAAGTCACCAGCGACACGCGCCAGGCTGAGCCCCAGGGCGTATACAAGCTAGCGTGGGTGTTACCAAGCGTGTTTAGCTTGCTTTCGCGCAGAGAGGTGGCCTGGGGGGCGTTGTTGTGGGAGCTGGGGCGCTGGTGGTCAATCATTGGCTTACAGCTGTCGTCGGGGTCAGATACTAAGGCAGATATTACCCCGACCTGTGGCTTAGGTTAAGAAATCACAATGTTGTGACTAGGTAACAGATTTCAACCCTAGAGCCCTGGCAACAAAAGTTATTCGTTTTCTTCACGTTGGGCGAGGATACGTTCCGCCTCTTCATCAGGCAGCGGATCACCATTGTCGTCAAGCAGGCCGTTACGTTTCATGAACTGGTAACGCGAATCAATGAGACGAGGTAACGGAAACGGCAGAATATATAAGGCGCCAATAAAAATAAAGAACAGTGCAATGGACAAGGTGGAAACTATAACGAATTCGGGGGCTCCCGCCCTATGCGAGAGCATGCCGATTCCACCTACGGTACACGCAATGCTCATGCAGGGATACGTCATTGCCGCCATGTTTTTGGTCATACGCTCGCGTGAAATACTTCTCCCGAATTCTGCCACCCACGAATCAGTGTAGGTCTGCACCCACCATGTATAAATACCAAAAATGCCAAAAATCGTTATTACGATTTCTCCCCCCACACTATTCATACTTGTTACCTCCTACCCAAATAAAGCATCGCTTATATAAAAGGCTAGTGTTGCGTTAGAGATTGTGGCCATCGTGATTTATCCCCAAATACGCCTTTGGCTAATACCGTCTTAACGGTTGATAGTCTGCTGTGCGTCCTCGCGCTATGAGGGCGCCTGCTCTGAGCAAGCTGGCAGTCCCTAAACCAGGTAAAAACTGCTTCCAGGCAAAAGCAGGGGGGCGCCCGCCATGC
>ERZ773250.174-NODE-174-length-41397-cov-5.678704_pt1 | contig 41397 bp, 29 predicted proteins | sample MGYA00511258_ERZ773250 | MGnify/ENA primary metagenome ERZ773250 (study PRJEB29015, sample SAMEA2738164) | human oral metagenome | biome: human oral; feature: human-associated habitat; material: saliva | place: China | collected 2187 ... | reverse complement strand
CAAAGAGCATAAGCAAGGCCGTGAGTACCTCGTAGCCAAAGCCAAAGGTCGCTCGGGATCCAAGAGCTATGCAATCTCTCAAATTCTCTGGGATCACTCTGGCTATGTACTGGGGATGCCCACGGATGATAGCGAAGAGAAGCTGGTCATGGCACCCAAACAGCATGAAGCCTTCAAGCAGGAGCTAACTAAGCTCCGAGAGCTATTTCCAGAGAACAAAGGCTTCGAGGGCATAGAGCTCTTCTATGAGAAGTATGAAGGACAAAAGGAGGGAGAACTTTCAGATCTATTCGAGGTAGAGGTAAAAGACCTTTCGAATATCATTCCTGAAGACATCTTGCTGGAGATCAAGAAAAAAGTTGGGGCAAACATCTCATTCCAACTAAGTACAGAGAGTGATCCTAATCAGCTGATCTCCTCGCACAGAGATATTCGGTCTTACTTAGCAGGGAGCACTGAGGAGGAAGGAGAAGAAATGGGACGATGCTTGGTCACTGGAGAGAAGGGCACCATAGCTAGACTACATGGTGGGATCAGTCTCTTCGGAGCTCAGGCCAATGCTACGCTCATCAGCTTCCAAAAATCCTCGGGCTATGATTCCTATGGCAAGGAGCAGGGGCTCAATGCCCCGATCTCTCAGACGGCATCCGATGCCATCATCTCAGGGCTCAATATGCTCCTCGCAAAGGATAAGAATACGAACTACCGCATAGGAGAGACTACATTCGTATTCTGGAATACCCGACAGGACGATGAGCTGCAGAAGAACTATCAGGAAGCTACCTTCACAGGTCTCCCTTCCGATAGCGACTTTGATGACGATGAGGAGGAGGAACCCACTTCAAGCTCTAAGAAGAAAGTAGCTAAAAAGAAGAAGGACCCAGAGACTGAAACGAAGGTGGTGATCCAGGCTCTTCGGTCAGCTCTGGGTAGTAAGAATGCATATATTGATCGGGAGCACTCGGATCGCTTCTACATCTTAGCACTGGCCCCCAACGCCAAGCGTGTCAGTGTCAAGCTCTGGATGGAGGGTACAGTCAGCGAGATCGTCGGTAATACCCTCGCGCACCTCGATGATATGAATATCGTCCGCTTCGATGGCCTTTTGGATGAAGAGATACCTCCCCTTCGCCCGATCTACAGGATCATGAAGGCTATCTACACAGCGACAGATAGCACTAAGTGGCCAAGACAGGTAGTACAAGAGCTACTTGAGAGCATCATCAAGGGACTCCCCTACCCTCCTGCCCTCCAGATGGCATGCCTCGAGCGCATCCATCATGACCACACCAGCAAGTATCCCGTCACGGAGCTCCGAGCAGCCCTACTCAAGGCCTACATCAACCGCAAACACAGAAAGAACCCTCATATAACACAGCTTACTATGGCACTAGACAAGTCCAACTCCAACCCAGCCTACTTAGCCGGGCGACTCTTTGCCCTCCTAGAACGTATCCAAGAGAAAGCTATCCCCGGAGTCAAGGCGAACATCACCGATCGCTACTTCCGTACCGCCTCAGCGACACCAGGAATTATCTTCGGTCGCCTGCTCCAGCTCTCAGCCTTCCACCTATCGAAGATTAAGAAGGAGCACGGAGGTCTCGGCTACTACTTCGATCAACAGATACAGGAGGTACTAGAGCTCCTCCCTGGAGGACAGGCTACGTTCGATAAGTTCTTCACCCCTGACCAGCAGAGCATCTTCGCCGTGGGCTACTATCATCAGAAGGCCTACCGAGATCAGAAGGCAGAGAGTGCAGCTACCGAAGACGAACAAGAAACAGAAAATCAACCCAATTAAATATCCATACAATCATGAGTAAGCAAGCTATCCAGAACAGGTACGACTTCATCTATCTCTTCGACGTACAAGATGGTAACCCTAACGGAGATCCTGATGCAGGGAACCTTCCTCGTATAGACTTCGAGACGGGACAAGGGCTTGTCACCGACGTCTGCCTCAAACGCAAGGTTCGTAACTATGTGCAGACCAAGGCAGGTGGTAATCCCCTCAGCCAAATCTTCGTTAAGGAGGCTGCGGTCCTCAACGACGAGATTGACAAAGCTTATGTAGCTCTTGACCTCGATGCCAAGGATAAGACTAAGGAGTCAGAGAATAAGGGCAAGGCACGCCAGTACATGTGCGAGCACTACTACGACATCCGCACCTTCGGAGCCGTAATGACTACGGGGAAGAACGCAGGTCAGGTACGTGGTGCCGTCCAGCTCACCTTCGCTCGATCTATCGATCCGATTGTCGCCTCTGAGCACACAGTCACCCGTATGGCAGTCACCGACAAGAAGGACAAGGATAAGGAGCGCACCATGGGGCGCAAGGCTACTGTACCCTACGGGCTCTACCGTGCTCACGGCTTCATCTCTGCGGCACTGGCTCGTGAGACGACATTCAGTGAAGACGACCTAGACCTGCTATGGGAGGCGCTGAAGAACATGTTCGACCTCGACCGCTCTGCAGCCCGAGGGCTGATGGCTGCCCGTCGACTCATCGTCTTCAAGCACGATGATGACCTGGGCAACGCTCCTGCCCATAAGCTTTTCGAACTAGTGAAGGTAGAAGCGAAGGATCCCAATCGTCCTGCCCGCTCCTTCAGCGACTACGAGATCACGGTCGATGAGAGCAAGCTTCCCAAGGGAGTCCAGCTACTCGACCTCATCTAGCACATCATGTACACCGAGGACGAGATGCTCCCCCTCTCGGGCATCCAGCACTATGCCTTCTGCCCGAGACAGTGGTACCTCATCCATGTGGAGCAACTCTGGGAGGAAAATCATCTGACGGCCGAAGGGCATCTACTCCATGAGAAGGTGCATCAGCCCGAGGAGAGTGGTCGGCGAGGTGATGTCATCACCCTTCGCTCTGTCCCCTTATCCTCCCCCTCACTTGGCCTCTATGGATACTCCGATGCTGTGGAGCTACACCCAGCATCGGAGTCCCAAGGGGCTCACTTCCATCACCCCAAGTACCCGGGAGACTGGGAGGCTATACCGATCGAATACAAGCGGGGACGTCCCAAGCGTACGAACGCCGACAAGCTACAGCTCTGCGCCGAAGCGATCTGTCTCGAGGAAGCCTATGGGGTACACATTCCCCGAGGATTCCTCTTCTACGGTGAGACGAAGCATCGAGAGGAGGTCAACTTCGACTCCGAACTTCGCACCGAGACCCGACAGATGGCAGACGAAATGCACCGCTTATATAAAAGTGGAGCAAGCATACCTCCGCACTACGCCGCCTGCTGTCGCTCTTGCTCCCTACTAAATCTCTGTATGCCCCAGATGAACAGCAGAGAGCGAGCCTCTGATTACCTCAGTCGCTGCCACCTTCTTGACTAGTCCTTGCTCAGCAATGAGACATCTACTGAACACCCTCTATATCCTGACGCCCAATGCCTACCTCGTCAAGGATGGAGAGAATATCGTCGTCCGCATCGACGACGAGGAGACGCTACGTGTACCCATTCATAACCTCGAGAGCATCCTCTGCTTCTCGTATATGGGGGCCTCCCCTGGCGCCATGTCACTCTGTGTCAAGAATGGAGTAAAGCTCTCCTTCCTATCTCCAACGGGGCAGTATATCGGTTCGCTCGAAGGGCCGATCAAGGGGAACGTGCTCCTAAGACGGGAGCAATACCGACTGGCGGACGACGACGTACTCTCATCCCATCTAGCTTCGATCTTCATCGCTGGGAAGATCGCCAACCATCGGAGTGTATTAGGTCGATTCCTCCGAGACCACCATCCAGCACCCCAAATCGAAAAGGAGATCGAAAGAGCTCTCATACTACTCAGAGAGCAGCAACATAAGCTCTCCGGGCAGACTTCTCGCTTAGGAGTCATGGGAGTAGAGGGCTATGCAGCAAACATTTACTTTGGACTATTCGAGCACCTCATCCTCAACAAAGAGTTCACCTTCTCCGGACGAAGCAAGCATCCGCCCAAAGATGAGGTGAACGCCCTGCTCTCCTTCTTCTATACCCTGCTGACTCATGACGTACGGGCTGCTCTCGAGACGATAGGGCTTGATGCCTACGTAGGCTTCCTGCATGTCGACCGCCCTGGCAGAGCTGGACTTGCCCTCGACCTCATGGAGGAAATGCGAGCCTACTTGGTCGATCGCTTTGTCCTGTCGATCATCAACAAAAGACAGGTGGAGCGAAGCGACTTCATCCCTCAGGGAGAAAAGGGCTTTCTCCTCAAAGAGGCTGCTCGTAAACGCCTCATCGGTCTCTGGCAGAAGCGGAAGAAGGACGAGATAACGCATCCGTTCCTCAAGGAAAAGATGCCACTAGGTCTGCTTCCTTATATCCAAGCACTCCTCCTAGCCAGACATCTCCGAGGGGACTTGGATGAGTATCCGGTATTCCTAATGCTCTGATCATAAATGTATATCCTCGTCACCTACGATGTCGCCACGGCGACACCCTCGGGAGCTAAACGCCTCCGCCAAGTAGCCCGCATCTGTAAGAATTACGGCCAGCGTGTCCAAGCCTCGGTCTTCGAATGCCTCGTCGATCCCGCGCAGCTCGTAAGTCTTCGCCATGAGCTCCTCTCGATTATAGATGCACAGGAGGATAGCCTTCGGATCTATCAGCTGGATAAGCACTACCAACGACAGATCCACGTCTACGGCAAGGTCACATCCTTCGAGCTAGAAGGGGAGCTGATCGTATAGCGCTACTCTGCCAGCGTTTCCCCCGCACTCCACCGACCTCCCCCGAAACGCCTTTTCTGTAAAGCCCTAAATACATTCGCACAAAGCTCCTGCGAACCCCAAGCGAACAGATATTCCCAGCATCATTCGCAAATACTGGTTATCAACCATATAGCTGGTATTAACACAGCAAGCATAGCCTCATCTAACAAGACAATCCTCCCTATCGCAGATTACACTTGTCTATCCGCGCTATAATACGCAACTTTGCACCATACTGTCGCACCCCTCACGGGGTGCGTGAATTGAAACGGTTGTCGAGGTTGCTGATATTGGCAGGGTCGTGTCGCACCCCTCACGGGGTGCGTGAATTGAAACCTCGTCACCGCCTGGGACAGCTTCAAGCAGCTCGGTCGCACCCCTCACGGGGTGCGTGAATTGAAACTCCGTACTGACCCGATAGCTCTTCCACTATCCGTGTCGCACCCCTCACGGGGTGCGTGAATTGAAACTGTACCTCAGCTTTCACTAGTCCATCCTTAGTGTGTCGCACCCCTCACGGGGTGCGTGAATTGAAACCCGCAGCTCAGCAGAGCGCAGGGGCTGGCTTGTGTCGCACCCCTCACGGGGTGCGTGAATTGAAACTTTATGCGTGTGCCTCAAATATAGACGCTTAGAGTCGCACCCCTCACGGGGTGCGTGAATTGAAACGGATTGCTCAAGGCTTTTTCAGCCTCGCGATGAAGTCGCACCCCTCACGGGGTGCGTGAATTGAAACGCGGGGTGGTTGGTCACCCAAAAGGGATCATCCACGGTCGCACCCCTCACGGGGTGCGTGAATTGAAACGGGGTAGAGACGGGCAAGGTCATGGATTATCTCCGGTCGCACCCCTCACGGGGTGCGTGAATTGAAACTCGCCCCCTACCTTGCTGATCTGGTACTGCTGGGGGGTCGCACCCCTCACGGGGTGCGTGAATTGAAACGCGATTGTCGACTACAACCCCTCCTTTAGCGACGAGTCGCACCCCTCACGGGGTGCGTGAATTGAAACTGTAACGTGTTCGGGATCCCCATCCGCGAGTACAGTCGCACCCCTCACGGGGTGCGTGAATTGAAACGAGGGGCTGAGCAAAGCCTTTGACCCCGAGCAGGTCGCACCCCTCACGGGGTGCGTGAATTGAAACTCATCTAGTTGGCAGAAAGCTAACGAAAGATTGGTCGCACCCCTCACGGGGTGCGTGAATTGAAACTATCGGGGAGGTAGGCCAGTTGAACTGCCTATATGGTCGCACCCCTCACGGGGTGCGTGAATTGAAACGATCCGCTCCCAGGGGTCTACGATGCCGTTGCCGTGTCGCACCCCTCACGGGGTGCGTGAATTGAAACGCCTGCTCGATCTTGAGATTGTGCTGGTAGCTGCCTGTCGCACCCCTCACGGGGTGCGTGAATTGAAACATCCGCCCCTTGCGCCTCAGCGCGCGGGCGGGCTAGGTCGCACCCCTCACGGGGTGCGTGAATTGAAACGATAAGGCAGGTATCGCACTCCTGGTAGAGGGTGGTCGCACCCCTCACGGGGTGCGTGAATTGAAACAGCTCATCTGTTGCGACCCCGAAGTCTAAGGCAAGTCGCACCCCTCACGGGGTGCGTGAATTGAAACGGCCTTCGCCTCGCGCACCGCGAAGATCTTGTTGGCGTCGCACCCCTCACGGGGTGCGTGAATTGAAACTAGCTCTCCCAATTCGCAGTTCGGAGCTGTCAGCCGTCGCACCCCTCACGGGGTGCGTGAATTGAAACAAGTCATATGGACTTAGCGATAGATCGCTGCAGTCGCACCCCTCACGGGGTGCGTGAATTGAAACTGAGTGAGGAAGTTGTTACGACAAGAGTTACGCGTCGTCGCACCCCTCACGGGGTGCGTGAATTGAAACTGCGACAGCTTGCGCTCGTCGGATGATCTCTTGGTCGCACCCCTCACGGGGTGCGTGAATTGAAACACCCGTATGGACCGAGCATGGGCAGTGTGGGCCTGTCGCACCCCTCACGGGGTGCGTGAATTGAAACCTCGAGATCCTGCGCCACCTACAGAGCCACAACCCGTCGCACCCCTCACGGGGTGCGTGAATTGAAACAGGCGAGCGAATGGGCGTCCGACGTTGGGGATATGTCGCACCCCTCACGGGGTGCGTGAATTGAAACTGTTCGATGACCTATGAGATCCTTGGGGGGCTCAAGTCGCACCCCTCACGGGGTGCGTGAATTGAAACGAGGCTGGCGTGGCCGTAACGCCGCGCCAGCCCCTGTCGCACCCCTCACGGGGTGCGTGAATTGAAACTCGGGATTGTCAGGGTCCTCGGCTAGGATAGTCGTGGTCGCACCCCTCACGGGGTGCGTGAATTGAAACCCTGACCTCAACCTGCACTGGGTAGCCACTGGACGTCGCACCCCTCACGGGGTGCGTGAATTGAAACATGGACGATCACCGAGGAGCAAATCATCCATCAGAGTCGCACCCCTCACGGGGTGCGTGAATTGAAACCGGACTGAATCAAGTACGAGAGAGCTGATGCTTGGTCGCACCCCTCACGGGGTGCGTGAATTGAAACTCCTTGCTCGCTACAGGATACCCTCAGAGCAACCTGTCGCACCCCTCACGGGGGGCGTGAATTGAAACAACACGGCGGTGAGCGCCAACCCCTACGCGGCTGCGTCGCACCCCTCACGGGGTGCGTGAATTGAAACCATCAAGGCGTATCAGTCAGACATGGACAAAGAGCGGTCGCACCCCTCACGGGGTGCGTGAATTGAAACTTTTAGTACACTAATGCAGTAAGATCAATGCTATGTCGCACCCCTCACGGGGTGCGTGAATTGAAACAGAGAGGAAAGAGACAAGGTCTTCCGTGTAGTCTGTCGCACCCCTCACGGGGTGCGTGAATTGAAACCACACACTCCTCTCCCTGGGCCTCCCCTGCCCAGTCGCACCCCTCACGGGGTGCGTGAATTGAAACGCGGCTCATATCATCGTACTTGTCGTAGACATTGGTCGCACCCCTCACGGGGTGCGTGAATTGAAACTCTTGTGTGGCTAAGCACGTTTGGTAACGCTTGAAGTCGCACCCCTCACGGGGTGCGTGAATTGAAACTTGGCCAGCCAGGGATCAAGGACTGCGATTACGTGTCGCACCCCTCACGGGGTGCGTGAATTGAAACAGACTGGGACGCCGTGGACCGCTTCTGCCTCTCGTCGCACCCCTCACGGGGTGCGTGAATTGAAACAGACTGGGACGCCGTGGACCGCTTCTGCCTCTCGTCGCACCCCTCACGGGGTGCGTGAATTGAAACGGGTAGAGGAAGAAGCCGTTGAAGGCGCGGCGCGGTCGCACCCCTCACGGGGTGCGTGAATTGAAACATAGCCAATCACCCCCACACTTGGCAAGTGGATGAGTCGCACCCCTCACGGGGTGCGTGAATTGAAACTTCGATGAGTAGATGCCATCCAGCTCTGCGCGGTAGTCGCACCCCTCACGGGGTGCGTGAATTGAAACTTGTATCCCGATGACGTATACCAGCAAAACAGATGTCGCACCCCTCACGGGGTGCGTGAATTGAAACGACGGATCGGCTGACCTCCTCAGCTTCCAAGCGCCGTCGCACCCCTCACGGGGTGCGTGAATTGAAACATCGCTTTGCTGGGCGGGAGTTTGAGCTCAAAGACGTCGCACCCCTCACGGGGTGCGTGAATTGAAACGATCTCTTATATCTAGCAAAGCAATGGGATCCCTGTCGCACCCCTCACGGGGTGCGTGAATTGAAACTCTTGATAGCCGAAGCGATTTGGATTGCTGCTGGGCGTCGCACCCCTCACGGGGTGCGTGAATTGAAACCCCTCCGACCGAGGAATGCAACGTTTCGACCTGTCGCACCCCTCACGGGGTGCGTGAATTGAAACGCTGCTAGTGATGATGTCGGGATCAAAGAGTATGTAGTCGCACCCCTCACGGGGTGCGTGAATTGAAACGGCGTCAACCCACCGACGGGGCGCATCGACTGGGTCGCACCCCTCACGGGGTGCGTGAATTGAAACGTCATCCGATGTATCGACTACATCGGGTGGAATAGCGTCGCACCCCTCACGGGGTGCGTGAATTGAAACAGCATATCGCCCTCGCCCGTAGCGACCCAATGTAGTCGCACCCCTCACGGGGTGCGTGAATTGAAACTCATCGACATCCTGAAGGCCTGCGTCACCGACAAGTCGCACCCCTCACGGGGTGCGTGAATTGAAACTTTCGATAAACTCCTCAAGCGAAAAGAAGCTACCGTCGCACCCCTCACGGGGTGCGTGAATTGAAACATGATAGATATAACTTTGGTAGCTGTGTCTATTACGTCGCACCCCTCACGGGGTGCGTGAATTGAAACGGAAACAAGCATTCCGTCAATTTTCTGTATCGGTAGGTCGCACCCCTCACGGGGCGCGTGAATTGAAACGCCTAGGGAACCTCGTGGCCATATACGACAAGACGAGTCGCACCCCTCACGGGGTGCGTGAATTGAAACACCGCTTCAGCGAGGCGGTGCTGGAGCAGACGGAGTCGCACCCCTCACGGGGTGCGTGAATTGAAACAGGGACGGCGGGCTGCAGCCCTGGAAAAAGTCGCGTCGCACCCCTCACGGGGTGCGTGAATTGAAACCTTTTTGACCTCAACAAGCTGCAGCACGCCATCCGTCGCACCCCTCACGGGGTGCGTGAATTGAAACGTCCGCCCCTTGCGCCTCAGCGCGCGGGCGGGCTAGGTCGCACCCCTCACGGGGTGCGTGAATTGAAACATCTCCAAGCAGCGGGTGTGGAACATCATCAAGAAGTCGCACCCCTCACGGGGTGCGTGAATTGAAACACCCTCATTGGTTGGAAACCAACTAAGCGTGTCTGTCGCACCCCTCACGGGGTGCGTGAATTGAAACGAGATATGGCAGAACGTGTTAGTATGCTGATAAATAGTCGCACCCCTCACGGGGTGCGTGAATTGAAACTACACCGTCGCCTCGGCGCATTACGTGCTGGAGGTCGCACCCCTCACGGGGTGCGTGAATTGAAACTTGTCCCCCGACCAAAGGGGGAGTTACTTGTAGTGTCGCACCCCTCACGGGGTGCGTGAATTGAAACCTCCGTGTCCTCGGGCGCTGGCGACCAGTCGGAGGTCGCACCCCTCACGGGGTGCGTGAATTGAAACAGCGGTACAGGCGCTATGATCAAACAGATAAAGGTCGCACCCCTCACGGGGTGCGTGAATTGAAACCGAGCTGCGTACATCTTGGCAATTTGCCCGATCCGTCGCACCCCTCACGGGGGGCGGGAATTGAAACGAGGTAGGTCATTGCGTTGTGTATTAGTACTAGCGTCGCACCCCTCACGGGGTGCGTGAATTGAAACGCCAAGCAGAGCGCCTCCGTCAAGAGCTTGAGCGGTCGCACCCCTCACGGGGTGCGTGAATTGAAACCTCGCAGCCCCTGTGGCGCGACTACGCTAAGGAGTCGCACCCCTCACGGGGTGCGTGAATTGAAACGGGGAAGTGCTCCTGATAGCGCTTGAGGAGCTCATGTCGCACCCCTCACGGGGTGCGTGAATTGAAACCTCGGCTTTTGGGCGGTCTACACGACCGTCCTGAGTCGCACCCCTCACGGGGTGCGTGAATTGAAACATTGCTTAAGGGACGGTAGCCCTCCAGGAGGGTGTGGTCGCACCCCTCACGGGGTGCGTGAATTGAAACGATTGGACCAAGTATTTCTTCCGCGCGGAAGAAAGTCGCACCCCTCACGGGGTGCGTGAATTGAAACTACCCCTCATCTGTTGAGGCAATGGCCAGCGGCGGTCGCACCCCTCACGGGGTGCGTGAATTGAAACATCTCCACGACGCAGATCTACGCCAAGGTCGTAGTCGCACCCCTCACGGGGTGCGTGAATTGAAACTCCTGCCAGCTGCTAGATGTGAGTGTTGGCGATTGTCGCACCCCTCACGGGGTGCGTGAATTGAAACAACGCTCTAACCGCTGCAACAGACGTGCTCATACGTCGCACCCCTCACGGGGTGCGTGAATTGAAACTCGGGTGTGATGGTGACTCCCTCAGGGGCGCGGCAGTCGCACCCCTCACGGGGTGCGTGAATTGAAACGTCGCTAAGCAGCTAGGGGAAAAGCTCCTAGTGCGTCGCACCCCTCACGGGGTGCGTGAATTGAAACTCCGCCCACCAGCCTGGGGTAAGCACCTCCTCAGTCGCACCCCTCACGGGGTGCGTGAATTGAAACTTCCTCGACCTACGCTGGAGCGTCAATGCCTCGGGGTCGCACCCCTCACGGGGTGCGTGAATTGAAACCACACGGGCTGCCACGAGGAGGGGCTGACAAAGCGTCGCACCCCTCACGGGGTGCGTGAATTGAAACGTCCTATACGTACCCTCGCTAGACACCTCCAGCGCGTCGCACCCCTCACGGGGTGCGTGAATTGAAACTGCTAGAATGATCCTCGAGGCTGAGGCTCAGTCGTCGCACCCCTCACGGGGTGCGTGAATTGAAACCGCCAGCACCAGCGCGTCGAGACGGGGGGCGTCGGTCGCACCCCTCACGGGGTGCGTGAATTGAAACTTAATGAAGGAGAAGTAAGGTACCGCCGAGGTCTGTCGCACCCCTCACGGGGTGCGTGAATTGAAACCAAAAAGAGGGAATCGAACTAACTAGTTTAAGTCGCACCCCTCACGGGGTGCGTGAATTGAAACTGCCAACTAGATGAGAAGCTCAAGCTACGCTCCGCTGTCGCACCCCTCACGGGGTGCGTGAATTGAAACTCGAAGCGCTGCGTGCAAAGTTCCCTGCGCGCAGTCGCACCCCTCACGGGGTGCGTGAATTGAAACGGATAACCCTCGACGATACAGATGCGCGCCGCAGGTCGCACCCCTCACGGGGTGCGTGAATTGAAACTCTCGTGGGCGCACCTTAATTATTAGCAATCGAGGTCGCACCCCTCACGGGGTGCGTGAATTGAAACCCCGAGAAGCAGCTAAACGACCTAGCCGTATGGGTCGCACCCCTCACGGGGTGCGTGAATTGAAACACCGAGCGCTCCAGGGTGTTAAGCCGCTTGCAGAGGTCGCACCCCTCACGGGGTGCGTGAATTGAAACCGACAGCAGAAAGGCGGAGATCCTGCGCGGGCTCAAGTCGCACCCCTCACGGGGTGCGTGAATTAAACTTAAGTCAATCTTTAATAGTATAGGAATCCTCTAGCTGCTGAGGACCTAGGATAGGGCTCTTCATCTGACGTATCTCAATACATCCATATCCTAGGCAGCAGCCAATCAGACTAAGATTACTGTAACTGGGCAGCTCCATCACTGGAAGGACGAAGCTTGATGGAGGGAGGCTAAGTATGTTCCCTTAGCCTTGTATAACATTATGCATCAGCCTAGCCTTGACCTAGACTAGAGGCGCACCATGCCGCTGAAGCCCATGAAGGCCATGGCGAGGATGCCCGCAGAGATCAGTGCGATGGGGATGCCGCGCATGCTGGGCGCGAGCTCGGTGCGCGCCAGCTGCTCACGGATGCCAGCGAAAACGACCAGCGCGAGCGTGAAGCCAAGCGCGATGGAGACGGCATAGACGACGCTCTCCATGAGGTTGAACTCCTTCTGGATCACGAGGATCGCCACCCCGAGCACGCAGCAGTTGGTCGTGATCAGCGGGAGGAAGACGCCGAGGGCCTGGTAGAGGGCGGGCGAGACCTTCTTGAGGATGATCTCCACCATCTGCACCAGCGCCGCGATGACGAGGATGAAGGCGATGGTCTGCATATAGACCATGTCCAGCGGCTCCAGGACGAAGCGCTGCAGGAGGAAGGTGCACATCGTCGCCAACGCCAGGACGAAGGTCACGGCGGCACCCATACCAGCGGCCGTATCGACCTTCTTCGATACGCCGAGGAAGGGACAGATGCCGAGGAACTGCGAGAGGACGACGTTATTGACGAAGACCGCCGCGACGAAGATGAGTAGGTAGTGCGTCATGATAGCTTATTCTTCAGTGCGATGAGATAACCCAGGACGATGAAGGCCCCTGGGGCGAGGACGAAGAGCAGAGCGCTATAGGTCTTGGGGTAGAGCTGCAGGCCGAAGGCGGTGCCTGCCCCGAGGAACTCGCGCAGCAGCCCAAGCAGCGTCAGCGAGAGCGTGAAGCCTAGTCCGATACCCACTCCGTCAAGGCTGGCGTGCAGCACAGGCTGCTTCGCCGCCACCGCCTCAGCACGGCCCAGGACGATACAGTTGACGACGATCAGCGGGATGAAGAGCCCAAGCGACGCGTACAGCGCAGGCAGATAGGCCTGCATCAGCAGCTGGACGATCGTTACGAAGCCCGCGATGACGACGATATAGCTCGGGATACGGACGGCATCGGGGACGAGGTGCTTGATCAGCGAGATCGCGCTATTGGAGCAGATAAGGACGAACATAGTCGCCAGTCCCATCGCCAGTCCGTTCAGTGCCGAGCTGGTCGTGGCGAGCGTAGGGCACATCCCGAGCAGGAGGACGAAGGTAGGGTTCTCTGTCGTGATGCCGTTCTTGATGATGTCTAGAGGTCGCATGGCGGTAGGCTAGCTAGGTGAGGAGGTAGGGGCAGAGACTGCGGTGCTGGAGCTGGAGGGCTCGGCTGAGGGCACTGCTTCCTGGGACTGCAGCTGGCGGTAGACACGCCAGGCGCGATTAACCGCGTCGAGGAAGGCACGGCTACTGATGGTGGCGGCGGTGATGGCATCCACCCGTCCGCCATCCTTGCGTACCGAGAGCGGAGCCTCCTTGCTCATGCTGAGGCCGCGCATCTCCCTTAGGCCGCCCGTCTCGCTCTTCTGGTGGTACCACTCGGGGATCAGCGAGCCAAGCCCGGGACTCTCGCTATGCTCCAGCACGGAGAAGTCCACGAGCGTGCCCTCAACGTCGAAGCCCACCATCACGGAGATGAGGCCATTAAAGCCCGCCCGCGTATAGCTCTCCACAGCATAGCCTACGAGGGAGTCACCCTTCCTGGCTGGGTAGACCGTCAGGCTATCGGTCTCGCCCTCGGGCAGTAGACGCTGGCGCTCGGCGTAGGGGTTATTATCGAAGGCTGGCGTCACGGCACGTATGGCCTCTACCTTGGCCTTCATCGCCGAGGCCGCTATGGGCTCGGCGGTCACCTTATTCACTAGGGCAAGGATCCCCGAGACGACGATACAGATCCCCGTCAGGGAGAGCAGCATATTGGGCAGGGTCGAACTTAGCTTCTTCATCTTAGCGTCCTCCGAAGTGCTTAGGGCGTACGTAGATATTGATCAGAGGCGTGAAGGCATTCATGATCAGGATAGCAAAGGACATCCCCTCGGGGTAGCTCCCGAAAAGGCGTATCAGTATCGTCAAGAGACCGATGAAGGCACCGTAGATCAGCTGCCCTCGTGCCGAGAGCGGGCTCGTGACGTAGTCCGTAGCCATGAAGATCGCCCCGAGGAGCATCCCACCAGAGAGGAGGTGCACCAGCGGCGAGGCGTAGAGCGCGGGGTTGATCAGGTGCATCAGCCCAGAGAAGGCAAAGGCCGAGCCCAGCACCGCCACAGGGATGTGCCAGGTGATGACCCGCCGCCCAAGCAGATAGCCGAGGCCTAGAAGCAGCGCCAGCGCACTCACCTCCCCAAGGCTACCGCCGTGCAGCCCCAGCAGGAGGTCACCCGCCGAAGGAAGCTGCTCCCAGCTCACCCCTGGGGTCGCCGTCGCCACGCCCTTAGCGATGCCCAGTGGGGTAGCCCCCGTCGTAGCATCGGTATAGCTGAGCAGCTGCCCCGCCTCGGGCCACAGCGTCATAGGTGCGGGATAGGCGATGAGCAGGAAGACACGCCCGACGAGCGCAGGGTTAAAGATATTCCCCCCGAGGCCTCCGAAGCTCATCTTACCCACGCCAATAGCTACGAGGCTGCCGATGAGGACGATCCACCAAGGGAGGCTGGAGGGGAGGTTCATCCCTAGGAGCAGCCCCGTGAGGACGGCCGAGCCGTCCCGCAGCGTGGGCTCGCTGCCGTAGAGGTACTTCGCGATGAGCCACTCCGTGAGGCAGCAGCCGAGGACGCTGATCAGCAGGACGACCAGCGCCCCAAGGCCGAAGATCACCAGCGAGACGAGGCAAGCAGGCGCCAGCGCCAGCAGCACGGCGTACATATTGCGCTCGATGCTATCACCGCTGTGTATGTGCGGGGAGGGAGAGATGATGAGCTTATCCATGAGCTTAGCTTTTACGGGCACGGACGATGGCGGAGACGCGCTGCTTGCCTACACGGATGAAGTCCAGCAGCGGGCGATGCGAGGGGCAAGCGTAGCTGCAGGAGCCGCACTCGATACAGTCGAGGACGTAGCCACGCTCCACCTGATCCCAGTCGGCGTACTGCACGTCGCGCATCAGGTAGGTAGGGTTGAGCCCCATAGGGCATACGTTGACGCACTTGGCGCAGCGGATGCAGGCGCGCATGGGCTGGCGTACGGACTCCTCGTGCGGCAGCAGTAGCACACCCGAGGTCCCCTTGGTGACGGGGATGTCGGGGCCAAGGAGCGCCTTGCCCATCATAGGGCCGCCGCCGATGATCTTCCCCGTGTCCTCGGGCAGCCCGCCCGAGGCCGTGATCAGCTCGTGGATGGGCGTACCGATGCGCACGAGGTAGTTGGCTGGGCGCTCGAGGTGCTTGCCCGTGACGGTGACGATGCGCTCGATGAGGGGCTTGTGCTTCTGCACGGCCTCGTAGACGGCAAAGACCGTACCGACGTTCTGCACGACAGCACCCGCGGAGATCGGCAGGGCGCCGCTCTTGACCTGACGGCGTAGGACGGCATCGATGAGCTGCTTCTCCCCTCCCTGCGGGTACTGTACCTTCAGTGGCATGACCTCTACCCCAGGGTAGTCCTTCGCCAGGCGCGTCATGAGGGCGATGGCGTCAGGCTTATTGGCCTCGATGCCGATGACGGCACGGCCTACCTCGAGGGCGCGCATCAGCAGCTGGACGCCGACGAAGATCTCGGGGGCCTTGGTGAGCATCAGCTGGTGGTCACTGGTCAGGTAGGGCTCGCACTCGACGGCGTTGACGATGAGAAGCTCGGCCTTGGCTCCTGGGGGCGGAGCGAGCTTGACGTGCGTGGGGAAGGTCGCCCCTCCGAGGCCGACGACCCCAGCTGCCGCGATGGCGCTGGTAATCTCCTGGGGGCTAAGCGTGCAGTCGCGGACCAACTCGGGGCTGCGGTCTATGCCCTCCTCCCACTCCTCCTCAGCGGCGACAGCGATGATGATAGCAGGGCGCTTGTAGCCCCCAGCGTCGTAGACGGCGTCGATCTTGGTGACCTTACCCGTGACTGAGGAATGGATGTTGGCGGAGACGAAGCCGCCCGTCTTGGCGATGACAGAGCCTACCTTCACGAGGTCGCCCTTGGCGACGACGGGCACGGCAGGGGCGCCTATATGCTGCCCGATGGGGATGATGACCTCGCGTGGCAGCGCCAGCGGCTGAGGGGCGACGGCTGCGGAGAGCTTGTTTTCGGGAGGGTGTATGCCTCCGAGACGAAAGGTACGTAGCATGGTCTAGCTCTTAGTTAGGGGATCCTTCAGGCAGGCAGAGCTCCGCTGCTAGCGGGGGCGGCTGGCGGGGGTGGTGTGGGGCCCGCTGCGGCCTCGGGGGTAGCGGGCTCAGCGGCAGGCTCCTTCTTGGGCGGGAAGCCCAGCTCGTGTATGGCGTGCGTGGGGCAGACGCTGACACACTTGCGGCAGAGGCGGCACTTGGTATGGTCGATGTAGGAGAGGTTGTCAGCGATGGTGATGGCCTCGAACTTACACTCCTTGAAGCAGAGGCTACAGCCGATGCAGGCATTGCTGCAGGCCTTCTTCGCCACGCCGCCCTTATCCTTATTGACGCAGCTGACGTAGATGCGGCGGTTCTTGGGTCCCTTCTTACGCAGCTCGATGATGGTCTTGGGACAAGCCTTGACACAGGCGCCACAGGCCACACACTTGTCCTCGAGGATCACGGGCAGGCGCGTCTTCTCGTCCATGTACATCGCATCGAAGTGGCAGGACTCGACGCAGTCTCCTAGCCCAAGGCAACCCCAGCTACAGTCCGTCTCGCCCTTGTAGAGGGCCGAGGCGACGGTACAGCTAGAGGTACCATTATATATATTGGTACGCGGGCGCGCGTCGCAGGTACCATTGCAGCGCAGGACGGCGACCAGCGGGTCCTGCTTCTTGGCGGCCATGCCGAGGATAGCGCCCACCTTATCCATGACGGGCGAGCCCCCCACGGGACAGAAGAGCCCCTCGAGGCCCTCGCTACGCGCGCAGGCCGAGGCGAAGGCAGCACAGCCCGGGTAGCCGCAGCCGCCACAGTTGGCCTGGGGCAGCACCTCGGCCACCTCGGCGATACGGGGATCCTCCTGCACCTCGAAGCGGCGTGAGACCAGATACAGCAGTCCTGCACCTAGCGCCCCGATGAGGGCGAGGACAGCGATGGTGGTAAACATGATGCTAGGGATGTGTAGTAGATGTCAGGGGATACAGCTCCAGACGCAGCGAGCGTGCCAGGCGGCCTCGAGAGGCGTAGAGCAGGAGGCCGTAGAGCGCCAGGAGCACGAGGCTGAGGGCGATGCTGGGGCCCTCACTGAGGCCGAGGGCATGCAGGCCAAGGCCTAGACCTAGGAGGAGCAGAAGGAGGGGGAGGAGGAAGGCCAAGAGGATGGCACGGCGTCCGATGCTATCGCGCGCCTCGACGAGCACAGCCTGGCCGAGCTCATAGTGTCTTCCCTGGGTAGGTATCGTGAGAAGCCTATCCTGGCTGTCGGCAGTGGTACAAAAGTCTTTGGCATGGCAGCCCGTACAGGCGCTCAGCTGCTGGATCTTCACGGTCACCTCGGTCGGGGTCACTGCCACGACGACCCCCGACCGGCGTTCCGACCCAGTACATGATCCGTTCATTGTGATGTCCTATTGCTGGTGAGGAGCTGTAGTTATCAGCTCAGATCAGACCGAGGGCTTAGTCCCAGCTCTTGCGAAGGCACTCAGCCCCAGCCCCAAACAATTCACATAGACAAAAGTAGGTATTCTGCCCCAAAGAAACAAGCCCTAGAATACATAATTCTTGGTAATAGGTCGTGGGGCACTGCCCACCCTTTGGCAGCCCTCCTCAGCGCCTCTCCAGAAGGGCCCTCCGAGCCTACGCTTGGCGAGGCCAAGGATAAGGCTGGCGGAGCCCCGACAAGCCCCTGCCGAAGCTCACAGCCTAGGGGGACGGAGAAAAGTAATATAAGTTCTCGCCAGATATTATATAATAAATCGCGCTGACTGATAGCTGTGACGGCGAGAAGTAATATAATAAATCCCAGCCCCCCTCTAGGGTCAATTCACTCCGATATATATAGGGCGCTCGTCAGGCATGCCTCGGGGCTCGCCGAGGAACTAATGTGCGGGCGCCGAGGGCAGCGAGTGAGCCCCGCCCGCCGCTCCGAGGGGCTGCGTACGACAGGAGGCGAGCCCCTGCCCCGCCTAGCGCCTCGACAGCCCCCCGAGACATGCGGCAGCATCGCCCGATCCCTGCGACCACAGACATTTGCCTATCGCACTGGCTTGTACTAACTTTGCAAGACATAGACCCCTATATGGCTAAAGCGATCAGATATACATTCCCCGACGAGCAGGCACCAACCGAGCTCAAGATCATCCAGGAGGCCGCCAGCTCCATCAAAGGCTTTTACTTCAGCGCAGGCCGACTTACGGCGGTAAGCAAGGAGGAGGGGACGGGCTACTACGCCGTATACTTCCTCTTTGACAGCCCAGCCCCAGGCCAGCGACCTCGGGTCTATATCGGGCAATCTCGCAACGGTATCACACGGATCAGCCAGCACAAGACGAAGAAGGACTTCTGGACGCATTGCCTGATGTTCATCTCGGAGAATAACAGCTTTGATGCCAATGCTATCGACTTCATGGAGCACCACTTTATCCACCGCTTCAAGGATGCAGACAGCTATGAGCTGGAGAACTGTGAGCTCCGCGACAAGGCTCCCAACGTCAGTTCCTTTGATAAGGTGGCCTATACGAAGTATATCGCCGAGATCGAGTTTCTCCTACGCGCCGAGGGAGTACTACTCCCTACGCAATCGCGGGGTGAGACGCATAAGGCTAAGCCGCTAGCTACCAAGAACCCTAGCCAAGCCCCAGAGAAGAGATACTATCGATGGATCGGCGGGCGAGGCTTCGCCGAGCTATATCAAGAGGCAGACAAGTACTTCATCGAGCGCGGAGCCTTCCTCCCCCCACTCAAGCCTTCCCAAAAGCAAGCCGCAGAACATGAACGGACTCAAGGCCTCCGCCTAAAGTACCTTGCCGAGGGCATCCTCACAGAGGCCGAAGAGGGAGGCTATCGCAGCCTCAAGCCTATTGCCTTCAATAGTCCCTCGGCGGCTGCGCGGTTCCTATGTGGCCGCAGCGCCAATGGTTGGACAAGTTTCGAGGGGCTCACCGAGCTACGCCCAGCTCTAGGGCTAGCTGCAGCGCACGACGCCGATGAGTAAACTGAGTCTCGGGGCACGCCTAGGCTACACGCTGGGCTTTGGCCTGTGGTATCTGGCGTCGCTGCTGCCCTTTTGGCTGCTGTACCGCTTCTCGGACCTCCTCTATCTGCTGATGTGCTACGTGGTGAAGTACCGCCACAAGGTGATCTGGAAGAACCTCTCCGAGTCCTTCCCCGAGCGCAGTGAGGCCGAGCTACGTAGGCTGCAGCGGGACTTCTACCATTGGTTCTGCGACTACATCGTCGAGACGGTGAAGCTGATGAGCCTTTCGCCCAAGGCGCTCCGCAGACGGATGGAGTTCGTCGGCACCGAGCAGATCGACCGCTACATGGCTGAGGGGCGCTCCTGCGCCGTCTACCTCGGACACTTCGGCCAGTGGGAATGGATCTCTACCCTCCCCAACTGGCTGCACCCCGACAACACCTGCGTGCAGATCTACCACGCGCTGGAGAACCCCGCCTTCGACAAGCTGCTGCTGCACGTACGCGGGCGCAACGGCGCCATCAGCGTACAGATGGAGGACACCCTGAGACGTGTCCTCCGCTACCAGCGCGCCCAGCAGCCCATCGTCATCGGCTATATAGCCGACCAAGTCCCCATGTGGGACAGCATCCATCTGTGGCTCCCCTTCCTACATCACGAGACGCCTGTGCTGACAGGTGCCGAGCGCATCATACGCCGCGTGGACCAGGTGCCCTTCTACGGCGCCATCAGTCGCGTGCGCCGTGGCCACTACCGCTGTGAGCTGCAGCTGATGACTGACGAGCCGCAGGCGCTCCAGGAACACGAGCTGACGAGGCAGTACTTCCGCCTCCTCGAGGCCAATATCCAGGCCTCGCCCGAGCTCTACCTCTGGAGTCACAACCGCTGGAAGCGCACGCGCTGGGAGTATGATCTCAGACGCAATCCCAAGACGGGCGCCATCGACCACAGTCCTATAGAGCAAGTCATCGCCCGCCGTGAGACCGAGGCGCGTACAGCCAAGTCTTAGCCCCTTCATCCCCCTATATCTATGCCTAGCCCCCTTGTATCGGTCATCGTGCCGAACTACAACTACGCGCGCTACCTCGAGGAGCGTATCGAGAGCATCCTGGCGCAGAGCTTCCAGGACTTCGAGCTCATCCTGCTGGACGACTGCTCCACCGACGAGAGCCGCAGCATCCTGGAGCGCTACGCCACCCATCCCAAGGTCAGCCACTACGTCCCCAATGAGCACAACAGCGGTAGCCCCTTCGCCCAGTGGCAGCGGGGACTGGAGCTGGCTCAGGGCAAGTACGTATGGATCGCGGAGAGTGATGACAGCTGCACGCCCGAGCTGCTGGATAGGCTCGTCAACATCCTCGAGTCCGAGCCCCAGGCCGTGATGGCGCACGTGGGCTCCGTGCAGATAGACGAGGAGGGCAAGCCACTTACGCGCGACTTCGACGGCTGGCAGGAGGACGGCAGCCTGCATCGCGACAGCCCCGAGCAGTACCTCTACAAGGCGATGCGCCACCGCGACACCCTCTACAACGCCAGCAAGGTGCTCTTCCGCCGCATGGCCGCGGAGTGCATCGACAAGACCTACGCCCGTATGCGCTACTGTGGGGACGGCATCTTTTGGCTGGAGCTCTCACGCTGGGGGGACGTCCTCGAGCTTCGGCTCAAGCTCAACCGCTTCCGCCAGCACACCCAGCGCGTGACCATGCGCTCCGACCGCACAGGGGATCGCCTCAGGGAGCAGATCGACATCGCCCGCTACATCGAGGAGCGCTATCCACTCGGCTGGATGGAGCGCCACCGCCGTCGTGGGCAGCTCTTCAAGGAGTGCAGTCGCCTGGGGCGCAAGGAGCCTGAGCTCGGCGCCCGCTGCCTCGGCTACCTCCGCGAGCAGCTCGGAGCCACGCGCTGGGACTTCATGCTCGAGCGCCTCACCAAGGGCCTCGGCCAGCTCACGGGGCGCCGCTACTAGTCTGCCCGCAGCCCCCGAGCTCACCCCCTATCCCGCCTCAGCTCCCTTCTCCTCGGTCAGCCCGCCCGTCCGCACCATTCATCCACCTAGATACGCCCAGCTATGGACGCCCCCCTCGTCTCGGTCATCGTGCCGAACTACAACTACGCGCGCTACCTCGAGGAGCGCCTCGAGAGCATCCTCACGCAGCGCTTTCAGGACTTCGAGCTCATCCTTCTGGACGACTGCTCCACCGACGAGAGCCGTAGCCTCCTCGAGCGCTACGCCTCCCATCCCAAGGTCAGCCACTACCTGCCCAACGAGCAGAATAGCGGCAGCCCCTTCGCTCAGTGGGAGCGGGGGCTGGCGCTGGCACGTGGCCGCTACGTATGGATCGCGGAGAGTGATGACAGCTGTACGCCCGAGCTCCTAGAGCGGCTGGTGGCAGCCCTAGAGGCGCGACCCGACGCGGTACTGGCCTACTGCGGCTCGCTGCAGGTCGACGAGCAGGGCGCAGCTCTGCCTCGAGACTACGACCGATGGCAGGAGGACCAGCAGCTCTATGCCTACAGCTCGACCTACTACCTGCGGCATAGGCTCTCCCGAGAGAACAGTATCTACAATGCCAGCATGGTCGTCTTCCGTCGCGAGGCCTGGCTGCGGCTCGAGGACAAGGCTTATCTCGGGATGCGCTCCTGCGGGGACTGGCTCTTCTGGATCAAGATGGTCGAGCAGGGTGCCGTACTCGAGCTCAGGAGCAAGCTCAACCGATTCCGCCAGCACACCCAGCGCGTCACGGTGCGCTCTGATCAGTCGGGCGCACGCCTCTCGGAGCACGTCGCCATCACCCGTTACCTCAACGCCCGTGGCTACCCCAGTCGCTGGGAGCAGCACCTACGCCGCGGCCACCTCTACAAGCAGACACTGCGCCTCAATAGGGACAAGACGAGCCGCACCCACGCCCTCCAGGAGCTCCACCGAGCTATCGGAGCGACGCGCGCGGACTATATCCTAGAGCGTATCTATAAGGTAATGCGGGAGCTCGTGGGGAAGAAGGGCTAAGCCTTCCCCTCGGCTAGCCCAAGGAAGAGCTCGTCGAGCTGCGGGGCGATGGTCTCGAAGGTGAAGCGCCCCGCCGCGAGCGCTGCCCCACGGGCGAGCTCCCGAGCGTAGGCCTCGTCCGTCAGGAGGCGATGGATGGCGCTGGCGAAGGCCGAGGCATCCCCCACAGGTACCAGCATCCCTGCTGCTCCCCCCTCGAGGATCTCGCGAGGCCCCGTAGGGCAGTCGCTCGCCACGATGAGCTTGCCCAGCAGGAGCCCCTCGATCATGACCGTAGGTAGCCCCTCGAACTTCGCGCTGTGCACCATGAGACGACAGCGCTGGATCCAGGGATAGGGGTTGCTGATGAAGCCAAGAAAACACACCGAGTCCGCTATGCCGAGCTCTGCGGCGAGCTGTCGCAGCTCCGCCTCCGATCCCCCCTTCCCTATGATATAGAGCTGCTCCTCGACTCCGTACTCTCTCTGGAGCAGGGCATAGGCGCGCAGCAGTGTGCTGATATCCTTCTGCGACTCCTCGAGCCGCTCTACTGCCAAGAGGTAAGGCCGCTCGATGCGCAGATCCTCGGGCAGCTCCGAGGCGCGCTGCCGAAGGCGCGCGAGGTCCTTGGGATTGTAGAGCACGCGAAGCCTCGACCCCAGCTCTGGGAAGAGCTGCTCGGCCTCAGCGCGCATCGCCTCCGAGATACAGACAACACGATCGTAAGCCGGGAGCATACGCCCAATACGCCGCGTGCGGCGGGCATTCTGCTGCATGAGCTGCTCGAGACTGAAGTGCAGGAAGGCTACCTTTGGCCGCCCGACGGAGCGCAGATAGCTGTAGGCACAGGTATCGAAGTCCACGAAGATATCCGTCTCCGCCTCGAGGCGCTGGATGCCGCGCTGCACGAGCCAGCGCCGCAGCGGGTTCGCCAGCAGCTGGTCACAGAGCTTGATGGCACCCCCCAGCCTGCGGCGTGCACGCTGCTGCGGCACGTAGACCAGCGGGGCGGCCTGGACGAGATAGCAGACCCGCACGCGCTTGGGGATGCGCTCCCTATAGACCTCCAGATCTCCCATATAGCTCGCGATGGCTAGCGTGAGGCGGTAGCGCGGATCCTCCGCTAGGTGCTGGAGATACTCCAGCAGCACCGTCTCGATGCCGCCGTCGCGTAGGCTAGTGATGAGGAAGGTCAGTCGTAGGGGCTGCATGAGGGCTAGGAAGAGTTAAGGGACTAAGGGGGCAGAGCGGGGGTGCTAGGCTAAGGCTTGCCCTGGCGACGCTCGATGTTCTTGGCCACCATCACCAGCTGGTAGACACCGTCCAGCAGGGCGTGGATGAGTCCAGGGACGCCGTCGCGGCAGCCCCCCTTGATGAAGTAGGACTTGGTGAAGCGCACGAGCGGACGGACGAAGAGTGCCGCGACGCCGTAGCGCTTGCCCGAGCGCTTGATCTGCTCGTTGTCGGAGTAGTCGTTGGTCTTGCGCAGGATGACCGCGACCGAGTCGTTGGCCAGGTGCTCCAGCGCCAGTTCGTGCCGCCGCTTGTCGATGCGCGCGACCTCACCGACGACCACGGGTAGCGTATGCACATAGGGCGCCCAGGTCGTCTGCTCGCGGCGGAAGAAGCGCAGCACGTAGTCGGGATAGGCCGCGTGCAGGAAGCGACCCATGAAGTAATTGCGCCGCGCTAGATACAGCCCCGCGGCAGGCTGCTCCGTGGCGATATGCTCGTAGAGGTAGTCCCGCAGCTCGGGGCTCACGAGCTCGTCGGCGTCGACGGTCAGGATCCAGTCACAGCTAGCACGGTCGATGGCGAACTGGCGGGCTGGCTCGGCGATCCTATGCTCCCCACGCGGGAAGGTGAGGATGCGGCAGCCATGCCGCTCGGCGATGACGAGCGTCGCATCCGTGCTCTCCATATCGCAGACGATGAGCTCGTCGAAGCCCGCGACCGACTGGAGCACGCGCTCCAGGTGCTGCTCCGCATTGTAGGTGTGGATAATGACCGATATTCCGTGCTGATTCATCATGGAGCAAAGCTACAAAGAAATAGCCGATCGGCGCGCGGGGATGCGCCCCACGTTGCGAGCCTACGCGCAGCGGGCTCAGGGGGAGAGGACCTTCCTCTGAGGCCGAAGGGCTAAGGCCACCGCCAGCCTCCCCTCCATAGAGGGGGCAAGGCAAGGCGGCATAGCCCCCAGCCAGGCGAGGCCCTAGGGGGGAGGCGCCGTGAGGGATATCAGTCAGCAGGCTGAGGGGCGTCCGTAAGCGCACCGAGGGATATCGGTCAGCGCGCTGAGGGATATCCCTCACGGAGGTGGGAGCAGGTAGTCGCCACGCTCCGTCTCCTCACTGAGGAGGCGGAGCCCCCATTCAGAGCCTCCCTCTGCCGCCTAGGCGAAGACGCTCACTCGCCGCCCCGCCTAGCTCGCGAGGTAGATTGAGCCTGCGGCCCGAGAGAAGACTTGCCATCCGCGGCCTTATGTGTATCTTTGCGTTACATTGTTCCACCAGAGTAAGCCAACAGAAGCAACTATGCAGGAGAAGATACTCATCCTTGACTTCGGCTCACAGACCACACAGCTCATCGGGCGTCGCCTCAGAGAGCTCAATACCTACTGTGAGATCGTCCCCTACAACAAGCTCCCCCAGGACCTCACGGGTATCGCGGGGATCATCCTCTCGGGTAGCCCCTATTCGGTCTACGATGCAGCGGCCTTCCGCACAGAGCTCGCAGCCATCCGTGGCCAGCGCCCCCTGCTAGGCATCTGCTATGGCGCTCAGAGCCTCGTCCATCAGGCTGGCGGTCAGGTAGAGCCCTGCGATAGCCGCGAGTATGGACGCGCCCACCTGACGCTACACCATGCCAACGACCCGCTGCTGAAGGACCTGACCCCAGGTAGCACCGTATGGATGTCGCACGGCGATACCATCACGACGCTGCCCAAGGGCTTCCGCATCATCGCCAGCACGGAGGATGTACCCGCAGCTGCCTTCCGCATCGACGGCGAGCATACCTGGGGCGTACAGTTCCACCCCGAGGCCTTCCACTCCGAGGAGGGGACGAAGCTGCTGGGCAACTTCCTTGAGCTCACGGGCATCAAGGGCAACTGGTCGCCTGCCTCCTTCGTCGAGGCTACCGTGGCGGAGCTCCGAGAGCAGCTGGGCGACGACAAGGTCATCCTCGCGCTCTCGGGCGGTGTCGACTCCTCGGTGACGGCCGTGCTGCTGCACAAGGCCATTGGTAAGAACCTCACCTGTATCTTCGTCGACCACGGCCTGCTACGCAAGGGCGAGTTCGAGAGCGTCCTGCGCGACTACGAGCACCTGGGGCTGAACGTCATCGGGGTCAATGCTCGGGAGAAGTTCCTCAGCGCGCTGAAGGGCGTCACCGACCCCGAGGAGAAGCGCAAGATCATCGGCCGCGGCTTCATCGAAGTCTTCGACGAGGAGGCGCACAAGCTCAAGGACATCAAGTGGCTCGGTCAGGGCACCATCTACCCCGACGTCATCGAGTCGCTCAGCATCACGGGGACGGTCATCAAGAGCCACCACAACGTGGGCGGCCTACCCGAGCGCATGAAGCTCAAGCTGGTCGAGCCGCTGCGCCTACTCTTCAAGGACGAGGTACGCCGCGTAGGCCTCGAGATGGGCATGCAGGAGCACCTCATCAAGCGCCAGCCCTTCCCTGGGCCAGGCCTGGGCATCCGCATCCTCGGCGAGATCACGGCTGAGAAGGTGGAGATCCTCCAGAACGCCGACGACATCTACATGACGATGATGCGCGAGTGGGGTCTCTACGACGAGGTCTGGCAGGCAGGGGCCATCCTGCTCCCGATCCGCTCGGTAGGCGTGATGGGCGATGAGCGTACCTACGAGTACACCATCGCGCTGCGTGCCGTCACCAGCACGGACGCGATGAGCGCCGACTGGGCCCACCTCCCCTACGACTTCCTCGCGAAGGTCTCGGGCGAGATCATCAACAAGGTGCGCGGCGTCAACCGCGTCGTCTACGATATCTCCTCCAAGCCACCCAGCACCATCGAGTGGGAGTAAGCGCTAGTAGCCGCAGTACCAACTAGAGATCGATCAGAACAGCAGCATACCCCTAGCGTCCCCCTCGGACGCCGGGGGTATGCGCTCTGCTTATAAATAGGATATAAAGTACTAACTAAGTAAGACAGACGTGTCACAACACCAGCCTGAGACTAAGAAGCTCACGACACACAGCCTCGCCACGATGAAGCAGTCGGGCGAGCTCATCAGTATGCTCACCGCCTACGACTACACCATGGCGCGCCTCCTCGATAGCGCGGGTGTGGACATCCTCCTCGTAGGGGACTCCGCAGCCAATGTCATGGCAGGTCACAGCACCACCATACCCATCACCCTCGACCAGATGATCTACCACGGCGCCTCCGTCGTGCGCGGGGTGCGACGTGCCTTCGTCGTCGTAGATATGCCCTTCGGCAGCTATCAGGTCTCTGCCGAGCAGGCCCTCGGCTCTGCTATCCGTATCATGAAGGAGACGGGCTGTGATGCCCTCAAGCTCGAGGGCGGCTCCCCCGAGCTCATCGATACCGTGCGCCAGCTCACCACCGTAGGTATCCCCGTGGTCGGGCACCTCGGGCTGACGCCCCAGTCCGTCCACCAGCTCGGCGGCTACCGCCTTCAGGGACGCGATAGCGCCCAGGCCAGCGCCATCCAGTCGCAGGCCGAGGCACTGGAGCGTGCAGGCTGCTGCGCCCTCGTGCTGGAGAAGGTACCTGCACGCCTGGCGGCGATGATCGCCCAGCAGCTCTCCATCCCCGTCATCGGCATCGGGGCAGGGGCAGATGTAGATGGACAGGTATTGGTCTCGCAGGACATGCTCGGGATGGAGGAGAGCTTCAGCCCGAAGTTCCTCCGCCGTTTCGGTGCCGTGGGTGCGGCCATACGCCAGGCCACGAACGACTACATCGCTGCCGTCAAGGAGCGCAGCTTCCCCACGATCGACGAGTCCTATTAGTCCGCAGCAGCCATGCAGCTTGAGCAAATCGTTGACGTCAACAACTTCGTCAACTGGTGCGACTACCTCGGCACGCTTGCCTTTGCCATCAGTGGCATCCGCCTGGCGGCCGCTAAGGGCTTCGACTGGTTCGGCGCCTACGTCGTCGGCTTCGTCACAGCCGTGGGCGGGGGGACGATCCGCGACATCCTCCTAGACATCAAGCCCTTCTGGCTGGTGCAGCCCTCCTACCTCGTCATCACGGGGCTGGCACTGCTCTTCACGATTGTATTCAGGCGCCACGTGGTGCGGCTCAATCACTCACTCTTCTTCTTCGATGCCGTGGGGCTCGGCCTCTTCGTCGTCGTAGGGGTAGCGAAGTCCTACGCCGCGGCCTTCCCCTGGTGGGTGGCCATCGTCATGGGGACGGTGACGGGTTCCTTCGGCGGGCTCATCCGTGACATCCTCATCAGCGAGACGCCACTGATCTTCCGCACAGACTTCTACGCCTCGGCCTGCCTCCTCGGGGCTGTGATCTACGTGCTGCTGGCACACTATACGGGGATGTCCATCGAGTGGGTGCAGTTCCTATCGGCCTGCTCGGTGCTGCTCTTCCGCGTGCTGGCCGTAGCCCTGCATATCAAGGTGCCGACCTTCGACCCCTCCACCGTAGAGCACGAGGAGGAGCAAGGCTAGCCGAAGCCCCCTGATACCACTTAGGGCGTCATCCCCGCTGGGTGATGACGCCCTACCTATATATAAGGTATAGGCTAAGGAGTCGCCGAGCCCTTGTCCATGGCGATGGCCAAGGCACCCCGCCCCTCGCTGCGGCATGCCCGAGAGCCGCGGAGCCAGCGCCCGAGCGCAAAGCCGTACCTTTGTCCTCAGAACCAAGTACAAGCCCTAGGATGCAGCGACAAGACTATATCAAGCAGCTCATAGCCCACAGCAAGCACAACATATTCCTCACCGGGAAGGCGGGGACGGGGAAGACGACCCTGCTGCGACAGATCGTCCAGGAGACCTACAAGGCCTGTGTCGTCGCTGCCCCGACGGGCATAGCTGCACTCAACGCAGGCGGCGTGACGCTGCACTCGCTCCTCCAGCTGCCGCTGGGGACCTTCATCCCCGACAGCAGCGCCCAGCTGCCCGAGCAGGGGCAGCAGCTCTTTGTCACCCCCGCCTCCCTACGCCGCCACGTGCATCTACGCGAGCAGAAGGTACGGCTGCTGCAGGCCATGGAGCTCCTGATCATCGACGAGGTGAGTATGCTGCGTGCCGACACCCTCGACATGGTCGACACGCTGCTGAGGAGCGTGCGGCGCTCGCCCCTCCCCTTCGGCGGTGTGCAGCTGCTCTTCATCGGGGATATGCTCCAGCTGCCCCCCGTGGTCAAGCCGCAGGAGCAGGAGCGGCTACGCTTGTACTACGAGAGCAACTTCTTCTTCGACGCGCAGGTGCTCAGGCAGTACCCACCCATCCATGTGCAGCTGGAGAAGGTCTATCGCCAGCAGGATCAGCGCTTCGTGACGCTGCTTAATCACCTGCGTTATAATGAGACGACGCCCAGCGAGCGAGCCTGGCTGGAGCGCCGCGTGCAGCGCACCTTCGACGCCAGCCGCACAGAGGGCTACGTCTGCCTGACGACACACAATCAGCGCGCCGAGGAGATCAACCGCCGTGCCCTCGAGGAGCTCCCTGGCGCCTATCAGGACTACCACGCCCAGATCTCGGGCGACTTCCCCGAGCAGCTCTATCCCGTCGACCCCATGCTCTCGCTCAAGGTCGGGACGCGTGTCATGCTCATCAAGAACGACAGCGAGACGCCCCGCCGCTACTACAACGGCAGTCTGGCGACCGTGGAGGAGATGAGCGGTGAGGAGCTGCTGCTACGTCTCGAGACGGGCGAAGTGATCGAGGCACCCCTCTACACCTGGCACAACGAGCGCTACGGCCTCGACGAGGAGACGGGGGACATACAGCCCGAGATCATCGGCACCTTCAGGCACTACCCGCTGCGCCTAGCGTGGGCTATCACCATACACAAGAGCCAGGGGCTGACCTTCGAGCGGGCAGCCATCGACCTCGAGGCGGTCTTCTCCTCAGGCCAAGCCTACGTAGCCCTCTCCCGTCTACGTAGTCCCGAGGGCTTAATCCTCATCTCGGAGCTCGACCGCGGGCATCAGATCGCGGTACCTCAGCGCCTGCTCTCCTACGAAGAGACGGCTGCCAGCGACAGCCAGCTGGCCGAGTGCCTCAGCGCGGCCCAGCGCGACTACTGGCAGGAGCAGACGCTGGCCGCCTTCCGCTGGGCTGGCTGTGCCCAGCGCTTCCGCACTCATGCCTTCAGCTACCATATAGAGAGCGAGCGCAGCACCAAGAGCAGCTTCGGGGACTGGGCGGCCGAGGCGAGTGCCACCATCGAGGAGCTCCACCAGATCGCCGAGCGCTTCGTCTTGCAGCTGCAGCAGCTCTGGGCGAGCGGGGAGGGTGCGCTGGAGGCCGTCGCCCTACGCATCGAGGAGGCAGCGGCCTACTTCGTCCCCCGCTGGCGTGAGGTCATGCGCAGCCTGCTGGAGACACAGCGCAAGGTCAGAGGCATGCGTAAGGTCAAGGAATTCCAGGCTGAGCTCGACGAGCTCCACGGCCAGCTGATCCAGACGCTACGTGGCCTCTTCCGCATCCAGGGCATCATGCAGGCCCTCCGTGCGGGACAGCCGCTCCTGCGGGAGCAGCTCGACATCGACGGACGGCTCAAGCGTTGGCTCGAGGGCATCTACAGCGAGTTCAAGACGCCCTACATCGTCCCCGAGGGCAAGGAGGGCAGCGCCGGCAAGCAGAAGGGCAGCAAGCAGAAAGAGGCCTCCGGCACCAGCGAGCCCAAACTGGGTACCCAGGAGCAGACCCTCGCACTGCTCCGCTCAGGCAAGAGCCTCAACCAGATCGCCAAGGCGCGTGAGCTCGCCCCCTCCACCATCGCGGGGCACATCGCCCAGCTGATGGAGCGCGGCCTACTGAGCGAGCGCGAGGCGGGCATCAAGCCCGCGATCTACGACGAGCTCGCCCCACACTTCGAACACATGCGTGGCGAGCAGGGCTTCAAGGCAATCTACGAGGCCACCGAGGGTAGCTACAGCTATCAGGAGCTCCGCCTCTATCACGCCGCCTTCCTCCATCGTCAGCGCGTCGCAGCAGCCGAGGCTAAGGCTCGGGAGCTGGCTGAGCAGCGGCTATTTGAATAAAATTTCAGACCTTTGCAGAAGCAAACTTCGGATTAACAACACAATAATCGATCAATGACTAAAAGTGCACTGCAGCAGGCTCGTGGCAAGTACGCGCCCAAGCTGCCCAAGGCTCTAGAGGGCAATGTAAAGGCTGTCCTCGGCGAAGCAACCAAGAGCGTAAGCGACCAGGAAGCTATCCAGCAGCTCTTCCCCAACACCTACGGGCTGCCCAAGCTCGTCTTTGAGACCAGCAGCGAGGCCGCTGCAGCTCAGCCACTCAACGCAGGGGTCATCCTCTCCGGTGGTCAGGCTCCAGGTGGACACAACGTCATCGCAGGGATCTTCGATGGCATCAAGAAGATCCATCCCGACAGCCGTCTCTATGGCTTCCTCATGGGGCCTGACGGGCTGGTCAAGCACAACTACATCGAGCTGACGCCCGAGATCATCGACGAGTACCGCAATACGGGCGGCTTCGACATCATCGGCTCGGGCCGTACCAAGCTCGAGGAGAAGGAGCAGTTCGACAAGGGGCTCGAGGTTCTGAAGAAGCTCGACATCCGCGCCCTCGTGATCATCGGCGGCGACGACTCCAATACCAACGCAGCCGTCCTAGCTGAGTACTACAAGGCCATCGGTGCCCCCGTGCAGGTCATCGGCTGCCCCAAGACGATCGACGGCGACCTGAAGAACGAGCAGATCGAGACCTCCTTCGGCTTCGACACCGCTACCAAGGTCTACAGCGAAGTCATCGGTAACATCCAGCGCGACTGTAACTCGGCACGCAAGTACTGGCACTTCATCAAGCTGATGGGTCGCTCGGCCTCGCACATCGCCCTCGAGTGCGCCCTGCAGGTACAGCCCAATGTCGCTATCATCAGCGAAGAGGTAGAGGCGAAGCACCTCACGCTCGACAATGTCGTCACCTACATCGCCGAGGTCGTAGCCCAGCGTGCTGCTGCTGGTGAGAACTTCGGTACCGTCCTCATCCCCGAGGGGCTCATCGAGTTCGTCCCCGCTATGAAGGCGCTCATCGCCGAGCTCAACGACTATCTCGCACACCACGAGGCTGAGTTCCGCACCGTAGCCGCTGCCGACCAGCGCGCCTACATCATCAGCAAGCTCAGCAAGGACAACTCCGAGCTCTACGCTAGCCTCCCCGCTACGGTAGCTCGTCAGCTGACGCTCGACCGCGACCCCCACGGCAACGTCCAGGTATCGCTCATCGAGACGGAGAAGCTACTGGCAGAGATGGTCGGCACCAAGCTCGCAGCCTGGAAGGCAGAGGGTCGCTACACGGGCAAGTTCTCGCCCCTGACGCACTTCTTCGGCTACGAAGGCCGCTGCGCTATGCCCTCCAACTTCGATGCTGACTACTGCTACGCCCTCGGTCGTACGGCTGCCTGCCTCATCGCCTCGGGTGTCACGGGCTACATGAGCTCCGTGCAGAACCTCACGGCTCCTGCCTCTGAGTGGATCGCTGGCGGTATCCCCACCACGATGATGATGAACATGGAGCGTCGTCACGGTGAGATGAAGCCTGTGATCCAGAAGGCTCTGGTCGACCTCGAGGGTAAGCCCTTCGCCTTCTTCGCAGCACACCGCGAGGAGTGGGCTAAGAACACGAGCTACATCTACCCCGGGCCTATCCAGTTCTACGGTGCTCCTGAGCTCTGCGACCAGCCTTCGCGTACGCTCGCTCTGGAGCAGGCTAAGTAAGCCGCCCTACCCTACTCAGCCACTTGGCTGAGCTTAAACGGAAAGCCGTCCCCCACGCAGATCTCCGAGATCGGAGGAGCGTGGGGGACGGCTTCCTTTTTGTCTAAAGCGAAACGGGACTCCGTCTGAAACAAAGCGGGTATTTGTCTAAAGCGAAGCGAGGCTCCGCCTAAAGCAAGACGACTCTCTAGTTAAAAGTAAGGCCGCCTTCCGTTTAGGGGAAGGCGGCCTTCTGTATTCAGTAGGGCGGCGGCGTACTTAGAGCTCGCCGCGCGGCTGCTAGCGGAGCATCTGGCGGTAGTGCTTGTCGATCTCGCGACGAGCCTCTTCGGTGGGCTGGAAGGCCTCTCCCGACATCCCCGCCAGCGCCTCGTCATCCTCCTTGAGCTTGGGGATGAAGACATTGACGTTGACCAGCAGGTCGCCCTTCCCATAACCATTGACCGAGGGCAGACCCTTGCCGCGCAGACGCAGTACCTTGCCTGGCTGCGTGCCTGGGGCGATCTTGACGCGCGCCTTCCCACCGATGGTAGGCACCTCGACCGATCCACCATGCGCTGCCATAGGGATGGAGACGAGCAGGTTGTAGATGAGGTCGCTGCCGTTGCGGATGAGATTGGGGTCCTCCTCTTCCTGAATCAGGACGAGTAGGTCACCAGGAATGCCGCCACGCGGAGCGGCGTTCCCCTTGCCCGAGACCGTCAGCTGCATGCCCTCCTGCACGCCAGCAGGGATGCGGAAGCTGACCAGCTCCTCGCCGATCTGCGTCCCCTGACCCTTACAGTGGCTACAGGGCTTGGTGATCACCTCGCCCGTCCCCTCGCAGGTAGGACATACGCTCTGCGTCTGCACCATGCCGAAGACGCTGCGCTGTGCCGTCACGACGGCGCCCGTACCGTGACAGGTGCCGCAGGTCTGCTTGCCATTGGGGTCGGGGGTGCCTTCGCCACCGCAGTGCGAGCAGGCGACGTTCTTCTTGATCTTGAGCTTCTTCTCCACGCCCTTCTCGATATCCTCGAGGGTGAGGCGTACACGGGCGCGGAGGTCCGAGCCGCGGGCGACCTGACGGCCACCACCACCGCCGCCGAAGCCACCAAAGCCGCCGAAGTCAAAGCCGCCACCGCCGAAGAGGTCGCCGAAGCGGCTGAAGATATCCTCCACGCTCATGCCGCCGCCGAAGCCTCCAGCACCGCCGCTGGCGGCACTGCTACCGACACCGGCGTGACCGAACTGATCGTAGCGCTGGCGCTTGTCGGGGTCACTCAGCACGTCATAGGCCTCGGCCAGCTCCTTGAACTTCTCCTCGGCCTCCTTATCCCCGGGGTTCTTATCGGGGTGGTACTTGATGGCAAGCTTGCGATAAGCCTTCTTCAGCTCGTCGGCCGAAGCGCCCTTGCTCACCCCGAGTACCTCGTAGTAATCTTTCTTTGCTGCCATGATCTATTCCTTTCTCCTTATTGACCGACGACTACCGAGGCATGACGCAGTACCTTGTCATGGAGCTTGTAGCCCTTCTTGACGCAGTCCATGATCTTGCCCTTCTGCTCCTCTGCGGCTGCGGGGAGTAGCGCGATGGCCTCATGCAGCTCTTCGTCGAAGGCTGCCCCCTCGGTCTCGATAGCCTTGACGCCCTGACGCGAGAGGTAGTCGACGAACTTGGTATGGATGAGGTGCATGCCCTCCTTGAGGGCCTCTAGGTCGCTGGCCTTATCGAGGTTCTGCAGCGCGATGTCGAGGTCATCGACGACGGGCAGCAGCTCGCTGAGCACCTTCTCTCCGCCGTTGCGGATGAGCTCGCTCTTTTCCTTGAGCGTGCGCTTGCGGAAGTTGTCGTACTCGGCTACCAAGCGCAGATGCGTATCCTTGAGGCGCTCCAGCTCCTGCTGTAGCTGCTCCTCGGCGCTGAGCTGACTGCCATCCTCGGCTGACACATTAGCCTCTTCGGCTGCGGACGCTGCCGCTTCAGTCTGACAAGATGACTGCTCCAGTCCCTGCTCTTCTGCCTGCTGGCAGTCCTTAATTTCTTCGCTCATATTATCTTAATTGCTTATTTACTAGTCTATTGAGGTCGGCGCACAGGGCTAAGTTCTCCCCCGAGGGGCCTACATCCGCCTGGCGCTCATCCTCTAAGAGGCAAAGATGATACCACAGTGCACGCCGCCCCCTGCTTAGTCAGACTGCGCCGAGGGACTAAGCTCAGCGATCCGAGTGCCTGATGTGGGCGAGCGAAGTGCCTTATCACTCCGAGCAAACTACTATCATATCCCGAGCGAACTTATATTATATCTTGGGAGAACTTATATTATATCCCGAGCAAAGTAATATAAGTTCTCGGGAAAAGTAATATAATAATTGGAGGAAAGTAATATAATATTCTGCCAAAAATTATATAATATTTGCCGGAAAGTTATATAATATTCTCTAGATATTATATTACTTTTCTCAGCCTCATCAGTATCTTCGCTCGGCAAGCCTCTGATGCGCCCCCGCCAAGTGACTCATTAGCCCGAGCTCAGAGGCTAGGCCAAGCGCGGCGAGCGGCTGAGGGACAGCGCTTAGGCTAAGGCTTGGATCGGGCGGCGATCGAACTATAGCGCGGGGAGACTTGTTCGGTAAAAGGGCCTAATCCCCACGCGGGCGCCTCAGCGTCCCTACATTATATATATAGAGACCCTCATGCAGACACTCTCCCTCATACTCGTCGCGCTGGTCGCGCTAGAGCATATCTACATCCTGTGGATCGAGATGTTCGCCTGGACCAGCAAGGGGTGCGAAGTCTTCCGCGGGGTATTGCCAGACGAACTCTTCGAGAAGACCAAGGGCCTAGCAGCCAACCAAGGCCTATACAACGGCTTCCTCGCCGCGGGACTCATCTGGGGGCTCTGCATCACAGACCCACTCTGGGCGCTGCGCGTACAGAGCTTCTTCCTCGGCTGCGTCCTCATCGCGGCGACCTTCGGCGCGCTGCGCTCCTCGCCGAGCATCCTCCTCAAGCAAGGACTACCCGCAGCCCTCGCCCTCCTTAGCCTCCTGCTGAGTTAGGCTAAGGGACGAGCATAAGCAACAGACACAAGCAAAGACAATAAGGATATGAACAAGAAATCAGACATCGGCCTCATAGGCCTAGCGGTAATGGGTGAGAACCTCGCGCTCAACATGGAGCGTAATGGATTCCAAGTCTCCGTGTACAATCGCGCTGAGGGCGCCGAGGCCGAGGTCGTCTCGCACTTCATGGAGGGCCGCGGTGCTGGCAAGCACTTCCTCGGCTTCACCGACCTTCAGGCCTTCGTCGCCTCCCTCGAGCGTCCACGCAAGATCATGATGATGATCCGCGCTGGCAAGCCCGTAGACTACGTCATCGAGGCGCTGCTGCCCTACCTCGAGGCAGGCGACATCGTCATCGACGGCGGCAACTCCAACTGGGAGGACTCTGAGCGCCGCGAGGCGCAGCTGCGCAGCCACGGCATTCACTTCGTGGGCTGTGGCATCTCGGGCGGCGAAGAGGGCGCGCTCAATGGCCCCGCCATCATGCCTGGCGGAGCTAAGGAAGCCTGGCCTAGCATCGAGCCTATCTTCACCAAGATCGCGGCCAAGGCCGAGGACGGCACGCCCTGCTGTGCCTGGATCGGCGCAGGCGGCTCGGGGCACTTCGTGAAGATGGTGCACAATGGCATCGAGTACGGCGACATGCAGCTCATCGCTGATGCCTACGGCTATCTGAGCCGCGTGGCAGGCAAGAGCAACGAGGAGATGGCCGCGATCTTCGCCCAGTGGAATGCGGGCAAGCTCTCCAGCTACCTCGTCGAGATCAGCGCCGAGATCCTGGCGCACCGCGAGCACACGGGCGACTACCTCATAGATAAGATCCTAGACGCCGCAGGGCAGAAGGGGACGGGCAAGTGGTCGGTGATCAACTCGCTGGAGTTCGGTCAGCCGCTCGGCCTGATCGCTACCGCCGTCTACGAGCGTAGCCTCTCCTCGACGGTAGAGCTACGCGCCGAGGCCTCCGAGGCCTATCCCCGCAGCACAGAGCGCATCGCCTCCTTCGGCGAGCGTGAGACGAAGGCCCTCGAGCAGAGCCTCTACGCCTCCAAGATCGTGTCCTACGCGCAGGGCTTCGCACTGCTGGCGGAGGCTTCACGCAGCCGTGACTGGGCGCTTGACCTAGCCTCCATCGCCCGCATCTGGCGCAATGGCTGCATCATCCGCTCGGCCTTCCTCGGCGACATCGCCGCAGCCTACGAGGCGGATAGCGCCCTGCCCAACCTGCTGCTGGCACCCTTCTTCCAGCAGGAGATCAAGGAGGCCAAGGCCGACTGGCTGCGTACCGTGGCCAGCGCCCTCGAGCATGAGTGCTCGGTACCCGCCTTCTCCGCTGCGCTCAACTACTTCCTCTCGCTGACCAGCCGCCGTCTGCCCGCCAATATGGTGCAGGCGCAGCGTGACTACTTCGGCGCCCATACCTTCGAGCGCACCGACCGCCCCCGCGGCGAATTCTTCCACGAGAACTGGACGGGCCGCGGCAGCGACACCTCCTCCACTACCTATAATGTCTAAAGGAGCAGACGATGCAGACAGCCCACACCAAGCCCGAGAGCCTCGTCCTCGCCATCTTCGGCGGCTCGGGTGACCTCACCAAGCGCAAGCTCATTCCTTCGCTCTACCAGCTCTTCAAGCAGGGCAAGCTCCCCCAGCGCTTCGCCGTCCTCGGCCTCGGCCGTACCGCCTACGACGATGCCAGCTACCGCCCGCACCTCGACAGCGCCCTGCAGCAATACCTAGCCGCGGGCGAGTACGACGCCTCGCTGGCGGAGCAGTTCCTCTCCAGCGTCCATTATCTGGCTATCGACCCAGCTAATGCTGAGGACTACCCTGCCCTCAAGGCACGCCTCGAGGAGCTGGACGCCGAGATCGACAACCCCGGGAACTATATCTACTATCTCTCCACGCCGCCCTCCCTCTACGGCGTCGTGCCGCAGCACCTGATGAGCGTCGGGCTCAATGAGGAGCTCAACGCTGCGGGCCAGCCCGCCATCCGCCGTATCGTCATCGAGAAGCCCTTCGGCTACAACCTCGCCTCCGCCCTGGAGCTCAACGAGATCTACCGCCGTGGCTTCGAGGAGCATCAGCTCTACCGCATCGACCACTTCCTCGGTAAGGAGACGGTGCAGGACATCATGGCCCTACGCTTCGCCAACGGGATCTTCGAGCCGCTGTGGAACCGTAACTACATCGAGCGCGTAGAGATCACCGCCGTGGAGAACATGGGTATCGAGAGTCGCGGCGGCTTCTACGACCAGACGGGCGCGCTGCGCGACATGGTGCAGAACCACCTGGCGCAGCTCGTGGCGTTGACGGCGATGGAGCCCCCCGTACAATTCAATGCCGACCTCTTCCGCAACGAGGTCGTGAAGGTCTACCAGTCCTTCCGCCCCATGACGGACGCCGAGGTACGCCGCCGCGTGATCCGCGGCCAGTACACCGAGAGCGAGTGGCGCGGCGAGCACCATCGAGGCTACCGCGAGGAGGACAAGGTACCCGCCGACAGCCGTACCGAGACCTTCGTAGGGATGAAGCTCTACATCGACAACTGGCGCTGGCAGGGCGTCCCCTTCTACATCCGCACGGGCAAGATGATGCCGACCAAGGTCACGGAGATCGTCGTCCACTTCAAGCCCACACCCCACAAGATGTTCACCGACAGCGACGGGCTAGCCGTGCCCAACCAGCTGATCATCCGCATCCAGCCTGACGAGGGGATCGCCCTCAAGTTCGCCGCCAAGGTGCCTGGCTCAGGCTTCGAGGTCAAGCGCGTCTCCATGGACTTCACCTACGACCAGCTCGGGGGTCTGGCCTCAGGGGATGCCTATTCGCGCCTCCTCGAGGACTGCATGCTCGGGGACTCCACGCTCTTTACCCGCAGCGACGCGGTGGAGATGAGCTGGCGCTTCTTCGACCCCATCCTACGCCTCTGGCAGGATGAGGACTTCCCCCTCTACGGCTATCCCGCAGGCACCTGGGGGCCCAAGCAGAGCGACGACATCATCGAGCGTGACCACAGCTGGACCAACCCCTGCCGCAACCTCACCAACTCCGAGCTCTACTGCGAACTATGATCATCAACCACTATGCTACGCCCGAGGAAGTCGCCCGCGCCGTAGCCAAGGAAGCCTTCGTCCGTCCCTCCGAGCGCGGCTGGGCGCATATCGCCGTCTCGGGCGGCAGCACGCCCCGCCTGCTCTTCGAGCTGCTGGCTGAGGAGCCGCTGCGCAGCTCCGTACGCTGGGACAAGGTGCACCTCTACTGGGTCGATGAGCGCTGCGTGCCCCCCACTGATCCCGAGAGCAACTATGGCATGACCAAGGCTGCCCTCCTCGACCACGTGCCCATCCCCGAGGATCAGGTACACCGCATCGCAGGGGAGAACGACCCCGAGCGTGAGGCCAAGGACTACTCCTGGCTCGTCGGGGCGGAGCTGCCCTTCGATGGGAACTATCCCGTCTTCGATGTCATCATCCTCGGCCTCGGGGATGACGGCCACACCTCCTCTATCTTCCCCCATCAGATGGAGCTACTGAAGACCGAGCAACCCTACGCCGTAGGCATCAGCCCCAAGGGGCAACCCCGCGTAGCGATGACGGGCCCCACGATCTTGGCGGCACGCCAGCTGCTCTTCCACGCTACGGGCGAGAAGAAGGCGCCCATCCTGCGCGCCATCGCGGCCAAGGCTCCCGAGGCGAAGGCTTATCCCGCCGACTACATCCTCCGCCACCGCCACGACATCGCCGTCTACACCGACGTCGAGCTCTAGCACTCCTCCACGCACAGCAAGGCCGCACGGCACCGACTCTCCCCGAGCGCTACCGTGCGGCCTCATTCGTGTCCTAAGCTTAACTCCTCCCCCCTGAGAACAGGGCTAATGACAGCCTCCCAGCCGCCTCCTTCCACAGCAAAGGCTATCCTTCCCCGAGCCCCAGCCATCACGCTGATAGCTAGGCGACGAAGTGAGGCCGAAGGTCTCGCCAAGTCGCCGTATCTTTGCGGCGCAAAAGCAAGAATACACCACCCGATAGATGAATAAGAACATCACGCGCATCGCCCTCACTGGGGGCCCCTGCGCGGGCAAGACGACCGCGCTGGCTCAGATCATCGAGCACTTCAGCGCCCTCGGCTACCTCGTCTATGCCCTCCCCGAGACGCCCACCCTCTTCAGCAATGCCTCCATCAACTTCGGCACGTCCGACAGGCAGTACTTCTACAATATCGAGAAGGCCGTGATGAAGTACCAGCTGCAGATGGAGGATACCTTCCTCGAGCTGGCCCACGCCGCCTCGCAGCCCGTCATCATCATCTCTGACCGCGGCACCATGGACATATCCAACTATATGGAGCGCACCATGTGGCAGGCCATCCTCGACGAACTCAGCCTCTCGGAGATCAAGCTGCGCGATGCCCGCTACGATGCCGTCATCCACATGGTCACCGCCGCTCAGGGCGCCGAGGAATTCTACACGCTGGAGACCAACGCCTCCCGCCACGAGACCATCGACGAGGCACGCGACCTTGACTCCCGCATCCTCAAGGCCTGGACGGGGCACCCTCAGCTACACATCGTAGAGAACAACGTCGACTTCCAGGAGAAGATCCAGCACGTGCTGAACGCCATCCACGAGACGCTGGGCGATGACCCTTCCACCTTCACCGACGTACGCCGCCGCTTCCTCGTGCGCGTCACGGGACAGATCCCCTACGGCGTCGAGACCGACCTCTACCAGGCATATATCGACCTGGAGGACGGCTCCAGCGTCCGCATCCGCAAGCGTGGGCTGCGTGGCAACTACGTCTACTTCATGACGCGCAAGAGCCCCATCGAGACCCAGTCCATCATCACCGAGCGTCAGATCGGGCCCGACGAATACCTCTCCTACCTCAGCTCCGTGCCCGCCTCGGAGGTCGTACACAAGCTGCGCCGCAACTTTGTCTGGGCCAAGCAATACTTCGAGGTCGATGACTTCATCGTCCCCAAGTCCGACCATCAGATCCTCGAGCTCTCTTGTGCCCCCGAGTTAGAAGTCAAGTTCCCTCCCTTCATCGAAGTCGTCCGCGAGATCACCGACGACCCCGACTACCGCCGCCTCTAGCCGCCTCCCCGCTAGCCCAAAGCCAAACGTAGAGCCCCCAGCGCTACCGCGCTGGGGGCTCTACGTTTCTTTTCCTCTCGCTGCCTTTTGCCCAAACCTAGCGTGATCTCTAAGCCTAGCACCTCCCCACTAGACTGAGCTATTCTTTACCTTCTCTCACCATACCTTCTCGCTCCCCCTACCGCTTAGCCCCTAATTAAGATACCCCAGCTGATCCTCCCAAGCCAAGAAGCTCCTTCCTCTTCCACAAACACTCCCTGCTCCGCCCCAACACCTAAGCCAAAACGAAGAGCTAGCCCGGCAATACCCAAAGCGGCATGACTTCGGTACTAGCCCGCGCCTCTCACGGTAGCAAGTCCGCTTAAAGGCTCTGTATCTCTGTATTCCAGCAAGAACCCCAAGAGTAGCCCAGAGCTCCGACCAGCACACCTCCCATCCTCGCAGGAGGGGAGTTACCACAAAGTTCATGCGCTACGCGGAGCGTAGACAAATGGCCTTATGAGCAGCAAGCAGGGTAGCTGTGCCCCCAACTGAGGAGCCCTACAAGGACTGGGAAGACAAAGTGGTTCGGCTACGTGTCGGCAGCCTTGCGCTAAGCTGAAAAGCATACGTGCAGGCGATGAGTAGGTAGATTTAGGCGAAGCTGACAGATTTTGTGCTAAGCTAACAGCAAGGGTTAGTAGGCAAGCCTAGCCCACAAGGGCACGCACAGTTGACGGCGCACGTCCCGCGAAGAAGAGAATACACTTATGTAAGGCCGACAAGTGGGCTCACGCTAAACCGGAAACGCGTGTCCCGCGAAAAGGAGAATGCACTTAGACAAGGTGGACAAGTGGGCTAGCCCTAAGCTGGCGATGGATTTAGGCAAGGGGAATAAGTGCCGAGGGCATACGGCTGACAACGAGGCCTTGACAAGGCAGGTAAGTCCCTTTGCCCCCGCGTGGCGAGAGGCAGCCCGCTCTTGTGGGGAAGCTTGCGCTGGGTTCTCAGCAGGGCACAAAAAAAGAGCGGGTGCGATCGCTACTGCAATCACACCCGCTCATCCTAAAATGGCGGCTACCTACTCTCC
>ERZ773250.167-NODE-167-length-41934-cov-7.292772_pt1 | contig 41934 bp, 43 predicted proteins | sample MGYA00511258_ERZ773250 | MGnify/ENA primary metagenome ERZ773250 (study PRJEB29015, sample SAMEA2738164) | human oral metagenome | biome: human oral; feature: human-associated habitat; material: saliva | place: China | collected 2187 ... | reverse complement strand
CAGTTTATTTCTAGCGATGTAGCAACTCTTTGCACAGGTATGGCAGCATCTATGGGTGCAGTTCTTTTGGCTGCAGGTACAGATGGTAAGAGATATGCTTTACCTCATTCTAAAGTAATGATTCATCAACCGCTTGGTGGTGCATCAGGCCAGGCATCAGATATTTTAATTGAAGCACGTGAAATTGAGAAGTGTAAGAATGAATTATATGATATTCTTTCTATTCATACAAAGCAAAGTATTGAAAAGATTACAACAGATGCAGATCGTGATTATTGGATGACTGCTCAAGAGGCTAAAGATTATGGTATTATTGATGATGTTCTAAAACCGTAATTTAATTAAAATTTTAATTTTAATGATAATTTTAATTAATATCCATTTATTTTTTTAAAATAATATAATATAAATTTCGCTGTTTCTTTACCGAAAAATGTCTGTTTATAAAGAAAATTTAAAGTATAATTTGTATAAAAGAAAAATTTAATAGAATAATAATTAAGAATTTTTATCGTTTGTAGAAAGTTTGTGGTATAATTTTACTAAATGTAATTACGATAAAATAAAAAGCAGGTGAGAGTGTATGTATAAAATTATGATAGTTGAGGATGACGAGATTATATCAAATTCAATAGCGGGCTATTTAGAAAAATGGCAGTATAGCACATGTGAAGTGCAAAATTTTCAAAATGTAGTGCATGAATTTGTTGAATACTCTCCTGATTTGGTACTTATGGATATTAACTTACCTTATTTTGATGGCTATTACTTTTGTGAAGAAATAAGAAAAATTTCTAAAGTGCCCATTATTTTTATCTCTTCAGCGAACGATGATATGAATATAGTTATGGCGATGAATATCGGTGCGGATGATTTTATAGAAAAACCTTTCAAATTAGTCGTTTTAAAAGCGAAAATTGAAGCTTTGTTAAGACGAGTATATAATTTTAACAGTGGAACCAATCTAATAGTGTATAAAGATGTAATTTTTGATATGAGTCGAGATGAAATAAAATATGGAGAAGAACTAACAACTCTAACCAAAAATGAAAGTAAGATATTAACAGTACTATTGGAAAATCGAGAAAAAATAGTAAGTCGAGAAGAAATTATTAACGCCTTATGGCAAAGTGATAATTTTATAGATGAGAATACTTTATCAGTTAATGTTAATAGATTAAGAGCAAAGTTAAAAAGTATAGGGGTAGATGATTTTATAACTACTAAAAAAGGAAAAGGATATATAGTATAATGGATGTTTTAGTAAGTTATTTAAAGAAAAACATAAAAGTATATTTACTATTTGGTAGTTTTATAATAGTATTCTTTATAATCTTTTATTTATATTCTTTGCCTTTTGAAGTATTATATTATGGTGGTAGTTTTTGTTTTATATTGGCTCTTCTAACAAGTATTGTAGACTTCTATAACTATAAAGACAGTTACAAAAAATTAAAATTTTTAGAAAATCATATACTAAATGATAGGGAAGATTTACCGCAAAGTTTGGATATAAGAGTAGAATATTATCACAAAATTATAAATAGATTATATAATGAGGTAGAAAAACTTAACCATCAAGCATATAAAAAAAATACAGAGATAGAAGATTATTTTGGTATGTGGGTACATCAGATTAAAACGCCTATAGCGGCGTTAAACTTTGTTTTGGATAATGAAGAAGTAGATGTGAAAATAGTAAAACAAGAATTATTCAAAATAGAACGTTATGTAGACATGGTATTAACGTACTTAAGACTAGGTAGCGAGAGTACGGACTATCTCATAGAAGGAACTAATTTGGTCGATGTAACGAAAGACAATATAAAAAAATACGCTCCATTATTTATAAATAAAAAGATAAAATTAAATTATGTTCCACATGAAACATTTGTTATTAGTGATAAAAAATGGCTAGGGTTTGCATTTGAACAAATCTTAAGTAATGCGATTAAATACACGAAAACAGGTGGTGAGATAAGTATTTTCTTCGAAAAAAATAAACTTATTGTAGAAGATAATGGTTTAGGAATAAGCGAAGAAGACTTACCGCGTATTTTTGAAAAAGGTTTTACAGGATTTAATGGAAGATATGAGAAAAAATCCAGTGGACTAGGATTATACCTTTGTAAAAAGACGTTGGATAATCTAGGGCATAAAATAATAATTACCTCGAAGGCTAATGTTGGAACTAAAGTAGAAATAATATTCCCTGAAGAAGATAGATTTAGGGAGTAATAGTAGTAAGAATTAAAAAAGTAGGATAACAAACAAGTCTGCAATCTTACAAAAGTGTAAGGTTGGAGGCTTTTTTGTAAGGAAAATCGATAGAATGAGGAAAAAATATAAGATACAATATAGTTGTAACAAAGAAACAATAGATCGATTAAGTAAGTAGAAACAATTAATCGATTAGGATGAAAAGAGGAGATTAACAATGTTATTAGAAGTAAACAACGTAAGAAAAGTATACACAACAAGATTAAGTACACAAAGTACAGAGGCATTAAAGAATGTAAATTTCGCTGTTGATAACAATGAATATGTAGCGATTATGGGAGAAAGTGGAAGTGGGAAAACTACACTATTAAACATTTTAGCAACATTCGATAAAGCAACAAGTGGAAGTGTTCTGTTGAAAGGGCAAGATCTTAGTAAACTTAAAGATAAAGACTTAGCTGATTTCCGACGAGATAATCTAGGATTTGTTTTCCAAGATTTCAATCTACTTGATAATTTCTCAGTAAAAGATAATATACTATTACCATTAGTTTTAGCAAATAGAAATTATAAAGATATGGAAAAAAGATTAGAAAAAGTAATAAAACCACTTGGAATAGAAAAACTTATCAATAAATATCCTTATGAAATATCAGGTGGTCAAAAACAACGTGTAGCAGTTGCTCGTGCGATTATAACAAATCCAGCGATAATCTTAGCGGATGAGCCAACAGGAGCACTAGATTCAAAATCGACAGATCAACTTTTAGAAGTCTTCGATAGATTAAATGAAGCAGGACAAACACTTATAATGGTGACGCACTCTGTAAAAACAGCAGCTCGTGCTAAAAGAGTGTTATTTATAAAAGATGGTGTTGTTTTCCATGAAATCAGAAAAGGAAATTCAACTAATAACGAAATGTTCCAAAAAATTAATGACACACTAACATTAATGCAGGCAGGTGAGTAACATGAACTTATTTTATAGCAAGTTTGCTTTAAACAACTTAGTAAAAAACAAACGTTTTATACTACCATATATTTTATCAGCGATTTTTACTATTGCATCATTTTATATACTAACATCACTATCATTAGGAAAAAATCTGGACAAATTACCTCAAGGTATAAGTGCAACGAAACAAGTTCTCGGGTTTGGGGTTATAGTTATTGCAATTTTTTCAGCAATATTCCTATTTTATACTTATAGCTTCCTAATTAAACGTCGTGTTCGAGAGTTTGGATTATATTCTGTATTAGGTATGACTAAAAAACAAATAGCACGTATTTTAATATTAGAAACTATTTTTATCGCGGTGTTAACATTAGTATTTGGACTTACGTTCGGTCTGTTATTCGATAAACTAATGCTTTTAGTATTGTTAAAATTATTTACAGCAGGAGTAAGTTTTGGTTTTGTAATAACACCAATCGCAGTATTTTTAACAATCTTATTATTCGGAGGAATTTTCTTCTTATTACTAATTTATACAGTAGTAAAAATCTCTCGACTTAAAATAGTAGCACTTCTTAAAGAAGAAAATCATGGAGAACGCGAACCAAAAGCACGTTTTATTTTAGCTGTTTTAGGATTAGGATTAACAGGATATGGGTATTATTTAGCTCAAACTATACAAAATCCAATAAAAGCTATAACAATGTTTTTCATTGCAGTTTTAGCAGTGATTTTTGGAACATATTTAATATTTATGGCAGTAAGTATAACTGTTCTAAAATTGATGAAAAATAACAAGACTTTTTATTATAAACCAAAGAACTTTATCAGTGTTTCAGGGCTTTTATACAGAATGAAAAGAAACGCAGTTGGGCTTGCTAATATTTGTATACTATCAACGATGGTTCTTGTAACTATGGGAACAACATCAGCGCTCTATGCAGGTAGTGAAGATGCATATAATACACGTTTTCCAAGAGACATAATAATAAACGGTTATCGTTCAACAGAAGGTAAGTTGGCTGAAATAGAAAAAAATGTAAAAAAAGCCACGCAAGATGCGGGAGTAGAAACAAAAGATTTAGTATCATATAATATGTTGAATGTAGTAGGGCGTCTAAACGGGACCGAGATTAACTATGAATCAGAGTTTACTGGTTCGTTTGATAAGATTAAGACTATTGTTGTGCTTGAATTAAAAGACTACAATAAAGTATCAAAAGAGCAAAAAACTTTAAACGCAGGAGAAACTTTATTATTTATCGACAAAAAAGGGAAATACGAAGCAAATGAAATAACAGTACAAGGTGTAAATTTAAAAATAAAAGAAAAGTTAACAGACTTTCCAGGCGCTTTAGGCACAGCTGCAGCTAACATTATGGATACATATTATGTTGTAGTAAAAGATAATGCTGACGTTAAGAAAATAGAGTCAGCTCTGAAGAAAAAACTGAATATTTCAGACGGTGAAGGAGAAATCTTCAACTATGTAGGTTTCAATATTAGTGATAAGTCAAAAGAAGCGAAAGTAATAGAAAACTTTAAACAACTAGAAAAAGAGGGTAATATAAACATAGAAGGAAAAGCAGAAAATGAAACAAATTTCAAAGGTTTCTATGCATCATTCTTATTTATAGGTATGTTTATAAGTATGATTTTCGTAGTCTCTCAAGTAGTAATAATGTACTATAAACAAATTTCAGAGGGATACGAAGATAAAGGTAAATTTGGAATTATGCGTAAAGTGGGGTTAACCGACAGACAAATTAAACAAAGTATAAGAAGTCAGGTATTGATGATCTTCTTTGCTCCACTAGCAGTAGCGACATTACATACAGTGGTAGCATATCCGTTTATTGAAAAAATATTAAAATTATTCCTAGCAACAAATAATAATGTTTTCTTAATAGCTTTAGCTGTGACAATAGCAGTCTTTGGGGTATTCTATCTGATAGTATATTTAATCACATCAAGAATATATTATAGAATTATAAAAGAATAGCGCAACGGTTTAGAGATAGATTTGTTAAAGATTTTCTATAAAACAAGAGTAAAATGTTAGTCAGTAAACTAAAAAGTCCACTCTAGACAAATGGAAAATTGATTATAAAAAGTACACATGGTATAATTATCATGTGTATTTTTTAGTAAAAAACACATAAGAATAAGGGTAATAAAAGGAAATTATAAAGCTGTTATTTAAGAGGTGTATATGGAAAGGTATGAATTTGTAGCGACAACAACAAATAAAGAGAAGATGATTACTGTTATTATTCCTGTCGTAATGGTAGGACTTTTGGCAGGACTAGCACTAGTTTCATATTACTTTGAACTAGATAACTATATTGAACCATATACATTATTTAAATCTTTAGCAATAGTATTAATCATTGGGGTTTGTTTTCTTTTAGCGAGAAAACTACAAGAACTTCTTTCAAAAAAGTATGTTGTAGAGTTAGATGGAAATAATATTAGAATCTGGGGTAATGGGAAAGAAGTTATGTCAGGAACAGTTATATTTTGTGAGATAGATTATAACAAACAAAAAGTAGGGGATAAAGCCTTACGAGTAGACATATATACACATACTGACAAAATAAAATTCCGTGCTAGATGTAGACAGATTAGAACGACTAAAGGGGAGTATACGTGGAATCCTCTAGGAACAGGCGAAGTATCAGATATAGAAAGTTTGTTATCTCTAGGTAGAAAATTGAAGGATATTACTTAAGATAAAACAAAAATTACAAAGTGAGTATTTTTCAAAAAAAGAAGTAATGGGGTGTTGAGAGATAATAACGGTATGAAATAGATTATTTAAAAGGAGACAAGAGATTGATAGGAAAAAGACCAGAGTTTGAAAAGATTACATCATTTGATGAATTTAATAAATATTATTGGTATCGTGAAGAGATTTCGCAGATATGCAAGTCATTAGGATTGGAATATAGAGGCACAAAGCAAGAACTAAATCGTATTATTGAGCAGTATTTTAAAGGAAATTTAATTAAAAAATCATCAATAAAAACTACAAAAAAACAAGTGGAAAATATTACTTTGGATACGCCATTACTTGAATGTGGTTTTTCCTTCAATGCAAAGTTTAGGGAATACTTCTCCACTTTAACAGGAATCTCACCGTTTAAATTTACTGCTGATATGGCTACCGCTTGGAGAAAAGTAAAAAGCGAGAAAAATATAAAATTTACAATAGAAGATTTACTAAAAGTTTATTATGGCAAATCGGACTACGCAAAATATGATAATTCAGTTTGTCAATGGAATCAATTTTTAAAGGATTTTTGCGCAGATGAAAATAGTAGAAACTATTCGAATAAATTAAAAGTAGCTTCTATTATTTGGAAAGAAGTTAGAAACTCAGAAAAGGAAAAAATCTATTCAAAGAATCTTTTAACAGAATATGCGTATAAACTAGAAGAGTATCGTAAGTAGATTGGTGCTTATTTATTAGTTAATAATTCAATAATAACTAAGATAGAAACTGTAAATCTTATTCTTAGTTATTTTTTTTGCTCAAATCAAAAAATAGAAAAAATAAAAAATGAAAAAACATGTTGACTATAACGCAACGTAATAGTATATACTTATAATTGTTAGGAGGAGATTGAATGTATTTGATTAAAAAAGTTAGCGAATTAAGCGGTGTATCGGTGCGCACTTTACACCATTATGATGAAATTGGTTTGCTATCTCCCCAAAAAAAAGAAAATGGATATAGGTATTATTCTGAAGAAGATATTTCATTTTTACAAATGATATTGTTCTATAAGTACTTGGGGTTTCCTTTAAAGAAAATAAAAGAATTGTTAAAAAAAGAAGATAGTGAAGTATTATATCATCTGAGAAAACAACTTGATTTAATGCAAAAAGAAAAACAAAAACTCTTAACTTTATTAAAAACATTGGAGAAAACAATAGAGTCACAAGAAAGGAGAATTACTATGTCAGCAAAAGAAAAATTTAGTGGGTTCAGATACCAAGATAACCAAAAATATAAACAAGCTGCAATTGATATGTATGGGAAAAAAGTTATAGAAGAAGCTGTTGAAAAACAAAAAGGAAAAGAACAAGAAATAGCGGATGGTTTCAATGAAATATTCTTTGCTTTTTCTGAAAACATATCAAAAGAAATAAGTGCTACATCTAAAGAAAATATAGATTTAGCAGAAAAACTTCATAAACATCTTTGTAAATATGCTTTTGATTGCTCAATAGATGTATTTTCAAGTATTGGACATGGATATGTTCAAAATATAGAATTTAAAAACAACCTAGATAAATTTGGTGAGGGAACAGCGCAATATGTATGTGATGCTATTCAACAATATGTAAAGCAAGAAAAAGGTGAAAAATAGAATTTAACTCATCGAAAAAACAGTAAATCAAATTGGTTTGCTGTTTTTTTATGGTTTTAACCGGTTGAGGGGGCAAAGCCTATGAAAAACCACCCGATATGCGTGTGTGAGAAAAAAGTTAAATAAGTAAAAAAAACATCCTTTCTTGATAAGAAAAGAGTAGTTCAAGCTCTATAAGAAAGGATGTTTTTCATATGGCAAATAAACATAATAGTTTATCGTATACAAAATGGTTATATAAATACCATATTGTATTTATACCTAAGTATAAATGAAAAATAGAATATAATCAATATAAATGAAAGTACATCTCTAATTTTTTATATATTTTGAAATAATTAGTTAGACTTTACTTTTTATGCTTTTTCTCCGGCCGTTTTACGATTAAAAGTGATAATGGCAAAAACAAAAATAATGCCTGTGTAACCCATTACAATACTTAAGTGAGGGAGAATGTTACTGAAATCACCATTTAAACTTAACTTTATTGCCTCTACACTATGATAAAACGGTAAGATATTGGTTATAGCTTTGAATGCACCACCTATCAAGTCAATAGGAATAAAAACTCCAGATAACCAACCTGCAATATTTGTTAATAATGCTCCGCAAACCCCGCTGACAGCTTTCTCATTCAAAAAGCTACCAATAAAGAATATAGAAAAAACTGTATGAAGTATAGCTATAAAATCAAGGTGAAATATGGTATAATAAGAAAATAATTTGAAGATAAAAACGCAATATATATTTTTTAATGTATTAGAACTGGTAGGTAGCCCAGTCGTCTAAATTATTTTATTTAGGTAAGTAACCTTCCCCTCCGGGTTGTCCATTCTTCAATAAAGTATTAAGGAGGGTTCTGTTATGGAAAAAATAGCAGGCAAATTAACGGTTTTTTTTGATAATCCATTTTGGGTAGGTGTTTTTGAATGTGTAGAAAAAAATAAGTTATCAGTATGCAGAGTAGTATTTGGTGCAGAACCAAAGGATTATGAAGTATATGATTTTATTTTAAAAAATTATAAAAATTTAAAGTTTGGTTTAAACCTAGAAGTTAAGGTTAAAAAAATAAAGAATAATCCTAAAAGATTGCAAAGAGAAGTGAAAAAACAAAGTAAACAAGTAGGGATAGGAACAAAATCTCAGTTAGCATTACAGAAACAAAGAGAAGAAATGAAATTGGAAAGAAAAAAAGAAAGTAAGCAAATAAGAGAGTTAGAAAACCGAAGAAAATTTGAATTAAAACAAGAGAAACGCAGACAAAAACATAGAGGAAAATAATAAGGTATTCTCCCCAAAAGGATTATCCTAAACCATCAAAACGGTAAACCGCTGAGGTTTGCTGTTTTTTCTTACTCAATTTCCAAAATAAAACGTCAATGAGCCCAAAAAGGCATCTAACCAAACGCTCTCTGGGATAAAGGCTATTAAAGAATCTGTAGATAGAGTTTTAAAAGAAATTAGCTAGGTTGATAGTAGAAATAATTTTTCAAGAATAATATAATATAAATAGATATTTAAAGAGGATAATAAGACTTGGGGCCTTATTTTAAGAGGTTTAGCGAACTAACGAAAGATATAGAATAGTGAATGGTAAGCATTATTTTTTGGGGTGTATTACTAAATTTGAACAGATAGGTATGCTTGGGGGTATAATATGATAAGAGTTATAAATGCACTGGATGCAAAAGATATACAACAACTTTGCAAAAATGAGTTAGGTTATAATGTAGGTATTAATGTAGTGAAAACACAAATTGAAAAGTTATCTATTGATAATAAACATCATATAATAGCGGTATATGAAGATAATAGGCTAAAAAAGGTTGTTGGTTTTGTTCATGCGGAGATGTATGAAAGTTTATATAGTGACGTTGGATTAAATATATTAGGATTAGCGGTTGAGTCTAGCTTCCAAGGGAAAGGCATTGGTCAAAGTTTAATGAAATTTATTGAGGAAATAGCCTTAAAAAATAATGTAAAGTACATTAGGTTAAATTCTGCGAGTTACCGTATGGGAGCTCATAGATTCTATGAAAGTATTGGTTATACTTGTGATAAAACTCAAAAACGCTTTATTAAAGTTTTTGATAAGTAGAAAAAGAAATGGATAACTATTAGAGTCAAAATGCAAAATATCGTCTAATTTTGCTAAAATATTTAATAAGTGGTATAATATACTTGAATTTTAAATTTATAGAGGTCTTATATTATGAAGAATAATAAATTATTAAAAATACTTTGGGGAGTTGTATTAGCGATATTTGTTGTTTGCATAGTATTTTTAGGATATAGTTACTTTAGTGGAGGAGATTCTAAGAAATCTGAAAAAACTTCTGCTCAAAAATCAGACAAAAAGCAAGATAAAAATACTGACGAGGAAAAATACAAATCTCAAAATAGTAAAAACACTCAAGAAAAACAAGAATCTGGCAATATAGTAGGAAGCCAAAGTGCGAATAATCAAGCGGGTAATAGAAATAATTATGTAGAAACTAAAGAATATAATGGTAAGAAAGTTTCTCATAATGAAGGGGTTGGGACAACAGGTAAAGTGTTTAAAACTCAAAGTGAAGCGCTAGAATACGGCAATAAAGAGATAGAACGATTGGTAAAAGAAGACAAAAAACCAAGACAGTTTTCTATCAGTAAAGTAAGCGCAGAAGATGGTACTCTTCTTGGTTGGACTGTGGATATTTTCGAAGATACAAGTGCAAAAAAAGATAACTAGTAACTTAAAAGGGGTGATACCACGATGAAGTTTCTAAGAGAAATGGAGTTGCAGGTGAATCATCCCTTTATTATATTTGTTTATAGATTGATAGTTTAGTTTTAGAATCTAGGTAAAGGAGGTAAGAGATGAGAATAGGAATAATAGCGGAGTTTAACCCTCTTCACAGCGGACATAAATATTTAATTGAGCAAGCACAAAATTTAATAGCTGCAAACGGCTCTGGCGGGGAAATAGTTTGTGTTATGAGTGAATATTTTACCCAAAGAGGCGAGGTAGCTATTACAGACGGTTATACTCGTGCCAAGGAAGCGATAAGAAGTGGTTGTAGTCTTGTTATCGCCTTACCTTATTTGGGAAGTGTTGCTTATAGTGATGATTTTGCGAGAAAAAGTATTGAGATTCTTGATGGGGCTGGTATAACGCATTTGATTTTTGGCACAGAAGAAATAGATATTGAAGTTTTTGAAGAAATATACAAAAAACAGCAGGAAATATCTCCTGAAAAATATCGAGAGTTACTTAAGCAAGGATATAGTTTTGCCAAAATCAATGGCGAGCTGTATGGAATTTCCAACAACAATCCCAATTTTAGTCTAGCATATAGCTATTACAAGATGATAAAAGAATTTGCACCGCATATAAAACTAGTACCTGTAAAAAGAACTGGGCAAAATCTTAATAATGGAAATTTAGAAATGGCACAGCACCTGAGTGCTACTGCTATTAGAAAAAATATTATGTCAGAAGGGATAACAAGTTATATATCAAAAGAACTACTTGAGGATATTAGAGCTAGTAAAATACCAACGGAAGAAGATTTTTTTGAATTATTAAAGTATAAAATTATTTCTTTAGGAAAAGATGGATTAAAAAATATCTATGACATGAGAGAAGGTTTGGAAAATAGAATTTTCAAAGCGGCTCTTAGTGCGAAAAACTATGGAGAATTGGTAGAGTTAGTCATTACAAAAAGGTATAGTAAAAAGAAAATCCAACGCTTGTTAATCCATGTTTTAACAAATACTACTCGTGATGATTATGAAGAGCTCTTCGGAACGAAGGTATTTCGTGTGCTTGCGGTAAAAAGTGAGAAATCAGGGTTGATACGCGAAATTAGCAAAGAAGAAAAGATAACTTTAGTTTCGGTGTTAAACAGCTCTAACAGCATGTACTTTGTACAAGACATTAAGGTGGCCCGTATTTATAATTTAATAGCGGAAAAACCAGACATATTTAGAGAAAAAATAGAATTGGTATAAAAAAAGTGATGAAAAAAATTCATCACTTTTTCTTTTTATCTAACTACAATCCCAATTATAAAGGACGTCTTCAAAGTTGCGATTTTTCAAATTTTCTTCTGAGATAAAGAAGTTCCCTACTCCACAATCTCCCCATATAATTTCAACATCATTGTCTTTCTTCCATTCAGATTCTACTTGAAGAAGCATTATATCATAAGGTGACTGTTCTCCCTCTTCAGAATTGTAACCGCGTGGATCGTACTGCGTGAAGTTTGGATAACCACCAATAGCGTGACTTCTTCCTTTTAATGAATTATAAAAATATTTATAAACATCATCATCTAAATCACAATAAAGATTTGACACTTCTTCATCTGGATATAATTCGTGAATAGCGTTTATTACTATATCTTCAAATCTATAATCTTCAGTAGTAATAGAAGAAACACCTTTTTCAAAAGTTAGACCAAATTCGGCATTTGTCGGATCAAATGGTGTGTATTGGTCGTAGTCTTCTGAATCAAGAGGTTTGTATTTAGTAAGAACTTCTTCTCTAGTAATAGTATTATCGATATTTTCAAAGTAAACAACTTTATAATCATCTTCAAGACCCATAAGATCATCACGGCCAATCCAAAATTGAAGAATGCCGACCTCAGGATAAATATTGTTTTCAGGTAATTCAGCGCAGTTTATTTGTGCAAGTAGAGCAAGTTGCTTATGATTAGAAGATGAATCACATGGCACCTCAAAATCTTTAGGAAGATAAGGAATACCTCCAAATTTGCTATCGAAGATAGTTAGATTTTTGTCTACATGAGTTTTAATATTAATACATTCTTTTTTGTTTTCCTCACTAACTTTTTCGATAACTTTTTTAATCATTTCTTTAGTAATCATAACGTTTCTCCTTGATATTAAAGTTATTTTCATTGTAACATAATTAGAAAGATTAAGAAAGATAAAAAAGGTGGCTGCTTTGGAGTAGTGTTTGTGAAAAATACAGGTGTTTGTTCGCGGAGTAAAAAATATATATTGTTGAAAAACATTAGATAAAGAAAAATAAAAATTTTAACCTTTAAACATAAAAAAACATAAAAAATAATATTTTATAAATTTTAAAATTATTATTATTTACATAAAAATAAAAATTTATGAAAACGTAAAGATAAATAAAAATCTGTTTTATTATGGTATACATAAAGTAAAAATAATTATTAATATTTTGGTTTTAGTTTAAAAAACAAAATATAAAAACTTCAGACTACTATATAATAAACAAAATATTTTAATAAATAGGTGTTGATTTATTACGGAAACTCTGATACACTTAATATAGAGATAAGAGAAAAACAGTAAATTTAAAAATTTTGAGTATTTCTAAAAGTTGATTTAAACCGCCAACTTTTGATAAAAATACCTTAATAATCCCCTTGCCTAAAGCGCCTTGGCCGCTAAGGCGGACTCTATTGAATTATAATCTTTCATCAACATAATGTAGGGTTAATAATTGGTGGTCAGGGACCTTTGGGGGTAAATATTAAAAAGAAAGATAGGTAAGAGTATCTTTCTTTTTTTGTTTCACATGATTATATATAAATTATTGCAAAAATCGTCCCCAGTTGCTTATTCTTTGTCCATTTTTACAAGCTCCTGTAGCGAGGTAGTGACGTTCTCCTTTGTAAGAAATATAACTAATCCAAATTAGCCCTTCATTGATAACATAACTGTCGTAAAAAACCTTTTCTCCAGCAGTGTAAGAGTCGACTTTTTGACTAAAAATACTAGGTTTTGTTCGAACGTTAATTTCTGTGACTTCAACTATAAATCTTCCTTGTTCAGGTATTCTTGTCCAACTTTCATCAGTATCATAAGGTGGGCGGATAAAACCTACAAGATAAGTATCATCGCGCGCCATAATTTTTGCTGCACCACCATGCTCTGGGGTGCCGTCAACGTTTTGTTCGACAGAAGTAATAATATTACCACGAACATCAATAACAATACCGATGTGTCCGTATTTATCCCATGCGCCCCAATGCCATATTGCGATATCACCAGGGGCAATGGTGTCTTCTCCTTTACGATATCGACGCCATCTATCAGGAAGAGTGTTTGTCAAGTAGTCAATAGCGTTACCAGATACACGAAAGTTTGCGAAGTTTTTGATGTAAGCCATAATTAAGTCGACGCACTGTGCTCCATAAGCACCATCCATATCTATCCATTTATAAATTTGATCTTTTGCCCAATTAACCATTATTTGTTGAGTTGCCATAATATGCCTCCTTAATAATAATCTATTTGAATAAACTAACTCTATAAATTGACTATGTGTAAGAGTAAAAATTAGTCTTTAGTGTTAAGTTTTATTTTGATAATTTCGGTCAAATCATTTACACTTTTTCCGATATTTTGCAGAGTTTTATCTAGTTTTAATAAGAAAAAAACAGCAACAAAAATAGGGAAACCTACGGTGTTGATAAAATTCAAAATATCCATAAAAAACCCTCCTTAAAATTTATGATTTTTTCTTTACTACTTTTCTAAATAATAATATACGCATAAAAAAGGTACGATAGATATCGCACCTTTTTGCTTAATTATAGAATCTCGTTTTCTTCACGAGTTACATAAGTTGCTTTTTTAAAAGCGGCAAGTGTGTGTTTATCACTGTTAAAGCATTGTGTGTCAATAATTTTTTGAGCGACACCTTGGATAACTTCTTTAGTTAAGCCATCTTTAGGATGAGCTAAAGAAATATGATAAGTTTTTTTATTTGTAGTTGTAAAAAAAATATTTAATGTTTTTTCCATAATAATTCTCCTCTATTAAATTAGTGATTTTGTATTAATTGTAGTATTATCAATGTTTTTAGATACTAATTTTGCGATTTCATCACCTACTTCTTTAAGTTTAGTATCGTCAGTATCAGCGTTAACATTGAATGAATAACTTTTAACAACTTGTTTGTCGCCTTTCGGCTCTGAATAGTTTAAATGTAATGTTTTTTTTAGTAATTTCATAATAAAAATCTCCTTTGTATTTATTTTTTATTTGTCTTTGGCCTCTGACACTAAATGTATCGAAAAAAATAGGGTTTTTTCTCATGAAAAATAAATTTTGGGCAAGAGATTTTATAGATAAGTTTTTAATTAAACTTAATGTAACTATGTTAGGCTTATATTAAGCAAATACTGAGAAAAATAGTAGAAAATTTTTCAAAAGAGTATTATAATATTAATATAAAAAAACAAAGGATTGATAAAAAATGAAAGATAATAGATTACTAAAAGTATTATGGGGAATTGTTCTAGCGATATTTTTATGTAGTGCTTTATTTTTAACAATTAGCTATTTCTCAGGTGGAGATAATGCAAGTAAGAAAAAAGATAACAACACGATATCGACATCTAAATCAAAAGATAAGGATAAAAAAGATAGAGATGATAATGATGATTCAAAATCATCAACATCTAAAGCTAAGAGCGATGAAGAAAAATATCGTGAAAGTCAAAATTCTAACTCATCTGCAAATAAATCATCTAATAACAATGCTACATCAAATAATAGACGTACAAATAATAGTAGCAATAACAATTCAAGTGATAAGAAAGATGATAAAACACCTTCAACAACGACATCTGGAGCATTTAAAACTTCAGAAGAAGCTAAAAAATATGCAGAAGCAGAAATTGCTCGTTTAATAAAAGAAAATAAAAAAGGTTATTCATACACACTAGGACGCAATAATAAAGGTGAAATAACTGTAGATATTACAGAGAATAAATAATATCTGAAAATATATAAAACAATCTTGAGTATCTTAACTAACTGACAAGTTAAAAAAACTTGTTGATAAAGTCACGTGATACTTGAGATTGTTTTTTATTTTGTTGTGGTGAGAATAATTAAAGAAATATTGCTTATAGTTTCTTTTATTGTTTGACAAGTGAGTAATTACTCACTATACTAAAAGTAGAAGATAGATATAAGTTTTGATAACAAATTTAATTATTATTGAGAAGATATTTAAAATGATTTGATTTTAGAGTTATTAAAAAACTAAAGTCAAAAATTTTTTAAAACAAAGATGAGTGTTCACTCACCTAAGAAGTGAAATAAGTATTTATTAAATAAAGAAAGTGAGATTAATATGGATAGATTTATAGATATAACTCAGCTAAGCAAAAGTTTTGGTCAACAAAAGGTTTTGGATAATATAGATTTTCAGCTAAAAAAATCTGAGATAATAGGTTTAATAGGACCGAGTGGTTCGGGGAAATCTACATTAATAAAAACTATGTTAGGAATGGAAAAAGCAGATACGGGAAAGGCACTCGTGTTAGATAAAATAATGCCAGAAAGAAAGATATTAGGAGATATAGGTTATATGGCGCAAAGTGACGCGCTATATGAAGCGCTGACCGGCTATGAAAATTTAGAGTTTTTTGGACAGATGAAAAATCTTAAAGGAGAAAAATTAAAAGAAGAAATAGGTTATGTCGCAGGAGTGGTAGATTTATCAGCGGACTTGAAAAAGCAAGTAGAAAATTATTCTGGGGGGATGAAACGTCGCTTATCTCTAGCGATTGCACTGTTAGGTAAACCAAAGTTATTAGTATTAGATGAGCCAACCGTAGGTATAGATCCTGCTTTGCGAAGAAAAATTTGGAGAGAACTTTATAAACAACGCGATAGTGGGGTAGGTATTTTAATAACGACGCATGTTATGGATGAAGCGGAACTTTGTAATAAGGTAGGTCTTCTTTTAGGTGGGAAAATAATTGCCTTTGATACTCCTAACAACCTAAAAGAAAAGAATAATGTAAATACTATTGAAGATGTATTTTTAACAGTGGAGGTAAAATAAAATGAGAACGATAGCTATTGCTAAAAAAGTTTTTAAAGAGTTGCTTAGGGATAAGAGAACTTTTGCATTGATGTTTATTGCTCCGATACTTATAATGTGGCTGTTAAATATAGTTTTTTCAGCCGATACAACAGAAAATGTCCGCATTGGAGTGGTAGATGTACCAACAAAAGTAGAAGAGGTTATGAAAAATGTAGATAATGTTAGTTTAGAAGGTATAACTACAAAAGAAGAAGCGGAGAAAAAATTAAAAGATGGACAGATTGATACGGTAATATATTATAAAGATAATAAGTATGAAGTAACATATGCGAATATTGATTCTGTAAAAACTACCCAAGCTCGCCAAGTCTTAAAAGCTAGTCTAACCGGTGCAGAGATAAAAGGATTTATAGAAACTATACAAAAAGTTAATCCAAATCTAGCGCTAACTAAACAAAAACCAGAGATAACAGAGAGTTATAATTATGGAAGTAGAGATACGACATTTTTCAATAAGATAGCACCGATAGTAATCGGATATATATCATTTTTCTTTGTGTTTTTAATCTCTGGTATAGCTTTACTAAAAGAACGTACGAGTGGAACATTAGATAGATTACTAGCAACACCGGTAAAAAGAAGTGAAATTATTTTCGGCTACACTATCTCTTATGGATTTCTTGCGATAATTCAGACTATTGTTATTACATTGTCTGCTATATACCTGCTAAAAATAGAAGTTGCGGGAAGTTTGGTTTATGTGATAATAGTGAATATGCTGCTAGCACTTGGAGCATTGGCACTAGGTATGCTTCTATCGACAGCCGCGAAATCAGAGTTTCAAGTTATGCAGTTTATACCATTAGTAATTATACCGCAGATGTTCTTTAGTGGTATTGTTCCTGTTGAAAATATGGGGAAAGTAGCAGTATATATAAGTAAAGTTTTACCTGTAACTTATAGCGGAGATGGACTAAGTAAAATTATTTTAGAAGGGAAAACACTATTAGATATAAAAGGGGATATTATAATCTTAACGATCTTTTTTGTAGTTTTAATTACGTTAAATATAATAGGATTGAAACGCTATAGAAAAGTTTAAAAAGAAATAGGAAGGAGAAACAAATGGTAGAAAATATATTGAAATCATCTTTGGATTTAATATCTGAAGGAGATATGCCTCCCGGTAAGAAAAAAACATTAGAAGCAGCCATAATATTATTTGGTAAAAAAGGTTATAACGGGACTTCAACACTAGAAATAGCAAAAGCTGCTGGGGTAAGTCAAGCGACAGTGTTCAAATACTTTAAGACAAAAGAAGACTTACTTAGCTCAATAATCGCACCAATTATCCCAAAATTATTCTCAAATTTTTTAGGTAGGGTAAAAAATATCAATACACTAGAGGAGGTTATTCATTATATAGTTAGAGACAGATTTAGATTTATGAAAGAGAACAAGGAGATTATAAAAATTATTTTCTCGGGAGTATTAACTAACGAACAGTTAAAACAAAAAATAATCATAGGTGTAGAAGAAGTCTTTAAAGAAAGAAAGTTAGATGAGTTTTTTAATAGTATAAAACAGAATACCCCAGAAATTAACAAAGAGCTGACATTGCCAGAAATAATGCGTGCTATTGCGGGAGCGTTAATTACTTATTTTATTCAAAGATTCATCGTCTTTGATGGAGTTGTTTGTGAAACAGAAGACCATGATTTAGATATGATAGAGCGTCAAATATATAAATTTTGGACAATATAACTTAAAAAGGTATAGGTTAAAAACCTATACCTTCTTTTTTATCCCAATTTAATTATCTTATCACAAATTGATAAGGTAGATTTGTTGTGTGAGATAATAATAGTGATTTTATCTTCTTTTTCTGCTTCTAATGCTTTTAAGACCTCAATTTCACTGAAAATATCAATGTTTGCTGTTGCCTCATCTAGTATCAAAAGTTTACTTTCATTATAGAACGAACGAGCAACAGAAAGACGTTGTTTTTGTCCAGAGCTGATATTAGAACTACGTTCACCAACAATCTCGTTTTCGCGACGGCGTAAGTTATCGACGAAATTTTTAAGGTTAGTGTGTTTAAGTGAATCAGCTAAGCGCTCTTTGTAAATATCTTTGTCAAAGAAGCTGATATTATTTTTGATTGTGGCGTTGAATAGATAGCTATCTTGTAAGATTATCGAACTATTTTCTCTAAAGAAGCGGCTATCTATATCGCGTAAGTCTATATTATCAATAGTAATATTACCATCCATATTCTCATCGGAGATAAATTTCATAATGAGTTTTGCAACTGTTGATTTACCACAGCCGCTTGGTCCGCTAATACCGATGATTTCACCACGTTTTGCAGAAAAACTTAGATTTTCAACAACGTTAGAACCGTTATAACTATAAGTAAGATTATCTACTTTTAACTCTTTAAAATTAACGATTTGTCCAGTGTTCTCTGGCTCTTCTTGTGTATTCATAAGTTCCAGAAATCTTTTTCCGCTTGCCATAGTTTGACTTAGAGTAGAAGCAAGGTTACCCATATATAAAATAGGGATAAACGATACTATAAACATTGCACTAAGGGCGATAGTAGTATTAGGATTACCAAGCGTCGTAGCAAAGTAAATAAAACCAAGCACTCCAAAATTATAAGTAATAATGTTTAAAGTATTTAAATCTATCAAGAATTTATTTTTGATGTAAGAACTATGAGTTAACTCTTCTGTTTCCATACGGATATTAGCTTTTTCTTCTTTGATTTTATCGTATTGAAGAGCTTCAAAAATACCATAGGCTTGTTCAGAAGAATTGTTATTAACCGCAGTTAGTTTATGACGATAACCTTCACCAACTTCTTGTCCTTTATTACGAAAAGCAAGTGGGTAAACTAGCCCGATAATTATATAAACAAACAAAGCAACAAGACCAAGTTTCATGCTGAAAAATAGTAAAAATGTGCTAACAACTAAGCTTTGAGCGATATAGATTAGAAATGGTGTAATAGTATGAGCATAGAACACCTCTAATAATTCTATATCGGTTGTAATCATCGTCATATAATCACCAGATGTATTTTTTGTAAAGCTATCGATAGAAATACGCTTGAATTTATCTAGTACTTTAATACGTAGCGCATGTAAAACCTTAAAAGCTACATAGTGATTTAGTAGTTGTTCTGTATAACTAAATAGACCTTTCAGTATCGCTAGAACAAATATTAAAATAAATAAAATAGCCGCTACTGTTGTGATTTTTGTTATAAAGAATAAAGCTATAAGATAGGTAAATACTACTAAAGTAAGATGTCCTAGACTTCCGAATAATGTTGCACGTAAGAGTGGTCGCTTAAACTCTTTCGCAATTGCTAAAAGTTGTTTTAATTGTTTTAGTGATGTCATTACTCTACCTCCTTAGCTAAGAATTTTTCTTTTAATTGTTGTTGATCATTAAATAATTTTTTGTATAGAGAAGGTTGGTCTATAAGCTGTTCATGGGTACCTTCTTCAATTATTTGCTGATCTTTCAATACATAAATATTATCAGAATTAGTAATTGTCTCTAAATCGTGAGAAATAACAACGATAATCTTTCCATCCTTAATTGAATCAAATGCATCAAGAACAATTTTTTTACTATAATCATCAATGTTAGAAACAGCCTCATCTAATATGTAGATATAACTGTCTTTTAAAATAGCTTTTGCAGCAAGTAAACGTTGCTTTTGCCCACCAGAAAGATTACCAGCACCACAGCTAAGCTCATAATCAAGACCACCATTTTCAACAACAAAGTCTTTTAGATTAACCTTTTCAAGAGCATTGTACATATCCTCTTCTGTAATATGTTTGTTGACAGAAAGATGAGATCGTATTGAACCTTGAACAAGATAGCTATCGTTAGTAATAAGAGTTGCTATCTTAGACATTTCATTTGTTGGAATAGTATCTATATCAAAAGTGTCATATTTAATACTTCCTGCATAGTTAGAATTTAATCCTAGTATTAATTTTATAATAGTAGACTTACCGCTACCACTTTCTCCAACAAGGGCAGTTTTTGTGTTAGGTTTAAAAATCATATTAATATCCTTAAGAGTAGGATCTTCATTATAAGAAAAACTTACATTGCTTAAGACAATGTTTTTCCCAGGTGTTAGAGTAATATTGTGGTCTTTTTCTTGTTCGGGATAATCAAGAAGTTTGTAGATATTATCTAACTCAACATTTCCTTTCATAGAAATATGGAATAACCCACCTAAAGCGCGAAGTGGTTTAAAACACTCAAGTGTAGCAACAATAACAAAGACGATAAGCTTTTGATCTTTTACGATGAAAATCGCAATAATAGATAAAACAAAAATCGAAACATAAGTTATCGCATCCATTACATTAATTGAGTTAAGTTGGTGGCGTAACAGAGCCATTGTCGATTTTCTATAACGAGCACTGCGGTTATCAACATCGCCTGCGACACTATCTTCTTTTCCATAAATTTTTGCAGTAGTAAACCCAGATAATCTATCATAGAAAACTTCTGATAAACTAAGGAAATCGCTAAAGTTTTGTTTGTTGGCTTTTTTTGATTTTTTAATAATAACCATAATAGATATTGGTATTAATGGATAAAGGACCAACATCGCGATGAATAATAGAATATGGATTTTACCATAAATAACAAATGAACTTAAGACGATAAATAATGTTGCAAACATCTGCGGAACAAATTTGTTAAAATAAAACTCAATATTAACTATTGAAGAAGAGTTCATAACAAGAAGGCCCCCTGTATTAACAGCCTCCGTATAATTAAGTGATAACTTCTCAACTTTGTTATAAATTTCCTCGCGTAAAGTATTTCTAACTTGTTTAGAAATCTTATGACTAAAGAAGTTATCTCCAGTAGTTGCTAAGTAGTAAATAACCAAGCTTAACGCTGTTCTAAAAGCGAAAGTTAAGATAAAGCTTGATTTAGAATGATTATCTAATAAATAGAAAAGTAAGTCTACAAAGTTGTAGATAAAAAATAAAGAGCACCAAAAAGCAACAAGCTTGCATAAGGCAACAAGGTAAACTTCTTTTTTTATATTAAAGAGCGCCATGGCTCTACCGTCTATCTTCATAATATCTCCTTTTAAAATATATTTAGATCTATAAAGTAACGAAAAAGTTTAAATAAATACAGTAAATCTCGGCTGGATTGTATTGAAAAATATAGTTTAAAAATTATAAATACCAGTATTTAAAATCTTAATAATATAGAATAAACTTATCTCGTATAGGGGATCTATACCCTTATTTGATATTCATTATCAATTAATATCTAGTTTATTATACTATATAGAAAACGTAAAAGATACAAAAAAGTTCATTGTTACGAAAAAGTTCAAAAATATAGTAACATTCAAATGAAAGAAGTGTTAAAGACATTGATTAGTGCTTGGTTTAGGTGTATAATTTTAACGAAGAGAGCGAATATTTTAAAGCCAATAAATAAAATTGTAGAATTTATAAACTTTATTTTAAGTTTCGGATATATAATAAGCTCACTAAAGTAGATAAATGTAAGATTATAAGTGTAAAAATTATGGCGAGGAGGAGTTTGCTATGATAGAGTCATTAAATAGAATATGGAATAATTTCCTTGAATTTTTAGAAAAAAAACAAATATATAAAGTTTATAATGGTGCAATGATTGCTGGTGTATGCAATGGGCTTGGTGAGAGATTCGGAATAAGTGTAAGTTTGTTAAGAGCGTTGTTCTTAATTGCTAGTATCTTCTCTTTTGGAAGCCCGATATTGCTATATCTTTTATTAGTAATAGTTATGCCAAGTAAACCGATAAAACAAAATTATAAAAAATCAAGCTACGTAGAAGGTCGAGCTTGGGAAAAATAAATAAAATTATAGAAAAAGAGAACCATACCTATTTGAAGTATAGTTCTCTTTTTTGTTGCTAATTTACCTAAAGCATATATTTATAGGGTTAAACAGTTTTAGTTATAGGGGCATCCCTAAATTCAAGTATCCTTTTAATCTTTAATTGTTAAGCTGTAGTATTTATAGTTTATATAAATTTTTACATATTCAAAAACATTACCATCAGAAAAATAAGTATATCTGTCGAACTCGAAACAAGGTTCTCCTTCTTTAGCTATAAAATCAGCAACTTTTTTTGGAGGATCAACAATAACTTTCATATATTTTTTCGATTTTTCTTGGTGAATATCGATACGATATTTTTTTCTAATCATTGTTGCCAATTCTTTGAATCCGTCTATATCAGCTATATTGATGTCTGGTAAATATTTAAGTGGAATATAGTTAGTTTGATGAGCCCAACTAACATTTCCGATATATTTGATACGGACAACTTTTAATAGCTTTTGATTTTTTATTTTTAGTTTTGCGCAAAGCTCTTTATCTTGAATAATTTCTGCTTCTATAACGTCAGAGTGTTCAGAAACAGATTCTTTAAAGTGTTTGTGGAAGTTGTTGTTTTCTGTTACATAAACCTTTTTATTAACTAATGTTTTATTGACAAAACTCCCTTTACCTTGGATTCTAAAAATATAACCAGCTGTTTCCAACTCATTCAGAACGCGCACGGCAGTCGTGCTACTGACGTTGTAGATTTCCTTAATTTCCTTTTCTGTATAAAGTTGTTCTCCCTCTTTGAACATACCGGTTTGTATTTTCAAAATAATATCGTTAATAATCTTTTCGTATTTTTTCAAAAGTGAACCTCCTAGATGATAAATATAAATAAAATCCCCTAAAATTTAATGTATTAATTCAACTTTATAATATCATTTAAAAGGACTTTTGTAAAGCTAAAATAGAAATTTTTAACAAGAAAATTTTTATAGAGGATAAAGAAATTTTAGTGTATTTAACAAATGGCTAGTCAGAAAAAATGAAGGGAAGTGTTATAAATATAAAAAGAACCTAAATCCTAGATTTAAGTTCCTTCTTTATTAATTTATTTTTTAACAAATGGGCTTATTGCACCATATAGGGCTGCGTCGTTACCAAGGGATGCAGCTAAGAATTTAGTTTTGTTAATTTTTATTGGGTGTAGGTCTCTTACTTTTGCTTCAAGTTTGTTAAGAAGATAATCGCCTTGAGCAGAAACTGCACCACCGATGATAATATATTTTGGATCTAAAATACAAAGAAGATTAACAATACCACGAGCTACTTCGTATAACCACTCGTCAAGCACTTTTAGTGCGTTTGTATCTTCACGTTTACAAAGATCGAAGAATTCGATAACACTAAGACCATCATACATTTCGGCTTTAATTTTACGGTCAAGTGCGATAGTAGAGGCGCGTTGCTCGTATGTTGTATCAGTTTCAACATCATAGACAGATTGACCGATTTCTCCAACACCAAAGTTAGAACCGAATGGCAGACTGTTTAAGTAGTAAGCCCCACCGATACCTGTTCCTAATGCCATACAAAATACTTCATCAAGACCTTTTGCTCCACCTAGCCATTGCTCACCAAGTAGTGCGCAGTTTACATCATTATCGACATAAACATCTACTCCTAGGCGATCTCCAAAATCTTTTTTGAAGTTTGTCCCTACATAGTTTTTAATAGTTGGAGCGGCACGGATAACCTCCATGTTTATATTATCGATAACTCCAGCTGCTGATATTCCAGCTGCATTAAAATTATAGCTTTCACGGATTTTGCTAGCGATTCTAAACATTTCGTCAGTGATTTTTATTGTTACATTATCAGGTGTTTTACAAGTTTCGTAATGGATAATTTTGTAATTATCATCAAAAACAGCAAATTTAATACTTGTTCCACCAATATCTATTCCTAAATACATATAATACCTACTTTCTTAATTCCAGAGCCTAAATTAATTGTTTGTAAAAATAAGGACTTGTAGACAAAGGCTCTTTATTATATTTATTTTTAAAATGTTTTCAATGATATATTAACATAAAACTAGAAAAATAGAAATAGTTTCTTTATTTTTTAAGGTTAAACAAGAGGGGTGTTATACTCGAAGAGAGGAAAAATATAACGTTGAAAGGTTACAAGAAAGGTTGATTAGAAAGTTGGACTATTGATAAAATAGCCAATATAAGTTTTTTATGGTATTATATCAATGTGATGAAAATAGAAAATATTTATAATGAGGAGATAGCTATGGATACAATAGTATTTTTAGAGCCGGTGTTTGCAGAAAGAATATGGGGAGGAAGAAATTTAGAAAAATTCAACTACGCTATTCCTGAAGGAAATATAGGAGAGGCATGGGTAATTGCTGCACATGAAAATGGTAGCTCTTTAATAAAAAATGGTGAGTTAAAAGGCTTAACATTAAAAGAAGCCTATGAGAAAAGACCGGAGCTTTTTACTAAGAAAAAATACGATAAGTTTCCATTGTTGGTGAAAATTTTAGATGCAAGTGATTATTTATCTGTGCAAGTTCACCCAGAAGATGATTATGCTCGTGTGAACGAAAATGGGGAATTAGGGAAAACAGAATGTTGGTATATTCTTGATGCAGAAGAAAATTCAGAATTAATCTATGGTCATACAGCAAAAACGAAAGAAGAGTTCAATCGCGGTATTGATGAAGAAGAATGGGATGACTTGTTTATTAGAGAGAAAGTAAAGAAAGGTGATTTCTTCTATATTCCAGCGGGGACTTTGCATGCAATAGGAGCTGGGAACTTAATCTATGAGGTGCAACAAAATTCTGATACGACGTATAGAGTTTACGACTACGACCGTGTTGATAAAGATGGGAACAAGCGTGAACTACATATAGAAAAAACAAAAGATGTAACGACAGTTCCGTTTGAAAAAGTTCAACTAGGGAAAGAAGTTTACGAAGTTGGAAATATAAAAATAACGCAGCTTGCTGAAGAAAGATACTTCGGTGTTTATAAAATTGAAGTATTAGGAGATGCAGAGCTAACAAAAAATGGAACAGGTAACCTATTTACAGTGTTAGAAGGTCAAGGACATATTACTGTTGATAATGAAGTATACGATATTAAAAAAGGTGATAGTTTTATTTTGACAACTCAGTGTAGTAGCTTCCTGTTAGATGGAGATATGCTCCTTATAGGAAGTTATGATAGATAATTAAATAAAGGAGAAACGATGGTAAGAGATAGTCTTTCCATCATTTTTTGTGAATAAAAAAGATAAATATTTGTAAATATTAAGGGAGGTGGGATAAGTTTTAATGTGTTAAATAATCAGCCTTGTATTATTGAGGAAAATAAAGACTAGAAAGGGAGTTTTTAAATAAGAAAGAACAACGGATTACACTTTATTGACCAGAAATTTCGTAGCTTTCAAAAAAGAAGAAAATTAAAATTAATGCCTTGACAAACAAAAGTAAACGTTTTACAATATAATTGTATTAAAATTTAATGTGTTAAATAAAAAGTTAAAAAACAAATAACGGAGGTTTTTATAATGAAAGACTTAAAGGGATTGTATTCAGCTTTACTTATCCCATTTGATGAGAATGGTGAAGTAAAAGAAGAGGGATTACGTCAAGTAATCGAGCATAACATCAATGTTAGTAAGATTGATGGGCTGTATGTTAATGGAAGTAGTGGGGAAAACTTCTTATTAAATACTGCGCAAAAGAAGCAAATATTTAAATTTGTTAAAGAAGTAGTAGGAGATAGAGTAAAACTTATTGCCCAAGTTGGTTCATTAGACTTGAACGAAGCGGTAGAACTTGCTAAATATGCTACAGAATTAGGATATGATTCATTATCAGCAGTTACACCATTTTACTATCCATTATCATTCAATGAGATTAAACATTATTACAAAACTATTATCGATGCAACAGATAATAGTATGATTCTTTACTACATTCCATTTTTAACAGGGGTAAAAATTAGTTTAGACCAATTTGCTGAATTATTTGAAGATGAAAAAGTTATCGGTGTTAAGTACACTGCAGCTGATTTCTACCAATTAGAAAGATTTAGAAGAAGATTCCCAGATAAACTTATCTGGTCTGGATTTGACGAAATGTTAGTTCAAGCTGCTATTACAGGGGTAGACGGAGCTATCGGTTCTACTTATAACGTAAATGGTCAAACAAGTAAAAAAATCTTTGAACTTGCTAAAGAAGGTAAAGTTGCAGAAGCTTATGAACTTCAACACCAAGCTAATGATGTAATTGAAAAAGTTTTAGAACTTGGATTATATCAAACTCTAAAAGAAATTTTAAAAGTAAAAGGTATCGATGCTGGGTACTGTAAACAACCTATGAAAGTATTCGATCCAGCAAAAGTAGCGGAAGTAGAAAAATTAGTTAAAGATTACAATCTTTAATTTATTAACGATAGGGTGAATTTGGAAATAAGGAAAAATGTTAGGTAAAAAACCTAGAGTAAATATGTTAAAAATAGGAGGAAGGTACCATGGATAAAGTAGGATTTGGTACGTTAAACAGTATAGTTTTAGCGCTATATTTACTAGCTATGCTAGTAGTAGGTATGTATTTCACTAAAAAAGCCGGGGAAAGTACAGAGGCGTTTTTCAAAGCAGGAGGGAAGGTTCCTTCTTGGGCAGTAGGATTTTCAATTTATGCAACAACGCTATCTGCCATTACATTTATGGCGACACCGGAAAAAGCATTTAATGGAGACTGGACATATGCAGCAGGGAACGTTGCGATTATCGCGATTATTCCGATATTAATTTATTACTATGTTCCGTTCTTTAGAAAATTAGATGTAACAACAGCGTATGAATATTTAGAAGAACGTTTCAACCCAAGTATGCGTGTTATTGGAAGTGTTTTGTTCTCATTATTCCACATTGGGCGTATTGCGATTGTAGTTTATTTACCAACAGTTGCGATTACTTCAGTGTCAACAGTTAACCCATATTTAGTATGTGCGGCAATCGGTATACTTTGTGTTATCTACTCATTTATGGGAGGTATTGAAGGGGTTATTTGGACAGACGTTATTCAAGGAATTATTTTACTCGGAGGAGCTATTCTTGTTATTATTCTTGGGGTATACCAAGTAGGTGGTTTTGGGAATGTTGCAACAGATGCACTTGCTAACGGTAAAATCGTTACAGCACAAAAATTCAGCTGGTCATTTACAGCGTCAACTATTCCAATTATCTTTATAGGATCAATCTTTAATAACTTACAACAATATACAGCTTCTCAAGACGTTGTTCAACGTTATAGCACTACAGAGTCTATTAAAGAAACTAACAAATCAATTTGGACAAACGGATTATTAGCATTTATCACTATTCCAATTTTCTACGGAATGGGAACAGTTCTATACAGTTTCTACAAAGGGGCAAATGCTGTAACAAAATTACCGGATTTCATGAACGCGGAAGTAGTAGGAAAAGCGGCTAACACAACAGCTTTAGTACCGTACTTCATCTTAACTGCATTACCAGCAGGTGTTGCTGGATTAGTTATCGCAGCTATTTTAGCGGCAGCTCAATCAACAATTTCTTCAAGCTTAAACTCAATTTCGGCTTGTATTACTGTTGATATTAAACAACGTTTCTTCGGAACTAGTAAAGATGCTAAACAAGACGTTCTTTTAGCTCGTGTTATTATTATCATAGCAGGGGTATTAGGAACAATCGCAGCATTGTACTTCGTAAACACTAACCAAAAAGAAACTTGGGATTTATTCCTTAAATATACAGGTTTACTAGGGGTGCCTCTAGCAGGAACATTTGCATTAGGTATCTTTACTAAACGTGCAAATGGAGCTGGTGCATTATTAGGACTTATCGTAGCAGGATTAGTTTGTTACTATATCCAAGACTACACAACTTATGCAAAACAAAGTCCATTCATCTTTTCTGGATTCTCATTCTTAAGTTCATTAGTATTCGGATATATTTGTAGTTTCTTCTTCAAATCTACAAAAAATATCACAGGACTTACTATTCATACTAAAGATCAAGAATACGTAAAAGAAGCAAAATAATAAATTAATTTGATTAAATAACAAACTTACTCAATAAAAGGCAGTCCTAAAATATTTAGGGCTGTTTTTTAAAAATTAGAAAATAATTATTGTGATACTTGTAAGAAGTGGTTATAATTTAATTGTAGAGCGAAATAGAAAGGAGTTTTTATGGATATTACTGAATATTTAGGAAGTTGGAGTAGACCTCTGGATTTTGACAGTTATTGGGATAAAAAGCTAGAATTTATAAATAGTGTACCATTGGATTATGAGTTAACAGAGGTCGAGTTTTCAAACTTCGATAATGTAAAATACTATGATTTGTATTTTACAAGTTTTGATGGAGCGCGTATTTATGCAAAATTTATAAAACCTGTGAGTAATGGTGAAGTTCCAGCCCTATTTTATTTCCACGGTTATCCAGGATGTAATCGAAACTGGTTTGAAAAAACAGCGTATGCTTCTTTAGGTTATGCGGTTTTTGCGATGGACTTTCGAGGCCAAGGTGGAAAAAGTCAAGATATAGGTGGTATTCTTGGAACCACTGTCGCAGGGCATATCGTTGCTGGTATTGATGATGAGTTGGACAATATGATTTATGTTAAAAATATTCTTGATATGTGCTTGCTTATTCGTATTGCGAAAGATATTGAGGGGATAGATGCTAATAATATAAATTGTGTTGGTGGCTCACAAGGTGGGGGCTTTGCGACAATGTGCGCAGGTTTGAACGACATAAAAAAATGTATAATTCTTTATCCGTTTTTATCTGATATGAAAAAAGTTTATGATCTTGATCTAGATTTAGTTGCCTATGAGAGTATTCGTTATTATGCGCGCTGGTTCAGTTCAACAGGGGAAAATGATGAGAAGCTATTCAATAGATTAGCGTATATAGATGCGAAAAACTTTGCGCCGAGAGTAAAGTCGAAAGTACTATTTGGAGCTAGCAATATCGATGTTATTTGTCCGATAGAAACACAGTTTGCAGTGTATAACAATTTGAATTGTGAAAAAGAGTTGGTTTTATATAAAAAATATGGTCACGAAAACATACCGGATTTTAATACAAAAACGGCAAGATTTTTATTAGACGACTAGCAAAGGGAACGAGTCTGCATGCTAGATTGTAGAAAATCTAAGAGGAGGATAAGAACTAGTGAAATTAGAAAAAAATAGACAATTTGAATATAATTTGAACAAAATTGCCGATAATCATCCAAGGTTGGATTACTATGAATTAACATATACGGCGGTGGATAATTCAAAAATTTATGCAGAAGTAATGGTTCCTAAAGGACAAGCGCGAGGTTTGTTTATAGAAATACCAGATTACAAAGCTTTTCCAAAAGATTATCTTAACCTAGGGAGGTACGCAATACTTGATTATGCAGTAGCTTCACTACATGTTCGAGGACAAGTAGGGCAAAGTGAAAACAGACAACCAGCTTCGATTTATTTCCCATTTTTAAACAATCAAAATGATGAATTATATTATAATTTTGTTTATCAAGATGCAATAGATTTAGTAGCGGTGTTAAAAAAAGAATTTCCTGAATTAGAGATTAATGTTTTAGGAATAGGACAAGGGGCTAGTATGGGCTTAGTTGCAGCTGCAGTAACAAAAGATATAGCGAGATTATTTATCTCAAACGCCCAAAATATAGATTTTGAAACTATTTTTAAAGAAAATGCTGACGTGGGAATTTACGAAGCTATTCGTGATTATAATCGCAATTATCCAGAAAAAGAAGAATATATGTTAGATTGTTTAAGTGAAATAGATATTCTTAATTATGCAAAAGAAGTAGAAGCACAAGTTTATTATGGTTACTCACATCTTAACGTAAGAACACCGAAAAAATGTCAAGATAAATTATTGGAATTATTACCAAATAAAGAGATTATTCATTACCGAAAATTTGAACATGAAGTACTTCAAGAACACTTCTTCGATGAGTTTGTTTTGAAAAAATTGGGAGAGTTATAAACAGAGGATAAAGCATAAGAAATGATTATATAAAAATCACCACTTAAGAATTTTTTTAAGTGGTGATTTTTTAATTATTTCATTTTCCCAAGTTCTTCGATAAGTTTTTCTTCAGTTAAAGCACCTGGGAATTTATTAGCGATGGAACCATCACTATTGATAAAAATATGAGATGGGAATGAGCGGATTCCGTAATTTATTAAGAAACGGTCGTTAACATCAAATAATACTGGGTAAGTAAGGTTAAGTTCTTTAGCTTTTGCTAGGATAACATCTTTACTTTTATCGCTAGGATTTTGATTTTTGAAGACTTCATCGTTAGGAGAAGTAATAGATAAAAAGACAATATCTTCTCTAGCTTTTACTTTTTGATAAACTTTTTCAAGTTCTGGAATTTCGCGAAGACATGGACCACACCAAGAAGCCCAAACATTGATATAGACTTTTTTACCTTTAAAGTCGCTAAGTTTAACTTCTTTTCCATCTTTATCCATTACAGTAAAGTTATAAGCCTGAGTTGTTGTTTTCTCTTCTTTTTTTTCTTGAGAAGAGTTTGATGTAGACTCTTTTTTAGGTTCTTCTTTTGAACAAGCTGTTAAAAGTAGTGAGCTGCTAAGTAAAACAGCACCTAATAGTGATAATTTTTTCATAAGTTAATCTCCTTTTTAATTAAAATATCTCATAAGTGATACGAAAGAACCGCTTAGTATTAATATACCGATTATAATTAATATTATTCCTGAAATTATTTGGGTATATTTTAGAATGTTGGTGTTTTTTTTGAAAATTTCTAATAGTTTAGAAGCGAAAAATGCTACTAAGATAAACGGTAAGATAAATCCTAAGCAGTACACCAATACCAAAATTATACTCATAATTCCTGTGTGGCTAGAAGCGTACAAAAATACACTTGCTAGAATAGGGCCGATGCATGGAGTCCAAGAAAAACTAAATGTGAAGCCCATAAGAAAAGCTAAAACTGGAGTAGTTTTGGTTCCTTTTCTTTTTACTTTGTTTTTGATAGAAAACTCTTGTTTTAAAAAACTAATTTTAAAAACTCCAAGTTGAAGTAATCCCATAAAAATAATAAGTATTCCACTAACTATTTGCAAAGTTTTAATATTTTCGTTTAAGAAAATGCTGATAAAGTTTGTTGTAAATGCTAAAATGAAAAATGTTGAGCAAATACCTAAGACAAAGGATAGTGTATTTGTAATGGTATTGCGCTTGTTAAAGACCAACTCACCGTGTTCGTTTTGTTCTTTTTTACCAGCCAGTATTCCGATATAGATAGGTAAAATCGGAATAACACAAGGTGATAAAAATGACAATAGTCCTTCTAAAAATAAAAGAAACATTTTCACTAGTGAAGTAGATGTGCTTAAATCTGTCATAAAGCCTCCCTTATTAATGTATTTGCAAGTGATATTAATAATTTTTTTCATTAAAAAACTTACACGATAACTATATAATAAAATACTTATTAGTGCAATTTTTATGCCTCAAATATGACTCGAAAATTACGATAGTAAAGCTTTATGACAGGTTTTTATCACTATTGTTACAAAACTGTTACAAGTATTGAAAAAACTTTTTCTACATCATATAATGGTATTACGTCAAAATTAAAACGAAATTTAAATGTATTTAAATGGAGTTAAAGACATATAGAAATTAAAGTTTTGAAATAACAATTTAGAAAAAATAGAAATTTAGAAAATATTATTAGAGAGCATTTAGCTCGAAATTAGATTTTAAGGAGAAATTATTTTAGATGAGTAAATTACAAAAATTAGTAGCAACAACGGCAATCGTATCGACAGTAGCTTTTGGTTTATCACAAGTAGCTGATGCTGATACTTATACAGTTAAAAAAGGTGATACACTTTGGGATATCGCTGTTAACAATGGTACAACTGTTGACCAACTTATGCATGATAATAACTTAACTAGTTCATTAATCTTCCCTGGGGATAAATTAACTTATAATACAACTGTTAACCAAGTAGCTCAAGCAAAACAAGAAGGATACTATTCAGTAGTTTTAGGAGATACTTTAGGAAAGATCTCTAGTAAATTTGGTGTATCAGTAGATGAACTTGTTAAATTAAACAACATTTCTAATCCAAACTTAATCTACGTTGGGGAAGTATTAAAAATAGATGCGGCTGCAGCAACTAAAACGCAAACAACAGCAACAACTGTAGCAAAAGCATCTATAACTCAAACTACATCTGCACAAACTGTAGTGAAAGTAGAACAACCAGTTAAACCAGCAGCAGCTCCAGCACCAAAAGCTGAAGAAAAACCAGCGGCAGCTCCAGCAGTACCTGCAGTAACAAAAACTGCAGCTCCAGCAGCAACAACTCAAGTAGCATCTTCAAACAAAGGAGCAGCTATTTATCAAGCAGCTATGGCTCAATTAGGAAGAATCCAAGATTGTACAATGCTTGTAACTAACTCTCTTAAAGCTGTAGGAATTAACTTCCATGATTGGCCAGCAGGATATATGAGTTTAGGAACTGTTGTTCCAGCATCTCAAGCTCAACCAGGAGATTTAGTATACTATGCTAACGGTGGTTTAGGATTTGCTCATATCGCTGTTTATGCAGGTAACGGTCAAGCTATTCATGGTGGATGGAACGGAAACCAAACAGTTGTTAACAGTGTTAACGTTGGAAGTGGACCGGTATTTATCCGCGTAAGATAATTAGATAGAAAATAAAGCACTTTGAATATTTATTCAGGGTGCTTTTTATAATTCAAAAAAATACTATATAAAAAATAAGTCTTAAAGAGGAATTTAAGACTTATTTTTTAGGTAAGTGTATTTGTTAAATGTAAATTTGACTTAAGAAAGTTCAGTTTGTAGCAATTCTTTAAAACAAAATCCAGCATCGTGTAAATCTTTTTGATCAGGATGTGATTTTGATTCTTTCACCATATCCACCAAATCTGGTGTAACTTTATGGATGAAATTTGGATCTTTCCATGATAGTATTTTGAAGACAATAAGTACCTTAGGGTCTATTTTTCCTTGGCAAACAAATGTTTTAAGGACGTCGTTACCACGTTCTTTCATAAAGTCTATATAATTGTTTATTGAGTCATCTGCATGGTAATGCTCTCGCGGTACCCCACAAGTAAGAAAAAGTGCTACTTTTTTATCTTTTATCTCTTGTGTATCTACAAAATTTTGCATTTTTTTATTAGCAGTTGTTTTATCTGTCCAAGCACCTAAGATGTATAGGTCATATTGTTCTTGTAGTTTTGTTTTTTGTTTTTTTATATCTAGTAAAGTTACATCTGCTAGACTTTTTATCTCATTATAGATAGCCTCGGCGACTTTTCTTGTGTTTTTAGTTTTGCTTGAGTAGGCTAGTAATACCTTCATAATTTACCTCCAAGTTGTAGTAAACTTATTATAACAAAAAATAAAAGAAATATATAGTAGATTTTACAAATAATTTCTTAAAAAATGCTACTAATTATATTGAGAGAAAATTGCTTCGCAGAGGTGGTTTTTTAGTGATATAAAACGAGATTTATTAAGGAGATTAAAGGTAAACAATTGCTAGATTACGGGAAGTATAGTATTATAAAAATTATGATATGGAGGTAGAATTGATGGCGAAAACTTTTGATTTGACGAGTAATGCATCCTTTATCACCTATAGAATAGAGACGTTGATAAAAATGAAGACTTCAAAGAAGATGATATATAATTTTGTTGAATTGGAGAAAAAAACAGGTAGTTTTCCACCGGAACTGGAATTTGTAACGAGTTTTTATGATGAACAAACGGGAAGCAGTGGAAGTTTATTTAGAAATACTAAATTAGATAATTATATTTTGGCTTATACAGGAACAAATTATTATTTTGATCGAGAAAAGGATTTGTATGCTGATGTTGTGGGTATTTGTCTTGGCCAGGGAGAACACTATCCACCATGTTATAGATTTTACAAGAGAATGACAAAAAAATATGGCGAAAATATTATTTTAACCGGTCATTCTTTGGGTGGGAATATTGCTATGCGTGTTGCTTTAGAATATAACGTTAAGGAAACAATAGTCTATAATGCAGCACCGTTATATTTAAAAGATGGAGTTAATATTTTTATGACGCCAGATATGGGTGAAGTTTTATATTCTGAAAGATTAGCTAGATATAATAGAAAAGTTAAGAAAATTGCTAAGAAAAAATTAGAGTTTACAGGCTCTGTGAAGAGAATTGTTTCTGAGAGTGATATTTTCACGCGTATTTCGGAATTGTTGGATATAGGTTATTATTTAGGAGATGCTTATATTATAAAGGATGCGGGGATTCATGGTATTAAGAGCTTTTTAGGAAGTCACCAAGAAACTTTAACAACTCTTTTGGAAAAAGGAGATATCAATCATAAAAATATTGTTTCAGAGTATAAAGAATTTTCATTAGAAGATGTTAAATTGTTAGGCTTGTTATCGAAAGATGTGCTATCATCTTTGAGTAATCAGATTAATGCAACATTACAGAGTGAAACAGTTCTGAATAATTTGAATAAAAATCCATATAATGTAACATTTAACCGGTTTATACAGAGTGTGTTAGATGGGATTGAGCAGAAAAAATTAAATGTAAAGTAAATATTTAGTACGACTATAAGAGAAGAGTATAGATATTTTATAGAAATAGATAATGAGGTAAGGTGGCTGGAGGAGTTATATTCGAAAAATTTCAAAAAGATTGATAATATAGTTAATTACACCAATCTTACACATACTAGTTGCTGAAAAAAAATAAAAAAAATGATATAATATAGAAGAGTCTATACAAAAAAGTAGAAAAACTAAATAGTTAAGTAGAAAAAGTAGGCTATGAAATAATTTATAATTAAGGAGGAGCCCGGATGGCTGAATATAAAATTTTAGTAGTTGATGATGAGGAGCCAATTGCAAAAATTCTAGATTTTAATCTAAAAAAAGAAGGTTACGATGTAGTTATAGCGAATGATGGAGAACGTGCGGTTGAACTTGCATTTAGTGAGAATCCTGATTTGATTTTATTAGATTTAATGCTACCTAAGAAAGATGGTATGGAAGTTTGCCGTGAAGTTCGTGCGAAGAAAAATATACCTATAATAATGCTAACTGCAAAAAATAGTGAGATTGATAAGGTACTTGGATTAGAATTTGGGGCAGATGATTATGTAACTAAACCATTTTCTACAAGAGAGCTTATGGCTCGTGTCAAAGTAAATCTTCGTCGTGTTTCAAAACAACAAGAAGATGTAGAAGAGGAAAAAACAAGTGAACTGGCGATAAAAGATATAGTTATTTATCCAGATGCTTATGTTATTAAGAAAAATGGTAAAGAAATTGATCTTACACGCCGTGAATTTGATTTATTTTATTATTTAGCTCAACACCCAGGGCAAGTTTTAACTCGTGAAAACTTATTGCAGACTGTATGGGGATATGATTATTTTGGAGATGTACGTACAGTTGACGTTACGGTAAGACGTTTAAGAGAAAAGGTTGAAACTGATTCTTCGCAACCAGAATACATTATGACACGTCGTGGTGTAGGATATTTCATAGGTGAAGAGTAATGAATTTATTTAATTACAAGAATATTAATAGACGTTGGTTTTCGTCTATTAGGGTTAAGTTCGTTGTTGTCTATGTTCTTGTGAATATAATAGCTCTACAACTGATAGGGCTATTTTTTACAGCACAACTTAGAACTTCTAATATAAATAACTTTGAACAAAATATTATTGAACAAGAAAAAATTCTGAATTACCACATTCGTGAAGAATTGGATAAAGATGATAAAAAGAATGATAACGAAGAGCGAGTAGTTGGTGCGACAAATGGAGATAGTATTAAAATAGAAGGTGATGTAGCTTCGGTTAATGCTAAGAGTGGTATTGCCAAGCTTATTAGTGAATTTAATATACAAAAATTACTATCTGTTAGTATTATTGATAATAACTCTAAAATTGTGGCCTCATCATCTAAAAATGGAAATGATGAATATTTAGCTAAAAGATCATTTGATCCGTTGGTTAGCCAAGTGTTAAAAACAGGAGAAAGTGCAAAAAAAATTCAGAATAATGTTGAATTAGGGAAGAGGGTTTGGATTTATGTCAGCCCTATAAAGCAAGGAAATAAAATCGTAGGTGTAGTATCATTGATGGCTGATATAGAAAGTGTTTATCAAGATGTTAATGGTATCACTAAAATATTCATTATAGGGACAGTGCTATCTATTTTAATTACGACGATTATAGGTTTTGTTGCCTCGAAGACAGTTACAAGTTCTATTGAAAAAATGAGTTCTCAAGTTAAAAAAATGGCGGCTGGAAACTATGGTACGGTCGTTGGGATTGATACTAATGATGAAATAGGAGACTTGGCAAAAGTATTTAATAAGATTTCCAAAAGGATAGAAGAGGAACAGGCGGTAACGGAGACAGAACGTAGGAAGCTAGCGACTATTATTGAAAGTATGATGGATGGTATTATTACAACTGACAATAATGGCCGAATAATCTTGATTAATACTTCTGCAGAAGACATGATTGGTGCTCGTGATGAGGAGATTTTTATCGGGAAAGATGCGTTGAAAATCCTAAATATCACAGAATATGAACATATCGGAGATATTATCGAGGCGGAAGATAGTTTACTTGTTAATACTTCGAAAACTGATGAAAGTTTGTTGTTGCGTGCAGAATTTTCAAAAATAGTTAAAGAAGAAAAAGAAAACTTGATGCAGATGTCAACCGAGTTAGAAGGGTATATTATAGTCCTTTATGATGTAACAGATCAAGAACGTCAAGAAAAAGAACGCCGTGAGTTTGTTTCGACAGTATCTCACGAATTGCGTACACCTTTAACAACGATGAATAGTTATATTGAAGCATTGGAAGAAGGGGTTATAAACGACAAAGAGTTAGCTCCACAGTTTATTGATACTATCCATAAGGAAACAAATCGTATGATTAGGATGGTTAATGAGTTAATGCAACTAGGGAAAATGGATATTAAAGAAGAGCATTATGAAAAAGAATTTATAGATATTAATAAGCTTATCGAGCAAATATCTGATAGATTTGAATTAACTCATCCCGAGAAAAATTTTATAAAACACACTTCAAAAATACCTATTTTTGTTGAAGGTGACCAAGATAAACTTACTCAGGTGTTCGACAATATAATGAACAACGCTATTAAATATTCGCCTAATGGTAAGAATATAACGATTCGTGTAAGGCAAAACTATAATCATAATAGGGTTAATATCTCAATAAAAGATGAAGGTGTTGGAATACCACTAGTGCATATTGATAAGATTTTTAATAGATTCTATCGTGTAGATAAGAGTCGTCAAAGAAGTATGGGAGGGACAGGTCTTGGACTTGCTCTTGCTAAAAATATTATTGAGGCGCATAAAGGTCGTATTTGGGCACAAAGTAGAGAGGGTTATGGAACTATCATTTTTGTAACATTGCCTTGTGAACGTATAGATGATGAATGGTTATAAGGGGGCTTATATGAAAGGTATAAAAAGAGAACGATTTAAATCTATTTTATTAGTATGTTTGGTGTTTTCTAGTTTATTATTATCATATTTAATAATAACGTATAAACCGGATTATGAGTTGTTTACTAGGCGAAGTCAACAAAAATTACCAGAAGTTGATAAAAACAATTTGGTTAGTTTTTTAATTCCGGATACTATGGTAAAAACATATCCGGGTATGCGAGAAGAAGCAATAGTGCCTAATTCTATCACTAAAGTAGCGACTGTTGAGGCTGTAAAAGATAAAAAGGTCCTAAAAGAGCTATTAATAGAACTAGCCAACAGTCAAAGTATTGAGGTTCGTGTGCGTAATCGTAATATAGAAGATATTACAACAAATAATACTTCTGAAAAAATATCGATAAATTACCAAGAAACGTTGGATTCATCACTTGTTAAATCACTTTTCTTTTCGGAAGAAAACTCAAATGTTAGTTTGGAGTTTGACACTTTGGTAATGTTAAAGGATAGACCGAATATGTTGTATCTTTATAAAAAAGATGATAAAAACTATCTTCAAGTAACATTGAAAGAATCGCTTTATGATAAAATTAATGGAAAATTTAATGAAAATAAAAAAAATTATTCAAAATATAGTTTAAATAATAAGTTTATTTATTTAAAAGATGCGGATGAAGAAAAAGTAATTGATGAATATAGTGCTGAGGAAGTTAGTGTAACGCGCCTTGCAAAAGATATCTTTGAGAAAAAAGATGATGTTCGAGTTGGTGCTGATAATGAAATAACAGATGGGTATGCTATTTTGAAATCACAAAACCATAGAATAGTCTATACGAACCCGTCTAATGAGGGTGGCAAAGAGGTAGGGGCTACGGTCGCGATAAATAATACTATTAATTTTTTAGAATTAGGATATGCCAGCGGCACTAACTACCAATTGACAACATCCTTTGACGGAATAACTATTTTCCAAGAGACATATAAAGAGTCTATTGTTTTTAGTAAGGAAGGACATGCAGATATTGTTTCGGAAGACAATAGTAATGGTATATATCGTCTTACTTCTCCTAAAAGATTGACAAAAACATATCTATCTTCAAAAGAAGTGGGTCTTTTTGAGGTGGAAAAAATGGAATATGTTATTAACTACCTTTATAACAACACTAATTTGAAGAATGTAACGGATATAGTTTTAGGATATGAAAAGGCGTATAATAAAGAAAATAATAGTTTTAGTTATACACCTGCATGGTATGTAAAATATAATAATCGATATATGAGCTTTAAGAAAATAAAAGAATTAGTAGCTGGAGGAGGGAAACTATGAATTGGGGTAAGATAAAAAGTCTGTTTATCTATTTGTTCATTATCTTAAATGCCGTGCTACTGGGTTCTTATATTTATACAATTCAAAAACATAAAACAGAAATAGTTCAAGAAAAAGAAATTATTGAGAAAGCTATGAAGAGTGATAATATAACTGTAGAAGAAAGTACGAGTAAAAAAGAAAACTTAGGTTATGTTAATGTTACGATAGCTAGTTTTAAAGATTTGAAGAAAGATAATGCCAGCTTAAAGTATGATGTTGAAACTTCTGATAAGGCATCTGTTTTGAAGGTCAGTTCGGATACGGCTATAACTAATGTTGCCAGAGGTAATTATCGTGCAGAGATAGATGCGTTTTTATTAGAAAAGTTCAAACTAGGTTCTGAGTATACATTTTCTAGTTATAGCGCAAAGAAAAATGAGATAATTTACGAGCAACAGATTGATGGTGTCAGAGTTTTTGCGAATAAAAACGCTCGAATAGTGTTTGAAGTGGATTCTAATGGAGATGTGAAGAAATTTTCTCTTGCGAGTGTTGCCAACATAAAGAAAGATAAAAGTGAGACATTGGTGACTCAAACACAGGCGGTAAATAGGTTATATCATGAAGATTTAATTCCGAAAAGTTGCAACGTGAAAGCCACACTGGGGTATTATACTTATATTTCTCAAACAGAAAACCAAGTATTGATACCTACTTGGAGTGTAGTTATAACGGCGTCTGATGGGAAAATAAGTACATATTATGTAGATGCGATAAACCTTAATATCTTGAACAGACAAGGTACAAACACAAAAAATAAATAGTTTTGAATAATAAAAAAGACTAGGTGTTACTAAATAAAATATATCTAAACGGATAAATTATTTAGTAAGGTCTAGTCTTTAATTTTAGGATTTAATTATTCAGCAAGATATGCTTTAAGCATCCAAATATTTTTCTCTAATTGAGTTTTAACTCCTAATGCAAAATCAGATGTTCCTTGATCGCCTTCTGCTTCAGAAAGTTCCATAAGTTTAGAAAGATCTGCTTTTAATAATTCGAAGTCGTGGAAAACTGCAGCAACCATTTCTGAAGTAGTTTCTTTTTCAGTTGCTTCTTCGATAGTAGCTATTTCTAAAGCTCCTTTAAGCGTAGAAACTGGGCGCCCACCGATTGCTAATAGTCTTTCAGCAGCTTCATCTAGAGTTGCTGTAGTGTAATCATAGTAATTTTCAAATACAGTGTGTAGAGTATAAAAACTACGTCCATTTACATACCAATGGAAGCTATGTAGTTTTGTATAAAGCACTGTAAGATTTGCTACAAGTTTATTTAATTCGTTTTTATGTTTCATTTTTTAATCTCCTTTATTTCTTAATTATGCTTACATTATAACACTATGGATATGAGGTGTAAAGGTTAGTGCACCTTAACAGTTATTGGGAATTGTTATCAATAATGATTAATATAATACAAAGAAATGTATTTAGTAGAGATGATGTTTAATGGTTAGTTTTTATTTTGGTTGTACTTTTTAAAAATAAGAGTGCATTATTTGAATAGAGTGGGATAAGTTTGTTACAATAGGAACAAAGAGAGGAAGAATAATGGCTAAATTATGTATATTTTTAATTAACCTATATAGAAAATATATTTCGCCTTATACAAAGCCATGTTGTAGATTTTCTCCAACTTGTTCGATGTACGCGGTAGAAAGTTATAAGAGATTTGGTTTTTTCTTGGGAACTTATTTAACGATAAAAAGATTGTTGAAATGTCATCCATTGTATAAGGGGGAGTATTTTGATAATGTTCCGTTATTTAAAAAGGATATTTTCAAATATAATAGAAAAAAAGAAGACTAACACACTATTAAAATAGGTGTTAGTCTTTATTTTTTAGAAAACCGACAAAATTTGTTGTTCTGTCAGTTTAAAGGCGGAATTTGTGTTCTGGATAAATTGAGGTTATGCAATCGAGAATCGTCGAGGTAATTAATTTGAAATTAAGTTGCCCAACGATAATAACGGAATGCCCCTAAACTATAAGAGTATTTGTGATTAAGTCCTCATTATTATCCACAAATTCTAACTATAAGTGTTATTTTTCGGCGCTATTTCCCGCATCTACCCATGCGGCAATTCCGCCCGGGAATCTATAAACATTTTTAAAGCCTGCTTCTTTAGCTATAACAGCACCAACATGACTACGTTCGCAACCTACAAAGCCGCAGTAAAGAACGATTTTTTTGTCTTTATTATCACCTAAAGCTTTTAAGAATGCTTCTTTTTCTTCGGGTTTTACATCTTCTATTTTTACAGGTAAAACAGCATTTACTGCAGATTTAATATGAGATTTTTCGAAACTTTTTGCTGGCATTGTATCAACAAGTACCATCTCTTCTTTTCCGTCAAGAGCTTTTTTTAGTTCTTCAGCGCTCATAAGGTTGTAATCCCCAGTTTTCACCGCTTTTACAAGTTTAATAGCAGCTTTTTCTACATCTGCTTCTTTTCCATCTTTGTAAGTGCGTGCAACTCCATCACCGCTACTACTACACCCCGCAAGAGATGCGGCTAATAGAATACTTGATAATGCAAGTGTAACTTTATTTGTTTTTTTCATAAGTAATATCCTCCTAATATTTTTACACTTTTATTATAACATACAAAAGTAGATAAATAAAATATTTTTAGTAAAAAAATTTAAGAAATAAGAATTAGAAACATAAGTTTTCCAGTTGTTTTTTAAG
>ERZ773250.165-NODE-165-length-42185-cov-9.043627_pt1 | contig 42185 bp, 30 predicted proteins | sample MGYA00511258_ERZ773250 | MGnify/ENA primary metagenome ERZ773250 (study PRJEB29015, sample SAMEA2738164) | human oral metagenome | biome: human oral; feature: human-associated habitat; material: saliva | place: China | collected 2187 ... | reverse complement strand
CAAAATCATGCCCACAGACACCCAGATTGAAGCCCAATGGGAACACGCCTCGCGCGCACACCCCGCAGCCGGTGTCATCCCTAGATGGGGCGATGCCATCGCCTGGCACGATCTCCACCACACAAGCCCCTACCGAAACAACTGGGACTAACCCTCCACCAACTCTTTTTGTCCTTTAACCCTATTCGTGGCCCTGGGGGATACTTAGGAGTACACCAACGGGGAGGTCCTTTGACTATGGCAGACAACAGGAAGATACGTGACTTCGTTGAGCGCTGGACTGGGTGAGGATACGAGAAAGGCGAGGCTGTGAACAGCCACGCTTTGTGGTTACCTGCAACTTTGAGACGTTCCGCGTATATGACCGTGATGCTTGGGCTAAAAGCCAGCTTATCGACCATCCCTTCGAGTTTACGCTGGCCGAACTTGTATACCACCCCGAGTATCTGTCTTTCATCACAGATCCTGCGAATAGCCGCCTTGAAAAGGAGAAAGAAGTCTCCATTCATGCAGGTGAGCTTATCGGCAAACTTTATGACCGTATGAGGCAGGGCTACATAGAGCCAGATTCAGCTGAGTCGATGCATGCCCTCAATGTGCTTTGTGTACGCTTGGTGTTTTGCCTTTTCTGTGAAGATGCGGATTTGACGCCCAGACAGAAAAAGAACCGCTATGCACGTCTTCACCAGCAAATGTGCACCCTGAAATTCTTTGAAACTTTGCGAGCGGAATGGATACAAAATGGCGGTCCAGTCACGCTCGCCGCGCAGGGTGGCGATCGCCCGCCTAAGGAACTCGTCATCATTGAGCAGCTCGTCGATGGCGTACATGCCGTGGCGGCGGATGGACGGGAGGACGTCGTCGAACACCCACGCCTCGAACTGCTCGGCGGCGGGCAGATTGGAGGAGACAATCAGCCGGTACAGGTCGCCCTCGCTGATGAACCTGACCTGCTGGATGCCACCAGCCGTCTCAAGGGGGTAGTGATTCACGACCCCCTTACAGTGACGCACCAGGGCATCTTTCGTGTTGGCGTAGCCGAGGGCGGTGGCGACATCCCGACCGCAGAACAGGATCTGCCCGCCGGAGGTGATGGTTCGGATCGTGCCGAACTCGTGGTTGGTGAACGCTTGTAGCGCTGTAGCCATGACCAGCTCCTTTTCTGAGAGCCGGGTAGACAATTGCGGGCGCGGGATACGCCAGGCTCTCACCTGTCAGGCACGGCAGGCACCGAAACCGGACACGGTGTGAGGAAGGCTCTCGCCCATACGCCCCCGAGGGCCAGCGAATCCGGACGGGTCAGAGGGCACACTGGTGTGTGAACGTACCGATGATTCCGTGCCCCGTGCTCTTGCTTCGGCGTCATCAACCAGGTAGCCTTGTGGTCAACATGACCGGTTCCGCTGCCCACCTCGGTGGGAGTCCAGGGCCGGTCTTCGTTTTTCGTAAGCGTGTTCATCGAGCTTGATCGCGTGGAGTTGGCTATTCGAACCAAGCTTGGTCACGAACTGGGCCGCCTTGACCCGCTGATCTATTTGGATCCTCAACGTTTGAACGCCCGGGCACGGCAGCGAAACAAAGACGGGCGTAGCGTGCATGAGGTGTGGCTGAGAAAGTACCAGTCGGCATTGAAAGCGTCAAAGGAGGACTTCGTCGCCCACCACAAATCAAAATATGGCGGGACTTTACCCATCTGGGCGGCCGTCGAAATCATGGATTGGGGAATGCTGTCATACCTGTACGGCATGTCGCCCAATATCGTGCGCAAACGGATTGCCCAACCCTGCGACCTAACTGGTCCTCAGCTCGAATCGTGGCTGAAATTCTTACTTGCACCGCCAACTGGACTTGTCTCCAGCCGACCGGCTACCGAAGCTGTTCGACACTTACCCGCACAATCCCATCGTGCCGTTTTCTCGCATAGGCGCACCCGACAACTGGCGCGAGTTGCCTCTTTGGCGCGTCTAATCCTTGCGGTACTAGTCGCATTCGTATTGAGCGCTCCGACGGAGCCGTTGTAACCGCAGGTCAGCGTGGCGATCTTCCCCTTCTGACGCAGCTCAGCGTTGATGCCGTGTTTTTCGACGGGGACGAGGAAAAGATAGTTGCGCATCTGTTCAAGCTATATGCGCAAGCAACGGCATAGCTAAGTTTGGGCCTCAGCGCTTTTGCGCTGAGGCCCAAACCAATGATCAACCAGTTATCTAATGATCAGCCGGTTATCTAGTCATTAGCCAGCTATCTAGTGATTAGCCGGTTGCGGCGTTAGCGTTTGTAACGCTAATCGATTACCTATCAGGCTTCCTTGCGACGGCTACGCAGCACAGCTACGCCACCGAGGCTGGCCAGCAGGAAGGCCACAACTGCCACGCTGGAAACACCAGTGTGAGCTAGCGGCTTCTTACCGCCGTTACCGGGAGCAGCCACAACGGTCTTGCCGGTGGTGGGAGCTGCGGTAGGCAGGGCGCTGGGGGCCATGGTCGGCAGCGGCACAGCAGTGGGGGCGCTGGTGGGGCCACTGGTAGGAGCGGCGGTCGGGTTCGGAGTCGGGTTAGGAGTCGGAACCGGGTTGACCGGGTTGTCCGGGTTGACCGTCTGCCTGTAGGACTTGATCGAGCAGATCTTCGGGTAGTCGCCGTCGGCAGGTACTACACCCTCATTGATGTACTTGAGGGTGATCTCGTTTACACAAGCGTACTTAGCAGCGTTGTTACCGAAAGCGGTGTGGGAGTCACCCTCAACGCTCAGCAGAGTGCCGTGCACCAGCTCAGCCATGACCGGGCCGTTCTTGTAGGGGGTAGCCGGGTCGTGAGTGGTGGAGATGATCAAGGTGTTAGGCAGGCCCTTGAGCTCGCCACCAGCCTGCAGGTTACCGGAGAACTTCCACAGGTCACAGGCGCCGGGGGAGCCGACCTTGTTGCCCGGAGCGCCCGGGTCCTGGAACGGGGAGTACTTGAGGTAAATCTGGGTCAGGCGGTCAGACAGGGTCTGGTCGTAACCGTTGGGGTTAGCCGAGTCAGCACAGCGAATAACGGTGAAGGCAGCCTGCGAGGGATCGTAGGTGCCGTCAGGGTTACGGCCGTCATAGGAGTCAGCCAGAGACATGAACAGCGAACCGTTGTTGTAGTCAGATACCAGCTCCATGGCCAAAGCGGCGTAGGGCCAGTAGGACTCGGCATACAGGGCCTGACGCATACCGGTCAGGGCCAGGTCGAAGTTCAGGGTGCGACCGTCGCTACCAGCCGGGATGGCCTTGGTGGCCAGCGGACGCATCATGTTCTGGAAGGCGCGAGTGGCCACCGGGATGCTGGCGTCGTCGTCGGCCAGGTCGCCGTCGTGAGGCTGGTACTTAGCCTTACCCAGAGCACAGGTGGCCTTCTCAGTCTCAAAGCGAGAGCCCTTAACCAGACGCGGCATCAGGTCACCCCAGGTCTTACCGGAGGCATCCAGCTGCATACACCAGTTGGAGAACTGGTTGAAGTTGTCCTGGAAGCCCTTAGCCTGACCCAGCAGAGCCGAGTTAGCGGCCTCAAGCTGTGCATCGGTGATCTTGGAGGAGTCGACACGCTGACCACTCTTAGGAGCGGTGCTAGAAAGCGGGTCAACTACACCGTCAAGCACGATGCGGCCAGCGTTAGCCGGGAAGGTCTGCAGGTAGACGTAACCCAGGCGGGTACCGTAGGAGTAGCCCACGTAGTCCAGCTTGGTGGCGCCCATGATAGAGCGCAGGGTGTCGATGTCACGCACGGCGGTGGAGGTGCCCAGGTGGTAGAGCAGGTCCTTACGACCATCAGCGTCGAAACCGAAGATACGTCCAGTGTTGTTGAAGCAACCGTTGACGGAGCTCTCAGTGCCGGCACGCAGCTTCTTAGCGATCTCTTCAGGGGTACCGGTGTAGAGCAGCTCGCGGGCCTTGTCGCGCTCAGCGTTAGTCTCACACTGGGCGAAAGGCAGGGAAACACCCACACCACGCGGGTCGAAACCAATCAGGTCGTGGGTCTCGTTGAGCTTGCCGATAGCACCAGCATCGTTCTGGTAGGCCAGCACCAGGTCCACACCCGAGCCGCCGGGGCCGCCGGGGTTAAAGAAAACCGGGGAGGCGTTGGTGCCCTTGGCGGGTACCTTCACCACGGCCACAGCGATGGTGGCGCCGTTGGGCTTGGAGTAGTCCACGGGCACAATCGCGTAACCGCACACAGCGCGGCTAGCTTCCTTGCCCATGGCCTCACAGTTAGCCTTGGAGAATTCGATCTTCTGGCTGTAGAAGGACTCTAGACCTGCGGGCACAGTTCCGGTAGAGCTACCCCCAGCCTTGGGGGCACCAATACGGTAGGTGTTCTCACCAGTCTTGAACTGGGCGGCGGAGGCAGGCAGAGCCGCAGCCAACTCAGCGTCACTTGCTGACGAAGCATCTGCCGCAGCGGCCACTGGGGCCAGCAGCGCAGCAGCAAGAGGCAGCGCTGTCAAAGCGGTTAGGCGACGCCGTATCGTAGTAATACGCATAGCATTCCTAAAATTGGGTTTACATTTAGTTGCCAAGCAACCTAGGTGCCATCCTAGTTCACTAATCGCACTAACCACAGAAAATCCCCGTGCTGATTTAGCTTTTCAGCACGGGGAAGAGTCCCCAAATTGGGACGGTAGATGGTTTTTACTAACCTTTAGTAATCCATCTTCATGGCCTTGCGGACATTGTCTAATGTCTCACTGGCTACCTGGTTGGCCTTATCGTTACCGGCGTGAAGTACCTGCAGTAGGTAATCCTCATTGGCGGCCAGCTCCTGGCGGCGCTGACGAATGGGGGCGAAGTAGTCGTTAATGGCCTCAGTAACCAGGGCCTTGAGCTTGCCTGCGCCGCCGTCGCCAATTTCCTCAGCCAACTGGCGCGGGTCGCGGCCGTTACACAGCGAAGCCAGCATCAGCAGGTTAGAAACCTCAGGGCGCTCGCAGGGGTCGTAAGTAATGGTGCGCTGGGAGTCAGTCTTAGCCTTCTTAATCAGCTTGGCGGTCTGATCAGCGCTCATACGGATCTCAATGGTGTTGCCGCGAGACTTGCTCATCTTGGCCCCATCTAGCCCTAGCAGTAGGGGGGCCTCGCTTAGCAGGGCTTCAGGACGGCGGAACACCGGGTGCTTCTTGTCGGCGCGTCCGTAGCGCTTGTCAAAACGCTGGGCAATCAGGCGGGCCTGCTCCAGGTGCGGCAGCTGATCTTTACCTACCGGCACCAAATTGGCCTGGCAGAACAAAATGTCTGCGGCCTGGTGTACCGGGTAGGTGAGCATAAGTCCGCTCATGGCACGCCCATCGGTGGCCTCAAGCTCAGCCTTAACGGTGGGGTTACGGTGTAGTTCAGACTCGGTAACTAGCGATAGGAAGGGCAGCATCAGCTGGTTAAGGGCCGGCACGGCCGAGTGGGTGAAGATAGTGGAACGCTTAGGATCCACACCCACCGCCAAAGCGTCAGCAACCAGCGACAAAACCCGCTCACGCAGCGGGCCTACGCCGTCACGGTCGGTAATTACCTGGTAATCGGCAACCAAAATCCACGTGTCTACATTGGCGTCCTGGAGCTGCTTCCAAGACTGCATAGTGCCAAAGTAGTGGCCTAGGTGTAGGTGCCCGGTAGGACGAGCACCGGTGAGCATCCGGAAATATTCGGGATGCTCACCGATCTGGGCGGCAATTTCTTCACTGCGCGCCTGGGTGCGCCGCAAAGAAGCCTCGTCAGTGGAATTGGCTAGCGCCTGTTCTGCCTTAGTTGGCTGTGTCGACTGCGTCATGAGCCCCATTGTAACGGGCCTGACGCTTGGGCTTAGTCAGGTAGATACGCATGCTCAGCGGCGACAAAGCAATCATGGAGCCAGGCTGAGCCAGCGAGGTGACCACAGAGTCCGTGTCGTCGTCGTCATCACCATCAAGCAGGGCGTAATCAGCGTGGGGGGTGTCCCAAACTGAGTACCAAGCCAGTTCGTAGTCGTCGCCGCGCCCGGCAGGAAGCTTGATTTCATGCGGGTTGAGCGTGCCGTTAATCAAGATTAGGGCATCACTGTCACCAAAAGGCTTACCCGAGCGCAGCATGGAAAGTACACGGGTGTAGTTGTCATGCCACTGCTCAGGGCGCATGAGGTTACCGGTGATGTCGTACCAGGACAGGTCGGGGATCTTGTCCCCGGGGGCAACCTGGCCGGTAGCGAACTGGCAGCGATGCAGCGCCGGGTGCTGCTGACGCAGCTTAATTAGGTAGCTGGTGGTGGCAATGAGTTCTTTTTGCCAAGTCTTTAAGTTCCAGTCGTACCAGGAAATCTCGTTATCTTGGCAGTAGGCGTTGTTGTTACCACCCTGGGTGCGGCCAAACTCGTCACCACCTAGCAGCATGGGCGTGCCAGAGGAGATGAACAAGGTGCCCAGTAGGTTACGTGCGCTACGCAAACGCATCATGTTGACGGTTTCAGCGCCAGGAACCTGGTCTGCTTCACCATCAAAATCATGGTGGTTCCAAGAGCGGTTGTCCCAGGTGCCGTCGCGGTTGTCCTCGCCGTTGGCAACATTGTTCTTGTGGTTGTAAGTGGTTAGATCGTGCAGGGTGAAACCATCGTGGGCGGTAACGAAGTTCACACTGGCTAGTGGGGTGCGGCCGTGCACGGTGTCACCCCAGGCGAACAGGTCTGCGCTACCAGCAATGCGGGTAGCTAGTTCACGGGCGTCATGGCCGCTGTTACCGTGACTCATTTCCTTGGGGTCACTGAGCCAGAATTCACGCAGAGCCCCACGGTAGCGGTCGTTCCAGTCTAGGAACGGGGTGGGGAACTCGCCGGTGCGCCAGCCGCCCGGGCCTACATCCCAAGGCTCAGCAATCAGCAGCTTGGAACACAAAACTGGATCAGTGGTCATGGCCACCAGCAGCGGGTGGTCGCGGCGCCACTCACCGGCGTGACGGCCCAGGGTTACCGCTAGGTCGAAACGGAAACCATCCACACCCATCTCGCTAACCCAGTAACGCAGCGAGTCTAGGGTGAGGCGGATAGCTTGGCGGTTGCGGAAGTCCACGGTGTTACCGGTGCCGGTCACGTCTAAATACTGGCGCTTGTTTACCGGATCGTGCAGGTAGTAGCCCAGGTCATCGAAGCCACGCAGGGACAGTGTGGGGCCATCAAAGCCACCTTCAGCGGTGTGGTTGTAAACCACATCCAAAACTACTTCCAGGCCAGCCTCGTGCAGGGCGGAGACCATGTCACGCACTTCATTAAGCACTGCCTGGGGGCCGCTTTCCTGGGCGGCCTTGGTGGCATAGGTGGGCTCAGGGGCAAAGTAAGACAAGGTGGCGTAGCCCCAGTAGTTGCTAAGGCCACGGCGGGTTAGCCAAGGTTCGTCAAACTTGGCGTGGATAGGCAATAGCTCAACGGTGGTTACACCTAGGTTCTTTAGGTGTTCAATCATCACCGGGTGGGCTACCCCTGCGTAGGTGCCGCGTAGCTGCTCAGGAATAGCTTCTAGCTGCTTGGTTAGTCCCACCACGTGGGTTTCGTAAATTACGCGCTGATCGGCACTGATGCGCGGAGAGGGGGCAACCGGCTGGTAGTTAGGGTCAGCCACCACACCAATAGCTGCGTAGGGCAGAGAATCTAGCTCAGAAATCTCCCAATCTGCCCTGGTGGGTAGGCCGTGTTCGTTTACCTTGTGGGCGTACAGGGAGTCATCTAGGACCGCTTTAGTGGCTAGCGCCTTGGCATAAGGGTCTAGCAGGAACTTGCGGGGGTTGTAACGCAAGCCCTCGTTGGGGTTCCAGGGCCCGTAAACGCGGTAGCCGTAGCGCTGGCCGGGACCTAGGCCGCTAATGTGAGCTGACCAGGAACCGGTAAGGTGGTCGTGCATGCCGATACGGCGTTCGCGCAGGTCAGCACCCTCGCCGTCGATCAAGCACAGATCAACTGCACTTGCACCAGGGGCGTTCACTACGAAATCGACCCCGTCGTCGTTAAGCGTAGCGCCCAAAACGTAGGGGTTTAATGCTGCCTGTTCGCTTAGCGGGGCGGGCAGTAGAACTTCCTCATCGGTTTGCATATGACACACAGGGTTATTGTCTCTCATTTTGAACCAGCTTGGGACAAGATAAATATTACGTACTTATTACAGGTACAGCTCACATGTATTTGTGCACTGAGCTAATCAAGCCAATTGTGAAACGCTAAGCGTGAGGCTGGCCTAACATGGTGTTGCTGGCGGGCCTGTGGCAGTCTATTTGCTATGAAAATTGTGGTCTGCGTGAAGCACGTACCGGATGTGCAATCCGAACGTCGCCTTGAAGACGAGCGCCTAGTGCGCGGCGAGGACGATGTTCTAAACGAACTAGATGAAAATGCCGTTGAGGCGGCGGTATCCCTAGTAGAAGAGCACGACGGCGAAGTTGTGGCCCTGTCTATGGGCCCTGAAGATGCTGAAGAAGGTTTGCGTCGCGCCCTGCAAATGGGTGCAGATAGTGCCGTTTTGGTTAGCGATGAGGCGTTGGCTGGTTCCGACGTCGTCGCTACCGCCCGCGTTTTGGCTGCGGCAATTGAAAAAATCGGTGAGGTTGACCTGGTTATCACCGGTATGGCCTCGCTGGACTCGATGAGCGCTATGCTGCCGGGCGCTTTGGCTAGCGCTTTGGATCTGCCGGCCCTGACCATGGCTCACAGCCTTGAGGTTGAAGGCGATGTAGTAAACGTGCAGCGCAACCTGGGCACTGTGCACGAAGTTTTACGCGCCCAGCTGCCGGCCCTGGTGTCTGTAACCGACCAGGCCAACGACCCGCGTTACCCCAACTTTGCAGCCATGCGCGCGGCTAAGAAGAAGCCGCTGGAAACCTGGGATCTTAGCGATCTAGGTATTGAGCCGGCCCCCGGCGTCATTGAAATGGTTGACGCTCAGGCCCGCCCGGCCCGTAGCGGTGGCGTAATCGTTACCGACGCCGGTGAAGCCGGTAAGCAGCTAGCTACCTGGCTAGTGGAAAACAAGCTGGTGTGAGGGGAGAAGGCAATATGTTAGACGCTACGATTTTGGTGGCTGGTGGGCTAAGTGACGGCGCCCCCAGTGCTGCTGCCGTTGAACTACTAACTGCCGCCCGCTCGCTGACCAGCGCTGATGTGGTGGCCGTGGTTTCGGGTAAGGTCGACGCCGCCGCTTGGGGTAACTATGGTGCCAGCCGCGTGCTGGTGGCTGATTACGCCGGGGCTGACGAGCTGGTTTCTGCCGCTGGGGCTGACGCAGTAATTGCTGCCGCCCACGAGGTTAAGCCCGCCTTGATTTTGCTTGGCAGTGACCACCGCGCCAAGGAAATTGCTGGCCGCGCCGCCGTGAAGCTAGCCAGCGCTTGCATCGCTGACGCCGCCAGCCTAGAGGTTGTTGACCAGCATGTGCGCGCCTCCAAGCTGGTGCTTTCGGGTTCTTGGAACACCACTTTTGATCTGCGCGCCGACTCTGGCGCCAACCCGCCGCTGGTGTGCCTGCGTGCCGGTGCAGTAGAGGCAGAGCCCTGTGGTGGAGCTGCGGCCCAGGTTGAGAGCCTGGCGGTGAGCGTAAGCCAGGCCGCTAAGCGCGTTGAGGTAGTTAGCCACACCGAGGATGAGGCTGCTGCCGGCCCACAGCTGGCTCAGGCCCGCACTGTGGTGGTTGGTGGTCGCGGTGTCGACGGCGACTTTGACCTGGTCCGTTCGCTTGCGCAGCTACTTAACGGGGCTGTGGGTGCCACGCGCGTGGCCTGCGATGAGGGCTGGATTGAGCGCTCGGCGCAGGTAGGCCAGACCGGTGAAACTATTGCCCCGCGCCTATACATTGGCCTGGGTGTTTCTGGAGCTGTGCACCACACCAGCGGTATCCAGGGGGCCGGCACTATTGTGGTCATCTGTGACGATTCTGAAGCCCCCATCTTTGAGATGGCAGACTTTGGCGTGGTTGGTGACGTGTCCACGGTGGTACCTCAGCTGATTGAGGAGCTAGCCAAGACTCGCTAACTGGCCTGTTAGCTAAAAACCTTGGCCCCGGTTAGTTACTAACCGGGGCCAACGCTTTGTTTGTGGACAATTAGCGCCTGCGCGGGTGGTTGGCCCTGTGGGGCCAAGCGCCAGCTCGGCATGGCCAGCTCGGCATGGCCAGCTCGGCATGGCTGGCGCAGTTGGTGGGGCGCTTTCTAGGCGCGCTGGCTTGTTCTAGGCCACGGTGGCTTGGGCTAGTACGCGCTCGCCGTCGTAAACCACTAGTGACTGGCCTGCCGCAATGCCGCGCACCGGCTCTTGCAGCTGGGCTTCCAATGTGGCGGCCTGGGTGTCGAGCTTTACCTGTGCGGGCACGGCCCGCCCGTGGGCGCGCAGCTGCAAGCTCACGTGCTCCCAATCGGCGTCATCAACCAAAGTGATCAAGTCAGTGGCGCTGACCGTGGTGCGGCTAAGCAGCTGGGCTGGGCCTACCACCACCTGGTTAGTGGCGGGGCGAGTTTCTAAAACGTAGCGCGGGCGCCCATCGGCAGCCGGATGGTCTAGTCCCAAGCCTTTACGCTGGCCAATAGTGAAACCGTAGTAGCCCTGGTGGGTGCCTAGCACGTTTCCTTCAGGGTCAACCATCTGGCCTTCTTGTACACCCAGGTTGCGCTGAAGGAAACCACGCGTGTCGCCGTCGGCCACAAAACAAATATCGTAAGAGTCAGGCTTACTGGCTACCGGCAGGCCCCTCCGGGCGGCCTCGGCGCGCACCGCAGCCTTGTTTTCTACATCTCCCAGCGGGAAAATCGCCCGTGAAAGGGCTTGGCGGCCCGAAACAGCCAGCACATAAGATTGGTCCTTGACGGTGTCTACCGCCCGGCGCAGCTCCAACTGGCTGGTGTCTCCAGGCTTGCCACTGGATGCGCCGCCACTAATGCGGGCGTAGTGGCCGGTGGCTACCGCGTCAAAGCCCAGCGTCATGGCGCGCTCTAGTAAAACATCAAACTTAACCCGCTCATTGCAACGAATGCAGGGATTGGGGGTGCGTCCAGCGCGGTACTCGGCTAGGAAATCTTCGATTACTAGCGCCTCAAATTCTTCCGATAGGTCCCACACGTAGAAGGGGATACCCAGCACGTCTGCGGCTCGGCGTGCGTCGGAGGCGTCTTCAATCGAGCAGCAGCCGCGTGAACCTGAGCGTGATTGGGCGCGGTTGCGTGAAAGGGCCATATGTACGCCGACGACGTCGTAGCCAGCTTCCACGCAGCGTGCGGCGGCCACCGCAGAATCCACTCCACCACTAAGTGCCGCCAAAACACGCATATTTGCCTCCTAAAGATTGGGGTGTTTGCACCCTTTAGGCACAAAACCAGCAAAGCCAGACTCTAGGGGAGTAAAGGTTTAAGCGTCAATTGAAATCAGCGCGTGGTGAGCGCTCTATCAAAACTGCCGTTGGGTACTTGCTGTTGGTGAAACTGCAGCTTGGCGCTGACTCTAGCTGCGCTTAGCGGCGCGGCCAGCTTTCGCAGGCAATGCCGTTACCGTTGGGGTCTAGGCCGCGACGGTAACCAGGCTGACCCCAATAGATAGGGGTGGCTCCGGCATAGTAAGCATCACGGCAGCTGCGGTAGTAGGCCTCATTGGAGCGGTCAAGGTTGCGCGGACGGCGCGGGCGCACCTTAGTTTCAGGGGACTGGGCAGTGGTGGGTTGGGTGACAGGGTGCTGCTCTGTGCTAGTAGTGGGAGCAGAAGTGGGGATAGTTATATTTGGCTGCTGCTGAACGGGTGCTTGCGTGGGGGCGCTAGTAGGTTCTGGGGTGGCGCTAGTGCTGTGTTCTGGGGTGGGAGTGGGCTCTGCCTCAAAGGTGGGCTCTTCAGTGGGGGTTGCGGTAGCCGCAGGCAAGGGAGAGTCCTTTGGCTTTGGTTTAACTAACCCAGCCGCCAAGGGTTTAGCTGTTGGCGTGGGGGTGTGAGTGGTTGCCGCAACTTGAGGGGTGCCACCTTTAGATTTTGCGGCAGGCGCGCACATGCTCAAACCGGTTAGCAAAGCCACAACCATAACTGCGGCAATTACTAAGGTGTAGAACTTGGTTTTAACGTCTCGATCCCACTGACTAAATGGTACGAATCGTATATTCAATTTCTACACCTCCTGTTCTTACATGTGCGCTACCGCCGAATTTTTGAGCTGGGGAGCGCGGCTGGACTAAACCAGCCAATAAATTAATAACAAATTTGGCTGGAAGTAGTCTGAGAATAACCTGGAAGTGGGGGTTTATTAGGTCAAACAGTAATATTTGTTAGCTATTTGAGTTATTTGGGTCACCTGGTCCAGGCACAATGTAATTATTGCCATCGTCGTCGTCGTTATCGTCGTCGTCATCATCATTACCCGGATCGTTCGGGTAAGGCGAAGGGGAAGTGTAACTAGGCTGCGACGGCGCAGAGGGGTAATTCTGCTGCGGCGGCTGAGTATATTCAGGCTGGCTAGGTTGCACAGGCTGGTTGTTATTGTTGTTGTTATTGTTATTTTCCTGCGTCGGCGACGGCGAGGACTTACCCAGCGGCTTAGTGGTGGAAGTTGGCGCAGGGGTAGCCGTGCTGTCTAACGAAGGAGTAATCACAGCCGGAGCGCTAGGTGTGGGGTCGGGCACAGAATTGCCGGTAGCAGACCAAGCAATAGCGAAACAGACCGCCAAGAAGGCAAGCAGCGCCAAAATGAACCACAGCATAAATTTGCTGCGCTTCTTGGGCTCTTCATCCTCAGCGGGCTCATCATCAGTAAGTGGCCCGCCCGGGGGAATACTACTTGGGGGGACGCTGCCTGGAGGAATACTGCCTGGCGGCACACTTGGCGGACGCTGCGCCGCACTAGCTGCGCCGCCTACTGCCATCGCGCCAGCTCCTACAGCTCCCGCTGCGCGGCCACGACGCGGGGAAACCGAAGGCGGTAAAGCTTCCTGAGCGTCAACTGGAGGCATAGCCTGGGTAGCCGCAGGCATAGCTCGTGTGGCCGGGGCGGCGTGAGCACTGCCGGCAGGCTGTGAACCAACTGGCGGCATGGCCTGGGTGGCATAAGGCAGATCTTGGCCCGCGCCCTTGGGCTGAATAACTGGCGGCATAGCCTGGGTAGGTTCTGGCGTGAACGCGTCAATCGGGTCCATGGCCTGGGTAGGTTCTGGCGTGAACGCGTCAATCGGGTCCATGGCTTGGGTGGCCGGCGGGGCGGCGTGAGCGCCGCCGGCAGGCTGTGAACCAACTGGCGGCATAGCCTGTGTGGGTTGGTAAGCAACCGGATCTGGCTCTACAGAGTTATAGGGGGCCTGGCCAGAAGCGTTAAAAGCCGTGGGGGGCTGCTCGCGGGCGCCGTCGTAGGGAGCCTGGAAGGCCGCAGTAGGCTGCTGCCCGGGGGTAGCCGGGATAGCAGACCCGGAAGCAGTCGGGGCAGAAAAATAGCCGTTTTGCTGGGAATTCTCAGGCGCGGCTGGCTCGCGGCGCTGTCTGGGATCATAGGCGCTCATGTAACAAGTGTTACAGACAATGGTGTCAAAAGCCTAAAGGTAATTTAGTTTCGACCTGTTTTTTGTGGCCCAAGCTCGCCTGGCAACCTCAATAGCGCCCCCCAAAGCCGCCTGCGCGGCGTCAATTTGCGCCTGGGTAGTAGACCAGCCAAAGGAGAAACGCAGGCCACAGCTAGCGCCGTCGTCGTCAACCCCCATAGCCTCCAAAACGTGAGAGGCCCCGGCCACGCCCGCATGGCAGGCCGAACCAGCAGAGGCCGCCACCTGCGCCATATCCAAAGCCATCAGCACCGCTTCACTATCAACCCCACTAAACCAGACATGTGCGGTGGAACTAATTGTGGGAGCTGAGTTAGCAGAAACCGTGCCTCCCGCTGCGCGCGCGCAATCGAGCAACTGCTGCTGCCAAAGCCGCCACTGGGCAGTTTTAGCTTCACGCTCACCCTCAGCCAATTCCATGGCCAAAGCCAAAGCCCGCGCCCCGGCCACATCCTGCGTGCCCGAACGCAGCCCCCGCTCCTGGCCGCCGCCCCCATAAGGGCTTTTCAACGGCATAGAGCGGTTGGCTACCAGCGCCCCAATCCCTACCGGGGCTCCCAGCTTGTGGCCAGACAAGCTCAGGGCGTCAACTTGCAGCTGGCCCATATCCACCCGCATTTTGCCGACGGCGGCGGTAGCGTCAGTGTGCAGCCAGGGCCGGTTTTGGGGGCTAAGCGCCGCCACTGCCGCGCTACCCACGCGCTTGGCTCGACCCCCATTCGCGGCGCGCTGCTCAATAACCTCAGCCCGGTGGGCGGCCTGGGAGGCAAGCAGCTGGGCAATCTCGTTTAGCGGCTCAATCACGCCAGTTTCATTATTGGCCAGCATGACACTTACCAGTAGGGCATCATCCACACTTACCTGCTGCAGCGTTTGCGCTAAAGCCTCCAAATCCACCCGGCCCTGGGCATCAACCGCCAACAGGCGAGTAGTGGAGCCAAAATTTTGGGCGCGCTGGGCTGAGTCAAGCACCGCCGGGTGCTCCACGGCGCTAACCAGCAGGGCACACCCCTGGCCGCGCTGGGCGGCGTCGAAAGCAAAACCGCTAACCGCCAGGGCATCGGCTTCAGAGCCGCCACTGGTGAAAATAACCTCATGGGCACTGGCCCCAAGCAGGGCAGCTACTCGCTCGCGAGCCTCAAACAGGGCCCCGGCGGCGCGCCGGCCGCTGCTGTGGGTGGAAGCAGGGTTAGTGCCCAGGCCAGAAAAATCAACTAAGTCTTTAGCGTAAGCCTCAGCCACTTCGGGTCGGACCGGACTGGTGGCTGCGTGATCTAGATAGGCCAAGCTCATAGCTTTAGTTTAGAAAATACAAGCGGCCTATAGTTGAAAGCATGGATTTACCCATGGCTAGCGGACAGTTTGATAGAGACGCCGCCAGGCGTAACGACGCCAACTACCTTAACTCGCTTAAAGACTCGCCCAACACCAGCTACATCCTGGTTACTGCGCGCGGCGAAGTGGCCATTAAATCGGACCATGTCTATGGCCAAGCCCCTCACGACGGGTTAACCCCACCTGACCTGGCCAATATGGAAGCTGAGCAGCTACTTGAGCTAAACCACGCCCAGGTGGCGCAACTGCCCTTTAGCCCCCAAGAGCCTTACTACCTGGGTAAATATGGTGAAAAAAGCTACTTGGCTCTGCACGTTGAAGCCCCCAGCCAGCAGCTAGAAGAGAACTGGCAGCACTGCTTTGCGCCGCTACGGGCAGTGGCCGGAATGCTAGAGCCCTACCAGGGCGAACTGGCGGCGGCAGCCGTGGCCCTAGCAACTTGGGACAAAAACACTAAATTCTGCGAGCGCTGCGGCGCCAGCTTAAAGCTTGCCTGCGCGGGCTGGGAGAAGCATTGCACCGCCTGCGCTCATATCACCTATCCGCGTACCGATCCGGCAATTATTGTGGCAATCACCGACGACGCCGAGCGGCTACTGCTAATTCACGGTGCCACCTGGCAGCCAGGACGCTACTCGGTGGTGGCCGGGTTTGTGGAGGCCGGAGAGTCTTTAGAGGCGGCAGTGGTGCGTGAAGCTTTAGAAGAAACCGGCATTAAGATCAGCCAGGCCAGCTACTGCTCTAGCCAGCCGTGGCCATTTCCGCGTTCACTAATGTTTGCTTTCACCGCCCGCGCTGGCGGCCAGCAAGAACCCAAGGCCGATATGCAAGAGGTAGGCCACGCTTTTTGGGTTAGCCGCGAGGAGTTCACCCAGCTGGTACTTGAAGGCAAGGTGATTGTGCCCGGGCGGGCCTCCAGCGGTCACGCCTTGGTACGTGCCTGGTACGGGTGTGAGCTACCCCAGCCGCGCTAAGCCCCAGCCGGGCATTGGCCCCGCCGGTGCATTAGCCGCGCTGAGCCCTAGATGCGCCCGTAGAGCGAGCGGCTAGGGTCTGCCGGGCACGCCCAAGTGCGCCGGGTGCCCAAGCGTACCGGTCACGCTAAGGCGCGGCCGGGAAGCCATTAAAGTAGCTATATGACCTCAACGCCTCCCACTAGCGAGCAGCTACTGCAAGCCCTTGATGACGATCAACGCCAGGTAGCTGAGCAGCTTTCGGGGCCACTATGCGTGTTGGCGGGCGCCGGCACGGGTAAAACCCGCGCCATTACTTACCGCATCGCTAACGGGGTGGCCCAGGGGGTGTACCAGCCCAGCCAGGTGTTGGCGCTGACCTTCACTGCCCGCGCGGCGGGGGAGATGCGCTCGCGGCTGGCTAATTTGGGGGTGCCTGGGGTACAAGCGCGTACTTTTCACGCCGCCGCGCTGCGGCAGCTGACCTATTTTTGGCCTAACGCCATTGGGGGAGTGTGCCCGCCGATCCAGGAGCATAAGGCCCCGTTGGTGGGCGTGGCGGCGCGGACACTGGGCTTGCAGGTTAATAAAGATTCGGTGCGTGACTTGGCGGCTGAGGTGGAGTGGGCCAAGGTCACTATGACTTCCCCTGAGCACTATCTGGAAAAGGCCGCTGAGCTGGGCCGTGAAGTGGCTGGGTTAGAGTCGGAAACTGTCTCTAGACTGCTGCAAACTTATGAAGAGGTTAAAGCTGACCGGCGCACTATCGACTTTGAAGATGTGTTGCTGCTGATGGTGGGGATTTTGCGGGACCGTGAGGATATCGCCATGCGTATCCGCCAGCAGTACCGCCATTTTGTGGTTGATGAGTATCAGGACGTGTCCCCGTTGCAGCAGCGCCTGCTGGATTTGTGGCTGGGGCCGCGCCGTCGTCAATTATGCGTGGTGGGCGACGTTTCCCAGACCATTTACTCTTTCACCGGCGCCACCCCCTACTTTTTGACCCATTTCAACCAGCGCTATGAGGGCGCTAAAACTGTGCGCTTGGTGCGCGACTACCGCTCTACGCCGCAGGTGGTGAGCTTAGCTAACACGGTTTTGGCAGGCCGCAAGGGTGGGCGCCTGGGCCAGTTGCCGCCCGGGGCAGTGGAGTTGGTGGCGCAGCAGCCCGCCGGCCCGCCGGTTACCTATATGGCTTATGACGACGACGTCGCCGAGGCTAACGCTGTGGCTGGCGCTATCCGTAGGCTGGTTGACTCTGGCGTGAATATCAGCCAGATCGCGATTTTGTACCGCACTAACTCTCAGTCGGAAGCTTTTGAGCAGGCTTTGGCTGATGCCCAAATTGGCTACCTGGTGCGCGGCGGGGAGAAATTCTTTGCCCGTGAAGAGGTTAAGCGCGCCATGATTGTGCTGCGGGCAGCGTTGCGTGAGGCTAACGGTGACCGTCTGGATATGCCTGAGGCGGTGCGTGAAGCACTGGGCCGTGAAGGCTGGACACGCGAGCCGATCGCCTCACGTGGGGCGGTGCGTGAACGCTGGGAGTCACTAAACGCCCTGGTAAAGCTGGCTGACGAGATTTATAAGGCGCGCGGGGCGAGTCTGGCTGATTTTGTGGCCGAGCTGGCTGAGCGTGCGGCCACGCAAAATGCCCCCACGGTGGCTGGGGTGACGCTTTCGTCGCTGCACGCCGCTAAAGGTTTGGAGTGGGACGCAGTGTTTTTGGTGGGGGTTAGCGAGGGGCTAATGCCGATTTCGCTGTCAACCACTGAGGCGGAGATTGAGGAAGAAAAACGTCTGCTGTATGTGGGCGTTACCCGAGCCCGCAAGCATCTGCATATTTCTTATGCCCGCTCACGTTCGGCGGGTGGCAAGGGCAGCCGTAAATATTCACGTTTCCTGGAGGGGATTTGGCCCCAGGAGGCGAAAGCTGAGCGTAGCGTCTCTAGGCGGCAGGCCAGCAAGCGCACTAGTGAGCTGTTTGCCGCCGAGCAGGATGCGGAAACTGTGGCCTTGTTTGAGGCTTTGAAGGTTTGGCGTAAGCAGCTGGCTGACGAGTACAGCCGCCCCGCCTACACGGTGTTTGCGGATGAAACTTTGCGCTCAATTGCGGTGGTTAAACCCAAGACGTTAAAGCAGCTGCTGCTTATTCGTGGGGTAGGTAAGCGCCGCCTGGAAACCTATGGGGCCCAGGTTTTGGCGCTGGTGCGTGAGCACTCTAGTAGCTAGTTTGGTTTTTAAGCGGCGACGGCGCCAGGGGCTTCCAGCGTTTCTGGGGCTTCCAGGGGCTTGGAGGCGGCGACGGCGCGAATGGGCTCTAGCAATTGCAGGCCACTACAGCCACACTCGGGGTGGGGGCTAAGCACTTGGCTGGAGCCGACCAGATCAGCCTGGCTAAATTCCAGATAGCGCCCCAGCCAATGCTCGCTGCCACTAAAGAAACTAGCCACCACCTGCGCCACAATATTTATGCAGTGCCTGGCTACGCTCTGACTGCTAGCCGCAACCGGCTGGCACAGCAGCTGGGTGGCCAGTGTGGGCCAAGCCGGATCAGCCTCGCTAAGGTAAAGATCCAAACAGGTGGAGCATTGACTTAAGCCCGGCACGGTAAGCGGGCCGATCAGCCAGCCGCCGTCGCGCGCTAAAACCGGCAAAAAATTGAAGTTTTGCTGCAAAAAATAGCTGTTTAGACGCGGAGGTAGCACCTGGGAGCCTAGCGGCACTAGTAACTGGCAGCGCCGGTCAGGTGGGCTGGGGCTAAAACCGTGCTGCATTAAGGCCTGCTCAAGCTGGATGGCTAAGGCGCCCTGGCTGTGGGCGTAGTCAAAAATATGGAAGGTAGGCTCAGCGCCTGAGCCGCTGGCAGAGAGAGCAAAGCTGCGGGCGGAGGGCGCAAAGCCGCAGGCAGAGAGAGCTGAGCCGCTGGCAGAGAGAGCCGACCGGGCCGTGCGCAGCGCCCAACGTAGCTCATGGCTTAGCTTCCAGCAGCGCCCCAGCGGCAGGTGCAAAGAGCGCGCCAACTGCTTAATCTCCGCCTCCAAATCCGGCGGCTCACCCTGCTCCAAGGCAATACCCCGGCTTTGGTAGAGCTGCAAAAGCGCCTGCAAAAACTTGTGTTCCGTATAGCAGCTAACGCCTATGCGCTGGCCCTGGGGCAGCTGGCTGTAGCCGTCACCGCGCCACAGCAGCCGCGTGTAAGTATTGCTAGACATCCTAGCCTCCTATCTACTTAAGACTAAGTTTGATAGTTGGCTATGATGTTTGACAATATTTAATATTATCCTGTGGATAACTTTTGCAGACTTGGTGCTTCTGTTGGCTCACTTCTGCTTCTGCAGAACCGCCTTGCAGGTAGTGGCCGGAGCTTGACCAGCAGCCACGCGCTGCATAGCCGCGCGCGCCTCGCTCAAGGTAGAAACCGGGATCACCGTCATCCCCTTAGGCTCATTGCCTACCACGTCAGAGCAGTTACCGGCCGGAGCCAAGAACACCTTGTAGCCTTCATCCCTAGCGCCCAGCATCTTTTGCTTAATGCCACCAATGGCGCCCACATTGCCACTTAAATCAATAGTGCCAGTGCCAGCTACAGGGGTAGTGCCCGCATAGTTCTTGCCCTCCAGGTGCTGAGCAATATCCAAAGCAAAAATCATGCCAGCGCTAGGGCCGCCAATATCCTTAATCGCATAAGTAACTTCATGGCCAGCAGGCGGGTTGACATTCAAAGTAATGCCCAGCATGGCGCCCTTACGGCTAGAATCCTCAGGCTTAGCGCCAACTACACTTACTTCCTGAGTGGCCGAGTCGCGCTCAATAGTGACCTTAATGGGCTTGCCCGGAGTCAGCTTCTCAAGCACTTCACGCAGCTGCTTATAGCTAGTGATCTGTACGTTCTTAGAATCAGCGTCCACGATAGAAACCAGCTTGTCGCCCTTCTTGAAGGCCTGCTTAGCGCCGTCGGTCACTGCCTGCTCAACAGTCAAAGTGAATTTAGTGTCCGGCTTGGTCAGCTGCCAGGCGGCCACCACCGCACTGTCTTGCGAACCGGTCATCTGGGCTGCAGAAACCTGGGCTACAGTCTTTTCGCTAATGTTTTTAGGACACACATTGTCGCGGTTGACAACGGCGTCAGAGCTGGTCAGTGTCGATTTGATCAGCTGCCAGTAGGTAATTCCCTTATCGTCGCAGCCCTGCACGCTCACGGTAGTCATAGCTAGGGGAGTGGTGGAGGTGTTGGTGTTTTTAACCGAAATTACCTCTTTACCCTCAATCTTGGCGTTAACATTCAAGACGGGTCCAGGAGACTCAATGACGTAGTCAGTGGTCGGCAAAAAGCCAAGCAACCCAACCAAAATCAGCACACTTAGCAGCGAGCAAAGCGCGACCAGGCGACGCTTGCGCTCGCGGCGCAGCTGGTTATCAATAGCTGCTTGCACCTCTTTTTCAAGATCTGTCTGCACCTGAGGATCTACGGCAGTTTGAGAGCTAGAAACGGCTGAAGTGGGGGAGGCGGGGTTGGGATCATGACTCACTTACCTAGTGTCTCATTGCAACTATGTGCTTGTGAGTTATCGCCACCACATGAACAGATTCGCTTACAGCCACAATTATCAACAAAGTTGAGTCTATCTAACGCAACTTTATTTTTGGGGCGCTATTGTAGAGCATGTAACGAACTACGTACGAAAGGCCCACCATGGACGACAAAGAGTTTGAACAGCTCGTGGCCATGTTTACCCCCATGCTGGGGGAGGCGGGCGCGCGTGAACTAGCCCAGTCGATGAAAGACAGTGGCGTCACCGGCATCGACTTCTCCCAGCTTGGCCAGCAGTTCTCGCCCGAACAGATGGCTGCAGCCCAAGCCCAAATGGCTGGTTTCATGCAAATGATGTTCTCAGGCACCTCCGACGGCGAGGTCAACTGGGAATCTGGCAAGAATGTAGCCAAGCGCCAGCTGGAAAGTGAAGCAGTTATTACCGCCGCCCAGGCTGAACAGGTGCGCCAAGCCCTAGCTGTGGCTGATCTATGGTTAGACAGTGTCACCGATTTCGCTCCCGCTGCAGGTAAACGCGAAGCCTGGAGCCGCGACAAGTGGATTGAGGCCACCTGGCCGGGCTGGCAGCGCGTATGCGAGCCGGTAGCCAAGGCCATCACCAATGCGCTAAGCGCCGCCATGCGCGCCCAGATCGCTGACCTGCCTGAAGAAATGTCGGGCATGAGCGAGCAGATTGACGCCATCAGCTCCCTGGTAGGCAACATGTCTAAAGCTGCCTGCGCCATGCAGGTGGGTTATGCCGTGGGCCAGGTAGCTAAGGGTGCTATCTCCGCTGCCGACATGGGCTTGCCGCTGCTAGCTAGTGCCGACGCCGCCATCTTGCCTGCCGGCGTGGCTGAGTTCGCCAAGGATTTGGATGTGCCCGAGGATGAGGTGCGCATGTATCTGGCGGTGCGTGAAGCCGCCACCGAGCGCCTCTATGCGCGCGTGCCCTGGCTACGCGGGGCCGTGCTGGGTGCGGTAGAAACCTATAGTCGCGAAATCTCCGTTGACACGGCAGGTATTGAGGAGGCCGTCAGCGGCATCGACCCCACCGACCCCCAGGCCGTGCAGGGCGCACTAAACGCCTCAGACATGTTCACTACCGCCTCCCCCGCGCAGGTGGCAGCCCTAGAAAAGCTGCAAACTTTGCTGGCAGTAATTGAGGGCTGGGTAGAAACCGTCACCTTCCAGGCTTGTGTGGCCCAGCTGCCGCATGCGGTGGCTCTGCAGGAAATGATGCGCCGTCGTCGTATTAGCGGCGGCTCCCAGAAGGTGCTCCACGAGCTGATGGGGCTGGAAATCAGCCCGCGCCGCGCCCGCGAAGCCTCCCAGCTGTGGCAGCGTATCGGCGCCGAGGTGGGGGTAAGCGAGCGTGACGCGCTGTGGGCCCACCCAGACCTGACCCCGCGCGCTGACGAGCTAGACAAGCCCGAGCAGTTCCTGGCTATGCGCGCAGCTCAGGCCCAGATGGAAGCGGATATCGACGCCGATCTGGCCAGTTTGCTTGACGGCACCTTGGGTTATCAGGGCGACGCCGCCAACTCTGATAAGGACGAAGAGTCCGGCTCCCAGGGCTGAAAACTAAACCAAAGTAGCTTTCAGGGCGGCGACCAGTCCCGGTACTAGGTCGCTGCCCTGAACTACCTGGGTGGGCTCATCATGCGAACGCATACGCAAAGCGCACCAGGATTCGCCTCCGCGCAGCACGCCCACCACCATGCGCACATCCTCACGCTCAGGGTGGTTGGCTAGGAAAGCCAGGCGTTCGTCGTCGTCGCTAATGGCACCAGCAGCCTGCTCAGCCTGCGGGGGCAAAACCGAACGCTCAACACTTAGCGCCGCCCCATCAACCTCAGCCGGCCAAGCCAACTGGGCCAGCAGATCCTCCAAATCAACGGCCTCAGGCAAGCCATCTTGCTCAATGCTCATCAATAGCTGGGGGTCTTGCTGGGCGTCTTGCACCACCTGGGCAGGCAGCAGCTGGGCCAGGGAAGGGTCATTAGCCAGTGCGTCGGCGGTACGCACCAGCGCAAATACGCTGGTAGGCCCATCCCAGCCGCGCGTGCTGACATGCTCTTCGAGCTCCACAACTGCGCGGGCAAGGGCAAAATGAGCCGCTGAAGGACTTTCGTTGCTAGTCATAGGTAAATTCTTACATTCTTTAAGCCCCACGCACGCCTAAAGCGAGGCTACTAACAACTTAAGCGGCACATATGTAACCATTAGTCTTAGTGAACCCAAACACGAAGGAGACACAAGGTGAGTGAATCTGGCCGGGAGGGTCAAAGCCGGCCCAAAAAGGGCAAGCCATCCTCAACCCCTACACGCAAACGCACGGGTGCTTTGCCTATAACTATCTCGATCCTGTTTATCGCAGCTATTGCGGTTACCGGGTTTTCCCAAGTGTGGACCGACATTTTGTGGTTCAACCAGCTTGGTTTTGCGCGCGTGCTGTGGACCCAGTGGATCGCCTCTGCGCTGATGGCCCTGACCATGGGGCTACTAACAGCCCTGGCAGTGTGGCTGTCGATGCGTTTTGCTTATCGGGCCCGGCCGCTACGCGTGCCCAGCCACGACGAGCGCGCCATGGAGGTCTACCAGCGGGCCATTGAACCCATGCGCCGCGTCCTAGCCTGGCTGGTGCCCCTAGGGGTGGGCCTGTTTGTGGGCTTTACTCAGGCCATGCCGCATTGGCGTGAAATTCTGCTGGCTTTTAATTCCTCTGCGTTTGGGGTTAAAGACCCGCAGTGGGGCCTGGATGTATCCTTCTATATCTTTATTTTGCCGCTGCTGCGTACGCTGATTCGGCTGCTGGTTTCAATTACGGTTACCGCCGCTATTTTCAGTGTGGGCACGCACTATCTTTACGGCGGAATTACCTTCGCGCCGCGCTTTACAGTTACTCGTTCTGCGCGCGTGCAGCTAACTATTTTTGCGGCTATTTACTGCCTAACCCAGGCCGTTAATTTCTGGCTGCAACGCTACAGTTTACTTTTTGATGCAAGTGGCCGTTTCGACGGCGCCACCTACACTGATGTGCACGCCAATATTCCAGCTAAAACCATTTTGGCAGCTATTAGCGTGGTAATTGCGGTGCTGTTTATTGCCTCAATTTGGATGAAATCTTGGAAGCTGCCGATTACTGGCGTGGTGGTTATGGTGGTTTCTTCACTGGTGATCGGCTCGGTGTATCCGGCGGTAGTGCAAAAGTTTGTGGTTGACCCCAACGCCCAGCGCAGCGAGGCGCCCTATATTCAACGCAATATTGACGCCACTTTGGCTGCTTATGGCCTAGATAAGACCGAAATTACCGCCTATAACGCCAAGACTGACGCCAACGCCGGCCAGCTTAAGGCCGACGCTGAATCTACCGCTTCGATCCGTTTGCTCGACCCTAGCCTGGTTACCCCAACTTTCCGCCAGTTGCAGCAAAACCGCCAGTACTACAACTTCTCTTCGCAGCTAAACGTTGACCGTTACCAGGTCTCGGGCACCAGCCGCGACACGGTCATTGCGGTGCGTGAATTGAACCTGGCCGGTCTTAGCCAGGACCAGCACACCTGGGTTAATGACCACACCGTCTACACCCACGGCTACGGCGTCGTCAGTGCCTACGGCAATACCGTAGCCAGCGGCGGTTACCCCTCCTTCTGGGAGGGCGGCATTCCCTCCACCGGTGACCTGGGGGTTTACGAGCCGCGCATTTACTTTGGGCAGCAGTCTCCCGACTACTCCATTGTGGGCGGCACCGGCAATGCCAAGCGTGAACTGGACTATCCTGACGACTCCACTAAAGCCGGCCAGGTAAACACCACCTTCACCGGTAATGGTGGCCCGAATGTGGGTAACCCCTTCAACAAGTTCATGTACGCCGTCAAATTCCGGGAAATGAACATCTTGTTCTCTAAGGAAGTTGGAGCTAAATCCCAGATTCTTTACGTGCGTGACCCGGCCACGCGCGTGCAGAAGGTAGCCCCCTGGCTCACCCTGGACGCTCACCCCTACCCGGCGGTAGTTGACACCGACGGCGACCCCAAGACTCCCAAGCGCGTAGTGTGGATTTTGGATGGTTACACCACCTCCAACAACTACCCCTACGCCGCCCACGAGTCCCTCAAGGACGCCACCGCTGACGCCCGCTCTGGCTCCTCCTCGCTGGTGGGGGCCGACACCGACAAGGCCAACTATGTGCGTAACTCGGTTAAGGCCGTGGTAGACGCCTATGACGGCTCAGTAACCCTGTACGAATGGGATCAAAAAGATCCCATTGTTAAGGCTTGGGGCAAAGTGTTCCCGGGCTCGGTTACGCCCATGAGCAAGATGAGCGCGGACCTGATGGCCCACATGCGTTACCCCGAAGACCTGTTCAAGCTGCAGCGCACGGTTATGGCCCGCTACCACGTGCGTAGCGCAGATGAGTTCTACTCCGGTGGTGACTTCTGGAAGGTTCCTGACGACCCCACTCGCCGCGACGCAGGGGCGCAAGCACCCTACTACCTGACCTTGAAGATGCCCGGACAGGAAAAGGCTTCCTTCTCCCTCTCCAGCGTCTACATCATTGGCGGTACCACTGACCGTAACGTGCTGACCGGATTTATTGCGGTGGATTCAGAAACCTCCAGCGGTAAAGCCGGGGTGCGTAACCCCAACTACGGCAAGATCAGGTTGTTGGAACTGCCACGTTCATCGAATGTGTCGGGCCCTGGCCAGGTGCAAAACAAGTTCTCCTCTGACGCTAACGTGTCGCAAACCTTGAACTTGCTGGCCCAGCAGTCCTCGCAGGTGTTGCGCGGTAACTTGCTGACGCTGCCGGTGGGTGGCGGCCTGCTGTACGTGCAGCCGGTTTATGTGCAGTCCTCCTCGGGTACGCAATATCCGCTGCTGCGTAAGGTACTGGTGCTCTTTGGTGAAAAGGTTGGCTTCGCTGACACCCTTAACGGCGCCCTGGACCAGGTGTTCGGGGGAGACTCCGGCGCTAAGACCGGTGAACAGATCGTAAACGGTGATAACGGCGCCGCCAATAACACCAATAAGCAGCCCGCTGCCTCGCCTGGGGCCTCTGCGGCTCCGAGCGCCTCTGCCAGCTCGACGACGTCTAGCCCGACGGCGTCGACGGCCACCACCTCGGCTACCGGCACCAACCCAGCTGGCGGCAATAACCCGGCGCTGAGCCAGGCCCTGTCGGACGCTAAGAAGGCCATGCAGGACTCCAATGACGCCATGAAGCGTGGCGACTGGAGCGCTTACGGCGATGCCCAAAAGCGACTGCAAGACGCCATCGAGCGCGCCACTAAGGCCCAAGGCAACTAGCCGGCGGCGCGCCGAACGTGCCCTAGCAACTACCCAGCCCCACCGGGCCGAGCTAGCTGCTAGGGCACAGTTGTATCGAAAACTAACCCCCGCGCCGGCGCCTGCGTACACTTACCTACGTGAGTAAAGAGAGCCTGATGCACGATCCGCTGGTTTGGATCGACTGTGAAATGACTGGGCTGAGCCTAGTTGACGACGCCCTAATCGAGGTGGCCGTAATCGTCACCGACTACCAGCTACAGCCCCTAGACAAGGGCATTGACCTGCTGATTAAACCCAGCCAGCAAGCCCTAGAGCAGATGAATGACTTTGTGCGTAACATGCACACCCACTCGGGGCTGCTAGAGCAGCTAGCCGGGCCAGAAGCCATGGACATGGAGGCCGCCACCGCCGAGGTTTTGGCCTACATTAAGCGTCTAGTGCCCCAAGAGCGCACCGCCCTACTGGCCGGAAACAGCGTTGGTAACGACAAAAACTTCCTGGCCCGTGACATGCCTGAGGTTATTGAGTACCTGCACTACCGCATCATTGACGTATCCACCATCAAGGAGCTGGCTAAGCACTGGTACCCCCAGGCTTACAGTCACGCCCCCGAAAAGACTGGCAACCACCGTGCCCTGGGCGACATCGCCGATTCTATCGATGAGCTGCGCTACTACCGTCAGGCCCTATTTGAGGGTGAGCGGGAGCGCAACTATGGCGCCATTGCGGCCCAAATCAGCGCTGACTCCACCCTGGCACGCATTGCCGAACGCTTCTAAGCCGTTTTTGGAGTGCCTGTGCAGCGCGCCCGGGGCGCTTTGGAAGTGTCCTTGGAGTGCGCCCGGCTCGCTTCTGGGCACTCCTGGACCAAAGCGTGACCTAATGCACAGCCGAGTAAGTGGCGTACAGGTGGGTAAAGCAGCTAAAGTTCATTGCTGTTGCAGGTAATGCACATGGTGGCTGTAGCTCAGTTGGCAGAGCGCTTGGTTGTGGTCCAGGAGGTCGCGGGTTCGAGCCCCGTCAGCCACCCGCTTAAGACCCCGGTTAATTCCGGGGTTTTATTTTATGTGCGGGGGTGAATTACGCATGTCTTTTAACTGGTTAGTGATTAGTTGCCATAATTATTTACCGGTTTACACTCGCGTTTACCTTGCGCCGCTTTTGCTTTAAACTTAAAGCAAAGCCTCCGTAGCTCAATGGATAGAGCATCGGCCTTCTAATCCGCAGGTTGCCGGTTCGAGTCCGGCCGGGGGCGCCATTTCTTATCTTTTGATATATCCGTAATTTCTGCGTATGTGCGTGCAAACATAAAGTAAAGTTGTGGTTATGGTTACGTCTAGCTCCAGCGACGCTACTGTAGTGTCCTCCCTCAGCCGCGGTCAGCTTATAGATGTACTGCAAGATGTACTCAAAAATTTAGATCAGCTTTCCTTCCCGTTTGTCTCCGCGCTGGCGCCCTCTGCGGTAGCCCTGCGTGACAGCCTGAAGGTACAGGTGGGTGACAATTTGCTGCCTCAGCTTGAGGACGGCGACACGCCCGCCATTGTGGTGGTGGGTGGCTCCACTGGCGCCGGTAAATCCACGCTGGTCAACTCAATTTTGGGTACGGAAGTATCGGCTGCAGGTATTTTGCGCCCCACCACCAAAACCCCGGTGCTGGTGTGCAATCCTGAGGATCAAGAGGTGCTGCTTAAGCACCCCCTGTCGCAGATTTCGCGCATGGTTACTTCCGACGTCGTCCCGGCCGGCTTGGCCCTGGTGGACGCCAGTGACCTGGACTCGGTACATGAATCCAACCGGGCCTTGGCGGCGCGCTTGCTGGAGGCGGCAGACCTGTGGCTGTTTGTAACCACGGCGGCGCGCTATGGCGACGCCACCCCCTGGTACACCCTGGAGCTGGCCAACACCCGCAACACTAAGATCGCGGTGGTGCTTAACCGCATCAGCGGCCCTGTGCTTAACGAGATCCGCACAGACCTGATGGAGCGCTTGGCCCAGATGGGGCTAGACCAGGCCCCCTTCTTCGTAGTTGGCGACGTTGGCCCCCACGAGGGCCTACTGCCTGTGGAGCAGGTGGCTGAGCTGCGTAATTGGTTACAGCTGCTGGCTGGCAAGCACCGCGCTGAGGGGCTGCTGCGCCGCACCGGGCGAGCCGTATGGGCCTCGCTACGTGAGCAGCTAAGCCGCCTGGCCGACGCCGTCGACGAGCAATCCCAAGCCGCCCACAACCTGGACACTAACTGCGCCCAGCTGCTGGGCTCGGTAATCCACGAATTTAACGATGATGTCGAGCGCGGCACCGCCGCCCAGGGGGCTGTATCCACCTCCTGGCTGGCCCTAGCTAGCTCCGGCGCGCCGCTAAGTACCCTAGCCCAGGGACAAACCCTCAAAAACGGTTTCTTTGGGCTCAAACGCAAGCGCCGCCAGCAGGCCCTAGACACGCTCTCGCAAGAGTGCCGCCTGGCCCTAAATGACCGCCTAGAAGCCACCATCCTTGAGGGCATTGCCAAGGTTAAATTCGCTTGGGGGCAGGCCACGCTGGAAGGCGCCGGGGTAGACCCGCACACCAGCTCTGCCACAGAGGTTATTTCCAAGTGGTACGAGGGCATCGCTGAGCCCACCCAGGTGCCGCGTGGGCTAACCGCGTCTGCCTTGAAAGACTTCCTGGTGGTGGCCGTTACCGGCGTGGTACGAGCCCGGGAAGCTGCCACGCGACTTGAGGTGCAAGACGCATTAGAATTGGCTAGCGCCCAGCTGCGGACTCAGGTAGAACAGACACTGACCGCGCTTTCGCCTGATGGAAGCGCTGTAGCTGTGGCTCCTACCGCGCAGTTGGCGGCGTCTTTACGCCTGCGTGCCAGTGAGCTGAAACCCTTCGGATTGTTTGGAGCGAATTGATGATCGACGCTGCCAGCCTTGATAGGCGGCTTGAGGAAATGCGCTGCGCCCTAGTCGCGGCTCCCAACGAGGTAAGTGCCTCCTTGGTAATTCCTGCCCGTCAAGGAATGGATAATGTGGCTAAACGTCTAGCTTTGGGCGTAGACCACACCGTGGCAGCGTTTTTCGGGGGCACCGGTTCAGGTAAATCCTCCCTGTTCAACGCCCTAACCAAGCTTGATTTTGCCGACGTGGGCGCCCGCCGCCCCACCACCTCACGCGCCGCCGCCTGCACTTGGGGCGACGACGCCACCGCCCTGCTGGACTTTTTGGGGGTAGACCCGCACCGCCGTATTAGGCGCGAGTCCATTCTCGACGGCGACGACGAAAACTACCTTGATGGCCTGGTGCTGCTGGATGTGCCCGACTATGACTCGGTAACCACCGCCCACGCCCTGCAGGTAGACCGCCTAGTGCCCCTAGCTGACCTGCTGGTTTGGGTTGTGGACCCGCAAAAATATGCCGACGCCGCCCTGCACGAGGGCTACCTGCGCGGCCTGGGTGCCCGCCAGGAAGACATGGTGGTGCTGATCAACCAGATCGACACCCTACCTGCGGGCGGTACCCAAGCCCTGATTGACGATGTGCGCGCGCTGCTGCTGGCAGACGGGCTGGATAAGGTGCGCGTGATCGCCGTATCCGCTAAGCGCGGGGACAACCTAGACCAGGTGCGTGAGCTGTTCCGCCAGGTTTCTGAGCGCGAATCTAACGCTGCCCGCACTGCTTCAGCTGAGCTGGACTCTATCGCCAAGCGATTGTCGGTGAGCGTGGCCGAGCGTGAGGCCACCTTAGATGAGCCGGCCACCTCCGACTTCCAGGAGCAAATGTCGCGTAGCGCCGGCGTGGGCGTAGTGGCTGACTCGATTGCCTCTGGCCTGCGTAAAATCTTCCCGCCTTCTTTGGCACGCCCCGAAGCCCCCTCGCGAGTGAGCGTGGCCGCCCAGGCATCCACTTGGCTGCACCGCAACACTGACTACCTGCCCCAGGCTTGGGTTAACTCGGTGCAGGACGCGGTTTCTGACCCTGAAGCCCTGGTCACCGGGGTGACTGACCTGGTGGCGCTAGTGCCCCTGCCGCGCCCGCGCAAGCTGCTGATTGAGCTGGGCTGGTGGCTAGGCTGGATTGCGGTACTGGCCGGGTTTGGCTGGATGTTCTTTAAGAATGGGGGAGTGCCCAGCTACGCGCTGGTGGCCGTGGGTTTGCTCTCGGCTGTGGCCAGCTACTGGCTGCGCCTGCGCCGCGCTAACCGGGAAGCTGCTGCTTATCGCGAGGCCGCCAGGGGACGCGTTGACCAGCTGGTTAACCGCGACATGGTTAAACCCATGCAGGCAGTATTTGCCCGCCACAACCGCCTACGTGCAGCTTTGGCAGTGGAGAAGACCCAAGCCTAGTGGGGTAAACCTGAGCCAGTTAAACCTGAGCCAGTTTTAACTTCGACGGCGGCCAGCATTGTTGTTGGCCGCCGCCGCTTTTTCTGCGCCGGTTCTGGGCGGTTTCTGGTGGGCCCGTTTGGGCGGACCTGCTTTGGGTAGGCGCCGCGCGGGGGCAGGCGAGGCCGCTTTTGTGCACAGGTGGGGAACTTTTTGGCCCCACGCGGCTTATACACACCGGCCAAGCGGGGTGCTTGCTTTTTGGCCGATCCTGGTTGCGTCACTAAACGATGCGCGCAAAGGAGAGGTAAATGAACCGCGCCATTGAAATCACCGTCCAGGGCACCGTGGCTACCGCCCCAGTGCTAACCAGGCAGGAAGGCAAAAAGCCCTACTGCCGGTTCCGTGTAGCCGCCTCATATGGGCAAATGGTGTCTGGCAGCTGGGTCAACTACGACACCCTATGGTTTACCGCCAAGGCTTGGGGAGACCTAGCTGAGCACTTAGCCCAGTCATTTAAGCGAGGCGACCCGGTGATCTTGTGCGGCAGGCTGGGGGAGGACCACTGGATGCGCTCTGGTCAGCGAGTTAGCTCAATGGTTTTACACCTGCACTGCGCCGGCCATGATCTAACTCGCGGCGAAGCCCACTACACCAAGGTGGTAATCATCCACGACAAGGCTGGTGACTCGGGTGAGGCGCAGCTAGCCGCGCAGCGCGCTGGGGGAGCGCAGGCCATGGGTAGCCCGCAGGTTATGAGTGGTCCTGAGACCATGAGCGCCCCAGAGCCTGCTAGCGCGCCGGAAGCAATGAGCGCGCCAGAAGCAATGAGCGCCCCAGAAGTCATCAGCGGGCCTGAGAGTATGAGCGGACCTGACGGGCCTGAAACCGCCTGCGCCCCAGAAATCACGGGTGTACCGGGTACCAATAGCTCCCCGGATATGGGCGCGGCCTTGGCTGCTGCTATTGCCTCCCAAAACGGTGGCCCTGAGCTAGTGACCCCCAGCCTGGAGGCACAAGATCAGTGGAGCACCGACTACACCCTGGTCTAAAGGCCTGCGCTGAAACTGGCCAAGTTCTGCGCTAAAGGTTAGAAACACAGCTTTGACCAGTCCAAATGTGGCTTGGTCATAATATGGCTAGGCCAGATCTAGGCCAAGATCAGCCGGGTGGGAGACTTTAAAAACCTCAAGCAGAGAGCGGGTGATTATTTCCGCCAGCTTAGCTGCATCAGTGGTTTTAAAAGTCAGGGCAGTAGGCTGGGCATCCCAGCCCAGCAAAGCCAGCTGCATAACGTGAGCTGGGCCCAGTAGCAGCTGCTCTAGGCCATCTACGCGCGGAGCTAAAGCCGTATAGCTAAGTGCGCCCTGAGTTTGGTTAACCAAAACCGCAATCCCTGGCTTATCGCTAGAAATCTTGGCTTTGCGGCGTAGCAGCTTATTAGCTAGGCCAGGCGCGGTTAGCTGCGTATCTGGCTCAAGTAAGGGCTGGCCCACGTAAAACACCAGGCGAGCGCCGGCGTCGACGTCGTTACTTAAAAAACTAACCAAAGAGGGGGTAAACCGAGCCCAAGAACCCAAATCAATACAGTCAACTGCCTTCTCACTCATAAGCTAATCCTAATTTAGTTCTGAGTGTGACTAGTCTGGGGTGTGTCACTAATAGGTAACGCGCCCTTATGCGCGTACGGTGAGGGAGTATGCATACTTAGGAGGGCTCCCCTATGATCCGTTTCGACCAAGTCTCTAAGGTCTACAAACGCGGCGCCAGGCCGGCGCTAAACGAGGTTGATATTGAGATCGAACGGGGGGAATTTGTATTCCTAGTGGGCGCCTCAGGTTCAGGTAAATCAACTTTCCTGCGCCTAGTGCTGCGTGAAGAACGTCCCACCTCCGGCTCAATCCACGTACTTGGCCGCGACCTATCCCAGGTTTCCACCTGGAAGGTACCCCAGCTGCGCCGCGAAATCGGCACTGTGTTCCAGGACTTTAGACTCCTGGAAAACAAGACCGTACTCGAAAACGTGGCTATCGCCCCGCAGGTGATCGGCAAGCCGCGCTACTACATTCGCTCAGCCGTGCCCGAAGCCCTAGAACTAGTGGGCCTAAAGGGTAAGGAAAAGCGTCTACCGCACGAGCTTTCCGGTGGTGAACAGCAGCGTGTGGCAATCGCCCGCGCCATGGTTAACCGCCCCAAGCTACTGCTAGCCGATGAGCCCACCGGTAACCTTGACCCCTCCACCTCGGTAGGAATCATGCGTCTACTAGACCGGATTAACCGCCAAGGAACCACCGTGGTTATGGCCACCCACGACGACGAAATCGTAGACCAGATGCGCAAGCGCGTAATCGAACTTGAAGAGGGACACGTGGTGCGTGACCAGGCACGCGGCGTCTACGGCTCCAACCGCTGAGGTAGTTTTAATGCGTATCAGGTTTATTTTCTCCCAGGTTTTCCAGGGTCTAAGCCGCAACATGGCTATGACCGTGTCCGTCATCTTGGTTTCTTTCGTATCGCTACTGTTTGTGGGTTCATCCTCACTGCTACAGATGCAGATCAGCGCCATGAAAGGGGCCTGGTATGACAAGGTTGAGGTGTCCATCTTTATGTGCCCCTCATCCTCCTCGCAGGCGCGCTGCCCCAACGGTGAAGCCACCCAGGCGCAGATCGCCTCAGTAGATTCCTTCCTACGTTCAGACTCACTCAAGCCCTACGTAAAGAGTTTCCAGATGGAAACCAAAGCGCAGGCCTTCAAAAACTTCAAAGCCGCCTACGGCAACTCGCCCATTGGCCGCAACGCCACCGAAGACATGATGCCGGTTTCATTCCGCGTCAAACTAGTTGACGCCAAGCAGTACCAGGTGGTGGCTGAGCAGTTCCAAGGCAGGGCCGGGGTTGAACGCGTGGTAGACCAGCGGGCCACCCTCGAACCACTGTTTAAGGTGATGGATAGGGCCTCATGGTTTGCCGCCGGCCTAGCCATTGTGATGGCGGTGGCAGCGTTCTTGCTGATCATCACCACCATTAAACTTTCGGCCATGTCGCGTAGTAAAGAAACCTCAATCATGCGCCTGGTGGGTGCCTCCAACACCTTCATCCAGCTGCCATTCATGCTTGAAGGTATGCTCGCGGCCCTGACCGGCGCCATCTTGGCAGTAGGCGTGCTACTGCTGGGTGTGCACTACCTGATTAACGACTGGCTGGCTAAGTCCCTGTCTATCACCATGGCCTTCATTGGCACCCGCGAGGTGCTCACCGTAGCGCCGTTCTTGATGCTTGGGGCGATTGTGCTAGCTGGAATTTCTTCCATGGTTTCACTCTCGCGTTACACCAAGGTCTAAATCATGAAAAAGCTTTCGCTTTCTAAAGCAGGCTCACTGGTGATGGCGGTCGCCGCCACCTTGAGCCTAAGCCTGGGGCTAGTGGGTCACGGCCTGCCGGTGGCTCACGCCGACGAGCGCGACGACGCCCAATCCCAGCTAAACAGCGCCAACCAGAAAGAAGCGCAGCTGCGCTCCTCGCTAGAAGGCGTGGACGCCAAGCTGGGCCAGGCCTACTTGGATGCCCAAAACGCCAACACCCAGCTGGCTGCGGCTAAAACTGAGTTGGCTAAAGCCCAGCAGATCCAAGCCCAGGCCCTGCAAACCCAGCAGCAGGTAAACACCCAGCTGGCTAGCGCCCAGGCCCAGCAGGAGCAGCTAAACAAGCAGGCCACTAACTCCTCCAAGGAAGCCAATGCTTCCAAGGCGGCAGTGGCCTCACTGGTGGTCTCCACCTACCAGGGCGACAACTCGCTAACCACGCTTTCTTACGTATTGCAGTCCGATTCGGTTTCGCAGATGACTGAGCGCTCCAACGTCACCCAGGTGGCCTCCAGCGTGCAGGAGTCTATTTTGGCTGATGCCGAAGCCCAGCGCGCTAAGGACGCTAACCGCAAAGCCCGCCAGGACGCCGTCGCCAAGCGCATCAGCAACCTGAAGGTGCAGGCAGACAAGGCCGCCCAGGAAGCCACCGACGCCGCCAACCAGGCTGCCACCAAGCGCAACGAGGTTTCCGCTAGGGCCTCAGCCGCCTCAGCCGCCGCCTCCAACCTGGAAACCCAGAAAGCCGGCTTGCAGGCCCAACTAGACCAGGTTTCCAAGGACCAGGCCGCCGCCCAAGCCAAGATCGCTAAGATCGACGCCGCCAACGCCCAGGCTGTAGCTAGCGGCAGTATGACTAACGCTTCCTCCAGCTCGGCCCGGTCCGACTCGCTGGGCAGCGGCTATATTGGCCACCCAATTCCTGCGCCCTGGACAGTGACTAGTCCCTTTGGCTACCGCGTCCACCCGGTTACTGGGGTTGCCCAAGGCCACGCCGGCACAGACTTTGCCGCCAACTGCAACCAGCCCCAATACGCGCCGGCGGCAGGGGTGGCCACCTACTGGTATTCGGTTTCTTGCGGTATCGGTATGGATATCAACCTCGGTTACATTGACGGTCACTCCTACAACATCACCTTGTGCCACATGTCTGGGCGCGCCGTGGGTGATGGGGCCAGCGTCAGTCGTGGCCAGGTGGTTGGTTACACCGGCGCCACCGGTTACGCCACCGGCTGCCACGTGCACTTTGAGGTTACTCGCGACGGCGTCAACATTGACCCCATGAGCCTGCCTGGTTTCTAAGCCGCAGCTCGCGCTGGCGGGCTTTGGCGGGTTATGTGGCGCACGTGCTTGCCCTGCCGCGCGCTGGCGAGCTTTGACGAGCTTTGGCGGGACGCTGAATTAATTCGCGCAACAGCCGGATGTATCGGGTAAACTGATGCGTCCGGCTGTTTTATACACAATGATTGGAGGCGCTTATGGCTAAGCAGGATAAAGCACCGAAGCTGACGGCCGCCCAGAAGGCTAAGGCTGCCTCGGATGCCCACAAGACCATTGCCCGCAACAAGAAGGCCCTACATGACTACGCCGTCGAGGAAAAACTCGAAGCTGGCCTGGCCCTAACCGGCACGGAAGTTAAGGCGCTGCGGATGGGGCGCGCGTCGCTGGTTGACGCCTGGGTGGAGCTTGACCGCCACGGCCAAGCTTGGCTGCAGGGCGCGCACATCCCTGAATACTCGCAGGGCTCGTGGAACAACCACTCTCCGCGCCGCAAGCGGCGTTTGCTGATGCACCGTCGCGAAATTGACCGTTGGGCGTTTAAAACCCAGGCCAAGGGCTATACCGTGGTGCCGTTGGAGCTGTATTTCATCAACGGGCGAGCCAAGGTTGAGGTAGCTTTGGCGCGCGGTAAGCAGGAATGGGATAAGCGTCAGGCTTTGCGTGAGGCCCAGGACAAGCGTGAGGCTGCTCGGGCGGTAGCCGCAGCTCGACGTCGCCAGGGCTGAGAGGCTCAGTTCGCGCCTCAGGGCTGAGGGCTCAGTTCGCACCCCAAGGCTGAGAGCCGCTGGGGGAGTGGGCGACGGCGCTAGCGGCGTTAGCTGAGAGGCTACGCGGGCGGCGCTGGCTGAAAGGTGACACGGGCGGCGTCGTCGGCACTAGCAAACCCCGCTGGGGCTGGCGCTTTTTAGGCGGCTGTGCTAAAATGCAATTCCTGCCATAGGCAGATAACTACATAGGGGATGATCGGTTTCGACGACGGTAGTGGATTCAGTAGAAGCGGGTCGAGGATGAGCAGTCATCTCGTTAACGCTCTGTTTCAAACCAATAGGTGCCAATAACAACCGCACCGACTTCGCCCTGGCCGCCTGAGCCAGTCGCCAAGTCCGTCAGCCCGGGTTTGCTTTCGCCCCGGTCACTGGCGTCATTTAGAGAGCCACTGCTTTAATTCCTTGTCGATGGGAATTAAGGGACTTTTAGTCGACTGAGCCTGTTCCAAGCGTCCTAGTTTGCGTGAGACGCTGAGGCTGAGAAACTCTTTAGCAAACTGCACCCGGAGAAGTCCTGTTGCACTGCTGTCGGACCGGGGTTCGATTCCCCGCATCTCCACCATCCCAACCCCGGGCTTCCGTTGGAAACCCGGGGTTTCAGTACCCTAGGTGCGTGCCCTGTAACGAACTAACATTTTTTGGGGGGACGCTCTTGGGCGTCCGATATATTTTCTGTGCCTGTTCGAGTGCTAGTCGTCTTCTTCGCACAGCGCATATGCGCCTTCTCTGCCACACACCAGCACCCTGCGGTTTGCGAGCTTGCAGCTCTTTTCTCTGTCTGAGAGCAGCAGTGTGTCCCATATAGTGGTGTAAGCACGTGGTGATCGGAATGTTGCTTAAGTTTAGTGGAGTGGCGTGATCGTTTTGCGTGAGGCTGAGGGTGCCTGAGCAGAGTGTGGCAGCCTGTGCAAGTGAGTATGAACCTCTGGAGGGCCTCATAACTGTGCAGCAGACAGTGTGTGATGTTCGACTGCTAAACACGCCCCTAGCTGTGTGTACAGAAAACTATGCGTGTCTGTGCTTTTCTCGGGAAATACTCCACTAGTCTGAAGGCAGTAGGGACGTTAGGTGTTTCACGTTGAAAGTGATCATAGGGTTCAGGGGTTCATATGTCGCCTAGACCAGGAGGGGAAAGCGACAAGCTTGGGAACAAGTTTGAGCTTGCGTGGGCTATCCGTCATGCCCTCTCCTGTGTGCTTAACGACCGCTGTGCTTTGATCGTAGAAGACAACGATACTGAGGTAGGGCGGGGCTCGGAGTTTACTTACAACACAGGACACTTCATTGAGGTGCACCAGGTCAAACGCCAGAATGGCAACAGTAATGGTTGGACCGTCAGGGAGCTGGCCGACAGGAAGATCTTTGAGGTAGCCGCGAGGCACGTAGTAGCGGGTCGGCATTACCGCTTTGTCTCCCTCACGCCTTGCCGACCGCTACAAGAATTATCCGAACGTGCACGCCAGTCGGAAGATCTAGCGGACTTTATCAACCATTGGCTTACCGGAGATCTATCGGCGGTTTTTGATCAGGTATCAGCTGTGGAGGTGTTAGCTAGTCCGCAGGCAGCCTGGGACACGCTTCGTGGAATGTGGTTTTCGGTTATCGACGAATGCGAGCTCATCCGCACAAACAGTATGCTCGCCGAGTGCAACTTCAGTGGCGCTGACGGTCGCCTAGTATCTCTTGCCATTGGCGATGTTCTGCTCGACAACCTTGGGAAGCGGCTGACTCGAACAGAACTGTTGGACTTGCTTGCCGAACGGGACATCAAGCCTCGGTTCCGGGAGGCGTATCAGACCGCGCACGAACAAGTACGGGCGATCACCAACAGCTGGCGTCATTCCGTTCAGCGTGGGCTTCTGCAACCGCCGATTGAGCGTTCAGAGGCCAACCAACTTGTCCAAGAGATCAATTCGGGCCAGATCGGGCTCCTAACAGGTACAGCTGGAGGTGGGAAAAGTTCTGTGTTGGAGCAGGCTGTTGTTTTGCTTGAATCCACCGGAGCTGAGGTCTTGGCCCTGCGATTAGACCGATTCGACCACTTCGCATCGACTGTCGACTTGGGGCATCAACTAGGGATTGAGACATCCCCTGCAGTCGCCCTGGCGATGGCATCCCACGATCGTACTGCCTACCTCGTTATTGACCAGCTCGATGCAGTGAGTCTCGCTTCTGGACGTCTACCAGAGCGTTTCGACGTTGTCATGGATCTTATTGGAGAAGCGTTGTCTATGGACGGCATGCGTGTTGTCCTAGCATGTCGACAGTTCGACATTGACAACGATCACCGGATCCGCGCTTTGGCATCGCGTGCCGATGTCACCACGGTGGAGGTCAGCCTACTGGCTGAGGAGGATGTCGAATCAGCTGTGGTAAAAATGGGGCTCGATCCGACCCATCTGAGTCAATCACAGCGTGTCCTTCTGCAGACGCCGCTGCACCTCGTGCTCCTGGGGACAATCTCGTCTGAGACTGACGCATTGACGTTCCAGTCAAGGGGATCTCTCTTCGAAGCATTTTGGGACCGTAAGCGGCAAACGGCAGATGCTCGGTGTCGAGGCGTAAGATTCAGCGAGGTGGTCAAACGGATTGCCAACGCCGCGAGTGAACGGCAAGTACTGTCTGTTCCAGTTGAGATGTTGGACGATGGGGATCTCATAAAGGACGCTAACGTTCTTGTCTCAGAAAACGTGCTTGCGCGGGATAGCGGTCGAATCGCGTTCTTCCACGAGGCATTTTTCGACTATGCCTTCGCACGACTGTGGGTTTCTCGAGAGGAGTCGCTCGTCGACTTCCTGATTCGTGACGAACAAGCATTGTTCCGCCGTGCTCAAGTGCGCCAGATCCTGCAGCATCTCTACGAGCGGGAGCCAGACCGTTTCCGCGCCGAGTCCGAAGCAGTGCTAACCACCGATAACATTCGATTCCACATCAAGGAGACTGTCCTTGCTGTTCTGGCAAGTCTTGTTGCCCCAACCTCTGCCGATGCCGAACTAATATTGCGAATTGCGGAAACACGCCCGCGTTTCGAGGCCCTCCTCTGGCAGCAGCTGCAGCGCCCACAATGGTTCGCGCGCTTTCACGAAGAGGGACAGATTTCCACTTGGCTCGACGGCCGAGATGAGGATATGCGGAATCACGCATTATGTATGATGAGCAGCGCTGTCGAAGAGTACCCAGAATCAATCGCTGCGCTGTTAGAGAGCCGTAAGAGCGCACCGGATTACTGCAACTGGTTGCGCAGGATCAGTCACTTTGCTGATCTGTCTCGCAACCGACAGCTGTTTACTCTGGTGCTTGAAGGAGTTCGGCAAGGTGCTTACGATGGCGCAGAGCATGAACTCTGGCTGATGACGAACGATTTGGCTAAACATGAGCCGCTTTGGGCGATTGAGTTGCTGCAGGCACGTTTGATCGATCATGTGAATTCCCTTACACTTAATGAGAAAGGTAGGGTGGCTTTGCTCGGCATGAGGGATCACTACGCTGCCGAACTTATAAAGGATGCCGCTGATGCTGAGTCCCTTACATTCGTGCAGACCGTTGTGCCTTACCTCCGCCAGGTCATGGCAGCCACTGCGATAGAGGATCACGACGATCATCCGATATACGACTGCCACTTTAGCTTTCGACTTGTGGGCGATGATCTCAAAGACGACAAACTCGGTGATTCTTTGCTAGCGGAGTCGGTTCGCTCACTGGAAACGCTGGCAAAGGCTGCACCTGAGACAATCCAAAGTCTTCTTGGTGACTTGGCAGATGATCCCTATGAAGCATCGCAGTTCCTGCTCTATCGGGGCTTGTCAGCGGGCGGCAAGTATTTCGCCGACTGGACAGCAAGCCTCTTGCTCCAAGGCGGTCGTCGTCTGCACTGTGGCTATGTCTCTGATGTCAATTGGGTTGCGAGGGAGCTTGTCAGGACGATTGCGCCATATGTTAGCGACGCCCTCCACCAGCAGCTCGAGTACTTGTTTCGAGACTTGCAAAACGGATACTCGGCCTTTAAGTTCCTATCCGCTCTTGATGAGTCACGACTTACCCCGGCGGGGCGACGACGCCTCGGTGAATATCGACGAAAGTTTAACGAGGACGCGCCTTCGAAGCCGTTTGGCATCACTGGCGGAGTAATTGGTTCGCCGATACCATACGATGCAGCCCAGAAGATGACCGATGAGCAGTGGCTGAAAGCAATAGCAAAGCATGACTCTAACAAGACTAACTGGAGTAATTTCACTGGAGGAGCCCGTGAACTGTCGGGGCTGTTGAGGGATCAAGTTGCTGTTGATCCGGCACGCTTCGCGCAGCTGACTCTCCGGCTAACACCGGGGGTTAATTCGTCGTACACCAATGCGCTGCTCATGGGCTTTGGTGATGCCAAGGTGAGCGATACTACTGAACCGTTGGTATTCGAGGCTGTCCGCCACATCGCATCGCTAAGACAGGCAGACAACGATCGCTTTCTCGGAACGGCGCTACAGAAATACTACCGGGAGGTCCCACTTGACCTGGTTGAACTGATCCTTGACCGTACCTTGCATGCTCCGAACCCGATTGATAATTCCCCGGTGATCATCCGCGATGGTACGGACGGACACAGTGCTGCAGACATGTATATGAATGGCATCAACACAGCACGTGGAAGTTTGGCAGTAGTGCTGGGCAACCTATTGCTTGCCGACAGTGACGGGCAGCGGACTGATCTGGTAATGCCGCATCTCAGCGAGATGGCCAGCGATCCGGTGCTTAGTGTTCGCTCGTGTGTTGCGCACACTCTATTCGCCGCGCTCCGGTACGCCCGTCCGGAGGTGTTGTCAGCGCTAGAATCCCTGATCCAGGCTGATGATCGCCTCCTTGCTACCGAACTCGTACAGCAGCTGATGATCTCCATCGGCGATGTGAATCCTGAGGTCATTGATCCGATCATTCAGCGCATGCTGGCTTCGGAGGACGTCGAGGCTCGTGAGGCTGGTGGCGCTATCGCGGCGTTCGCGGCACTGGAATGGGATCGCCCAGACCTCATTAAACAAGTACTGTCTGGAGATTTCCATGTTCGCAAGGGTATTGCACAAACCGTTGCAAGGCTTGTTGCCGATACCTCAAACGACGAGTTGGCCACGGAAACTCTGATCCGCTTGATGAGCGACGACGTGGATGAAGTGCGTAAGGAGGTAGCTACGGTCGCATTGATTCTTCGCAATCATCCTCTGCGACCGTTCGTTAAACTGCTCACGGCATTGATTGACTCGCCGTCTTACGTCCATGCCTCGACCCAACTGCTAATCACGCTGGAGCATGCGCCAGATAAGATCGATGGTTTGGTATTGAAGGCTTCGCAGCGATTCCTTAGTGTTTTCGGGAATGATGCCGCTGATATTCGTACCGGAGCGGCTGCAGATGCCCACTACGTCAGTAAACTGGTGGTACGTGGGCTAGCACAGTGCCAGAGCCGTATCCATCGGGCGGCGCTACTCGACGTTTTGGATCAGCTCCTTGAACTTGGCGTCTACGGTATCAATGACGCCATAGAGAAATCGGAGCGGATCTAGCTTGAAGCACACGATGAGCCGCGAAGCTTCTTTGATCTCCAAAACGGTGTAATCGCGCTAACATAGGTGCGGTCAGCCCTCCATGTATTACCCGGGCTCAAGTAGTGTTCCACAGAGCGGTGTAAACGCGTGGATATTCCGCACTGGCTTGGTATTGAAGTTCAAAGGTTGTCGAGTATACGCGCGATGCGTCCGTGCCATTCAAGTTTGATGTCCATGCCTTGTTCTTCTCCGATGACGCTGTAAGCGTCGAAACTGAGCTGCACCACCGCTTCGCAGATAAACGCGTCAACCGTATCAACAGGCGACGCGAATTCTTCTACGCTACCCCCGCAGAGGTTCGAGAAGCCCTCAAAGACATCGCCGGAAACCTCCTCGAATTCACCGAAGAACCAGAAGCAGAACAGTACCGACTCAGCCTCGAAGAAGCGCGTGCGTCTGCTCTACGCTGAGGCGGCACCCCCGTTAGAACCTGGAGCTCCGGGCTTCCTTTGGAAACCCGGGGTTTTCTGTGCCTAGAAGCGATGGGTAGGCATACGGAGACCTCATTTTTCAGATATCCCAGGTATCATCAAGACAATCAATGAAGAGGAGCCCCAACCCGAGAGCGGAAGCTCGCAACACCATGCAGCGGGTCCAACGATGGGCTCTAAGCGCGACAAACGAAGGAGACGATCATGTGTCGACCCACTACCTGCGAGGTATGCGGGAAGATCACCTGGAAGGGGTGCGGCAAGCACATCGACTCGGTGAAGGAACAGGTTCCCCCGGATCAGTGGTGCGATAAGAACCATACCGACGAGGAGTACGCCCTCGCTGAGAAAAAGAGCGGTTTCTTCGGCAGTTTCTGCAGCTAGCCTGCAGCCCACTGTCAGCGTCGCGAGCACCGCGACGCTGGGTAATTCACGCCCTTTTCGAGGCCTTCACAGCTGTGAGGGATACATTCGTAACATGAATGCGCAAGGTTGCGCAGTCTGAATAAGTGTGAAAGTATTTTTGGTCAATGGAAGTGAAAATTCTAACGAGTTTGAGTGTTTTTGCTTTCCTTGATTGTTGGGGTACTGTGTTTAGCGAGAAAGGGTCTCGTTATGGCTCGTAGGCCTGTCTTTGTACCTGAGTCTGACAAACCGTACGTTTCGGAACTATCTCTGGATTTTGAGTATTTTCCCGGATCTTCTATTCAGCAGAAGCAGCGTTCGGTTGCAAGTTTGCATGCGGCATATGTGGCTAAGTTTCCTTTGTCGCGCGTTCTGGAGGTGTCGTCCAGGAGTAAAAGGGACATTGGAGTTCAGTTA
>ERZ773250.164-NODE-164-length-42379-cov-9.342855_pt1 | contig 42379 bp, 31 predicted proteins | sample MGYA00511258_ERZ773250 | MGnify/ENA primary metagenome ERZ773250 (study PRJEB29015, sample SAMEA2738164) | human oral metagenome | biome: human oral; feature: human-associated habitat; material: saliva | place: China | collected 2187 ... | reverse complement strand
CGGTGAAGACCTGGGCGCCCAGTACACCCTGGACCTGCTCACCCGCTTCTCCCTGTCGGCCCCCAAGATGATCGAGGTCTTCGATCACTGCCGCGACAAGGGCATTGACATTATGTGCACCCCCTGGGACCTACCCTCCCTAGAGGTACTGCTAGAGTACGGCGTCGACGGCCTAAAGATTGCCTCCGCTGACCTAACCAACCACGCGCTGCTCACCGCCGCCGCTAAAGAAAACCTGCCCATGATCGTCTCCACCGGTATGAGCACCGAGGATGAGATCAAGGAGTCGGTGGCCCTGTTGCGTCGCTACGGCGCCCCCTACGCCCTACTCCAGGTACAGTCCACCTACCCGGCCCCTTTCAAGGACCTGAACCTGCGTTACATGCAGCGTCTAGCTGAGATCGGTGACTGCCCGGTGGGCTACTCCGGTCACGAGCGCGGCTACCACATCCCCATGGCCGCTGTGGCCCTGGGCGCCTCGGTGATCGAAAAGCACTTCACCATTGACCGCAACCTTGAAGGTAACGACCACAAGGTTTCGCTGCTGCCTGACGAGTTTGCCGCCATGGTGCGTCAGATCCGCGACGTGGAGGCCTCCCTGGGCACCGCCGAGGCCCGCGTAGTGGCCCCCGGTGAGTTCATGAACCGCGCCAACCTGGCCAAGTCTTTGGTGGCCGCCCGTGACATCAAGTCCGGTGAGCGCATCACCGCCGACGCCGTCGACGTTAAGAGCCCCGGCCGTGGCCTGCAGCCCAACTCGCTAGACAAGCTGGTGGGCCGCATTGCTCGCCGCAACGTAGCTGCCGGCGACTTCTTCTACGAGGGCGACATCTCCGACAACCCCGCCCGCCCACGCGACTACCACTTCCGTCGTCCGTGGGGTGTGCCGGTGCGCTACCACGACTTCCAGGCCATTTTGGATGCCGGCGCCAAGCCGGACTTCTTGGAGTTCCACTACTCCTACAAGGACCTGGACATGGACGTGGACGAGGTGTTCGCGGCCTACAAGGATAACCCGCTACCCATGGGTTACACCTGCCACCTGCCTGACCTGTTCAGCGGTGACTTTATTTTGGATCTGGCCTCCCCCGACGACGCCGCGTGGGAGCGCTCTATCCGCGAGCTACAGCGTACTATCGACATCACCAAGTCGCTGCGCCCCTACTTCACTCAGGAGCAAGACCCGGTCTTTATTGCCACCCTGGGTGGTTTCACCAAGGAAGGCCCGGTTGACCCTGAGCAAATCCCGGCCATGTATGACCGCATCATTGAGGGTCTAAAGCATGTGGACTACTCCGGTGTGCGCCTAGCCCCCCAGACCCTGCCGCCTTACCCGTGGCTACTGGGTGGTCAGCAGTACCACAACCTGTTTATGAGCCCCGAGGCGCTGCGTGACTTTGCCGAGCGTAGCGGCCTACAGATCACCTACGACATCTCCCACTCGATGCTGTCGGCTAACCACGAGCACCGCCCACTGCGTGAATACACCGAGATTCTCGCCCCGCTAGCCGCCCACCTGCACATTGTTGACGGTAAGGGCGTTGACGGTGAGGGTGTACAGATCGACGAGGGTGACGTTAACTGGCCTGAGCTGGCTGAGCAGCTTGACCGCCTGGCCCCCGGCGTGTCCTTCATTCCAGAAATCTGGATGGGTCACGTTAACAATGGTGAGGGCTTCTGGACCGCCCTAGACCGCCTGGAGAAGTACCTGTGACAGTGGCTTATAAAGGCGTAGCGGGTAACGCACCAATCGCGCTATGGGTAGTTCCGGTTGCTGAGATCGGTGGGGTGGCACGTCATGTTCTCGACGTCGCCCGCACCGGCCTGCCCCGTACCCGCATGGTGGTGCTGTGCCCACCAGGAGCGCTAGCTGAGGAATTAACCCAGCTAGGTGTGCCAGTGCTGGCTGAAAGCTTCGGGCCCAATTATGGGTTGGCCGCTTCAGTGCGGGTACTGCGCCACGCGGTAGCCAAGCTACGCCCGGCCATTGTGCACACGCACCTAGCCTATGCAGACATTGTGGGCGCCTTGGCGGTGCCGTTAACCGGCCCCACCAAGCTGGTGTCAACTGAGCATGGCATCGCCTACGATGACAGTGTCTACCACGGCAGTAGCTTCAAATCGGCTTTGATGAGCCGCGCCCACCAGGTGCGTTGTGAGCGTTTCGATGCGCTTATGGCCTGCTCGGTGGCCACCGCTGACGCCATGGAAGCCAAGTGGCACCCGCGCCGGGTGATCGACGTGCTGCACAACGGCGTCGACGCCCCCACCGCGCCCAGCCAGCGTAAGGAGGGCCTGCGGATTTTGTCCCTGGCCCGCCTGGCGCCAGAAAAACGCATTTTGGAGCTGCTTAAGGGATTCTCTCTGCTTAAGCGCGATTACCCCCAGGCCACACTGACTATTGCCGGCACCGGCGAGGAGGAGGCAGCCCTACGCGGCGCTGTTGAGTCGCTGGGGCTAACTGACTGCGTTGACTTCCCCGGCTTTGTTGACGCCTGCCAGGCGCTCTCTAGCCACGATGTGCTTGCCCAGCTGTCGGTGTGGGAGAACTGCTCTTACTCGCTGCTAGATGCAGTGGTTAGCGGCATGGGTGTGGTGGCCACGCCGGTTGGCGGCAACCCTGAGATCCTGCCTAGCCAGTGTCTAGTGGATGCTTATGACGTCACCGCTATCGCCCAGGCTCTAGCCAGCCAGGGCCTAGAGCTGGCCCAGCGCCCGCAGCTTAACCCCTACTGGCCTAGCGTGTCCGACATGTGCCACTCCATCGTCAAGGTCTATCAGGGGTGTTTCAAGTGACTCGCTTTACCCTAGCGGCTAATAACGGCAAAATTGGTGGCGGCGAGGTCATGCTGCTACGCACCGCTAAGGTGCTGCGTCAGCTTGGCCATGAGGTCACTGTGGTGGCTCCGGCCCTTGCCGACGGCGTAGGGGCGGCTGCCGCCAAAGCTGGTTTTGCCACCGTGGCCATCAAGGGCCAAGGGCGCAAAGCCTATATGCGTAACCTGCGTGCCTGGGATGCCAGCCAGCGTCAAGGGGTGCTGTGGTGCCACGGGCATGTACCCGCCCTGGCCACCATGGGTCACCCCCAGCGCATTGTGCACCTACACCAGGCCCCCAGCTTTAAGCATGTGGTTTCTGGCAGACTGGCCTCGCGCGGCGCCTTAGCTTTAGCAGTGCCCAGTGCCTCCATGGCTAAGCACTTCCCCACCTCCCAGATTGTTTACAACTGGTGTGAGGAGGTTAAAACCCAGCCTAAAGGTGACCTCAAGGCCCCTATCACGGTGGGTTTCTTGGGCCGCCCCAGCCCCGATAAGGGCATTGAGGTTTTAGCTGAGGCTATGGCGCAGCTAAACGCTACCCGTGGAAACGCTTTTGAGCTGGTGGTTGCCGGTGAGCCGCATTTTGTCGACGCCGCCGAGCGCGAGCGGGTAAGTGCCGCCCTGGCCCCTATCGCCAGCTTCACCAAGCAGCTAGGCTGGACTAAGCGTGAAGACTTCTTCAACCTGGTTGATGTGGCGGTTTTCCCCTCTATTTGCCCCGAGTCCTTTGGGCTTATGGTCGCTGAAGCTATGAGCGCCAAGGTGCCCTTCGTGACTTCTATCGCCGGCGCTCTACCTGAGGTTGCTGGCCGGGACTACCCCTACCAGGTGGCCCCCGGTAAGGCCCAGGAGCTAGCCGACGCCGTCGCCGCCCTAGTGGACACCACCCCCACCAAACGGGCCAAGCAGGCTGAGAAAGAATGGCAGCGCTGGCAGCGCAAATTCTCCCCTGAGGCGGCCACTAAGCGCATCGCCGCTTTCCTTACCGACGTGCTACCCCAGGAGGTTAAATGAGCCGCGCGGTTAAGCCCGGCGCTATCGACTGGGATGTGTTTTTCCGCAAGGATGATTCTTCGCTGCAGGCGCTGCTGCGTAAATCCCCGTCCTTGCTGGAAATGATCCTGTTCATCCCGCTGTGTTTGCGCCTGGAGGGCTTCGTCCCTGGCGTACCCGTAGCCGATATCAGCGCCATACTGCTGTCCATCATGGCCTTTGGGCGTAAACCCAAGGTGGGCTGGCAACCGGCTTTCGGCTACCGCATGTTACTGTTTGCCATCCCCGCTTGGATGGCAATCGCAGGTGTTTACAACGACCAGTTACCTTTTACCCGCATGGGCCACATCGTGGCTTGGGCGCTGGTAATTGCCGCCTCCACCTCGGGGCGTCTAAACATGCGGGCCCTGGTGGGTTCTATTGGAGTTTCGCAGGTTATCGCCACCGCTTACGGCATTATCACCCTGCCTCAATCAACCTACCCCGGCCGTATGATCGGTATGTTTGGTGACCCCAACACCGCCGGTTTGCACCTGCTGGCACTGGGATTGGTTTACGCCGGTATTGCCCAGCGTAACCGCAAGTACTTCATTGTGCTGGCTATCTCCATGCTGGGTATTTTCCTAACCTTCTCACGTACCACCTGGCTGGGTCTGGGCCTGGCTTTGGCTTGGGTGTTCATCCCTAAAAACTTTAATGTTTGGCTTAAAGCCACGCTGCTGTTTGGCGTATACAAAGCGGTGATTGGTTACGCCAACGACGTCAAGAACGAGGGTTCATTCTCTGACCGTGCTGGTTCTGACCACCTGCGTTCACTGATCGTACCGCTGGAAGAAAAGCTGGTGGCCGAAAACCCCTTCGTTGGTCACGGCCCCGGCACCCTTACCGTCAAGTTGGGTGTAAACGAGTTCTTCTTCCACTCCAGTTACCTACTGCTACGCGCTGAAGGCGGCTGGATCATGTTCTACCTGATGCTGACGCTAGTAGTACTCACCATCGTCAAGGTCAGCCATCCGCTATCCACCCTACCTAACCGTTACCTTGAAGCCGCCCCGATCGCAATTTTGGTGTGTGCGGCCAACCTGGGCAACGTGTTCCTGTCTTACCCCGCTTGTTTGGCCCTGGCTGCCTGCACCTGGTGGGCCCACGCCCCCGGCGCTGACGAAGAGCAGCTAACCAAACTTGAAGCTCCGGTTGAAGAGGATCTGCGCGCCAGCCAAAACAAGCTGGTTAACTACCTGGCTGGACACGAAAATGTCATGGCCAAATACGACAAGTTGGAAGAAGAGGCCAGCAAGGCATGAACCAACCGCGCACTTCCATCATCATCCCCTCCTATCGGGGATCCACCAAGCTACCTACGCTGCTTAACGCCTTAAGCCAGCAAAGCGACACCGACTTTGAGGCGGTAGTGGTAATCGACGGGCTGCTTGATAACAGCCTAGAAATTATCGACTCCTTCGCCAGCAAGGCGCCCGTACGGGCCGTGGTGCTGGAGCAAAATCAAGGCCGCGTAGCCGCTCTAAATGCTGGTTTTAGCGCCGCTAAAGGCCAGGTTTTGGTGCGCTGCGACGACGATCTTGAGCCCGGTACAGACTTTGTCTCTGGGCACTGGGCGCGCCACCAAGGCCAGCCCTGCGGCGTCGTCGGGCTAACCATAGACATCCTGCCGCCCTCAAAGTACACCCGCGTATACGGCGCTACCCGCACCCGCGCAGCCCTGGCCGCCTCCTACCGGGGCGCCATCCCCCCCTGGCGTCACTGGGCCGCTAACTGCTCTGTTACCCGCGAAACCTGGGAAAAAATCGGCCCCTATGACACCGCCTACCAGCACTACGGTTGGGAGGATGTGGACTACGGCTACCGCCTACATGAGGCCGGCATCCCGGTAATTTTGGCCCCGGAGCTGGAAACCCTGCACCACGGCGCGGCCACAGACACCGTCAAGCGAGCCATGCGCGCCTACCATTCAGGCGCGGCACGACGCACTTTTGACCAGCTACACCCCGGCGCTATCGCCCCGGTAACAAGCGGCGGCGGCTGGTGGGGCAAACTAGTTGGGGCGGTAGCTAGCCGCACTAACGAGGAGAGCACCGAGCAGCTAGCCAATTTCACAGATAGCGCTATTGGCGTATTGCCCGGACCGTTTGCTACTAAATTAGTAGCGTTGAACGTCGAAGCCGCCTCCCTTAGCGGCTACTGCCACAGTGAGCAGGTCAGCGCCCGCTTCTAAGGTACAAAATTTCATAAAACTACTTCTCGCCCCATTTCCCTTACATTCTTGCCATAGGCAGAAGAGAGACTTTGATGAGTGAGCACTTTAGCGTTGCCATCGCCCATGATTACCTAACTCAGCGTGGCGGTGCGGAACGAGTGGCCTTAGCCATGCACCAGGCTTTTCCCCAGGCCCCGATTTTCACCACCCTGTATGACCCAGAAGGCACCTTCCCTGAGTTCAAGGACGCCGATATTCGCGTCACCGCCCTAAACCGGGTGGGGGCCTTCCGTCACGATCACCGCATCGCCCTGCCACTACTGGCCCCGGCGACGTCGAAAATTAAGATCAATGCAGGTGTAACCCTGGTGTCTTCCACCGGTTTTGCCCACGGGGTTAAAACTACCGGCGCCAAGCTGGTTTACTGCCACTCCCCGGCCCGTTTCCTGTACCTACGCGAGCAGTACCTGGGCCAGTCCTCACGCTTTTCACCCAAGGTATTAGGGCTAAACGCGGTGTATGCGCCGCTGCTGCGTTGGGATAAGCGCGCCGCTCACAGCGCCACCCGCTACCTGGCTAACTCCTCTATTGTTAAAGAGCGCATTGAGCGCGTCTACGGCATTGAGGCTGACCTACTGTTCCCGCCCGGCGGGATTGACGCCAGTGCCAGCCAGGAAGCTGTGGACGAGATTTCCAGTTGGGCTGGGCAGTTCTATCTGGTGGTCTCGCGTCTGATGCCCTACAAGAATGTTGATCGCGCCATAGCTGCTTTTGCTGACATGCCCCAGCGCAAGCTAGCAATTGTGGGTAAGGGCCCTGAGGCTGAGCGCCTAGCGGCTATGTGCCCAGATAATGTGCGCATGTTCCAGGGCTTAAGTGACGGCCAAATGCGCTGGCTATACGCCAACTGCCAGGCCCTGATTGCACCTTCCTTTGAAGATTTTGGGCTCACCCCACTGGAGGCTTACAGCTTTGGTAAACCGGTACTGGCCCTGCGCGCAGGTGGCTACCTCGACACTGTTGTAGAAGGCCAAACTGGTCTATTCTTTTCTAAGCCCACCAGCGCTGATATTGCAGCCATCGTGGAAAAGAACGAGCAAATCACCTGGGATCACCCCGCAATCCGCGCCCACGGCGACAAGTTCTCCCTGGACCGTTTCATCCAAGCCCTGCACCAGCAGGTCGAAGCACTGTCTTAAGTTCCCAACTGCCCCAAGTAGGTTTCGTCTTGAAGATGAGTAAACGTACCTTCAATCACCTAGTGCGCCTAGGCGCTATCGTGATTGATTTCCTCGCTATCTGGGTGTCGTTCACCATTGCGTGGCATTTACGCGAGCAGTCGGGTCTGTTCTCTAATGACGTCTCGGCCCTAACCCGGGCACTTATGCACTGGAAGCCGCTGGCTTCAGCCGCCTGGTTGGTGGTAATTGCTTGCTTTGGGGGCTATGCGGTACGCGAGTTCGGCTCGGGCACCATCAGTATCCGCCGCGCCCTTAACGCTGGCCTGTTTAACATCGGCTTTTTCTCGCTGGTGCTATACATGACCACTACTGAGTTCTCACGCTCTTATTTCCTGCTGCTGTTCATCATTGCGATGCCGCTAATCACCTTGGGGCGTCTGTTTGGCCGCCGCATCCTGCACTGGCTGCACCGACGTGGCTACGGTATTTCGCGTGTGATTATTGTGGGCCGCCCCAAGCAGGCTGAGCAGTTATCCCGGATGCTTAAGCGTTCAGCTTGGCTGGGCCTGGAACCCTACCTGGTTTTTGACCCTGACGAGGCACTCGAAACCTATAAGGGTGACCACCGTTCTATCAGCGATAACCTGCTTAAGCTGGCTGAATCCACCCAGGCTGAGCTGGTACTTTTCGCCCCCGGCTCGGTACCTGACTCGGTTGATTTCCGCCGTTATGTGTGGCGTTTTGAGGGGCACCGCACTCAGCTGGCTGTAGTGCCTTCTTTGGTCGACGTCGCCGCTGACCGTATCCGTACCCGCCCAGTAGGTGGTATGCCGCTGGTCTACGTAGAAGATCCCAACTCTGCCGGCGCACTATCGCACTCTAAGCGGATTTTCGATATTGTCATGGCTTCCCTAGCGCTGATTATGGTCAGCCCGGTCATGATTATTACCGCCCTGGCGGTGTACCTTACCGACCGTGGCCCTGTGTTCTTCCTCCAAGAGCGCGTAGGGCGCGATGGCAAGACCTTTAAGATGATCAAGTTCCGCTCTATGGTGGTTGACGCCGAGGCGCGCCTGGCGCAGCTTCAGGGCGGCAACAAGACCAATGAGGTCATGTTTAAGCTCAAGAAAGACCCGCGTATCACCCCGGTGGGTGGCTTTATTCGTCGCTTCTCTATCGATGAGCTACCCCAGCTATTTAACGTGATCCAGGGTGACATGAGCCTGATTGGCCCGCGCCCGCCCCTGCCGCGTGAGGTAGCTAAATACACCCCCGATGAGATGCGCCGTCTACGAGTGCGCCCGGGTATTACCGGCCTATGGCAGATTTCAGGGCGTTCAGACCTGTCTTGGGATGAAACCATTCGCCTGGACCTGTACTACATTGACAACTGGTCTCCGTTACAAGACCTATCGATCCTGACCAAAACGGTGCAGGCGGTGCTTTCTTCACGCGGGGCCTATTAAAAGAAGTAATTAACCATTTGAAACGTTTCCTCCCCGCTTCCCTCGCATTACTTACCTTCCTGGCCACCTGGGCTTACCGCAACCTTTTTGAGGCTACCCAACAGGGTGCCTACCTGGCTGGTTTGGGCCTGCATACGTTTGTGGGTCCCCTTCAGCCCTATGTGCAGGTGTTTACCAAGCTGGGCACGGCCCCGGTGGCCGGGGCCAGCTTGGCCCTGGCCGTGGTGGTGGCTTTGGCTGCCAGGCGCTGGTTGTTGCCAGTGCAGCTGTTGGCTTTTGCGGCCGGCCTGCTAGGCACTATCCAGGTGCTTAAAACTCGTCTGCCTTACCTGCCTCAGGGAGGCATCAATGGCACCGGCTATTTCCCCCATTACAACACCATGCCCTCAGGTCACGCTGGCATGATTTTGGTGGCTACCGTGCCGCTTATGGCCGCACTTAGCGCCACTAAACTGCCGCGTATTTTCAAGCGAATCGCTTTTGTGGGGGCACTGAGCGCCTTTATTTTGGGCACCACTGCGGTGCTGGTCAGCTCCGCACACTTGTGGACTGACGTGTTTGCTTCCACAGCTTTGGCACTATTTTGGGCTTATTTATTGCTGCCTTTACAACAAGTGCAATACAAGAAATTATCACAGCCATATGTGAGGCTAACCCTGATTACCTTTGTAATTGCTTGGGTTTTGCTACATGTGGACCAAGCTTTGCAAACAAACAATAAATTTGGGTTGGCATTTTGTGCCTTTAGTCTATGCACCGGCGCTTTTATTGCACTATTATCGCAAGTGAGCACAGGAAACTCCCAGGAAACTATCGATTAGTTCCCAGACAGTGACTAGTACCTAGGTGCTCATGCCCTAGCCCCCGATTCTCAGGTACGCCATGACCCCCCAACCGCAAGCCTCGGTTATCATCCCGACCCTAAACAGCGCCCCAGCTTTGGCTATCCAGCTGGATTCGCTGCTGCGTCAAGACTATGAGGGCGCCTTTGAGATTCTGGTAATCGACAACGGCTCCACTGACGAGACACGCGAGCTACTTGAGGACTACTACCCTCGCTTTGCTTTCCGCCAGGTCAACCTGCGTTACTTCATCTCTGACCAGGAGCGTAACGTCTGCTACGCCCGCAACGTGGGTATCCGCTATGCAAACAGTGAAAAGCTACTGTTTTGCGACGCCGACGACATGCTTTCCAACAACTGGGTCAGCCAAGGCATTGAATCTCTAGCTGAGCGGCAAGTAGTTTCCGGATCCGGCATCTACTTCCTAGAAGACACCTTCAAAAACTTCTGGGCCCTAGGCAAGGCTTACGAGACTATCCACCCGGATACAGAAACTGAAACCTACACTCCAGTTAATGCTGACCGGGCTATCCCAATCCTCATGGGTTGCTCCTTTGCGGCCCGCCGCTCAACGCTGATCTCGCGTGGCTTTGACGTTAACGCTCCCTGGGGTTCAGAAGACAATGAGCTAGCCCTGTACCTGCGTGAGCACGGCATTGAAACTGAGAACTTCTCAGGTATGCGCATCGCTTACCGGGTACGTAACCCCAAGACTAAGGCCCGTCACAAGGCAGAGTTTAAGAGCGCCCGCGCCCATGTTTGGTTGGCTCGCAAATACCACCTAACCTCCCAGCTGCCGGCCACCCGCCGAGGTGCCTGGCTACTTAACCCGCTGCGTTTACCGCTGGTGGCCGCCAAGATGGCGCTGGTACCCTCCAGTCGTGACTGGAGCGCGCTGCGTTCGCGTTTTAACACCGCTGCCGGGGCTTTTGTAGGTGTGCTTAGCTTCTACCGCCCGGCTCCTAACCGTGAGGGCCTAATCGGTACAGGTAAGGAGATCAGCTTGGATACGGGTGCGCCTTTGCGCCTGGAAACCACCGGTAGCGGCCACACCCACAGCCGTGACACGATTACGCCTGCCTCAGGTCTAAGCCCGGTGCTGGTGCGTGAGCCTGAGCTGCAAACTACCGCTGGTTAGATCTTTTACACACGTGGGGGCCAGTTCTTACGAACTGGCCCCCAACTTAGCTATACGTCTTAGCTATCTTAGTGGTCGCCCGCGTCAAACAGGTCAGCCACCGAGCCGTCGTCGAAAACAGCCTTAATAGCGGCTGCCAACAGCGGCGCGATAGAGAGAATAGTCAGCTGCTCAAAGCGCTTTTCCTCGCTGATGGGCAGGGTGTCGGTGACGATAACCTCCTTGGCGCCACAGGTGCTTAGACGCTCAGCGGCGGGGCCGGAGAGCACACCGTGGGTGGCGGCAATGATGACGTCCTTCGCGCCGGCGTCGAGCAGCACCTTAACCGCCTTAGCGATAGTGCCACCGGTGTCGATCATGTCATCAACCAGCACGCAGGTACGGCCCTTAACGTCGCCAACCACGCGATTAGCCACAGACTCGTTGGGGCGAGTCACGTCACGGGTCTTGTGGACGAATGCCAGCGGGGTGCCACCCAGCTTGTCCGCCCAGCGCTCGGCCACGCGAATACGGCCAGCGTCAGGAGAAACCACCGTGGTGTTAGCCGGGTCAATGTGCTTAGAGACGTAGTCAACCAGCACCGGCTGGGCCCACAGGTGGTCCCAGGGGCCATCAAAGAAGCCCTGCTCCTGGGAAGAGTGCAGGTCCACGCTCATAAGACGCTCAGCGCCGGCAGTAGCGTACAGATCCGCAATCAAGCGTGCAGAGATAGGCTCACGCCCCAGGTGCTTCTTGTCCTGGCGGGCGTAGGGGAAGAAGGGAGCCACCACAGAGATGCGCTTGGCAGAGGCACGCTTAAGCGCATCCACCATAATTAGCTGCTCCATAACCCAGTCGTTAACGCGGTCGCCGTGAGACTGAATACAGAACACGTCACAGCCACGCACCGACTCGTTGAAACGTACATAGGTCTCGCCATTAGCAAAGTCGTAAGCGCTAGAGGACAGCACCTCGGTGCCCAGTTCCTTGGCCACGGCATTCGCAAGTTCAGGGTGAGCCCGGCCTGATACGATCACCAGGCGCTTAGAGCCCTCACTGATAATGCCAGTCATGGATTATTTGCCTCCTTGTAGCCGTTTGGCCATGTGGGTGGGTAGGTAGGAGATCATGCTGGTTGCTTTAGGCTTCCAGCAGGCTTAGTGGGGCGACGACGGCGCCGTCGGGAACTTCCACATTGTCTAGGACGCTGTGGGCCCCAACATAGGCCTCATCACCAATCACGGTGGCACCGTGAACAATAACCCCGGGCTCTAGGTAGGCATCCTGGCCAATCTTGGCATCCACATCCACCCAGGTGGAGGAGGGGTCCACGATGGTTACGCCAGTGCGCATCCAGTGCTCGAGAATGCGACGGTTAAGCTCAGCCCCTAGCTGGGCCAGCTGTACGCGGTCGTTGCAGCCCTCAACCAGCCAAGTGTCGGTGACCACCAGTGCGCTAGTGGACTTACCGGCCTGGTAGGCGGCGGCCACCACGTCGGTCAGGTAAACCTCGCCCTGATCGTTGTCAGTACCCAGGCCACCTAGTGCCTCACGCAGGTGAGCGGCGTCGAAAACATACACGCCCGCATTAATTTCCTTGATTAGCAACTGTGACTCAGAAGCGTCACGGTGCTCCACAATGCCGGCTACCGCACCTTCCTCGGTGCGTACCACACGGCCATAACCACTGGGGTCAGCCAGTTCGGTGGTAAGAATAGTGACCGCGTCTGCGCGGCTGACGTGCTGGTCTAGCAGCGCTTCTAGGGTGGCAGTGTCCAGTAGCGGCACGTCACCGCTGGTAACCACCACCGGGCCGGTCAGGTCGGCAGGTAGCGCCGCCAAACCGCAGGCCACAGCCCGGCCAGTACCGGGAATTTCGTCTTGGTCAGCAATCACCACATCCGGAGCTACCCGCTTAAGGTGAGCGACGACGTCGTCACGCTGGTGACGCACTACCGCAACCAAATACTGCGGCTTAAGTCCACGGGCGGCAACCACAGCGTGATTTAGCAAGCTGCGCCCCCCGATCTGGTGTAGAACTTTGGGGGTCGCCGAACGCATGCGCGTTCCTTTACCGGCGGCCATGATGATGACGGCGGCAGGGCTTGTGGCCACGAGGAAAGCTCCTAAACGGGTCGAAGCATAAATACTGTCTACAGCATAGCGCACAAAAAGCTCCGCCCCCAGGATTCGAACCCGGACCACAAGGCACCAAAGGCCTGCGTGCTGCCATTACACTAGGGCGGAAGGGTACGTCAGGCGTACCGGGATCTATTCTTACACACTTTGTGCGGTGGCTATGACTTCAAAACGGATTCGCATGAGTGCGGGGGAACGACGTGAGCAGCTGATCGACGTCGCCCGCACGCTTTTTGCTGAGCGCGGTTATGACGCCACCTCAATCGAAGAAATAGCTGCTAGCGCCCAGGTTTCCAAGCCGGTGGTGTATGAGCATTTCGGGGGTAAAGAGGGGCTTTACGCGGTCATCATTGACCGGGAACTGACTTTGATCTACTCCACTATAGTTAACGCCCTAGAGTCAGATCCCTCACCCTCGGCGGTGGTAGAACACGCCGCCTTGGCGCTGCTGACATATATCGAAGATAACACTGATGGTTTCCGCATCATTTCCTCAGAAAATGACCGCTCAAGGGGAACCTACTCCACTTTGTTAGCGGATGTGGCGGTGCAAGTCTCCGGCATCTTGGCCAGACAATTTACAGAACATGGTATTGATGCGCGTTTTGCTCCCCTGTACGCTCAAATGTTAGTGGGTATTGTTGCTATGCCCGCCCAATGGTGGCTACTCGACCGCACCATGACCAAGGAGGAGGTTGCTGCGCACATGGTTAACCTGGCGTGGAACGGCCTTCGCGGCATGGAGCCTGACCCTGTATTGCGTAACCAAGGAGACACTGCATGACCCCACCTGCCGCCCTAGCTAGGCGCGGCACCGGGCGTATTGCCTGGATCGACGTCTCTCGCGGATGGTGCATGTTGGCCATTGTGGCCGGCCACTTCTATCTCCCCTGGAATCAGCACCCCGCGCTGTTCGACCTACTTTACGCCTTCCACGTTCCCGCCTTCTTCTTCCTTTCTGGACTGGTTTTCAACCCTGGAAAACGGTCCTTTCCCCGCTTCCTTTACACCCGCGTACGCGCCATCATGCTCCCCTACGTGCTGTGGGCTTTTATCTCTGTATGTATTTTCGCAGTGCTGGGTTCAGTGGCAGCTGGTTCATTGGGTCGTAAAAATCCCGCAAGTTTTACCACCATGCTTAAAGACATCATGTGGGCCACCCCCTCGGCACACCACATGGACTGGAATAAGCCGCTGTGGTTTTTACCCGCAATTATGATCGCTTACCTGATAGCTTGGGCTACGGCCAAGCTAATTGAGGGTAACCGTATAGCTTTAGCTGTAATTACTGTTATTTCCCTACTTCCCAGTTGGTTTTTAGCCTCCCATCAAGAGGTCTGGTACCCCTGGAGTTTTGAGCGAGTGGGGGTGCTGATGCCGTTCTTCTTCCTAGGCATGTATATGCGCCCCATCGTTAACCATTTACCTATTAAATACCCTTTAATTGAGGGCCTGGACGGCATTGGTTTGCTGGCGATTGCGGCTGCCATCAGCCACTACAACACCACCACGGTGGACTATGTGGCCCGCACCTACGGCAACTACGCCAACTTTGTGGCGGCCGCGCTGGTTGGTATTGCCGGTATCTGCATGATTTCGCGCGCCTGGAATATAGATGATTTGACCCGCATTGGGAAAATGACCCTGGGTATTTTGTGTACTCACAAATTCATCGTGCTGGCTGTGCAGATTGTAATTAACTCTCTGGGTATGGAAGAACTCATTACAGCTATGGGTCCTATCCCCCAGTTTGTTTTAGATAACTCCCTGTCGGTGGGTTTTGCCTGGATTATTACGGCGGCCTGTTTCGCGGTTTGTATTGCGCTTAAATACTTGGCGCCCTGGTCAATTGGCTTGCCGGGTAAGGGTATCGACCTGCGCCACCTGGTTCCTAAGGAGAAGCTGCTGCAGTTGGCTGGGCTGCGTATGCCCAGCTTGCCTAGCTTGCCCCGACGCCGCAAGCGTCCGCAGGGCCGCCGGGTGCAGCAAGGTCCGCCCTCGCGTCCCCCCCGGCCGCGTCGTCGTAGTGGCGGCGGCAAGCACGCAGCCTAAACAGCCGCAGTTAAGCTTGGAGCGCCCGCACCCGGGGCGGCCCAGGCCGCGCAGCAGCGGGACTACTGCTCCAGCTCGCCAGCAGCTTCAAGCCATTCCAGCTCGATATCCGCCTGGCGTTCCTGCGCCTGGCTGAGCTGTTTACCCAGCTCAATTAGGTCGTTGACGCGTCCAGGATCAGCTGAAGCCGCTTCCATATCCGCGTGTAGCTTGGCGATCTGGGCACTGACCTTATCCAGTTGGCGCTCTAGCCGGGCCAGGTTCTTGGCAGCCGCGTGGCGCTGAGCCCCACTTAAGGCGCCCTGCTCCCCCTGGGACGGGGCGTTTTTAGCTTCCGCAGTTGCCGACGTCGCCTCTGCAGCCCCAGATGAGGCAGCCAGTTGCTGGCGACGCAGCTCCAGATACTGCTCCACTCCGCCGGGAAGATCACGCAGATGCCCGTCACCAAGCAAAGCCAGCTGGTGGTCGGTGACGCGTTCAAGCAGGTAGCGGTCGTGGGAGACCACCACTAGCGTGCCCGGGAAGGTGTCGAGAATATCCTCAATTGAAGCCAGGGTGTCAGTGTCTAGATCGTTAGTGGGCTCGTCCAGCAGCAGCACATTGGGCTGAGCCATCAGCAGTCGCAGCAGCTGCAGGCGACGGCGTTCACCACCGCTGATTTCCCCCACCCGGGTCCAGGCGCGTTGGCGGGTAAAGCCCAGGCGCTCAACCAACTGGCTGGCGCTTAGATCTTTGCCGCCCACGGTGACGTGCTCGGCCACTGCGGCCACTGCCTCAACCACTCGCAGCTCGCTGATCTGATCTAGCTCATGGGTGGTTTGTGACAGGGTTACTACGTCCACGGTCTGGCCGGTACGTACCCGCCCACTGGTGGGTTTTTGGGTGCCTTGCAACAGGCGCAGCAGGGTGGTTTTGCCGGCGCCGTTTACACCCACAATGCCTACTCGCTCGCCGGGGGCAAGGCGCCAGGTTACCTCGCGCAGCACCTGGTTTTCGCCGCCGCCGGGGGCCGGGTAGCTGACGCTGACGTTTTCCAGGTCAATAACGCGCTTGCCTAGGCGGGCAGTGGCCATGCGGGCGATTTCCACACTGTCACGCGGCGGGGGTACGTCGGCGATTAGTGCCTCGGCGGCGTCGATCCGGAAACGCGGCTTGGAGGTGCGCGCTGGGGCGCCGCGTCGCAGCCAGGCCAGTTCTTTACGCAGTAGGTTTTCGCGTTTGGCGGCAGCCACCTCAGCCTGACGGGCCCGCTCGGCGCGCGCCAAAATGTAGGCCGCATAGCCGCCGTCGTAAAGCTCAATTCGGCCGGGGATTTGGGGGCGGCCGTTGCCGGGGTCGACGCCGGGCACTACTTCCCACACTCGGTTGCAGATGGCGTCTAGGAACCAGCGGTCGTGGGTGACCACCACTAGGGCGCCGTCGCCGCGCGCTGAGTCGAAGCGTTTTTGCAGGTGGCGAGCCAGCCAGTCCACACCTTCAACATCGAGGTGGTTGGTGGGCTCATCTAGTACCACCACCTGGGCGTCTTGGGTGAGCACGTGGGCTAGGGCGACACGGCGGCGCTGACCGCCTGAGAGAGTGTCGACGTCGGCCGCCAGGTCCACGTCTGCCAGCAGCCCGGCATGAATGTCACGCACGGCAGGGTTAGAGGCCCACACGTGCTCAGGCATGTCACCGTGCACCGCTTGACGCACGCTGATGCCCGGGGGAAAGTTGTCGCTTTGGTTGAGGATGGCCACGCGCGTGTCGGCGGCGCGGGTGATACGTCCGCCATCGATTTCACGCTGACCTGATAGGGCCTGCAGGAAAGTGGATTTACCAGCGCCGTTGGGGCCCAGCACGCCCACCCGGGTGCCGTCTTCAATGCCTACCGTGACACCGTCTAGTAGCGTGCGACTGCCTACAACAATGTGCAGGTTCTCGACCCCTAATAGGTGAGCCATTAAGTCCTCATTCTGCAGATAAAACCAGCCCCCGTATTCTACCGCGTGAACGTTGGGGTGCGGGCGTCTGGGCTTGCGGGCGCTGATAGCTACGCTCGACGCCGGCGCATTTATCCCCTGGGTGCGCTCACCCAGCGCCGTCAGTGCGCCGTTAGGGGCGCGACGCCAGCGCAACTGTTAGAGGGCGCTGTTAGGGGCGTTAGCCGGTAACTACCTGGTCACAGAAGGGGGTGAGGCTCCAGCATAGAGCTACCCGCTCGGCCACCGCGCGGCTGGAACTAAGGGCGGCCACGGTAGGCCCGGAGCCAGAAACCATGGCTGCCAGAGCGCCAGCCTTCTTAGCCAGGTCAATTAGTTGACCTAGTTCTGGGCGTAGATCGATAGCCGTGGCCTGTAGATCGTTGCGGATATGGCGGCTAACCTCAGCCACGTCACCAGCCTCTAGGGCGGCCAGTAGCTGCTCTGGCGGCATGTCAGCCGCTGGCGGGGCCTGCACAGTGGCGTCAAAGTGTTTAAACACAGCCGCCGTCGATAAACCCTCATCCTGCAAGGCAAAAGTCCAGTAGTAGGGGCCGGGGGCGGCCTTAAGCGGCTCAATTAGATCCCCACGTCCGGTGCCCAGAGCCACCCCGCCGTAAAGCCCGAAGGGCACATCCGCACCCAACTGGGCACCTAGGTGAGCCAACTCTTCTAGGCTCAGGCCCACCTGCCAGAACTCGTTGCAGGCTTTGAGGGTGGCAGCTGCGTCCGCGCTGCCACCAGCCATGCCTCCAGCTACCGGCACGGCCTTGTCTAGCAAAATGTGCACGTCAGGGGTGGCTAGGCCACGCTGGGCGGCTTGCTGGGCCACCGCCTGGGCGGCGCGGTAGGCCAGGTTGGTGTGATCTAGGGGCACATTGCTATCGGGGCGGGTCAGGGCCAGCTCAATGCGCGGGCCGCCGGTTTGGGCAGCTGGGACTAAGCCAGGCTGGGCCGGGACAGCCGTGGCTGATGGGGCCGGCTGAGCGGCCGCCGAGGCCGAGTCTGCCCGGGCCGCTGGGGATGCTAGGGCCGGGACCGACGAGGCAGAGGAGACAGGGGCAGTTGAGGCCGGCTGCGGCGCCGTCGTAGCCAGAGACTGTAACGGCGTGACCGTAACCGTCTCGCTTAAGCCGATCTGGGCAAAGATGGTGTTAAGCGGGTGGTAGCCATCGGGGCGGGCAGCGCCCAAGGCCAAGAAAAGATTGACCTTGCCGGGGGCACTGACACTCACATCCGAGCCACCAACGCTCATGGCCGGGGTATTCACAGCCGGGGCGCTAACGCTCACAGCCGGGTCACTGGTGGCCGGGGCGGGCGCGCTGGCGGCTGGAACGCACGCACCGGCGCTAGCAGCATTTAGCTGCTGAGCTACGGCGGCAAACTGGTCAATGTCTAGGGTTTCGCCGCGAGCCGTGGGGCTAACCCCGGCGCGCTCCAGCGCCTCCTGGGCGGCGCCGGCGCTACCAGCCAAACCAGCTAGTGCCTGACGCAAGGTCTTGCGGCGCTGGGCAAAGGCGGCGTCAATAACAGCAAAAACCTGCTCGCGCGTAGCCGCAGTATCCGGATGGGGGCGGCGCTCAATTTTCACCAGAGCCGAGTCCACATTAGGCACCGGATAAAACACGTTGCGGCCAATGGTTAGGGTGCGCCGAGCACTGGCATACCAAGCCACCTTGGCGCTGGGCACACCGTAAATCTTGTTACCCGGCGTGGCCGCCAGGCGGTCGGCCACCTCCGCCTGCACCATCACCAGCACGGTCTGGATGCTGGGTAGCTTTTCGAGCACGGTCAGCACAATCGGCACGGCCACGTTATACGGCAAATTAGCTACCAGACGGGTGGGGGTGGCGCCGTCGATACTTTCGGGCCCGGTAATAGTCAGGGCGTCAGCAGTAAAAACTTGTAATTTAGCTTCCGGGAAGCGGGCCTGGGCGGTGATCGGCAAAGCTTGGGCCAGGGGCGGATCAATCTCGACAGCGCTAACCTGCGCCCCAGCCTCCAGTAACGCCAGGGTTAGTGAGCCCAGGCCGGGGCCAATTTCCAGCACCTGCTCACCTGCTTGCACGCCGGCGTTACGCACAATCTTGCGTACCGTACCTGGATCGTTGACGAAGTTTTGGCCCAGGGTTTTGGTAGGGCGAATGTTTAACTGGGCGCACAGCTCACGAATATCGTTGCTGGTCAGTAGCTTGCCTGCCGCCACGTCACTCATACACGTCACCTACAAGTTTCCGGGCGCATTAATAGCGCGGTTTCTGCCTTCATTGCCTTCAAGCCTAGCTGAAAGCTGCCTAATTTTAGGCCGCCGACGACGCCGCAACCCCAGCCAAGCCCCAAATACACGTCTCCCCCGCAATCAGCACAGATTGCAGGGGAGACGGGTAGCGTGCTCAAACGCCAGCTTATGTGAGTGCGGTTTAGTACCAGCCCACCGACTCAGAGTGTGCCCAAGCGCCACAGGGGTTGGAGTAGCGCTCGGAGATGTAGCCCAGACCCCACTTGATCTGGGTGGCCGGGTTGGTGGCCCAGTCGCTACCGGCGCTAGCCATCTTGGAGCCAGGCAGGGCCTGGGGAATACCGGTGGCGCCGGAGGAAGCGTTGTAAGCCTGGTAGTTCCAGCCGGACTCGCGGTTCCACAGCTTAACCAAGCAGCTGAACTGGGTGTCGTCCCAGCCGTAGGAGCTCATCATGGACTTGGCAATAGCCTGGGCGCTGGCAGCGTCGGTGCCGGCGGCAGCCAGGGTGGCGTTACCACCGCTGGAGCTGGAGGAGGAGTTGGAGGTAGCCGGGGTGGTGGCAGCGGCAGTGGCTTCCTTGGTGCCAACCAGTACCACAGCGTTGGTGGCCGGCTTGACGACGGCGGTGGATACTACGGTGCGGGAAACTTCCTTACCGCCACGGGTAACCACGTTGTAAACGGTGCGAGAAACACCATCCACACCCTCGGTTTCTACCTTCTTCTCACCCTTGGCCAGGGTCGGGTCTGGCTTCTCGGTGGTGCCAGCCTTGATAGCGGTGTCTACGTTGGTCTGGGTGACGCTAGCGTGGACAACGGTAACGACGGCGCCGTCAACAGGGGCGGCGGTCAGGTCTACGGAGGCGGTGTCGTTGTCGTCAACCGAAACACCGGCGTCGGACAGGGCCTGCCCCCAAGTCTCAGCCTGGGTGGAAGCGGAGATAGTCTTGCCGTCTACAACCAGCTTGTAGTTAACGGACTCGGCAGCAGAGGTAGGCTGAGCGGCCAGGCCGAGTGCTGCGTGGGTCAGCGCGGCCTTGTTGGCGTCAGTGTTGACACCGTTGTTCATCTGTACAGCAGCGAATGCACCACCGGAGACGGCCAAGGACAGAGCCATGGCCACACCGCCCGCGCGGTACACCACATTACCGGTGCCTACCTGGGAAAAGAGAGCACTAACTGCTGAGGCCGGGGTGGCCTTCTGAGCGTGACGTCCCATGTCGAACCTCTTTCTTTATAAGCTAGTACCTGACTGTAATAGAAACGTAACCTTTTGGCCAGTAAGTATCAGCCCTCTCACAACTTAACTCTGAACACATTTGCCCTGGCCAGCAGCCATTAGTTTAATGATCTGGCGCACAATAGGTAAATCTGGAGCCAGCCAATTTAGGTCAAGAGCTTGTACTGGAGTAACCCATTTGACCTGCATATGACTAGTGCCTGGACGGATTTCGGGGCGATCAGTGCTCACTAGCCACACCCGCATCTCTAGCCCCGGTTTTAGTGGCCATGTAGACAATGATTTATCGGGCGTCACTTCCACCCCGATTTTGACCACAATATCTAGTTCTTCACGTAATTCGCGCGCTAAAGCTGCCTGCGGCACCTCCCCCGGCTCCACCTTGCCGCCCGGAAACTCCCACTGCCCCCGCAGCTGCGCCGGGTAGGCGCGCTGAGCGGCTAAAAACCGCGTGGGCTGACGTAAATCATCTACCACCACGGCCCCTACCACCAGTTGCGTCGCTTTTGGTTGCGTTGCCTGCGCCCCCTTGGCGCCGCCCTGAGAGTTTTCCACGATCTGACACACTTCCTACTTACGTCACTAACCAGCTAAGGTTTACCTATGCCCAAGATTACTGGTAACACCCTAGCCGAACACCGCGAGCGCACTCGCCGCGCCCTTTTCGACTCACTGGGTCAACTCTTGGCCACTAAACCTTTCGACAAAATCACGCTTTCCGACGTCGCCACTAACGCCCATGTGGGGCGCACTGCCGTCTATAACCACTTTGCAGACAAAGAAGATCTGCTCCTGGCCTATATCGAGGACGAAACCCGCAGCTATGTGGCGCGCCTGAGCCAGGCCCTTGAGGATGTGCAAGATCCGCTTGATCGTCTGCGGGTTTATATCCGTGAGCAGGCCCTACTAAAGCAGCACTATCACTTCCCGAGCGGCGCGCGCCTAACCGATACGCTTTCGCGCGACACCGTGGGGCGTCTGCACTCGCACGCCGACATCATGGAGCATATGCTCAGCCAGATTCTGCATGAGGCTATCGACCAGGGCCAGCTTCCTAATCAGGATGTGGCCATGAGCGTGCAGCTGATCCACGCCTGCGTGCTGGGGGGTCGTCCCACGCCCGCTAACCCCATGCAGCGTGAGCGTTACATGCACAGTTTAGATAGTTTCGTGTTGCAGGCAGTGGGGGCGGCGCAGGCGGCTCATCCGGTGCCGGTTTCGCTTGATCACGACGACGACACCCCAACCCCATCACTCTCGCGTTGCCCCATGGCTGGCTGAGTCCTCAGTAGGTTAGGGAGCCGGTGACGTTGAGGCTTTCCCCCGCGCTGTGAGCGGAGGCTGCGGCGTCGTCGTCGGTGCTGGCGCCAGGGGGAAGGAAACGCAACACCACGCCGTCGCCCAAATCAAGCTCATCGCCGTAACGCAGGGGAACCTGGGCGTCGGGAACCAGCTGTACATCCTCATAACCCAGCCGGCGTAGCACCGTGCCATTGTGGGAATCCATGTCAATGGCGCTTACCTGCCAGCCCACCACCTGCAGTAACACGTGCGAGCGGGAAACCAGGCGGCCCGGGGAGGGAACCGTGAGCAGCTCGGTGCCTTCGTTGTAGCTCAAATACTGTGGCGCTCGCCCCACTACCAGATCCCTACGCAGGGCCAGGCGCGCCCCCGTGGAGGCCTCCACCACCATCCGGGGCGGGTTATCTAGCAGGCGGGGAGCAGCCGCTAAAGCACCCGCACAAGTGGCGCAATCATAGGCATCAGGCGGATTTGGGTGGCCGTTGACGCATTCCACGCCAAGTAATTCCTCAGCCAATGTGGGCCTCCCTAACTGGTGTGACGGATCGAAAATGGTGCCAAGCACACACTGTTAAATTATGTCCCGTTTTTACTCTGAAGTAGTTAATTGTCGGACTTGACCACTAGAGTAGTTGTATTGAGGTTGGTAACAGCGCTTGGCTAACACGGCTCAAGTGCATGGTACCTGGAAGGATCACGATGACGCTCTCGCTGGAACAGTTAGCCGCCCGGGCCGCCAGTCCCGCGACTTCGCAGGCTGACCTATATCAGCTGGTCAGCAACTATCCGCAGTTGCGCCCAGTGGTAGCCGCCAACCCGAACGCCTACCCGCAGTTACTTGAATGGCTAGCTAACCTTAAAGATCCGCAGATCAACGCCGGCTTGGCCCGCAGCCCGCTGCCGTTAGCGCGTCAGCTGCTAGCTAAGCACAACCCCCAGTTCCTGGCCCAGCTTGAGGCCCAAAATGAGCCGGCAGCTAGCGCCACTAGCACTGCCAGCGCCCAGGACGCAGCCCCCACGCAGGTAGCCGCCGGGCCCTTGGTTAACGACCACGCTCCTACCCGTCGCTCTGTGCTTAGCACCAACCAGGAAACTAGCGCCCCCAGCGTTGCTGACTCTGTGTTTGCCATGAATGACCCGGAGCAGCCGGCTACTGGCGGCGTGGAGGGGCCGGCCCAAAACATTGTGGCAGCCAACCCCTCGGTTATTCCGCTGGATCAACCGTTAGGCGCACAAGTGCCCGACCCGGCCACCACCGGCTCAGCCACCATGGTTATGTCCACCCCGGTGTATGCCCCGGACCCCACCTACGCTGAGCCCACCTACGACTACGCCACCGCTAACGAGGCCCCTGAGCAGGAGGCTGACAGCTCTGCTAAGAAGGGCGGCCTTCCGCTCTTTGGCTGGATTTCGCTGGCGGTTTTGATTCTGGCTGTGGCTGTGGGTGCCTACATGCTTGGACGTGACACCTCCCCGCACTCGGTCAACGACGCCGGGCCGATCACCCCCACGGTGGTGCAGACTGAAACTGCCGCGCCGGTAGAGACTGAAACCCCCACGCCTAGCGCCACGCCTACCGCTACGGTTAAGGCCCCGGCTCCCGACGGTGCCCGGGAAATGACCAGCTTCACCTCACCTTCCGGTAACATCACCTGCACCTTTGCTGACGACCAGGTTTCTTGCACCATCAAGGAATACAGCTTCAACGCTACCGGCCCCAGCTGCTCTAACAACTCCACCCCGTTTACCGCCACGGTGGGCACGCAAAACGGCGCCGGCGGCTCTTGCCAGACTGCCTTTAAGACTTCGGGCCCCACCCTGGCCTACAACTCTTCAGCTAAGCACGGCGCCTTCGCCTGCACCTCCACCGAGGAGGGCGTCACCTGCTGGAACACCCTAAACGGTCAAGGCTTCACGATTAACCGTCACGCAGCCAACTCTGAGCAGCGCTGAGCTAACCCAGAGCAGCGCTAGGCGCAGACCTCCAGCTTGAGCGCAAGCATAAAGCTGATCTCAGGCCTGGTTTGGATTCTCACAGTTACATAGTTCAGTTTGCCACCGCTCCCCGTGTAATCATGGAGCGGTGGCATCTAACTATGTAAACATCCTACGTAAACCCGGTGCTTTTAAATTTTCCGCCACCGGACTGCTGGCACGCATGCCCATGTCTATGGTGTCAATTTCTTCGCTGCTAGCTATTCAAAGCGAATACCACAGCTACACCCTGGCCGGGCAGGTCAGCGCGGTAACGCTGATCGCTTTTGCCTGCACTGCGCCTTGGCTAGCTCGACGTGTAGATATTTACGGCCAGCGCTTCATGATTCCTTTCATCATGGCCTCCTGCCTGGCCATGGTGGGCGAGATTGTGTCTATTACTTTCCATGCCCACCCGGCGGCGCTGCTGGTTTGCGCCGCCATTGCCGGTGGTACCAGCGGTTCTATGGGCGCCCTGGTGCGTGCACGCTGGTCTAACCTGCTAGAAACCCCTGATGAAATCCACACGGCTTTCGCCCTTGAGGCAGCCATGGATGAGGTGGCTTTCATTGTGGGCCCGATCCTGGCAACCATGCTGGTGACTAACCCGCCTCTGCCGGTTACCAGCGGTTTGATTGTGGCCGTCACCGCCCAGGCAGTGGGTTCGCTGTGGTTCCTATCCCAGCGCGCCACTGAGCCGCCGGCGAAGGGGCGCGCTGCCGCGCAGGAGCAAACCGGCCAGTCTCATGTTTTACGTAATGGAGCGTTGGTGGTTACTGCGCTTACCTGCCTAGTGTTGGGTGGCCTGTTTGGCGCCAATGATGTGGCGATTGTGGCTTCAGCTACTGAGCATGGTCACAAGAATCTTTCCGGCGCTATCTTGGCTTGCTTCTCTACCGGCTCGCTGGTAGCGGCGCTGATTCACGGTTCACGCCAGTGGCATTGGCCGTTGCAACGCCAGTTCGTGGTGGGCGTGACTGTTTTGGCATTGGGTGCCTCCACCCTGATTTTTGCCCCTAACCTGTGGTTTGTGGCGGTAGCTGCGGCCATCACCGGTATGGCTATTGCCCCTACTTTCACTACCGCCAACCAGATTGTGCAGCATTCGGTGGCCGACAACCAGATCACTGAGGGCCTGACTTGGCTTAGCACCACTATTAACGTGGGTGTTTCTGTGGGTACGTTCTTGGCTGGTTTGGCTATCGACAACTCCGGTGCGCATGGTGGTTTCTTGGCGGTTACGGTTATGTCGTGGCTGGCTGTGGTGATTGCGTGGAGTGGGGCGCGTACTTTGCGCCGCACCCTGGGGGTACGTCAGATACCCTAGGGATATTTGTATCTGCGCTTAACTAGCCCCTAGCCAGGCCAAGTATCGAGGTATCATGAATCGTTCTTTTGTAGACTTACGCGCTAGCATTTATGCCACGGTGCGCGCACCGATTGCGCAGATACTGGGCTGGCTGTGCCTGCTGGGGGCCACCTATCCGCAGATGTACGACAAGGACTACAAGCTGCCTCAGCATTTTGACGTATACGTGTACTGGTATGCGTTAAATAACTGGTTTAGTGGTAATTCCCTGTACGACTGGTACGCCTTGCCTGACTACAAGATGTACCCCTTCACCTACCCGCCTTTTGGAGCCTGGGCGCTATCCCCACTGACCTGGTTTGATTATGAGACCGCCGCACGCCTAATGATCATGGCTATCGCCCTGCAAACTGCTGTGATTGTGGCCTTGGTAGGGCGCAGCCTGGGCTGGTCTTGGGGCTCAGCTTTTGCTATCGCCCCCTGGGCGGCGATCCTGGTTCAACAGTGCCTGGAGCCGTTTACCCAGTCGGTTGGTTTTGCCCAGGTCAATACCGCCATGATGGCCCTGGTGATGATTGATGTGGCCGCGCCGCCCAGCTGGAAGGGACGCGGCGTGGCCTCTGGCTTGGCGGCCGCGATCAAGCTGACCCCAGCTATTGCCGTGCTTATTTTCCTGCTGCGCCGTCAGTGGCGTTCAGCTATCACCATGGTGGCTACCTCGCTCGCTGTCACTTTGCTCAGCTGGGTTATCAGCCCGGGCGAGTCTGCCCGTTTCTTCTTTGACGCCATGTGGGACCCCCAGCGTGCCGGGGATGCCTACTACACCAGCAACCAGAACCTGAAGGGTTTCGTGGCCCGCGCCCTGCCAGAAAACACCTGGAGTATTGCTTGGGCTATCACGGTGGCGCTGGCTTTAGTGGCCGCCGTTTGGCTATGCCTGTGTATTCAGGCCGCCGCTACCAGCGTGGTTACCCCGCATGTTATCTACGACGACGCCGTCGCCACTACCCCAGCCGCCCCGGTGCTACCCGAAAACCTAGCCACCTTACTGACCGCCGCAGTAATCATGACCCTGGGACTACTGGTTTCCCCCATCACCTGGTCGCACCACTGGGTGTGGGGGCTAGCCAGCGTGGTGGCGCTAATCGCGGTGACGCTACGGCTAAAGTCCGCGCCCCTGGCCGCTTTGGCCCTAGTGCAGGGAGCATTATTCATCATGGCCCCGCACTGGTGGTTCTCCCACGGGCAGGTTAACGAGCTGCACTGGAACGTGGTAGAGCAGCTGGTGGGCTCCTCCTACACCCTGGCCGCTATCGCCTCTGGCGTAGCCCTGGCCTGGGCGTTACCGGTGCAGGCAACAGCTCGACTAGGCTGGAACTCCTTAAGGAGAACCAATGCCCCTATCTGACTTGGCACGACGCGGTGAAGAACACTTTCATCGCCACGTGATTCCGCGACTACGCCGCGCTGGTTGGCGCCCGCGAGCAGTGGCCTATGACGGCTACGGCTCGGCCACCATGGTGCGCGTAATTGCGCGCGTAGTGATGCGCCCACCCGGCGCACCCGCCGAGGGCCCACTATTCCAGCACATCCCTGAGGATCTGCCTTCTATCACCCAGCTGCGTGAAGCCGCCATGGCTTCACTGCTAGACGCCCAGCGCGGCTGGCGTTCCTTCATTGATATTCCCGTGCCGTTCATCCCCTTCACTGTGAAGGTGGGTGGGCGCAAACTCGCCGCACAGGCAGACCGGGGCGGCTATATCGACGTCGTCATCCGTAACCACAACCTCAAACCCGGCTGGCATGAAGCCACCATCACCGGCCCCGCCATGGACACAATCAAAGCCCCCGTGCTGATCATCCCTGACGGGCCACAACTGGGCGTGGTGTGCGACATCGACGACACCGTAATGGTCACTCACATGCCGCGTGCCCTGGTGGCCAGCTGGAACGCTTTCGTTAAGCAGTCTTTTGCGCGTCAAGCCGTGCCGGGCATGGCCGCACTGCTCAACCGGATACAAAAAACCAACCCGGGTGCGCCGGTAATCTACCTGTCTACAGGCGCCTGGAATGTGGTGCCCACTTTGCGTAACTTCTTTGAACGCAACCACTTCCCGCGCGGCCCCATGCTCATGACCGACTGGGGCCCCACCAACACCGGCTGGTTCCGCTCAGGCCTGGAACACAAACGCACCCAGCTGCGTCGCCTAATGATTGACCTGCCTGAGGTAAAGTGGCTACTAATTGGTGACGACGGCCAGTTTGACCGGATCATTTACGGCGACCTCGCCCACGACCACGGCGACAAGGTAGAGGCTATTGCCATCCGTAAACTGACCTCATCAGAGCATGTTTTAGCGGGCGGTAACCACGTGGCCCTAGCTGAGCCGCAGGTGCGCAGCCTCAAACAGTCCGGCGCCCTGGTGGTTAGTGGCCGCGACGGCTTCACTTTGGCCCGTAAACTGCCAGCTTCGCTGGTAGGCCCTCAACCGTAAGGAGAACAAAATGGCTAGCAAGCTCCCATTTCTGATTGGCCTGACCGGCGGCTATGTGCTGGGCACCCGCGCCGGGCGCGCCCAGTACGAAAAGATTAAGGCCGCTGCCGGGCGTGTGGCGGAAACTCCCGCCGTGCGCAACCGCGTGGATTCGACTAAGGCTAAGGTTTCCGACGCCGTCAAGCGCCAGGGCGAAAAGGTCACCGACAAGGTGGTTGAGTCGGTTAAGGAGCGTCTATTTGGCGGCTCTGGGCAGTCCAACTCCACTCCCGTGGCCGTGCCCGAAGCCCAGGTGCGCCCACTTAACTGAGCGTCCGACAGGCACCCTGACAGCGTCTAAGCTTTCTGACCTGCCCAGGTCTAATACTCCTCTAATACTCCCGTGCGCCGGGCCTGTTCATTCAGGCCCGGCGCACGCTTATTTAGAATCCGTACACTTCGCGACTGTTGCGGTTAACCAGCTGGCACATTTGCTCTAGGTTCAGCTGGCGCAGCTGCGCCAAGGCGGTTAACGTCACCGGCAACAGGTAAGAGCCATTAGGCATACCCCGGTAAGGGGTAGGCGGCAGGTAGGGGGCATCGGTTTCTATCAGCAACAACTGCTGTGGCATCGCCGCAATTGCGGCGCGCAGCTCCCGGTTAGATTTGTAAGTCACCGGCCCCGACACTGAGGCATACCAGCCGTGCTCAGCGCACACCTGGGCCATAGCCTCATCCCCGCTAAAGCAGTGGAAAACCGTGCGCTCAGGGGCGCCGTCGGCAAGCAAAACCTCAATGCACTCACGGTGAGCCTGGCGGTCATGGATCTGCAACGGTAAACCCAGCTCTTTAGCCAGAGCGATATGGGCGCGGAAAGACTCCCGCTGCGCCACGCCCCCACGCGGGCCGGTACGGAACAAATCCATGCCGGTCTCTCCCACCGCCACCACAGTTTCGGGGTTTTCGCGGCATGCCCGCTCCACCTGGGCCAAGGCGGCGTCGAGATCATATGCGCCATGGTGGGCCTCAAAACGCGGCTGCAAACCATCAGGGCCCACCTCGCTGACGCCCGCATGCAGCACCGCCTCATTCGGGTGAATCGCCAGCGCCACCTTCACCCCCGGCAGCTGTCGGGCCAGCTCCAGCGACGGCGCAAAAGCGGGCAGCTCACAGGCGCTAGTGATCATGCGGTCCACCCCCACTGCCTGGGCCCGCTCCACCAGCTGCGCGGCGCTAAGCGGGCCTGAAGCAGCCGCCGCCCCCGGCCCCTCAGTAGGCGAAATCGGCAAGTGGGTGTGGTTATCCATAACCGCCTGCGGCAGGCGGGCAATATTTTCCAGCGCCGGCCAATCGCTCGGCTTACGTTTAGACACTTTGTTCTCCCTGATAGATGAGGGTGGCCCCGGTTTAATAGATAAGGGTGGCCCCGGTTTAAGGGCGCAGAGCCCGGTTAAGGGCGCAAGTTACATGCACGTGCCCTCGGCGCTACCAGTTACGGCTAGCGACGAGGGCACAGTTAGTTTCTAAGCAGCTCAGGCGCCGGTGACGTCGTCGGGCACCTGCCCGGCGTAACGGGCCAGCTCCTGCTCAATGATGGCTTCATCCAGCTTCACAAACACCGGGGTGGGCTTGCCTACGGGCGTACCCGGGGTGACTGCGTGACGCTCCCAGGTGGGGGCGGTGGTGTAGTCACCGGTGATGATCGGGTAGGACTTGCGCCCTGCGAAGTCTGCCGGCAGCACCTGCGGGTCCAGCTCGGTTACTTCCTCAATCACCGGCATGGGGGCGATCTGGCCGTCCCCACCCATTACGCGGTCGACGTCGTTAGCGGCGTGCGGCAGGAAGGGGCTGAGCATCAGGTTCAAGTCAGCCACCACCTGGGCTAACACGAACAGAATAGTGCGTAGGCGCTCTTGCTGGTCTTCGCTCTTGAGCTTGAAAGGCTCAGTCTCGGCGATGTAGCGGTTGGCTTCACCCACCAGGCGCATGGCTTCGCTCAGGGCGGCCTTTTGGCGGTGGTGCATGATCAGGTCACCCACGGTCTTAAAGCCACGCTCCACCTCAGATAGCAGCGAGCGGTCTTCAAAAGTGAACTCGCCCGGCTCGGGGATCTGCCCGAAACGCTTGTGGATCATGGAGGCGGTGCGGTTGACCAGGTTACCCCAGGCAGCCACCAGCTCAGAGTTGGTGCGGCGCACGAACTCAGCCCAGGTGAAGTCAGCGTCAGCGGTTTCCGGGCCGGCAATAGAGATGAAGTAACGCAGCGCGTCAGCCTGGTAGCGGCTGAGCACATCACGCACATAAATCACGATGCCATGCGAGGAGGAGAACTTCTTGCCCTCCATGGTTAGGAACTCGCTGGAAACCACCTCGGTGGGCAGGTTTAGCTGACCGAAGGGGTTGTGGTCGCCGCCGCGTGAGCCCTTACCGTTTTGGGCCAGCATTTCAGCAGGCCAAATCTGGGAGTGGAAAACAATGTTGTCTTTACCCATGAAGTAGTAGGTCAGGGCGTCGGGGTTGTTCCACCACTGGCGCCAGGCCTCGGGGTCGCCGCTGCGGCGCGCCCACTCAATGGAGGCAGACAGGTAGCCGATTACGGCGTCGAACCACACATACAGGCGCTTGCCAGGCTGGTCATCCCAGCCGGGGATCGGGATACCCCAGTCAATGTCGCGGCTCATGGCGCGCGGGCGGATTTCCTTGAGGATGTTCTGGGAGAACTTAATGACGTTGGGGCGCCATGTGCCCGAGGCTTCACGCTCATCCAGCCACTCGCCTAGGGCGTCGGCTAGCGCCGGCAGGTCCAGGAACCAGTGGTTGGATTCGATGAACTTGGGGGTTTCGCCGTTGATGCGGCTGCGGGGGTTAATCAGGTCAGTGGGGTCGAGTTGGTTACCACAGTTGTCGCACTGGTCGCCACGGGCGCCGTCGGCTCCACAGATAGGACAGGCGCCTTCAATGTAACGGTCGGGCAGAGTACGGCCGGTGGAGGGTGAGATGGCTGAGCGGGTGGTGCGCTCAATCATGTAACCGTTGTCGCGCACGGCCTCGAACATTTCACGCACAACCCGGTAGTGGTTACCGGTGGTGGTGCGGGTAAATAGGTCATAGGACAGACCCAGGGCAACCAGGTCCTCAACAATGAGGCGGTTGTTTTCGTCTGCTAGTTCGCGGGCGCTAACTCCAGCTTCGTCGGCGGCCACCAGGATGGGGGTGCCGTGCTCGTCAGTGCCGGAGACCATGAGCACGTCATAGCCAGCCATTCGCATGTAGCGGGAGAAAACGTCTGAGGGGACACCGAAACCGGCTACGTGGCCAATGTGGCGTGGCCCGTTCGCATAGGGCCAGGCAACAGCTGAAAGAATGTGCGTCATGGCCCCTAGTTTACTGGCTTTGGCCTGATTTGCCCGAACCGATATTTTGCTTGCGCCGCCTGGTAAGCGCTGGCCTTGCCGGCGACGGTGCCCGGTTTGGTGCCCTGGCGGCGACGGCGCCCGGCGGCTTTGCGTTTTGCTTGCGCCGCGTTCTTGTCTGTCCCGCTGTTTTGGCGACGGCGCCCGGCGGCTTTAAATGTGCACATGCGGCTCAGGGTTTGGGTTAGACTCTGCCCAAGCACACAGTTTTAAGGATTCACTATGGCCAGTGACGAAAAAATTGATGCAAGCGCGAGCAACGCAGTTAGCAAGGCACCTAGAAGTGTGCCGGATAATATCGACGAACTATGGGATGCCCTGATGGACACAATCCCCGAGATTGATCCAGAAGCGGCCGGAGCAAATGAGCCAAAAACACTTTGGCGACGCATCTCAGATTGTTTCTGGTACTGCGATAGCTCAGTGTTCATGATTATTTTCGGGTTATTCCCGCTCCTGCTGGGCATAGTAATAGCTGAACCGTACTTTGGTAGAACAGACATTCCTGCGTCCACTACTTTCGAGGGGAGCATCACTAAGAGTATCTATCTTGAGGCTAACAAAACCTATACCCTATACACTCGGCATGAATATGATCACCCACATTGCTCTATAGCAGACCCAAAAGGAAATAACTTACCCGCAGAAACTTGGGAACCTAACAAACATCATTCATTCATAGAATATTATTATTATGATTTTGGACAAGTGCACCCCACAAAGTCTGGCACCTACAAGTTTTTCTGCACAGACCAAAGTAAATCAGAATATCAGTCATTTGCTATAGCCGAAACTACCATATTCCCTAGACCTCAAAATATTTCGTCAGAAATATGCTATAACCGGATCATAGTTTTTTATGCTTCAACCATTGCATTACCCGGACTACTGCTAATATCTGCGGGCACCATAAATCTTATTTTCAGGGGCCTTCGTAACGCAGCCCGTTCGCGCGCATACAAGCGGTCACTACAAGACACTGTTTAAGTTAGTTGTCAAGGGTACTAACCCCCTACCAGACAGCTCTAGGCGCACTGATCATTCCGCTAGGGTTGTATCAGCAACCGATTTAAGGATTAGTCATGCCCGCTAGCCAGCCCCAAGCTGCCGCCAACCTAGGTGCAGCAGACAGCGACCCATTCGCTCACATCTACGCCAGCCCCAACGCTAAAAACATTCACGCCCCAGCCAGCTTCGGGCCAGCATATCTGCAACCCCAGAAAGAACTACAAACCCCAGAAAGAGCTACGCCGCCGCCCCGCCCATTATGGGCTGAAATAATTATAATATTTTCTAGGCTAATAATTATCGCAAGTTTCGCTATTATGCTGACTTTATTTCTGCCAATTATAATCGCACCAAACCTAAACACTTTCTCTGCAGACAACCCCAAAAGCGTCTACCTAGATAACAACAAAGAATACTATTTCTACATTAAAACCAACATTCAGGCTATAGCCGACAAAACCAGCTGTGTAATCTCAGGCCCTGGAGACTACCAGGCCTCCATCATGGCACAGCCAGTAGACAGCGAGCTTGGCATTGATGGTTACTACAAACTTGGCAGAATCTCTGCAGGTAAAACCGGTACTTACAGTTTTTCTTGCGTTAACCCTGATTTAAGCGGTTCACACTCTTTTGCTGTAGCCGACACTACAGACAACTATTACGCTAAGACTCAAATATGGCTATTTCTTGGCTATTTTTGGGTAATCATTAGCGCAGCCACGATTTTATTGGAGACAGCTTTAATAGTTGCGAGTGTTCGTAACATTTGGCGCGCCTCTAAAGAGCGTCGCCAGCTACAGGCCGAGTTTCCCGCGCCTCTGCCCGCATACATGCCCGCGTCAGCATCAGCAGGCCCCACAGCCACCGACTCACCCGAGTATCGGCCTACCCAACTTTGACGTGCCGCGCCAGCTGCGCCGTCGTCGCCCCCGCAGATAACGCAACCAGCATGGGCGCCGTCGTCACCAACCACGTAAAACGCCGAGCCCGGCACCTATTCAGCTAGGCTTAGAACAGCAACCGAATTAAGGATTTAACATGCCGGACAACCAGTTCAATCCAGGACCGTACGGCTCCGCTAGCACCAGTTACAGCTCCGCCAGCGGCCCGAACCCGCAAAGCGCCCCCAGCGCGGCCACAACCTGGGCACCCCCGGGGCAAAACGCCGGGATTTTGCCGCCCACGGACCAGAAAAGCCTTATCAGCAAGCCGGGCCTGGGGCTTTCAGTATTTTGGCTGGTTCTCGGGCTAATCACTTTGGCGGTGGGCGCAGGCCTGGCCTCACTGAACCTGACCGACGCCACACTGCCGTCTTTGTCATCTTTTTCTCCGGGCACATCCAAGAGCGCCCAGCTTGAGGCCAACCGGACTTACGCTTTCTATGCTGCCTCAACGAAGTTGGATTCCGCTCGCAAAACCTCCTGCGTGGTGTCTGGCCCCGATGGCTATAGCCCCACGGTAACCAACGCAAACTCCAGCGAAGAGCTTCAGCTGAACAGGAGCTACTACAAGGTGGCGACTTTCAGCCCCAATAAGTCGGGCAGCTACTCTTTTGCTTGCTCTAACCCCAACCTTGACCGTGCCGATGTTTTTGCTATCGCCGACGTCACCGACACCACTACGGTCACCTCTAGTAATGACTTGATTTACGCCCGCATCTTTGTGGGCGCTGGTGCTTTCCTTGGCTTGGTGGGCCTGGGGCTGGGCATTTTTGGGGTCATTGCGCTTATCCGCAAGCTTAAGGCCCGCCGCAACTTCACAGATGGCCTGCCCGCACAGGGTGAGGATAGCGCTTCGGCTAGCTCCGGGGCTTTTAGCGGTTATGTGCCGACGACGCCGGGCCAGGCACCTTTGGGCTACCAGGCTCCGGGGGTTGCGTCCCAGGGACCGGACGCTGCTGCGGCGTCCCAGTGGGCTGCTGCGGGCGCTGGCACCGCAGGTACTGCTGGCGCCACTGCAGGTACTGCTGCCACCGCCGCACCTCAGTGGGGTGCACCCCAGGGGCAGTGGGCGGCCCAAGCACAGTCCTCCCCGACGCAGTCCTCCCCAGCCGCTCAAAGCCAGGCTTCTGCACAGAGTTCTAACTCCAGTGCGCAGGCCGCGAGCGCGCACTCTGCTCCGCAGGCGCCAAACCCTTACGTGACCGTGCAAGCGCAGTCCGGTCAGAACGTGCAACCTGCACAACCTCAGGCTAACCCTTACGTGACCGTGCAGCCTCAGCAAGCTCCGGCGTCGCAACCGGCCCAGCCGCAGAGCTACGCCCAGTCAGCACAACCGGCACAACCAGCCCAGCCCGCACAACCGCAGGCTAACCCCTATATAACCGCGCAGGCGCAGCCCGGCCAGAATGTGCAGCTGGGTCAGCCCATCGAGGTCTACGGTCAGCAGGCCACCCAGCCGCTAAACCCCTACCTCACCCAGCCACAACCGCAGGCACAGGCACAGGCAAGTGCCGCGCAGGCTGGAACCCAGGTTGGTACTCCGACCGGTGCTCAGGCTGGTTCCCCTGCTGGTGCGCAGGGCCAAAATGCTGCCGGCTACTGGCCGGTGCCTAACTTTGCTCCGTCCGACCAAGCCGCTCAGCCCGGTCAACCTGACCAATTTGGTCAGCCTGGCCAAGCCGGTCAGCCTACCCAGGTGTCGCAGGGCTATGGACAAGTACCCCAGGGTTATGGCCAGCCAGTACAACCGCAGGCTAACCCCTACGTAACCGCACAGGCTCAGCAGGCTCCGGCGTCGCAAACAGCCCAACCACAGAGCTACGCCCAGTCAGCCCAGCCCGCACAGGCTCCTCAAGTACCGCAAGGCTACGGCCAGGCACAGCCTGGCCAGAATGTGCAGCCTGGTCAGCCCATCGAGGTCTACGGCCAGCAGGCCACCCAGCCGTTAAACCCCTACCTCACCCAACCGCAGGCACAGCCGCAGACACAGCCAAGCGTTGTGCCAAGCGCCGCTCAAGCCCCGCAGGGTTACGGCCGGCCCGCACAGCCCGGGCAGGGATATGGTCAGGCACCCCAGGGATACGGTCAGGCACCCCAGGGATACGGTCAGGCACAGCCGGTACAGCCTGCACAGCCGGTGCAACAGCCCGCTCAGGTGCCTGGGGTTAGCCAGTTGGAGCACCCGAACCAGCCTGGCAGGCCTACTCAGCCTTTGCAGCCTACGAATGACACGCGGGTTATCGCCAGCCCGACTGACACCACCCAGGTGGTTTTCGAGCCGGCCAACCCGGTTTCTAAGACAGCTGCTTCTCAGCCAGACGCCTCTCAGCAGGCTGGTGCAAATGAGGAAGTTGAGGAGACTGACCAGCGTCCTGTGGATGCCATGTACACAGATCCAACCCGAGTAATCAGCACCACCGAGGCCGCCAACCGCTACAACTAACCCTCACTACAGATACAGATACACACAAAATCGTCCGTTCCCTATTAAAAATCCATGGGGTTTTATAGGGAACGGACGATTTTTCAGTATTTGTGAGCAGTGGCCTGGACTAGCAGTCCTACTCAGCCCTGTTCAGCCTCGCTTGGCCCGTAACTTGAGCCTTAACCTGCCCCTTAACCTGAGCCTTACTCGACCTCAGCCAGCTCCACGCCAGCCTCAACCAGCTTGGCCTTGGCGGCCTCACCCAGTTCGGGGCTGACCGGCTCGGTCAGGTTGGTCAGCACTCGCACCTGGTAGCCCTTGGAAGCGGCGTCCAGTGCAGTGTCGCGCACGCAGTGCGATAGCGCCAGGCCCACAATGTCTAGGCTGTCCACCCCGGCGTCCTTAAGCAGCTGGTCCAAGCCCACACCGGCGTCGTCGACCCCCTCAAAACCAGAGTAGGCCGCCGCGTACTGGCCCTTCTTAACCGAAGCGTCCGGGGCCAGGTCCGCCAGCGCCGGGTGCAGCTGCGCGTTAGCAGTGCCGGCCACGCCGTGCTTGGGCCAGGTGTCCACGAAGTCGGGCTGGTCGCTAAAGTGCGTGCCCGGGTCAATGTGCCAGTCCTGAGTGGTTGCCACCAGCGCGTATTCCTTGCGGTGCGCGGGCACGTAGGCGGCCACGCGCTCGGCGACGGCGTTGCCTCCCACGATGGGCAGCTCCCCGCCCTCGCAGAACGTGGGCTGCACATCTACCACAATTAGTGCTCGAGTCATTTTCTTCTCCCTATGGTTGCGGTTTTTCCCTTAGGTCTTTGGTAGCCGGTGGATGGCCGGCCGGGCGACCAGCAGCTCAACCGGGCCGGCGAGCTACGTCCTCGCCAGAAGCGTGGCGCCGCCCTCCCCAGCCAAAGTATTTAGTTTTCGCGGGCAGCCAGAGCCGCCTGGTACAGCTCATTCTTGCGCAGGCCGTGGGTTTGGGCCACCTGCGCGGCCGCCTGTTTGAGACGTAGGCCCTGGTCAGCTAGGGTCAGCACCTGGTCTACTACCTGCTCGACGACGACGCTAGCCCCCGCAGAGCCGGCAACTACCAGCACAATTTCTCCCCGCGTCCCCTCGGCGGTGGCCGCCACCAGCTCATCTAGGCTGGCGCGCAGTACTTCTTCATGGGTTTTGGTCAGTTCCCGACACAGTGCCGCACGGCGCTGCCCACCGAAAGCTTTAGCCAGGTCAGTTAGGGTTTCGTGGACACGTCGGGGGGATTCGAAGAAAATCAGGGTGTGGGCGTCGCTGGCCAGTGAGCTTAGTAGCCGGGCACGCTCGCCGCTTTTACGCGGCAGGAACCCTTCAAAACTGAAACGGTCGCTGGCCAGGCCCGATAGTGCCAGTGCGGTGAGCACTGCGGAAGGTCCGGGGGCCACGGTAACCGGCACGTCGGCGTCGATAGCGGCGTTGACCAGGCGGAATCCTGGGTCGGAAACCGAGGGCATACCGGCGTCGGAAATCATCAGCACGCTGGAACCGCCGCGCGCGGCCTGCAGCAGCTGCCCGGAGCGTTCGCGCTCGTTGTGTTCATGGAAGGCCAGCAGCCGGCCACCAATTTTCACGCCTAGGCGCTGAGCCAGGTTCAGGGCGCGGCGGGTGTCTTCAGCGGCAACGACGTCGGCCAGGGCCAGGGCGGCCATCAGGCGCGGCGAGGCATCGCCACGGTTGCCGATAGGGGTTGCGGCCAGGGTGATTGTGCCCCGAGCGGGGGCATATGCGGCCAGGTCAAGGCCCTGCGCTGGGGCGGGCGCAGGCGCGTCCGGCCCGGCGGCGGGAGTGTCCGACTCAGCAGCGACGCCGGGAGTCTCCAACTCAGCAGCAGGGCTTGGCACTTCTTGATTGGGCGCCATATAACCTTCCCCTTTTAGATACAGGCAAAATCATCCTTCACCTATAAAAATATGCGTTTAAATCATAGGCGACGGACGATTTTGCCTGTATTTGTGATCATGCCTGTATTTGTAGATACCAGCTTATATCCAGCTCTTAAACAGCATGTGCCAGAGCCAGAAGTTGTAGTCCACTACCTGCGCGGTCCATATCGGCCACCACAGGAAGGCAAACACAACCGCCGCCAGCGCAATAATGCCGGTCAGTATCAGGCCCATGAACATTGAGGGATCATAGTCCTTGCCCAGCACCTGTCCCCCGCCAAGGTAGGCACCCAGTTTGTCTTTCAAGTCGCCTTGAGCGTTCGTCTCCTTGGCGGCGACGTCGTCGCTTGCGTAGCCGGCAGAGGCGTCAGCCCCAGCAGCCCCCGCAGAACCGGTAGCCTCAGAGGCTCCCGTGCCAGCCCCAACAGAACCAGCCGTAACCACGCCGTCGCCGTCGAGCAAGCCAATTGCCCAGCCCAACGCCACAGTCAGCGCCAAAACCACGAACGGCACGAAAGCTACCGTGTAGAAAGTGAAAATAGTGCGGTCCCAGTACATGAACCAGGGCAGGTACAGGCCAATGTAACCAGCCAGCACCACCCAGCCGCGCCAGTCGCGCTTAAGGGCCACATAGGCAACCACCGCAAATACTGCCACGAAAGCCGCCCACCAGATCGGGATGTTACCGATCGAGGTGATAGCCCGCACGCAGTTACGGGTGTCGCAGTGGTAGGCGTCGGCTCCCAAGGTGTCATTGGACTGCCAGTAGAAGGAGGTGGGTCGCATCTGTAGCAGCCAGCCGCTGGGCTTAGCCATGTAGCTGTGGGGGGTGGATAGGCCCACGTGGAATTCGTAGATGGCGCGGTGGTATTCGATAAAGTCCGCGATCGAATCGGGCAGCCAGGAGCCGCGTCCAGCTGCGCGCTCAGCCGCCGCCCAGCCATGCTTGTAGGCGCTAGGGTTCATGAACCAGCCAAACCAGCTAAGCAGGTAGGTCACCCCTGCCACGGGCACAAGCCGCATAAAGTTACCCCAGCCGCGTGAAACCAGGGTTTCCAGCTTCCACACCTTGGCTTTAACAGCGCGCAGTGCGGTGCCGTCCCAGATCACGGTCATAATGCCGATGGTTGCCAGCAGGTACAGGCCCGACCATTTAACCGAGCAGGCACACCCCAGCAGCACGCCGGCGCTAATCATCCAGGGACGCCAGCCGGCCTTGGGGGCTAGGGCACCTGCAGCGGTGCCTTCCAGCAGGCGCGCGATGCGTTCGCGTTGGCTTTGGCGGTCACGCACAATGCAGTAGACAGCGGCCAGGGCGAAGAGGCCAATAAACCCGTCCAGCAGGCCGATGCGTGACTCGGTGATACCCACGCCGTCGATAGCCAGGAACAATCCCGCCAGGCCCACCAGTAGCGGTGAGGGGAACAGTCGCCACACCAGGCGGCACAGCAGGAACACGGTGGCAATACCCGCTAGGGCCACTGCCAGGCGCCAACCCCAGCTGGAGGCCGGCCCGGTCAGCTCCATACCCGTGGCGATCAGCCATTTACCTAGCGGCGGGTGCACCACAAAGGACGCCTCGGGGCTGAGCGTGGAGAAATTACCGCGCACAAAACTGGCGTTGGCGTTTTGTGCCCAGGTGCCCTCATAGCCCAGGTGCCAGATCGAGTAGGCATCTTTGACGTAGTAGGTCTCGTCAAACATGATTTCGTGGGGACTGCCCAGGTTCCACAGGCGCGTGAAGGCGGCGATCAGGGTGGTCACCACGGTGGCGATCCAGCCGTTGCGGGTCACTACTCGCGAAGGCAGGCGCGAGGGTAGGCCCAGCACGGCCCGTAGCTGCTCGCGGGTGCGCGCCTGGGGGGTTTCTAGTGCCGGTGCTGCCGTGTCTGCCTGCGACGACGCCGCTTGGACACCTGCCTGGGCACCTTGCGACGACGCCGGGCCTTGCGTTGTCCCTGCAGTTGCCGGGGCTGAGGCACCTGACGGGGCTACCCAACCACTCTGCTGAGCAGCGGCGTCGGGCTTAGCACCAGGACCCGAGGGCTTAGCGCCAGAGCCTGAAGGTTTAGCAGCTGAATCCTGCCTACTGTTCGGCTCTGACAAAGTAATTGGAAAACGCGTGCCACGCACGGGGGTGACGTCGTCTTCCGGATCTAAATAGGCGTCAGCGTCCGGGCTTGGAGTAGTGGGCTGATCGTTCATTCGGCCAGTCTATTGCCTTTATGAGCCTAATACAGACTCTCAGCTCACTTTCAGCAACCACTATCACTTTATTTTTAGCTGTTAGCGTCGCTCGCCACACTCTCAGCCCTGCCCAGGAGGCCGGCCCCACGCGATCTACCCGGGCACCCGGCCCGCATCCCCGCCCTGGGCGCCTGGGCCCAGCAGCGTCACCAACCATATGGGCACCGCAGCCGCCCACAGCACCCCCCGGGGCCGGCGTCGTCGTTAGCGCCCCCCGAACTAGCGCCCTCCGAAGCTGCCGCCGCCATAGCTGCTGGAGCTGCTGAAACCGCCGGAGCTGGACGAGGAGGAGCTGTAGCTGACCGAGCTGCTGGTTTGCCACACCACCGCGCTGGTTACCGGCTGGAAGCCACGGTCTAGGTCGCGGGTCAGGTCTAGGTTGTATAGGCCCGGGCCGGAGTCGTCCCAGCTGTAAGTCACTTGCTGACTGGCCATCATTTGGGCGCCCAGCGGCACTAGGGCGTCTTGCACTTTGGCGGCCATACCGACGGCGGCCGCGTTAGCTAGGTCGCTGCGGTACTGCTGTGGGGTGGTGGGGGCGTACATGGCGCTGTTGGTTAGGTAGGCGCAGTAGGCCCGCATTTGTCCGCCAACTATCAGGCCGCGCTGGGTGTAGCAGGTGCTTACGTTGTATGAGTGCATGAAGGCGGCAATGAAGCAGAAGCCGGGCACAGCCCATACCCAGGGGGTGTAGCGGGCCACGCTGTAGAGGCTGAACGTAAAAATGGTCAGCCACAAAAACATGCTGCAAGTGTTGGCTAGTCCCCCGCAGCTGGTACGCAAATTAGCTGCGCGGTATTCTTTGTCGGCAGCATTAGCGAATTTACGCATGCCGCTGCTTGTGGACTCATTGTTTTTAAGTACCGCACGCATTTGGGCTAAATCGAATTGGCTGGCTCGCAATTTATTCGAAATCGTAACTAGCGCATTCAGTAATGCCCGTTGGCTGGGGTAAAGCCTGCCGGGCTGTTTGCCGGTTAGTGCAATGGTCCACTGGCCCGGTTGCAGTGGCGGGCCGGAGCGGGCTGCCTGCGCCACCTGCTGTGCGTTTGCCACGCGTAGATCCAGGTAGCGATACCTTTGGGCGTCCCCTGGACAGACGTTAACCAGTCCGGCGTTGGTCAGGGACAGCAGGGTGCTGGTTAGCTGGCGGGTGCGCCGGTTTTTTTGTTTGGTTTTGCTGGGGAAGACGTGGCCAGAAAATTCTGCGATTACTGCCGGCGACAGGTTAGGCATTTGGGTCACCAGCATGTCGGGCACGACAAACTGGGCCTGGGCGGCGCGCCGTGAGGTGAATGCGCCGTATAGACCCGCTGCGGCTATCAGCACGCATAGGCCAAAGCCGGCGGGGATCAGCCAGTCAAGCCACCAGGGACGCTCTTGGGGTAGGCGGGCTTTGACGGCCTCGTCGATGGCTTGCTGACGCTGGGCTGGCGTGGCCGTGGGGGTGTAGCCGGAAATGGTGCTGGCATCCCACATATAGGCTAGGGTTACGGATTTTCCGCCTTTAACAAAGTCGGCTTTGTAGTGGCGTCGGGAGGCGGCTTGGGGGTCGCCGGGAATGGTGTAGTTGGTGGTGGGGGCGCCGCCTGGGGTGCCGGTAGCGACGCCGTCGTAGTGCAGCCACATCCAGGTGCGTTTGGCTGGGACTTGCTCGGGCATAGAGAAGTCGATGCTGAGGTGTTTAATGGGCACCGTGTTTTTGTCGGAGATGGGGCTCCACAGGACTTTGACGATGTCGTTGGTCAGCTCCCCGCCGCCGGTGAAGCGCATGGTGATGCGGTAACGCAGGGCGGAGGCGGAGCTGGTCCGTTTAATGTTCCAGCCGATCTCAACTTTGGTGGGGTAGTTGACGGTTTCCCCGTTGTAGTCGGTGGAGCTGTCGGCTATGCGCACATAGGTTTTGCCGGCGTACTGCTCGTCCCATTCTTTTGTGTTTGAGATGGTGGAGGGGTCTGTGAAGCTGCTTTTGGTCAGCTCCTGGTTGGTGTCTAGGTCCGTGACTGTTACGTCTTTTAGCTGCTGGCCTTGTTTTAGCTCGTAGAGCTGGAACATTTGCGAGTAGCTACGGGTATCTTTGATGCGGATGGTGACGTCTTCGGTGACGTTTAGGTTGCGCTCAGCGGTAGCGTAAGCGCTGTACTGTAAGTTTGTGTACAGGATGGGGGCGTTGTCGAATTTGGTTTTTTCGACTCGCTGATAAAAATTGTTGCCCCAGGCGATGGCACTGACCACCGCGATCCCGAGTACTGCTGCCAGCGTCGCTTTAATTAGAGCTTTAAATAGCTCTCGGCTGATGCCTGCGCTTTGGTCCATGCCATAAGCGTATTAGGTAAGTGGGGTGCGGTATGGGCAAAAATGCCCAGGTGGTTTGTTCTTTGCCGACGACGACGCCAGGCCCAGGCTGGTAAAACAAAAAAATGGTGGGGGTGCCGACCCCAAACAGGACCAAACACCCCCACCACCAAGAAACGGTTGGCAGTGCCCTACTCTCCCACAACCCACCAGTTGCAGTACCATCAGCGCAGAAAGGCTTAACTTCCAGGTTCGGAAAGGATACTGGGTGTAACCCCCTCGCTAAAACCACCAACACAACCAAACAAGCAACACCCCAAAAAAAGGCGAAACCCACCAGTCAGTGAAACAAATATTCACAAACAACAACCCAACCCACAAACCCCCAAACAAGGGGGCCTGTCAAGGCCGTGTTGGTCGTGAACCGCACAGTGGACGCAAACACCATCAAAAACAAACCACTAACCAAAACCAGTCAGTGAAATTATTGTTAGTTATCGGTCAATTAGTACTAGTAAGCTGGTCACTTTACAATGTCTACACTCCTAGCCTATCAACCCGGTAATCTACCGGGAACCTCCCCCCAAACAATATGGGACGGAAACCTAATCTCGAAGCTAGTTTCCCGCTTAGATGCTTTCAGCGGTTACCCATCCCGAACGTAGCAAACCAGCCATACCCCTGGCAGGATAACTGGCACACCAGAGGTTCGTCCGTCCCGGTCCTCTCGTACTAGGGACAGCCCTTCTCAAGTTTCCAACGCGCGCAGAGGATAGGGACCGAACTGTCTCACGACGTTCTAAACCCAGCTCGCG